>Ga0137374_10010466_pt1 | contig 10906 bp, 6 predicted proteins | sample SagtaG_20_FD_104811 | JGI IMG/M metagenome (GOLD analysis project Ga0137374, IMG submission 104811) | Vadose zone soil microbial communities from Sagehorn Ranch, Mendocino, California, USA - Sage1_R_100_16 metaG | ecosystem: Environmental > Terrestrial > Soil > Vadose zone | place: USA...
CGCTGCCGGCCTCGCAAGCCTTCACCAAGCGCTACAGCGACAAGCACGGCAAGCCCCCCGACAACCAGGCCTGGGGCGACTATGTCGGTGTCAGGATCCTGCTGCAGGCCATGGCGGAGACCAAGAGCACCGACGCGGCCAAGTGGGTGCCGTACTTCGAGAAGGGCGCCAGCTTCGATATCCTCAAGGGGCGCAAGGGCAGCTTCCGCGACTGGGACCATCAGCTCTTGCAGGAGATGTACGTGGTCAAGGTCAAGGACAGGAAGGACGCCAAGGACAAGTGGGACATCTTCGAGCTGGTGCAAACCGTGCCGGCGGCGAACGAATCCTTGGAGCTGATCCAGCCGACCAAGCAGGAAAACCCCTGCACGATGGCGTAACCCGCGCCCTTCACCCTGCCCCCTCACCCCGCCCTCTCCCCCTCGGCGGGGGAGAGGGAATAAGAGAGAAGGATTCACGTTTCCTCCTCACCCTCACCTTTATCCTCTCCCCCTCGAAGGGGGAGAGGGTTCGGGAATCCCTCTCCCCTCTGGGGAGAGGGCAGGGTGAGGGGGCGGGCAGGATGAGGGGGACCGACGCATGCCCGCCTTCGTCATCCTCGAGCACATGGCCAATGGCCTGCTCGTGGGCGCGTACTACATCGTCCTCGCGCTCGGGCTCTCGCTCATCTTCAGCCTGGGGGGCGTCGTCAACCTGGCCCACGGCGCCTTCTACGCGCTCGGCGCCTATCTGGCCTACGAGATCCAGCTCCGTCTGGGCTTCGCGGGCGCCATGGCGCTCTCGCCTCTCGGGGTCGCGCTGATCGGCGTGGCCATCGAGCGCCTCGCGATCCGCCGCTTCTATAAGGAAGACCCCGCGCTCGCGCTGCTGTTCACGTTTGGATTGGCGATGGCGGCCGAGCAAAGTCTGCGCCTCGTCTGGGGCGCCACGGGGCTGCCCTTCAGCATTCCCGAAACCCTGCGCGGCCAGGTCTTCCTCGGCGACTTCATCTACTCGCGCTATCGCATCGCGGTGCTGGCGGTGTCGGCGGCGGCCGTGATCGGCTGCTGGCTCCTGCTCAACAAGACCTCCTTCGGCCTGGTCGTCCGCGCCGGCACGCGGGATCCCGAGATGGTGCGCGCCCTCGGCATCGCGCTCAGCCCCATCCTCAGCGCGATCTTCGCCCTCGGCGTGGGACTCGCGGGCCTCGCGGGCGTGATGTCGGCGCCGCTGGCCGGCGTGCACCCGGCCATGGGTACGGAGATCGTCGTCGCCGCTTTCGTCATCGTCGTGATCGGCGGGCTCGGCAGCTTCTGGGGCGTGGTCTGGGCGGGGCTGATCGTCGGCGTCGTGCGCGGGCTCACCGTGCTCTTCTATCCACCGGCGGCCGAGGCCTCGATGTACGCGCTGATGGTGCTGGTGCTGCTCGTGCGCCCACGCGGGCTCATGGGCGAGCGCTTCGAGCGATTCGAATGAGCGCGATCGCGCGCCTCCGCCATCCGCTCGTGGCGCTCGCTGCGGCGCTGCTCGCGCTGCCCTGGATCATGCGGGCCATCGGCATGACCGAGGGCCTGGCCACCGAGATCGCGATCTTCGCCCTGGTGGGCCTGGGCTTCAACCTGCTCCTGGGCTATACGGGCCTGCTCTCTTTCGGCCACGGCGCCTTCTTCGGCCTGGCAGCCTATGCCGCCGCGCTCTTGCAGATCCACTACCTGCCCGGTCACGTGCTCGTCCCCATCGTCTTCGGCACGCTCTTCGCCACCGTGATCGGTCTCGTCGTGGGCTTCCTGGCACTGCGCCGGCGTGGCGTCTACTTCTCCCTCCTCACGCTGGCCTTCACGGCCCTCATCTACTCCGTGGTCTTTCGCTGGACCACGGTCACCGGCGGCGAGAACGGCCTGCGCGGCATCACGCGGCGCGCGCTCCTGGGCTTCCCCATCGAGAGCCAGCTTAGCTTCTACTATCTGACCGCCGGGATCGTGCTGCTCGCCGCATGGGCGCTCTGGCGCGTGGTGCATTCCCCGCTCGGCCGCGTGCTACTCGCGATCCGGGACAATGAGCGGCGCGCGCGCTTCCTGGGCTATCCCGTCCAGCGCTACAAGCTCATTGCCTTCACGCTCTCCGCGGCAGTGACGGGCCTGGGCGGCTGCCTCTTCACCTTTCTCAAAGTCTTCGTCTCCGCCGACGAGGTTCACGTCGCCTTCTCTGGCGAGATCGTGGCCATGACCATCGTGGGCGGCATGGGCCATTTCCTCGGCCCCACGCTGGGCAGCGTCTTCTTCATCCTCTTCCGCGAGATCCTGTCCGAGCACACGGCCTCGTGGCAGTTCTGGTTCGGGCTCATGTTCATGGGCTTCATCCTCTTCTCGCCGTCGGGGCTGATCGGTCTGGGCGAGCGCCTGCTCCGACCCTTCCGCCGGCGTGAAGAGGAGGCGGCCGCCATGGCCGCCCGCCTCACGCCTCAGCCGGGAGCCGAAGTGCCTGACTTCCTCCGCAGCGCCCAGGCAAGCGCCGGCGCTCTCCTCGACTGCCGCGGGGTAAGCAAGCGATTCGGCTCCTTCACCGCGGTGGACCTCGTGGATCTCACTCTCGCCGACCGGCGCCTCCACGCCCTCATCGGCCCGAATGGAGCGGGCAAGACCACGCTCTTCAATACCGTCTCGGGCATGTATCCGCCCGAAGGCGGCCAGATCTTCCTCGACGGCCAGCGCATCGACGGCCTGCCCGCCGAGCGCGTCGTGGCCCGGGGCATCGCGCGCTCCTTTCAGATCACCAACCTCTTTCCCTCGCTCACGCTCTTCGAGAACCTGCGCCTGGCCGTGCAGGCGCGCGATCCGCGCCGCTTCAATTGCTGGCGGCCCTTCACGCGCCTCGCCCGCGTCAACGAGGAAACCCGCGCGCTGATGCGCTTCCTCGGCCTCGAAGGCCTCGAGGCCGTGCCCGTCTCGAGCCTTTCCTATGGCGGCCAGCGGCTGCTCGAGCTGGGGCTGCCGCTGGCGGCCTGCCCTCGCGTGCTGCTGCTGGACGAGCCGCTGGCCGGCCTCGCCGCCGCCGAGCGCGAGCGGATCACGGCGCTGCTGCGGCGGCTCTGCGAGTGGATGGCGGTACTGCTAGTCGAGCACGACATCGACCGCGTCTTCGCCTTCGCCGACCGCATCACCGTGATGAACGAGGGCCGTGTCGTCGTCGACGGCCCGGCGGCCGAGGTGCGCGAGCATCCCAAGGTCCACGAGGTCTATCTGGGCCACGGCCGCGATCTCCTCTTCGCGGATGCCGCCCGCGCCTCGGCGGGCCCGGCCGGGCCGCCCGTCCTTCGCGTCACCGGCATCGACACTTTCTACGGCAAGAGCCATATCCTCCACGAGGTCTCGCTCGAGCTGAGGCAAGGCGAGATGCTGGCACTGCTCGGCAGAAACGGCGCGGGCAAATCCTCGACGCTCAAGAGTGTGATGGGGCTGGCCCCGCCGGCCCGCGGCCGTGTCGAGTTCGCCGGCCGCGAGATCAGCGGCCATTCTCCCGAGGAGATCGCGCGGCTCGGCATCGGCTTCGTGCCCCAGGGCCGCCGGCTCTTCCCCAATCTCACGGTGGCCGAGAACCTCGAGCTCGGCCGGCTCAGACGGCGCGGCGGCGACGGCGTGAGATGGGAGGCCGAGCGCATCTTCGAGTTCTTCCCCCGCATCCGCGAGCGGCTCGGCAGCCGGGCCGAGACGCTTTCGGGCGGCGAACAGCAGATGGTGGCCATCGCCCGCGCGCTGTCGGGCAATCTCAAGCTGCTCCTGCTGGACGAGCCCTTCGAGGGGCTGGCCCCGGCGGTGAGCGAGATGATCTTCCGCTCGCTGGATCGCCTGCGCGGCGAGGTGCCCATCCTCATCGTTGAGCACGATCTCGATCTCGTGCTCGCGCTGGCCGATCGGGTGAGCGTGCTGGACCGCGGCCGCATCACGCATGAAGGCCCGGCCGCGCCGCTGCGCGCCGACCGCGAGCTGCGCCGCCGGGTGCTCTGGGTGTGACTCCCGCTTCCCTCTCCCCTCACTCTTGTCCTCTCGTCACTCTCACCCTCTCCCCCGTCGAGGGGGAGAGGGTTCGTGATTCCCTCTCCCCTCTGGGGAGAGGGTTAGGGTGAGGGGACGATCCTAGGCGCCCGCGAAGAGGCTCTTCTTGATGATGGCGTGCACGCCCCAGTTGCCGTCCACGACCTGAGTGACGCCGAAGTCCACCGCTACGGAGCAGAGCGAGATGGCCTCGTCCTCGCTGAGCCCTTTGGTGGTCATCAGGAAATGGCGCATCTTGCGGAAGGCATCGCGCATCGCGAGATCGACCGACGACTTCTGGTAGATCTCGCTCTGGGCATTCGGCCCCAGGTCGGTCAAGTACTTCGGATAGCTGAAGCCGTGGAGCACCCACTCGTCCTGGGTCTCCAGCAGCGGGTAGTTGAGCCCGGCCAGGGCGGTCCCTGCCAGCGTATTGCTCTTGTGCAGGATCAATTGGAACGTCCCCGTGAGCGAGCACTCGATGGCCGTGCCGCAGAGCTCGGAATCACCCTGGCTGGCGTGCGAGTCGCCGGCTGAGAGCAGCGCGCCCGGCACCGCCACCGGGTAGTACATCGTGGCCCCCTTGCCGATCCGCCAGTCGTCGATATTGCCGCCGACATAGTGCGGCGGGATCGAGTCCACGATGTCGGCCTCGGCGGGGGCCAGCCCCAGCACGCCGAAGTGCGGGCGGATCGGGATGCGCACGTCCTTGAGCACGCCGTGCCGCTCCTGCACGGTGCGGTGGTCCACCGGCACGCCCGGATAGTCGATGATCTTGTGGACGACGCCGTAGGGATCCGTCTGGGGCACCCAGCGGAAGTTGTAGACGGCGCGGGCCCAGTTCCGCTCCCCGCTCGGATCCACCTCGTAAATCGTGATGACCTCGCGCGGCTTGGGCTCGGTGAGCAGATCCTTGTAGTGAAAGCCCCACCAGGCGGCGGCATTGCTGCCGAAGCTCTTGCCCCGGTACTGCGGATTGGCGCAGGGGCGCGGCCGCACGTCGATGATGCGCACCTCGAGGATGTCCCCGGGCGCCGCCCCGCGGACGGCCACCGGGCCCGTGCAGATGTGCACGCCCAAGCCCTCCCCCGCGCCGCGGCCGAACAGCGTCGGCTGGATCGGCCCCGCGCCCCGCCGATCCACGCCTTTCCGCTGCCGGTCCCAGTAGTAGACGCTCTCGGCGCCCGGGTCGCCCTTGATCATGCGCTCGGCATCGTCATTGGCGTGATGGGTCAGGGCCTCGATCGTGACGAAGTCGCCCGAGTTGACCTCGACCTGCGGCTTGAGCAGCTTGCTGAAGTAGCCCCAGTGGACGGTCTTGTCGGTGGCGGGGACGTAATAGTGATTCCGGGTCCCCGGCACCGGGCCGGGCTGGGCCTGGGCATTGGTCACCGACGAGAGCCCGGCGGCCGCCCAGGTCGCGGCCGCGCTGCCCGCGACCAGCGCGCCCTTGAGAAAATCCCGGCGTCCTTCGTCCTGAGTGTGCTCGATCTCGCTCGCCATGATCGATATCCTCCTGGTGTCGATGCGACGGCTGGAGTTTAGGTGATCGGCGGTGATCTCCGACTGGCGACGGCGGTGTCGCGGCCACGTCCTGCCTGAAACTGGTTCGCCCGGAAGGGGCTCAGCGTGAGCCGTCGTCTCGTGCTCGCTCGACCACCCGTTGGGCCACCGCCCGTCCGAGGGCCAACCCGGCCCGGATGTCGCTCGTGAAATGGATGCCGCCCCAGAGGCGGGCCATGCCCGCCTCGTCGGCCAGAGCGTTCAAGGACGCGGCGTCGCGCGGGAAGAGATAGGCCAGCACGGCCGCCGCCGACCCCGAGTAGCAGCCGTGCGCCGCGGGGTAGCTCGGGTGCGCGGGGACGGGAATGATCGGCGTGAAGCGTGGGTCATAGTGAAAGGGGCGCATCGCCCAGTACGTGTACTTCGCGTCCCAGCACGCTACCGCCGCGTCGTAGTTGGCGACGCTCATCAGCGCCTGCACGCGTGCAGCGCGGGGCGGATTGACGTCCAGCCGGTACTCGAAGATCTTCTGATCGGCGGCGACCATCCAGTGCGTCGTGGTGCCCCTCGGGGACTGCCAGTAGAACGCCGCCGCATTGGTGGCGAAGGTGCGCGGGAAGTTGACGACCTCCGCCAGCTCCGCCGCCTTTTCCGCGGAATCGAACGCGGGTGGGGGGCCGGGCCGCAGCTCGCTGCCGGAGGCGAGCACCCACGTCCTGTAGGTGCCGAACCGGGGCCCGAGGGCAGCCACCCCGGCGGGGTAGCGCGCGAGGCTCCACTTGCCGGGCTCGGCTGGCAAGCTGCCGGTCCATGGCACCTCAGAGCCATCGTGCCTGGCTCGCTCGATGACGAGGTCGGCCACTTTGCGCCCCAGTTCCAGACCAGCCGTCGTATCGCTCGGGTACTGCACGCCCGCAAGCTCACGGGAGCGGGCCGCCTCCTCCGCCTGGGCCGTGAGGGCTTGGCCGTGATCGGGGAAGAGGTAGGCGAGTACTCGAGCCGCTGCCCCCGCAACCGCGGCATGCTCAGAGGGATAGGAGGGACTGCGCGGTGTGGCGACGGCGGTGGCGAGCGTGGGGTCTGCGGCGCTGGGGCGCGGGCGGCGGTAGGTGTACTTGGAGTCCCACGCGGCGATGGTGGCGTCGTAGATCGCCACCTGCATCAATGCCACATGACGGGACGTGGTCGCCCCGGCGAGGTTGTGCTTGGATAGCTCGTCTGCCAGGATGCCATTCCAGCGGTAACCCGGCGCCCCTGTGTCCCAGAAGCCGATGCGGTCAAGGGCGGCCGCGTCGCGCCGCATCACCAACGCACGCAGCTCCCGCAGCTCGGCGGCGGTGGCCGCCTGGTCCGGAGGCGGTGGGAGCCGCAGCTGGCTGCCCGAGGTCAGCACCCAGGTCTTCCAGCGACCGGCCAAGGGCTCAACCTGCTCAGCCGCTCCCGGCCCGCCGCTCGGCGGCGGTCCCCCAGTTCGCGAGGCCGCGCAGCCCAGCAGCGTTGCGCCCGCGAACATCGCAATGGCCAGCGCCCCCTTCGTGAATGCCATGACGAGTCCTCCTGGCTGCCGAGCTGAAACGAATTGGACGATACCGCCAAGGTGGGAAATTGCAAGCTCCCGTCAGAAAACTCAGTTCCCTCTCCCCTCACCCTGCCCTCTCCCCCTCGGCGGGGGAGAGGAGAATCAGGAACCTTTGCCCCCTCACCCTGCCCTCTCCCCAGAGGGGAGAGGGAGTTAAGGGAGAGGGCAGGGTGAGGGGACGTTCAATCGGGCGTAAGCTTCCAGGTGGAGTAGCAGAGCCATGGATGTGCTGGTCACCGGCGCCACCGGTTTCGTGGGAGCCAATGTGGCGCGCCTGCTCGTCGCCGACGGCTACCGCGTCCGCGTCCTCGCCCGCCCGACGAGCAGCCTCGCGGCGCTCGAGGGCTGCCCGGTCCAGGTGCTGCGCGGCGACATCCTCGACGTCGACTCGCTCCAACCGGCGATCAAGGGCTGCGGCCTCGTCTTCCACGCCGCCGCCGACTACCGGCTCTGGGCCCGGGATCCGGACGAGATCTACCGCAATAACGTGGACGGCACGCGCAATGTGCTCGAGGCTTGCGCCCGAGCCGGCATCGAGCGCGTGGTCTACACCTCGAGCGTCGGCGCGCTCGGCCTGCCGCGGGACGGCGGGCCCGGCACCGAGACGACGCCCGTGAGGCTCGAGGACATGATCGGCCCCTACAAGCGCTCGAAGTTTCTCGCCGAGCGCGTGGCCGAGGAGTACGCCGCCCGCGGACTCGGCGTGGTGATCGTCAACCCGACCAATCCCATCGGGCCGTGGGAGGTCAAGCCCACCCCTACGGGCCGGATGATCCTGGACTACCTGCTCGGACGGATGTTCGGCACGCTCGATACCGGCCTCAACCTCATCCACGTGGCCGACGTCGCGCGCGGGCACCTGCTGGCCGCGCGGCTCGGGCGGGTGGGCGAGAAGTACATCCTCGGCTGCGAGAACCACTCGCTCGCCGAGATCTTCCGCATGCTCGAGCGCATCACCGGCATCCGCGCCCCGCGTCTCCGTCTGCCGCACGCGCTGGTCTTCCTGGTGGCGCTGGCCAACGAAGGGCTGGCGCGCGCGACGGGTCGGCCCCCGCGCGTGCCGCTCGCCGGTGTGCGGATGGCGCGCAAGCACATGTACTTCAGCGCCGAGAAGGCCGTGCGGGAGCTCGGGCTATCCCAGACGCCGGTCGAGCAGGCGCTCCGGGACGCGGTGGACTGGTTCGTCGCCCACGGCTACGCGCCTCCTCCGCCGGCCTGGCGACGGCATGCCGCCTGAGATCGCAGGCATGGCGCTCGCCGCCGCGCCGCCCGGTCCCACGGGGTATCCGCTCATGGGCGTCTTCCCCATGGCACGGCGCGATCCGTTAGGCTTCTTCGCTGACTGCGCCGGGCGCTACGGCGACGTGGTGTCGATGCGGCTCGGCGTCCATCATGTCTATCTCCTGCGCCATCCCGACCACGTCAAGCACGTCCTCCAGGACCATGCGCGCGACTACGTCAAGGGCCCGCCCGCCTCCCGCGTGCGGGCGCTCTTCGGCGAGAGCCTCACCGTCCTGGACGGCGACCGCTGGCGGCAGCGGCGCCGCCAGGTGCAGCCGGCCTTCCAGCCCGGCCAGCACACCCACGTCCTCGCCGCCACCGCGCGCGCCACGGGCGAGATGCTCGAGCGCTGGCGGCTCAGCGCCGAGCGCGGCGAGCCGGTTGAAGTCGTCAGCGAGATGCGGCGGCTCACCCAGGGGATCATCATCCGCGCGCTCTTCGGCGAGGTCCCACCCGCGGAGACGCGCGCCCTCGGCGACGCGCTCGATCTGGTCGTCGCCCACGTGGACCGCCGGCTCTGGAGCCCGCTCGGTTGGCTCGAGGTGCCGACGCCGGCCGGCGCGAGGTATCAGCGCGCGCTCGGCGCGGTGGCTGCCTTCGTCACGCGCCGCGTGGCCGAGGCCCGCCGCGCCGGCGTGCCGCCCGGCACTTTTCTCGCCGCGCTCGTGGACCCCTCTCACTCCGGCGGCAGCGAGCCACTCGGCGACGCCGAGCTCCACAACGAGTGCAGGGCCTTCCTCTTTGCCGGGCATACGACCACGGCCGGCGCGCTGGCCTGGATCTGGTACATGCTCTCCGAGCATCCGGAGACGCGAGAACGGATCGAGCAGGAGTGCGGCAGAGTCCTCGGCGGCCGCGCTCCCGGCGCCGGCGATCTCCTTCACCTCGACTTCACGAGCCGGGTGATCGACGAGGTCTTGCGCCTCTACCCGCCGACCTGGCTCACCGCGCGCACGCCCGCCGTGGATGGCGCGCTCGGCGGCTACCCGATCCCTGCCGGCGCCCTGCTCCTGCTGAGTCCCTATCTCACCCACCGCCACCCGGCCGTGTGGGAAGAACCCGAGCGCTTCGATCCCGACCGCTTCACTCCCGCCCGCGTGGCCGGCCGCCCCGCCTTCGCCTATTTTCCCTTCGGCGGGGGCCCGCGCCGCTGCATCGGCAGCACCGTCGCCGCGGCCGAGATGCAGGCGATCGTCGCCACCGTGGCGCAGCGCTACCGTCTCAGCCTTCTGCCCGGCATGCGCGTGACGCCCGCCGCCGGGCTCACCCTCCGCCCCCATCCGCCTCTGCTCTGTTCCCTCTCCCCCCTGGGGAGAGGGTCAGGGTGAGGGGCTCAGTTCCCTCTCCCCTCTGGGGAGAGGGTTAGGGTGAGGGGCTCAGTTCCCTCTCCCCTTTGGGGAGAGGGTTAGGGTGAGGGGCTCAGTTCCCTCTCCCCTTTGGGGAGAGGGCAGGGTGAGGGGAAGACCGAAGAGGAGCCACCCATGCCGCGCTATATAAAGCTTGCCGCCGCTCAGATGGGCCCCAATCAAGACGGCACGCCCCGCGAGGCGATCGTCGAGCGGATGCTCGGGCTCTTCGAGCAGGCCGCCGCAGAGGGCGTCGAGCTCATCGCCTATCCCGAGATGGCGCTGACGACTTACTTCCCCAAGCGCATCCGACCCGACTTCGATCAGTTCTTCGAGACTGAAGTCCCGCCCAAATCCCTCGAGCCGCTGCTCAGACGCGCCGCTGAAGCAAAGATCGCCGTGCACGTGGGCTTCTGCGAGAAGGCCAATGGCAAATATTTCAATACCGCGCTCTTGACCGACAAGGACGGCCGGCTCTGCGGAACGTTCAGGAAGATGCATCTGCCGGGGACCAAGGTTCCCGACGGGTTCGCCCAGGTCTACGAGCCCTATTACTTCGCTCATGGCGACACGGGCTACAAGGTCTTCGACGCCGCCGGCGCCAAGATCGGCATCGCCATCTGCCAGGACCGCCGCTATCCGGAGAGCTATCGCGCCTTGGCGCTGCAGGGCGCCGAAGTGATCCTGATGGGCTACAACACCCCGGCCTCGCCCCTGGCGCTCGATCTGAACGACCTCTGCCTGCGCGCCGGCGCCTATGCCAACCTCTGCTTCGTGGTCGGCATCGCCAAGGCGGGCGTCGAGGACGGCGTCGAGCTGATCGGCGGCAGCGCCATCATCAGCCCGCTGGGCCAGGTGCTGGCCCGCGCCGCCACCTCAGCGGACGAGCTGATCACCGCGCGGCTCGACCTCGACCAGATGCTGCCCGTGCGGAAGCGCTGGAACTTCCTCGGCCGCCGCCAGCCCCAGCACTACGCCCCGCTGCTCCAGCCCATCACCGAGAAGGAGCCGAATCGGTGAGGCATCCCTGAGCCGCTGGACTCCAGGAAAGAGCGATATTACACTTCGCTTGTTGGCGTAATATCATTGCTGTAGGAGGGAAGAATGGCAACCAAGAGACGAACCAGCGTGCTCCTGGATGAGGGCCTCCTGAAGAGGGCCCGCCGGGTTTTGAGGGTCTCGACCAA
>Ga0137374_10010477_pt1 | contig 10900 bp, 3 predicted proteins | sample SagtaG_20_FD_104811 | JGI IMG/M metagenome (GOLD analysis project Ga0137374, IMG submission 104811) | Vadose zone soil microbial communities from Sagehorn Ranch, Mendocino, California, USA - Sage1_R_100_16 metaG | ecosystem: Environmental > Terrestrial > Soil > Vadose zone | place: USA...
CCCAGAACATCCTGTCGTTGTCGTCCAGGCTGCCCGGCGTGCCGCGCTGTTCGGCCTGCCGCTTGGCCTGCCAGCCCTGGGCGGTGTACTCGAAGTGCACCGTGGGGTTGGCCGGGTCGTCGGAGGTGCGGATCCAGCCGGGGTCGAAGTAGGTCATCTGCGTCTTGGCCGTGGCGGCGACGTTGGCCGGACTGGCCGAGGTGACCGGCAGGCTGGTCGAGGTCAGGTTGCCGTTGGGGTCGTAGGCGTGGTGCACGTACTGGCGTTCGGTGCCATCGCGGGCGTCGAAGGGCAGCGCCACCCGGGTCAGCCGGTTGCGCGCGTCGTAGCTGTTGACCGTGACGTAGTAGGTGTAGTCCCCGGCCTGGCGCTGGGCGGGTGTCGCCGCGTCGTAGGCCCGCGGGGAGATCACCTTCGACAGGTTGCCGTTGTTGTCGTACTCGACCACGGTGGTCAGGTCGCGGCCAGCCGCGCCGTCGAAGCGCTGCCGCAGGGTGACCGGCTTGTCCAGCTGGTTGTAGTCGATGTCGGTGCGGGCCGAGCGGCCGGTGGTGATGTCAGCCTCCGCAGCGGCGGCGTTGCCGTTCTTGTCGTACTCGGTGCTTTGGGTGTGGCCCAGCTCGTCCCGCTGGACGGTGCGCCGGTGCGCGGCGTCGTAGGCGTACTCGACGGTGTACGGGGCGTCGGCCGGCCCGTTACCGGGGCAGGTGATGGCGGCGGTGCCGGCCCGCGGGGTGGTCACCGAGCGCAGGTCGCCGGCCAGGTCATAGCACGCCTGGGTGAGCCGGATCTGGCTGGTCGACGTGCCGTAGCTGGTCTGGGTGACCACCCGGTCGAGCAGGTCATACCCGTAGACCGTGCCGTAATCGTCGGTGATGCCGCTACCCACACCCTTCGGTCTGGTGATCTTGCCGATCCGGCCCGCCGCGTCGTAGTCGATCCGGGTGCGTTCGCCGGCCGGGTCGGCGCTGGTGTCCGGCCCAGTGATCAGCGTGGCCCGGTCCATCGCGTCGTACCTCGTGGTGGTGACCGCGTCGGTGCCCGGGTCGCCGGTGACCGGCCCGAAGTGCGGGTCCATGCTGCCCACGACGTTGTCGTTGGCGTCGAACTCCACGCCCGACCACAGCAGGGTGCCGCGCTCGGCGCTGGTGGACTTCGGCGCGCTTTGCCGGCCGAGCCGGTGGAAGGCGTCGTAGTCGAAGAAGGTCTTGTAGGCGCGCTGGTCGGTGCCGGAGTCGTTGGCGTGGTTGGGATCCTCGATGCTGCGCACCAGCCCGTCCGGGTCGTAGCCGATCCGGGTGAGGTTGCCCAGCGGGTCGCGGATCTGGGTGGGTTGCCCGGACGGGTCGTACGCCGGATAGGTGGTGGCCGCGTTGCGGTTGGCGTCCTGTACCGCCGCGAGGGTGCCCGGGTTGGCCGAGCCGGCGAGGTTGTAGTCATAGTCGGTGACCGCGCCGGTCGGGTCGGTCACCGTGTCCGGGTTGCCGGCACTGTCGGGGCTGAAGGTCCACCGGTAGTCGTCGGGGACGGTGGTGGTGGCCACGCCCTTGGGGGTGGTGACGGTGGACAGCAGGCTGAGATGGTTGCCGGTGTCGCCCGGGTCGACCGGCGAGTCGAGGTAGGTGAGCCGAGTGGTCTCGTTGCGGGTCTGGTTGGTCTGGGAGGTGAGGTAGCCGTTGGCGTTGTAGCTGTAGGTGGTGAACCTGGTGGTGGGCTCGGTCACCTTGGTGACCTTGAAGTCCGGCGACCACTCGACCTGGGTGGTCTTGTCGTTCGGGTTCACGATCTGGGTGACCTTGCCGGTCGTGTCGTAGGTGTAGCGGGTGACCCGGGTGCGCGGCGGGATGTCCGGCTTGGTGACGGTGGTGACCCGGTTGGTCAGGTCGTAGCCGTAGCCGGTGGTCTGCCCGGCCCGGTCGGTGCGGGACTTGAGCTTCCAGCGCAGCTGCGCACCGTCGGAGGCCAGGTAGTAGGCGTAGCTGGTCTCCGCGCCGCGCGGGTCGCGCACGCTGTACAGGCGGGTGGACTGGTTGGCGGTCTTCGGGTCCGGGTCCACCCGGTCGGCCGCGGTGGGGATGGCCGGGCCGGCGCCGTTGGAGGTGGTGTAGGTGAACACCAACGACCGGTCGGCCAGGAAGCTCCCATCGGCGTTGGTGCCGCCGACCTGGGTCAGCCGCAGCAGGTTGCCGTCGTCGTAGTAATCGAAGTCCAGCGCCGACCCGGTGTGGTCGCTGATCCGCTTGACCTTGCCGCGGACGTGGGCCTTCTTCGCCTCGTCCTTGGACCAGTACGCGATGGTGAACGACCGCTGGCCGGCGTCGGTGACCCGGGTGATGCGCTTCTTCGGTCCGCCCGGGTCCTCCCCCGCCGGGGTGTCTTGCAGGGTGAAGGTGAGGGTGTTCCCGTTGCGGTCGACCACCGACGTGGGGAACCCCTCGGCATCGAAGTAGAACGTGACCTTGTCTGGGCGGGTCAGCGCCCACCGCCGGGTGTCCGGGTTGGTCGGGACACTGCGCAGGTACAGGTTCACCCCCGGCGGTTCGGTGAACCGGGTGATCCCGTCCCCGCCGGTGACCCCATCGGTGAACCGGTGGGTGGTGCCGTCGCCGTCGGTGAGCTCCGCCCACTTGTTCGACCGTCCGGAGATCTCGTCCGCCTTGTTCGGGTGGATGTCCAGCGGCTCGCCGAAGCGGGTCAGCCCGCTGATCGACAGCGAGAAGTTGTTGCCGGCCGGGCTCTTGGAGTGATCCTCCAGGGAGTTGTAGGTCAGGTCGGTCATCGTGGCCAGGCCGCGGCCGGGCGCGAAAAACGGCGACCAGCGCACCAGCAGGTTCCCGTTGGCGACGTTGACCAGGTTCGACGCCCCCGCGCCCAGCGAGCTCCCGTCGTACTGGTAGTACCGCTCCAGACCCAGCTTGGTGGCCAGGCTCTTGGCGATGATGATCGGGTTGTCCAGGGTTGGTGGGTTGCCCCGGGCGGCAAACCACGTCCCGGTGGCCGGGTCGTAGACGTCGATCCGCAGCCGGTAGGTGCCCTGGGTGGCGCCGGGCGGCAGCGCGGGCGGGTAGATGGTCAGCGGGAAGTCCTGGGCCGCGTTGTTGCCGAAGCTGGCCGGGAACGTCCCGCTCGACCTGCCCTCGAACATGATCGCCCCGTTGGGGGCGTACCAGCGGTACCACACCTGCGCGATGCTGCTCGACCAGGTGCTGCCGCTGGTGTTCCTCACCGTCACCCTCGAACAGTAGGCGTCGGCGGGGCAGCTGGCCGGGGGCGGGCCCGCGTCGTCGTGGGGTGCATTGCCGAGCGCCCGGGCGAGGCTGCCCCCGCTGGTGCCGTCCGGATTCGTCACACCCGCGTACGGGTCCTGCATCGGCACACCAGCCCGGGTGTTCTCCGTCATCGCCGCCGGGAACACGTTCTCCGCCGGAGTGCCGGCGTTGAGCGTGAACCCTGCCGAATCGGTTCTGCTGCCCAGGTTGTTCACCGTCACTGTCCGCGCCGCGCTCACCGTGGTCTGGCCCGAGGTGTCGGTCACCGCCACCGTGAGCTGATGCGAGCCATTGAACGCCGGCGCCAGCGGCACCAGCGTGTTCCACTCGATCGTGTACGGCGCCGTCGTGTCCGGCGCGCCGACCCGCACCCCGTCCACCAAAAACGCCACACTCGACACGCCCACGTCATCCGACGCCGTGGCCGAGACGGTCACCGTGCCGGACACGGTCGCGTTCTCCGCCGGCGCACTCACCGCACCCGACGGCACCGCGGTGTTGTCCACGGTAATCGACACCGGCGCCGATGTGGTCACGTTCCCGGCGTCATCCACCGCCCGCAACGTCACCGACCGGGCCCCGTTGCCGACCGCCGTGGAATTCCACGACACCTCAAACGGCGCCGCGTTGTCCACCCCCACCACCGAGCCGTCGACCAGGAACTCCACCTGATCCACCCGCCGGTCATCCTGCGCCGAGGCGGCCAACCGCACCGCCGACCCGCGCACCACACCATTTGGTCCGGGCGCGGCCAACGCCACCCGCGGCCCAAGCGCCGCGTTGCCGTCGCGGTAGGACACGGTCAGCTTCGGCCGCAGCGCCGGCCCCGCGCCGAAGTCGTCGCTGACGTAGAACACATACCCGTCGGTCTGGTCCTCACGGGTCAGGCGGAGCAGCACGCCGTGGTTGGGGACGGCCTGGCTCACCCAGCTCTGTACCAGCCCGGTGACGGCAAAGTCGTCGCGCCCGACGGCGCCGCTGCCGGGTGGAACGGGCACGCTGGCGGCGGCGGTCGGATCGAAGTCACCACCGGGTGTCTTCCAGGGCTGGCCGGCCTCGGTCTCCTGCCAGCTCGCACCGTCACCGGTGCACTGGCCGGTGCCGGTGCCCTCCTTCCACGGCCGCGTGATCCGATGCGCCTGCACGGTCACCGACTCGCCGGTGTATTGGTCCTGTCGCCACAGCGACATGGTCGCGCTGCTGATCGATGCCCCTTGCGGGATGTCACGCAGGTCGAAATACAGCACGGCGCGGTCGGTCCGGCTCTCCCCCAATTCGTAGTGGTTGCTGCCCACCAGCACGGTCGGCGCGGCGCCGAAGTTCGGACAGGTCCCCGCACCGGGCGGGGTCTCCGCCGAGAGGTAGGCCCCCAGCTGGGTGGCGCGTCCCTCCGCCGACCCCGGCTGAAGCTGCGTGATGGCCAACCCGGCCGCGGGCAGCGTGACGGTACGCGGCACCGACACCGTGCCGTCGGCCAGGTCCTTGACCCGGTAGGTGAACGTACCATTGGCCGACGCGGTGGTATCCCGGTAGCTGCGCACCGAGCGGTCCCCGATGGTGGCCAGCAGCGTGGTCGGGTCCGGCGTGAAGCCGGGCGTGGTGCCACGGTGCACCTCGTAACCGGCCGAGCCGCTCCCGGTGGCCGACGGTGTCCAGGCCAGGTCCGCGCCGTTGGAGCGCACCGTCGTCGGCGCCTGCAGGTACGGTCCGCTGACCGTGTACGTCACCGTGAGCTTCGGGGGAAGGTCACTTCGACGGTTGTACGTGATCGGGCCGTTGCTGCCCAACGCCTCGGTGTGGCGCTTGACCAGCAGGCCATAGTTGGGCTGTGTGCCGTTGACCCAGCCCGACACTAGCCCGGTCACCGGCCAGCTCATCCAGCCCGCCGATGCATTCCTGGCCAGGGTGTAGGAGCCGGACACCGCGGTGTCGTGGCGGAGCTGGTCGTAGGTGCTGGACCGGGTCCACGCCGAGGTCATCCGGTGCACGTCCATAACATGGTCGACCCCGCCGCACGGTCTGGTGGCCGAATACACCAGGCAGGAACCGGTGTAGTACAGCCCGAACTGGGCGGTGCTGACCTGAGCGCCGGCAGGCACCGCCGACAAGTCGAACTGCACGGCGGACCGGTAGGTATACGAGGCGTCAGAGCCGATGTAGAGGTTCCAACCATCGCCGAAGGGCAACGTGTTCGAGATGGTCCGGTACGCGGCGTCCACGATGTTCGGCTGGATGGTGATGGTCGGGTCCAGGTGCACCGGGAAGCGGCGCTCCGGAGCCCGCAACCAGGCCCGATCCAGGCTCAACGTAACAAGCAACTCCCTGCCCTGTCGGTCCACCCGCAGCCGCGGCTTGGCCTGCGCCGCCGGTGGGGCCAGCTCACCGCCGCCGGCCGACTCCTGCACCACCGGCGCGTCGAGCACCAACGGCTCGGACAGCGAAGCGGCAGCCACCAGGTAGGAGCCGTCCACCCGACGCTGCGCGGTCAACCCCTTGCCGTCCACCGTGGACATCCGGAAGGTGTAACTGGTCGGCGAATCCCGCCCGGCGAGCTTGACGGCCTCCTTCACCCCGGTCGCGGACACCGTGTAGGTCAGGTCCGCCCCAGGGAAGGCACCCGGATACGACACCTGGGAGCCGTTGACCTTCGCCCGAGGCGTCGCGGCACCCACCACCGACGTCCGGATGACACTGCCGCCCACCCGCAGCTCGGTGAAGCCGGCCCCCAGCACGTCCTTGAAGCGGACCTCGTACGCGTTCGCCCCGCTGCGCCAGGCGTAGCCACCCTCGTTCGTCGGGTACAGCCTGCTGTCGATGCGGCGCGTGCTGCCGTCGGCGGCCCGATAGTTGACCGGTGCGCTGTACACCGTGGTCGTGTACGAGCCGTCCTTGTTGCGCCGGGTGGTGGAGGCCAGGGTGCTGCGTTCAGGCAGCTCCCCGATCTTCGCCCCGGCGTTGGGCGGGACACGGCGCCCCTCGCGGCGGTGCTCGGACAGCAGGCCGACAGGCACCACCGATACGCCGGCAGGCACCACCGATACCAGGACCGCCAGCGCTGTGGCGGCGGCCGTGACGGTTACCGGCCGGGAGCGTGCCCGCAAGGCACGGGCGGCCAGACGGCGGCCGTCAACGGTGACGTGACGCCACAGCAGCAGGCGGAACGGTAAGCGGCGCATCTGAAACCTCCCAGCGGTCGAGCGAACGCTCGATGCGTAGCCTTCAAGTCGCCCCGTCCTCGAAGAGGTGTCGCCACCCGTGTGACGGGAGTGCTGTCGCTTGTTTCTTGGGGGAGCTGGACTGCCTGGCGGAGTATGGTCGAGCCCGAATACGGAGCGCTTACAGCTCGCTTGCATTGGTGGTAGCGGAAGTAAGCTTCGACGGCGGACCGGACGGTGGAGGCGCTCGTGGCAGCCGAGCAGTTGCGCTTTGGGGTCTTGGGTCCGTTGTTGGTTGAGCGCGGCGGGCAGCGGGTCGAGCCGCCCCGGTCGGGGGTGCTGCGTGGCCTGTTGGGAGTACTGCTGCTGGCCCGGGGCGAGCCGGTTGCGGTCGGGCGGCTCGCGGAGCTGGTCTGGCAGGACCGTGCCGACCGGATCGGTCGTGGTGCGGTGCAGGTCGCGGTCTCCCGGTTGCGGTTGTGGCTTTGGGGCCAGCTCGGCGAGCCGCCCGGCCGCCCCGACAGGATCCGCGTCGAGTTTGCGAGCGGTGGGTATCGGCTGATGGTCGACCACCGAGCGGTGGATCTGGGCTGCCTGCACGAGCGGCTGGGCCGGGCTGGCCAGGTCGAGGACACGGCCGAGCGCTGCGAGCTGCTGGCGTCGGCGCTCGGGCTGGTGCGGGGGCCGGTCCTGGGCGACCTGTCCGGGCTGGATGCGACCGATCCGCTGCTGCAGTCGGTCGAGGACGCGGTGCGGGATGCTGGGCTTGCTCTGGGTGAGGCGGCGCTGGCGGCTGGCCGCCCGAGGGTCGCCGCCGCGCCGCTTGGGGCGCTGGCGGCTGCCAGGCCGCTGGATGAGCCGGTGCACGCCAGGCTGATCGAGGTCCTGGCGGCCTGCGGGCGGCCGTCGCAGGCGCTGGACCACTACGAGGAGCTGCGCGTCCGGCTGGCCCAGGAGTTGGGGGTCAGCCCAAGCCAGCGGGTGCAGCAGGCCTATCTGGCGGTGCTCGCAGGCGACCGCGTGCTGCCGGTGTCCACCCACGATGCGACTTCGGGCCGGGCGCCAGCGCTGATGCTGCTGCCTGCTGACATCGCGGACTTCACCGGACGTGCTCGCCAGCTCCAGGCGCTGGGGGACCTGCTCACCAGCAGCGACCGAGACGGCCAGCAGGCCACGGCGGTGGTGGTCTTGGTGATCACGGGCACCGCCGGAGTCGGCAAGACCGCGCTGGCAGTGCATTGGGCGCACCGGATCGCGGACCGCTTCCCGGACGGCCAGTTGCACATCGACCTGCGCGGCTACGCCAGGCCCTCGCCGCTGCGCCCGATTGAGGCACTTGCGACCCTGCTGCGCTTGCTGGGTACCCCGCCCGACCAGATACCGGTGGAGGTGGCCGAGGCGGCCGGGCGGTACCGCTCGCTGCTGGCCGGTCGCCGCGTGCTGGTGGTGCTGGACAACGCCGGCTCGGTCGACCAGGTCCGTCCGCTGCTGCCCGGCAGTCCTGGCTGCCTGGTGGTCGTCACCAGCCGGGACCGGCTTGGCGGCCTGGTCGCTCGCGACGGCGCCCGCCGGCTCACCCTGGACGTGCTCACCGCCGAGGAGGCCCACGCCTTGCTGGTGCGGATCCTCGGCCAGGACCGGGTCCAGGCCGAACCGCAGGCCACCGCCGAGCTCGCCAGGGTCTGCGCGTACCTGCCGCTGGCCCTGCGCATCGCCGCCGCCAACCTGACCGACCATCCCCACAGGACTGTGGCGGCGCACGTCGCCGAGCTGAGCGACGGCAACCGGCTCGCCGCCCTGCAGGTGCCCGGCGACGAGGACAGCGCCGTGCGGGCCATCTTCGACCTGTCCTACCAGGCCATCCCGGCCGAGGCGCGGCGGGTGTTCCGACTCCTGGGACTGGTGCCCGGCCCCGACGTCACACCCGCCGCCGCTGCCGCCCTGACCGACACCACGCCCGCCGAGGCGCAGCGGCTCCTGGAGCGGCTGGCCGGCGCCCACCTCATCGGCCAACACGCCGTCGGCCGGTACGCCTTCCACGACCTGTTGCGCCTGTACGCCCGGGAGCAGTGCAGCGCAGACGATGGCGACGCGGAGTGCGACGCGGCGGTCGGGCGGTTGCTGGGCTGCTACCTGCACGCCGCTGACGCTGCCGCCGGCTTGCTCTACCCGCAGATGCTGCGGCTGCCGGTGCCCGTGGCGGACGTGGAGTTCCCGCCGGTGGGGTTCGACGACCTCACCGGGGCACTGGCGTGGCTGGAGGCCGAGCGAGCCAACCTGGTCGCCGCCATCCAGCGCGCCACCGACCGGGGGCCACGACCGCTGGCGTGGCTGCTGGCCGACTGCCTCCGTGGCTACTTCTGGCTGCGCCGGCACACGGTGGACTGGCTGACCGCCGCCAATGCCGCCCTGGCCGCCGCGGGGCGCGAGCGCGACCCGCAGGCCCAGGCCGCCGCCCAGCTCAGCTGCGGAGACCTTCACCAAGTCGTGGGCCGCTACCCCCAAGCGGTCGAGCACTACACCGCCGCGCTGGGGCTGGCCCGCCAGGCCGGCTGGGCAGATGGCCAAGCCACCACGCTGGGCAAGCTCGGCAACGTCCACTGGTTGCTCGGACAGCTCCAGCAGGCCGCCGAGCACCACGCCCAGGCACTGGCGCTTCACCGGCAGACCGGCCGGCTGGGCGGTCAGGCCGCCAGCCTCGGCAACCTCGGCGCGGTCAACCAGGAGCTGGGCCGGCTCCAGCAGGCCGCCGACGACCATGCCCAGGCACTGGCCCTGTACCGGCAGCTGGGCTCTCGAGGCGGCGAGGCCACCGCGCTGGGCAACGTTGGCATGGTGGACCACGACCTGGGCCGGCTCGACGACGCCATGGAGCAGCTCACCCGCGCCCTGTCCTTGCACCGGGAGGTCGGGGACCGATATGGCGAAGCCGACACCCTCGACGCCCTTGCCGCGGTGCACCTCGACGCCGGCCGCCACAGCCAAGCCCTCGAGCTGGCCAGGGCCGCCGTGGCGTTGGCACGTGAGATCGGTGACCGCCGCATCGAGGCCCAGGCGCTCAATACCGTGGGCGGCGTGCATCTGCGCCTAGGCTGCCCTCAACAGGCCATCGACCACCACCAGCAGGCTCTTGACCTGGCCCGCCAGACCGGCGCCCGCACGCCCCAGACCAGCGCCCTGCTCGGCCTGGCCGCCGCCCGCCGGCACATGGGCCAGCACGCCCGGGCCCTGACCGACGCTGGGCAAGCCCTCACCTTCGCCGGCCAGGCCGGCCACCGGGTGCTGGAGGGCCACGCCCACTTCGCCCTGGCCGCCGTTCACCTCGATCTCGACCGCTACCAGAAGGCGGCCGGGCATGCCCAGCAGGCCCTTGCCCTGTATCGACAGACCGGCCACCGCCTCGGTCAGGCTCGCGCCTTGGTCGAGCTGGGCCACGCCCTGGAGCACACCGACGGTATCGACGCCGCCCAACCGTGCTGGCAGGAAGCGCTCACGCTGTTCACCGAGATCGGCAGCCCTGAGGCGACCAGGTCCATGCCCTCCGATGCAGCGTCAGCCAAACAGCGGCCGGAGATTCAGAGCCAAGGGGTTCTTAAAGGGGCTCCACACCACCAAGCGTGGTGAGCGGCTTCGCGGTCTCGCGGTCCACTGAGGCTGCCACCTGACGCCGCAGTGCAACAGCAGAGGCAGCCGGTAGATGGCGAGTTGCGGAAGCCATGGCGCATGCGCTGATCTGGGTGGGGGTGGTCGACCAAGACGGCGATATGACCCCAGCGGGGCGGTTGGACGCGCTGGCGTACCCCGTCACGGCGGCAGGTCTGAAGGCACTCACGCGGCTTTGGTGCGTCATGGACCTCCCCCCGGGAGGACTCTGCTGGCGAATTTACGAGCCATAGGGCTTGGTGATCTGCTCTGGTCAAAGATGCGCAGCGGAGCGCAGCAGACTCCAGAGGCGGTCGACGATGACGATGTGGCCACGGTCTGACCGTGCGATCCCGGCAGGCACGGCGCAGGTCGCGCAGGCGGCGTTCCCGAAGGGATGCCTGGCGATCCGGATCCGTGACGCGCTCGGTGCGCTGTTCGAGGACGCCCAGTTCACGGAGCTGTTCGCGGTACGGGGCCGCCCTGCGGTCTCACCGGCACCGCTGGCCTTGGTGTCGGTGCTGCAGTTCGCCGAAGGCCTGTCCGACCGCCAGGCCGCCGACGCGGTCCGTGGGCGCATCGACTGGAAGTATGCCCTGTTGCGACACGAGGTCGCTTGAGTTGAGTGGAAGTCACCGGGGAGGTTCGACTGATGTCGAAGGTGTAGGACTCGGGCCAGTGTGCAGGGTCTGTCCCCGCCTCAGCGTGCGCCGCGGGTAACTGCGGGGTGCGAAGCCTGAGGGAAAGGCCCAAGGGCCCTCGTTCCATCCGGGGGTTACAGGCTGGGGAAGACCGGACGGGTGAATGCAAATGAACCCTCGATGATGCCTCGTC
>Ga0137374_10010478_pt1 | contig 10899 bp, 8 predicted proteins | sample SagtaG_20_FD_104811 | JGI IMG/M metagenome (GOLD analysis project Ga0137374, IMG submission 104811) | Vadose zone soil microbial communities from Sagehorn Ranch, Mendocino, California, USA - Sage1_R_100_16 metaG | ecosystem: Environmental > Terrestrial > Soil > Vadose zone | place: USA...
GCGGCGTAGCATTGCGGGAAGGGCCTTCCGGGTCCGATGGGAGGATGGTCGTTATGGCTACCGGGGTGCTGATCGCCGTCGTGGTGATCGTCCTGCTGGTCGTTCTGCTCGCGCGCTTCTCGATCAGGATCGTCCGCGAGTATCAGCGGATCGTGCTGTTCCGGCTCGGCCGCATGGTGGGGACCCGCGGCCCGGGCCTGGTGGTCCTGATCCCGGTCGTCGACCGGCCCGTCCTGGTCGACCTGCGGGAGCAGTACCTGGAGATCCCCCGCCAGACGGCGATCACCGAGGACAACGCCACCATCGCGATCGACTTCATTATCTTCACGCGGGTTATGGACCCGGTGATGAGCGTCGTCCAGGTCCAGTACTTCGCCGGCGCGGCGCAGAACATCGCCGCGACCACGCTGCGCAGCGTGGTCGGCGACATGAGCCTGGACGACGTCCTCTCCAAGCGCGAGCACATGAACGAGATCCTGCGCGTCAAGCTCGACGACGTCACCGAGCGCTGGGGGGTCAAGGTCACCAACGTCGAGGTCCGCGAGATCCTCCCGCCGCCGCAGGTGCAGGAGGCCATGACCCGGCAGATGTCGGCCGAGCGGACCCGCCGCGCCGTGGTCACCGAGGCCACCGGCACCAAGCAGGCCGCGATCACCGTTGCCGAGGGCCAGAAGCAGTCGGCGATCCTGAGCGCCGAGGGCGACCGCCAGGCGGCGATCCTGCGCGCGGAGGGCTTCGCGCTGGCGCTGGGAAAGATCTTCGAGATCGCCAGGACGATCGACGCCAACACCATGAGCCTGCAGTACCTCGAGGCGCTGAAGCAGATCGGCGCATCCCCGTCGACCAAGTTCGTGGTGCCGATGGAGCTTGCCACCCTGCTGTCCAGCGTCACCGGCCAGGCGGGCCGCGCCTTCGCGGCGGCGCCGGCCGACGCCGACGGCAAGCGCGAGTGAGCTTCCGGTGGGGTGTGGACAGCGCCGCCGGCGCCGTCCGGCATGGCCGTATACTCCCCAGCGATGAACGCTTCCGCTCTTCCCGAGCCCACCGAGCCCCAAGCCTCTCCTGAGCTGCTCGAGGGGTTGAACGACGCCCAGCGCCGGGCGGTGCTGGCGACCGAGGGACCCACCCTCATCGTCGCCGGAGCCGGGTCCGGCAAGACCCGCGTGCTCACCTACCGGATCGCCCACCTGGTCCGCGATCGTGGCGTGCACCCGGGCTCGATCCTGGCGATCACCTTCACCAACAAGGCCGCGCGCGAGATGCAGGAGCGCCTGCGCGGGCTGGTCGGCGCCGCGGTCAAGGCGATGTGGGTCTCGACCTTCCACTCCGCCTGCGTGCGCATCCTGCGCCGCAGCGGGTCGCTGCTGGGCTACAAGTCGACCTTCACGATCTACGACGAGTCGGACGCCGAGCGCCTGATGACGGCCGTCTGCCGCGAGCTCGACTACGATCCCAAGCGCCTGTCGGCGCGCTCCATGCGCAACGCGGTCAGCTCGGCCAAGGACGAGCTGCTGACCCCCGGCAGGTACGCCGACCACGCGACGACCTGGTTCGAGAAGAAGGTCGCCCAAGCGTACGAGCTCTACCAGCGCCGCCTCGAGGAGGCGAACGCGGTCGACTTCGACGACCTGATCATGCAGACGGTGCGGCTGCTCTCCAGGCACGACGAGGTGCGCGCCGAGTACCAGGAGCGCTTCCGCTACGTGCTGGTCGACGAGTTCCAGGACACCAACATCGCCCAGTACGAGCTGCTCAAGCTGCTCACCGCCAGCCACCGCAACCTCTCGGTGGTGGGCGACGGCGATCAGAGCATCTACGCGTTCCGTGGCGCCACCGTGCGTAACATCCTTGACTTCGAGGCCGACTACCCGGACGCCACCGTCATCCTGCTGGAGCAGAACTACCGCTCCACGCAGACGATCCTGTCGGCCGCCAACTCGGTGATCGCCAACAATCTCGAGCGCAAGCCCAAGAACCTGTGGACGTCGCTCGGCCAGGGTCACCCGCTGGTCCGCTACCAGGCCGACAACGAGCACGACGAGGCCGCCTTCGTGGCCGAGGAGGTCGAACGGCTACGCCAGCAGGGCTTCCGCTATGGCCAGATGGTGGTCTTCTACCGGACCAACGCCCAGTCCCGCGTGCTCGAGGAGGTCTTCATCAAGGCGGGCCTGCCCTACAAGGTGGTGGGCGGGGTCAAGTTCTACGACCGGCGCGAGGTCAAAGACCTGCTCGCCTACATCAAGGCGGTGGTCAACCCGGTGGACACGGTGAGCCTGCGCCGGGTGCTCAACGTGCCCCGCCGCGGCATCGGCGAGACCTCCGAGCGCACCGTCGAGCGCTTCGCGAACGAGGAGAGCATCCCGTTCGGCGAGGCGCTGCGCCGCGCCGGGGAGATCCCCGGGCTGGGCCATCGCCAGGCGCGAGGTGTCGCGGACTTCGTCGCCGTGCTCGACGAGCTGCGCGAGGGGGTGAACGAGGGACGCAGCCCGAGCGTGCTGGTGGAGGACGCCTGGAACCTCTCGGGCCTGATGCGGGAACTGGAGGCCGACAACTCGATCGAGGGTCAGGGGCGGGTCGAGAACGTCCGCGAGCTCCAGTCGGTGGCCGAGGAGTACGAGCTGCGCGACCCGGAGGGTGGCCTGGCCGGCTTCCTCGAGTCGATCGCGCTGGTGTCCGACGCCGACGAGGTCGAGACCGCCGCCCAGGGCGTCACCCTGATGACCCTGCACACCGCCAAAGGACTCGAGTACCCAGTGGTGTTCGTCGCGGGCCTCGAGGAGAACGTCTTCCCGCACGTCCGCTCGATCGGCGAGCCGCGCGACCTCGAGGAGGAGCGCCGCCTCGCCTACGTCGGCATCACCCGGGCACGCGAGCGCCTCTACCTCACCAACGCCTCGAGCCGGACGCTGTTCGGCGCGACCAGCTACAACCTGCCCTCGCGCTTCCTCAAAGAGGTGCCAGAGGAGCTGGTGACCGTGGTGGTGCCCGAGAGCACCGCCGGCCGCTTCCGGCGGGCCGCCACGGACTGGAGCGACGCGAGCCCGGCGTTCGGTGCCGGTCGCGGCTCGCTCGGCACGCGGACGGCGGCCAGCCGCCCGGCGGCCAACCGCCCGGCGGGGGGCGGCTTCGACCGATCCTCCACGCCGGCCGCGCGCCTCGCCGACCAGCAACGCGGCGCGCTGGACCTGGACCTCGCCCCGGGCGAGGTGGTCGTCCACCGCCAGTGGGGCCATGGAGTCGTGCGCGCGCTCTCGGGCCAGGGCGAGCGCGCCATGGCCGAGGTCGAGTTCCCCGGTCTCGGACGCAAGCGCCTGCTGCTGCGCTACGCCCCGCTCACCAGGCCCTGACCCTGGGCGGGTGGCCAAATCATTGGCGAAGCCCGGCCCGGGGCGTCAGGATCATTTGCATGAGCCTTCGTCCCTACCATGCGATCCTGCGCACGCCCCAGGTGCCCCGACTGATGTCGGCGGCTGTGCTGGGTCGACTGCCGATCGGCATGGCGGGCCTGGCGCTCGTGCTCCTGGTCCGCCATGCGGCCGGCTCCTATGCGCTGGCCGGGCTGGTGGCCGGAGCGTTCGCGCTCGGCGCGGGGCTGGCCGCTCCGCTGATGGGCCGGATCGTCGACCGCAACGGCCAGACCCGCCTGCTGCTGGCCAGCGCGGTCGTGTGCGCCGCCGCCTTCAGCGGTCTGGCACTGGTCGCGGAGGTCGGTCCCATGGCGCTGCTGCCCGCGCTCGCCGCGATCGCGGGCGCGACCCTGCCGCCGATCGGACCCTGCATGCGGGTGCTCTGGTCGTTCCTGCTCGGCCGCGGCTCGGAGCTGCAGACCGCCTTCGCCTTCGAGGCCACCGTCCAGGAGCTGATCTGGGTCCTGGGGCCGCCGCTGGTGGTGACGCTGATCGTGATCGCCTCGCCGGTGGTCGCGGTGCTCGCCATCGGCGCCGCGGTGCTCATCGGGACCGGGCTGTTCGCCGCCACTCCCGCCTCACGGACCTGGCGGCCGGCCGCCGGTGGGCGCGACTGGGCCGGCGCGCTGCGCGGGCCCGGGGTGCGCACGGTCCTCGAGGTCATCGGGCTGCTCGCGATCTCGTTCGGCATGATCGAGGTGAGCGTCCCGGCGGTTGCCGAGCAGCTCGGCAGCAGCACCCTCTCCGGGCTGTTCCTGTCGCTGTGGAGCGGCGGCAGCATGCTCGGCGGGCTGATCGCCGGCGCGCTGACCACCGGTCGGCCGCCGGAGCGCCGGGTGGTGATCCTGCTCGGCCTGGTCGCGGTCGGGCTCGCCCCGCTGGCCGCGGCCGTGACCGGGGTGCTCCCGTTCGCGGCCTGCATGATCCTGGCGGGTCTCGGGGTCGCTCCCGCGGTCGCCTGCCTGTACCTGCTGATCGACCGCTCCGCCCCCGAGGGCACCGTCACCGAGGCGTTCACCTGGGTGACCAGCGCCTTCACCGCCGGCTCCGCGATCGGCAGCGCTCTTGGCGGCGCGATCGTGCAGCACGCCGGTCCCGCAACGGCCTTCCTGGTCGCCAGCGCGGCCGCCAGCGCGGCCGTGCTGCTCGCCCGGCTGCGCCGCCCGACCATGGCCGCGCCGAGGGTCGCGGCCGTGGAGCCCGAGGCCGCTTGAGGCACGTCGGCGGAATGAACGCTGCTGGACGCCTGTTTGCCTGTCTGTGATGACACAGGAGCACCCAACGAGATGATGAGCTCAGGCGGCCGGGCGTGGATGTCCGGCATGCGCTCGTTCCGGCTGGACGACTCGGTCACCAAGCAGAAGCTCGCGCCGGGCACGATCCGGCGCATCATCCACTTCGCCGTGCCCTACCGCCGGCCGATCGTGACCCTGCTGATCCTGCTGGTGGTCGACGCCGGCATCGGCGCGGTCAACCCCCTGATCTATCGAGCGATCATCAACAAGGGCATCCTCGGGCACCGCGCCGATCTGGTGGTGGAGCTGGCCGCGATCGTGGCCGGGATCGCGGTGGTCGACGCCGGCCTCGGGCTGGTGGAGCGCTACTTCTCCTCCCGGATCGGCGAGGGCCTGATCTTCGACATGCGCTCGCGGGTGTTCGCCCACGTCCAGCGCATGCCGATCGCGTTCTTCTCACGCACCCAGACCGGCGCGCTCATCAGTCGGCTCAACAACGACGTGCTCGGCGCGCAGCAGGCGTTCACCGGAACGCTCGCCAACGTCGTCAGCAACGTCTTCTCGGTCGCGATCACGCTGGTGGTGATGTTCACGCTGTCGTGGCAGATCACCTTGGTCGCGCTGGTCATGCTGCCGCTGTTCGTGCTGCCGGCGCGGTGGGTGGGCCGCAAGCTCCAGACGATCACCCGCGAGGGCTACAACCTCAACGCGGCCATGAACACGACCATGAGCGAGCGCTTCAACGTCGCCGGTGCGCTGCTCACCAAGCTGTACGGGCGGCCGGACGAGGAGGACGTCGCCTTCAGGGACAAGGCCAGCCGGGTCCGCGACATCGGCATCACCTCGGCGATGTACGGGCGGGTGTTCTTCACCGCCCTCATGCTGGTGGCCTCGCTCGCCACCGCGCTGGTCTACGGCTGGGGCGGCTGGCTGGCGGTGCGGGACGCGCTCGACGTCGGCACGGTGGTGGCGCTGACCTCCTACCTGATCCGGCTGTACGGGCCGCTCACGTCGCTTTCCAACGTCAACGTCGACGTGATGACCGCGCTGGTCTCGTTCGAGCGGGTGTTCGAGGTGCTCGACCTGGAGCCGATGGTCGCCGACAAGCCCGGCGCCGAGGAGCTGCCGAGGGACGCCGCCACGATCGAGTTCGACCACGTCGACTTCCGCTACCCCATGGCCGAGGAGGTCTCGCTCGCGTCGCTGGAGAGCGTCGCCAGGCTCGACACCACCATCGACAAGCAGGTCCTCAACGACGTCAGCTTCCGTGCCGAGCCCGGCGAGCTGGTCGCGCTGGTCGGCCCCTCCGGTGCCGGCAAGACCACCATCAGCCAGCTCGTCACCCGGATGTACGACGTGACCGGGGGCGCCGTCCTGGTGGGCGGGCACGACGTGCGCGACCTGACCCTCGCCTCGCTGCGGAACGCGGTCGGCGTCGTCACCCAGGACGCTCACATGTTCCACGACAGTATCCGGGCCAACCTCCTGTACGCGCGGCCGGACACGACCGAGCCGGAGTTGTGGGAGGCGCTGCGCGCCGCGCAGCTCGGCGACCTGGTCGCGCTGCTGCCCGATGGCCTCGATACCGTCGTCGGCGACCGTGGCTACCGGTTGTCCGGTGGGGAGAAGCAGCGGCTGGCGATCGCTCGGCTGCTGCTCAAGGCCCCGGGCATCGTCGTCCTCGACGAGGCCACCGCCCACCTGGACTCCGAGTCCGAGGTCGCCGTCCAGCGGGCGCTCAAGACCGCGCTCGCCAGCCGTACCTCCCTGGTCATCGCCCACCGGCTCTCGACCGTCCGCGAGGCCGACCGCATCCTGGTGATCGACGACGGCCGCGTGGTCGAGAGCGGCCCCCACGACGACCTGCTGGCGGCCGGCGGGCTGTACGCGGAGCTGTACCGTACCCAGTTCGAGGGTCAGGGCCAGGGCGGCCTCGAGGTCCACCAGCTCAACCCCGTCCGCGACCCGATCGCGGACGGCGGGTCGGGTCCGCGCGAGCCCCTCACCCGCGGGGCTTGACCAGGGGGGGCCACCGGGCCCCTACAATGGGCGCATGTCTACCCACCCGATCCCGGACTTCACGGCCCCGAAGCGCGTCCTGCTGGCCGCGCCGCGCGGCTACTGTGCTGGAGTCGAGCGTGCCATCGAGATCGTCGAGGTGGCGCTGGCCACCCATGGCGCGCCTGTCTACGTGCGCAAGCAGATCGTCCACAACCTGCACGTGGTCCGCCGGCTCGAGGCGAAGGGCGCGATCTTCGTCGACGAGCTCGACGAGGTGCCCGCAGGCTCCACCGTGGTGTTCTCCGCGCACGGCGTCGCGCCCGAGGTGCACCGGCAGGCCAGCGCCCGCGACCTCAAGGTCATCGACGCCACCTGCCCGCTGGTGACCAAGGTCCACCAGGAGGCACGCAAGTTCGCCGGCAAGGGCTACGACGTCGTACTCATCGGTCACGAAGGCCACGAAGAAGTCATCGGGACCATGGGTGAGGCGCCCCGGACGATCCACCTGGTCGGGGACGAGCGCGAGGCGGAGCAGGTCGCGGTCGCCGACCCTGAGAAAGTGGCCTACCTCACCCAGACGACGCTCTCGGTCGACGAGACCAGGGGCGTGATCGACGTGCTGCGCGAGCGCTTCCCCGTGCTCGCCGGCCCGCGCTCCGACGACATCTGCTACGCGACCCAGAACCGCCAGGTCGCGGTCAAGCAGCTCGCCGCCGAGTGCCAGCTCATCCTGGTGATCGGGGCGGAGAACTCCTCCAACTCCAAGCGGCTGGTCGAGGTGGCGCGCAGCCACGGCTGCCAGAGCCACCTGATCCCGGAGGCCTCCGCGCTCGACCCCGCATGGTTCGAGGGTGTCGAGACGGTTGCCGTGACCTCCGGCGCGTCGGCCCCCGAGTGGCTGGTCGACGAGCTGGTCGAGGCGCTCCGGCAGCGGGGTGCGAGCGACGTGCGCGAGGTCGAGGTCGTTCCCGAGGACGTCCATTTCTCCCTCCCGCGCGGTCTTCGCCAGGACGCGGCGGCCGCCGGGGTCGAGATCGCCGGCTGAGGCTGACAAAGGACCCGCCTCCCCGTAGTCTTGTCCCAGGCGCGTTTGGGGAGGGTGCTGGATGCTTGCAGAGCTGGTGGTCGCCGCGCTGGCGGTGCTCGTGTTCGCGGTGGCCGTCGCCGGGCTCGCGGCCTGGTGGGTCTGGCGTCTGGCACGGGCCCGGCTGCGCTGGCCCCGGGCGATGCGGGCGATTCAGCTTTACGCCACCCCACCCGGCCCGCGCCGCGAGGTCGCGCTCCTCCGCCGCGAGCTGACCGCCGCGGTGACCAGCACTCCGCAGGCGGTGGCGATGGTCAGGGCGAGCGCCGGCGTGGTGGGCGAGCTGCCGCAGCTCGCGCGGCGGCTCGAGCGCGTGGCCGCGACCCTCGACGCCGAGCTGCGGCTGCTCGCCAACGAGCCCGACCCTGCCGAGGTGGCCCGTGTCCTGCCCGCCGCCCGCGCCCGCGTCGGCGATGTGAGCCGGGTCGCCCGCACCATCCGGCGGACGGCCAGCGCCGGCCTCGGCGCGCAGTCGGCCGCGGACGTGCGTGCGCTCAGCGCGGACGTCGAGCGCGAGGTGACGGCTCTGGCCGCTGGCGTGCAGCGCCTGCTCACCACCGCGGCGAGCGGCTGAGCCGCGCTCACACGTTGAAGCGGATGTGCAGGCAGTCGCCTTCCTGGACGACATAGGAGCGGCCCTCGGTGCGCAGCAGGCCCCTGGAGCGTGCGGCGTCCCAGCCACCCGCGGCCACCACGTCGTCGAAGGCGATCACCTCGGCGCGGATGAACCCCCGCTCGAGGTCGGAGTGGATGCGCCCGGCGGCCTCCGCGGCGGTGGCGCCGCGCCGGATCTCCCAGGCCCTGGTCTCGTCGTCGCCGGTGGTGAGGAACGTCTGCAGGTCGAGCAGGCGCCAGGCGGCTCCGACCACCTGGTCGAGCCCGCCGCGCTCGACGCCGCACTCGGCCAGGAACTCAGCCGCCTCGCCAGGCTCGAGGTCGGCGGCCTCCGCCTCGAGCGCGGCGGGCACGGCGACCGCCGGCATGCCGAGCGCCTTCTCCGCGGCGGCGGCACGCTCGGCCGCCTCGCCCACCTGCTCCTCGCCCAGGTTCACCACGATGAGCACCGGCTTGAGCGTGAGCGGCGAGAAGTTCCGCAGGACCTTCCCCTCCTCCGGCTCCCAGGCGGCCGTGCGCAGCGGTGTGCCGGCATCGAGCAGGTCGCGTGCCCTGGCGAGCGTGGCCGCCTCCAGGGCGGCGCCCTTGACGCCGGCCTTGGCGCGCTTGCTGGCCTTGTCCGCTCCGCCGCCGATGCTCTCGAGGTCGGCGACGGTGAGCTCGAGGTCCAGGTCGCCCGCGGCCTCGGCCGGGTCGCTGCCGCCGAAGGCGGCCACCACCATGGCCAGGGCGTCGGCCTCGCGCAGGGCGCCGAGCCCCTGCGCGGACAGACCGGTGCCCTTGCCGGTCGTGAGCCCGACGACGTCGACGAAGCGGACCTGGACGAACACCCGCTTGCGGGAGTGCTCCAGGTCGGCCAGGACGTCGACGCGCTGGTCCGGGACGGCGACGGCGGCGATGTTGGCCTTGCCGGCCGCGCCCCCGCTCGGCGCCCCCGCCCGGGTGAGGGCGTTGAACAGCGCCGTCTTGCCCGAGAGGGGCAGGCCGACGATGCCGACGTCCTTCACGGCTTCTCTCCTCGGGATGGGGTCGGCGGTACGAAGCCGCAGTGTAGCAATGGAGTACCAAGCGGCTCGGCGCGGGGGTGTGGACAGCCGTTTGTGCGCGACCTCGCGACCGGCTACAACCCATGGGTGCCTGATTGCCCGACTTCGAGGAGGTGCCCATGGCGGCGACGATCGCGGTTGCGCCGGCGCGGCTGCGGCAGGCCGCGGTGGCCGCGCGGTCGGTCGGCGGCCACCTGCACGAGGTTCGCGGCCAGCTCGGGACGACAGCGGCCAGGCTGGACCTCGCGCTCGGCGGCCCGGGTGCCCGCTCCGCGTTCGCCGCGCTGTGGACGCGCTGGTCCGACTCGATCGAGGGGCTGGCGGGCGAGGTGGCCACCCTCGCCGGCGCGCTCGAGGCGGCCGCCGAGGCGTACGAGCGCGCCGACCGGGACAGCGTTCCGGGGCATGAGGGCGCGCGGGCGAGGGGAGGCGTCGATGCGCCCGCCAGGTGACCCCACGCTGCTCGCGGCGGCAGCCCGTGGCCTGGCGGCAGCCGCCGACGAGCTGGAGCGTCTCGGCCGCCAGGCCACGGCGGTCGCCGGCGACCTGGTGGACGGGGGAGGCTGGGACGGTCCGGCGAGTCGCGCGTACCTGGCTCGCGACGGCACGATCGAGGCCGGCGTGCGGGCCGCCGCGAGCGCGCTGCGGGCGACCGGCGAGGGCCTGGCCGGGCTCTCCGCCGGGCTCGGCGCCGCCCAGACGACGTGGGACCGGGCCAGGGCGCTTGCGGCCTCGGCCGGGCTGGGGCTGGACGCGGTCACCCCGTCCGGGCGGCTCGGGCTGTCCCTGCCGTCGACCGACCCCAGGGTCGTCGTGGCGGCCCGGGCCTCGGAGCTGTTCAACGAGGCTGACGAGCAGGCGATCGCGGCCGACCGGATGGCGTCCGCCAGGCTCGCGGAGGCTGCCCGGGTGGTCACTCCGGCACGACCGGACCGCTCCCGGGCCGTGGGTCCTGCCATGGCCGGCGAGCCCGCGCGGCATGGCGAGGGCGGCGGCTCGCTGGTCGGCAGGGCGCTCGACCTCGCCGACCGGGTCGGGGTGGCGCTCGGCGCGGGGTTCGCGGCGATCGATGCGCGTGCCCAGGCGCTGCTGCGGCTGGTGCGCTCCGGGCGGGAGCCTGCCGCCGCGCTGGGCGCGGTGCGGGCCCTTGCCGCCTTCGAGCGGCCGGCGCTCGCCCCCGCGCTGGTCGCGCTGCTGCCCGTTGCCGGCCCACCGCTGACGCTGGCCGCCAACCTGGCCGACGACGAGCATGGCGACGAGCCGCTGCTGCGGGCCGTGGTCCGCTCCCTCGGCGAGTCCATCGGCGCGGACGCGGGCCAGCGGCTCGGCATGGCCGCCTGCGGGGTGGACCTGGGCGTCGCCAGCACCGCCGGTCCGGTCCTGTGCCCTGCCGTCACGATCGTGACCACCTCGGTCGGCGCGGGTCTCGGCGGTGCCGCGGCAGTGCGGATCTACGACGCGCTGGGACCTGAGCCCGGGAACGCGCCGGCCCCGGCGCCTGAGCCGCGGCC
>Ga0137374_10010483_pt1 | contig 10897 bp, 10 predicted proteins | sample SagtaG_20_FD_104811 | JGI IMG/M metagenome (GOLD analysis project Ga0137374, IMG submission 104811) | Vadose zone soil microbial communities from Sagehorn Ranch, Mendocino, California, USA - Sage1_R_100_16 metaG | ecosystem: Environmental > Terrestrial > Soil > Vadose zone | place: USA...
ACTCGGTCTTGTTTAAAGGCGAAGAGCCCGTCCGCGATCGCGGCGGATTCGGCGGTATGGGCGGAGGCATAGGCGGCGGTCGTCGCCGTGGAGGAGGCGGGAGGTCTCCGCAGGAAGAGCGTCCCGCAGACGGCAAGAAAGTTCTGGAGCGCATCTCCCAAGAGACCGGCGGGCGCATGTTTGAGGTCTCCAAGAAAGAACCGCTGGATAAGATCTACAGCAGCATCCAGGAGGAATTGCGCAACCAATACAACCTGGGCTTCTCCCCCGCCAGAGCAGACAGCACCGGTTATCACAAGCTGCTGCTAAAGACGACGCAGAAGGACGACACGGTCCAGGCGCGCGACGGCTTTTACCTCAACTCGGACTGAGCTGACCGATTGCAGAACGTTTTTTCAAGCCTTAAAGGGATTAAGAATGCGGACATCGAACTGCCGGAAGTCGCGCTCGTTTCTGGTCACCACAGTCAAACCATGAATGCGCGCCGTGGCTGCTATCATCCCATCTTCCAAAAGTTGGTCAGGTTTTTGGTCCATCAATCGCCCCCATTCGCGGAAGCAAGGGGTGTCCAACGGCAGAATCTGATACGAATCGGCCAGTTGGTCCAGCCAGTGTTCGATTTCGTTTGCCTTCGCCGGATCTTGACGCCGGGTTCGCTCGATACTCGCTTGCACTTCCCCGAGAGTAACGGCTGAAAGGAATAGTTGTTCGTCTTGCTTGTGGTTCAGCCAGGCAACGACTCCTCCGTGCGGCCGCGGTTTTCGCAGCTCAGAGACGATGTTGGTGTCGAGCAGAAATTTATTCACGCGAATTCTTTCACCGGGGACCCTTACTCGAGATCTGCCCCCGGGCGACGCCGCAAGGTTCCTCGTTCAGGGACCAGGTTCTCAGCCCGAGCTGCGGAGCCTAGCAGCAGCGTTTTAAGGCTGGGGCGGGCAGCTTTCTGCAGCCGGTTCCACTCCTCGATAGGCACTAGGACAGCGGTTTCAATGCCCCGACGAGTGACGATCTGTGGCCCCTTCTTTAGAGCGGCATCCAGGAGCGCGCTAAAGCGGGCCTTTGCGTCTTGCACTTGCCATTGCGCCATCGTGCCACCTCGGTTGTAATTGTATTGACTAGTCAGATGACTAGTCAATTAGTTTACCGAGTGTCCATGCTGAACGGTTTTCGCCAGGATGGGAAGCAGACTTACCAGCCGCGCGCCGTGAGGAGCGCAAACCGAGACCTGAAGTTCGTAGGCACCGCGTTTGGTTAGTGGAATTCCTGGCCATGTGTCTCCCACCCTTCGCAAAATGCGCGAAGGATGGGGCACCCGGGCGGCTACGACACTAGCCGCACCTAAACTACCCAGGGTTTCTCAAATCGCTAATACACACAATAAAAAGTTTGAATTTGACTTCGCTGGTTCCCGCCAACATAATCCGCATTACATTTTGGTAACAGTTCTTCCTTCTTTTCCCCGTCGAAAAGAGGCGCTGTAAAAAGCAGCCAGCCCAGCCCGAAATAGTGGAGTTTCAAGAAGTTGTCGCGCTCGTCACGAAGGAGTTTTCCGTCGGATAAGTCCAGCTTAGTGTCGGTGGATTGGTGTTTGAGTCCGCGGCAGCCCGGATAGTACCAGGAAGCAAAGTCTCGAGTTTGCGTTTTCGGAGCGTGCGAATGGATAAAACGGCACTGCTTGAGTTGTTGCTGGCGGGCTTTTTTGCGGTGGGCTGTATCCGCGCCCATGCTCCACTACAAGAAGGTTCGAAGGCCCACTTTGTGGACTTCTTTCGCTTGACCGGACGGATTGAAAGGTTGCGGCGCTCACGCTGGCAGTGGTTCTCGATCGTGCTCATCATGCTTGTGCTTCGATTGCAGAATCAATTGCCGCTGGGTGTGGAGATCATGGCTGCCGTGCTGTTCGTTATTTTTCTGGCGCTTCCCGTCCAGGCAATCGCGATTGCCGGAAGGTAAAGGGATTCGGGAAAGCTCTTGTTTTTTGATGTTGGACCGCGCTTAGAGCCCGTGGCTGTAGAAGCAATGGATTCGGAATTCACCAATTAGAGAGCGCTCCGCAGGGAGCAGAAAAGGAGTTTTCATGGCAGCAAACACAGGACAGGGACGTGGTTTCACAACGTTTCTGGTGGGCTTGACCGTAGCCTGCGTGGGGATAGCCTATTTCTCCAGCACCTTCGGCAAGCCGCTTTTCGTCGTCGGTCTAGTCATTTTCGTTGCAAGCCTGTTCGGATTTTTGAAACTTAAACCGTTGGAGGGGAGACCCGCGCAAGGGCCGACGCCCACAGTGATGAAGTTAGTTGGAGCTTTCCTGGCGGCATTGGGATGGGTTATCACCTTATTCGGCATGCACATCGTTGACGGAACCACTGGACGACTTGTGCTTGCGCTGGTGGGCATTGCGGTGAGTCTGTTCGGCATGATCTACATCCTGCCCATGGCATTTAACAAGAACGCGATTTGGAAAGCATAGTTCGGCGCCACCACTAAAAATCCATGGAGCTAAACACGATGAATTTGATCCGACGCTGTTGTACATTTCTTATTCTCGCGCTCGCCCTGATGGTGAGCGTAATGGCCTATGGCCAGGCGGCGGCACCGTCTGCAGCCCCGGCCGCAGCGGCGCCTCCTTCGGCTGCCGAACTGAAAGATACCGCAGCCAAAGCGCCAGCTACCACTGATCTGGCGAAAGGCGATCCCGGCGGTTCACTGACCGGAACCATCAACGACGTTCCAGTTTCGGATCCCAAAACTGGACTCACTGTGGGCGACGTTGCCAACCAGGTTGGACAAAACAAAATCGGCATCAACTTCACCTGGACGCTGGTTTGCGGCTTCCTGGTCATGTTCATGCAAGCCGGCTTCGCCATGGTGGAAGCGGGCCTGTGCCGAGTGAAAAACGCGAACCACACGTACATGATGAATTTCTTCGTGTACGGCTGCGGATTGCTGGCGTACTGGCTGATTGGATTCGCTATTCAGATGGGAGGCGCGGCCGGCAATTCCAACCTCGGCGGCTTGCAACCTTTGAATACGGAACACCCGCTCACCCTCTTCGGCAAGACCTGGGGAATCTTCGGCCAGAACGGGATGTTCCTGGCCGGGCACAGCTATGACGTCGGGGTGATGGTCATCTTCCTGTTCCAGATGGTATTCATGGACACCGCTCTGACGATTGTCACCGGTGCCTGCGCCGAGCGCTGGAAATTTCTCACCTTCTCTATTTCTTCCGTGCTCATGGGCGCCTTCACCTACCCAATATTCGCTAACTGGGCATGGGGCGCAGGTTGGCTGTCCCAGCTAGGAAGCAATTTGGGACTGGGCCACGGATACTGCGACTTCGCAGGATCGGGGGTCGTGCACAGCGTGGGAGGCATGACCGCATTAGCGGTGGCAATGATTGTCGGTCCGAGAATTGGCAAGTACAACCGCGACGGATCCAGTAATCCCATCATCGGCCACGATATCTCGGCAGTGCTGATCGGCTGCTTCATCCTGGCCTTCGGTTGGTTCGGATTCAACCCGGGCAGCACGCTGGGAGCCTCCGCGAACGGCAACCTGCGCATCGGCTCGATTGCAGTCAACACGATGTTGGCAGGCTGCACCGGAACTTTTGGTGCCCTCCTTTATATGTGGGCACTGAAGGGTAAGCCGGATGCCTCAATGAGCGGCAACGGCTTGCTTGCTGGATTGGTCGCGATTACGGCGCCAAGCGGATTCGTCAGCCCAGTCAACTCTTGCATCATTGGCCTTATCGCGGGCGTTCTGGTCTGCGTAAGCTGCGCGTTTGTCGAAAACGTGCTGAAAGTTGACGATCCCGTCGGGGCCATTTCGGTTCACGGAACCAACGGTCTGTGGGGCGTACTGTCCGTCGGATTATTCGCCGACGGGACGAGCAACTACGGCGGCGGCTGGAATGGCGTGACGGGCTCAGTCACTGGGCTTTTCTACGGGGACGCAAGCCAGCTTGTTGCACAGCTTGTCGGTATTTCCACCTTGCTGGGCTTCGTCTTCACCTTCAGTTTCCTACTGAATCTTGGGCTCGAGTATTTCGTCGGGCAGCGGGTTTCTGCCGAGACTGAAATGGCGGGTCTGGATATTCCGGAAATGGGGCAGCTTGGCTATCCCGAGTTTGTCTTCCGTCCGGAGCCCGAAGTGATGACGCATGCTCATGCTATGGCTGTCGCGTAGCGTCGGCCAAACGTAGCGACGACCAGCGGCGGGATGCAGAAAGCTTCTGCATCTCGCCGCTGTTGTGAAGTTAATTAGCGCGCAAGTTTCAAATCATTGACCCGGGCAGGAGTCAATTTCATGAACAACGAAAATATGGAAATTGTGCTGAACACTGCGCAAACGAAGAGCGCGTTGAGGGCGCGAGTTTCTTCCTTGGCGCTCTCTTCCATCACGTCTGAAACCCAAGGCTTGCTGTTGCGAATGTTTTCCGATCCCTATCTTCTCGAAAAAGGGGAGAAGGCCAACTTGGTGACACAGTTGAAGGACTGTGTAGCCCAATTTCCCGAGGTTTCAGAATTGCGCGTGCTTCTCGGCATGGCGCTGTGCGTGAACCTCGATGTCCATCCAGCCATCGAGGAACTTCGCGAGTCGGTCCGGCTGGCTCCAAATAGCTTTATCGCGCAGCTCAAGCTGGGCGAGCTGTGGATGAGACTGCGAGTGATTAACAAAGCCGAGGAACACACCAAGCTGGCTGGGTTGCTGGCGCAGAATCTGGCGCAATCGGAACTGGCGCGCAAGCAGGCGGCCACCATCCGGACCATGAAACGCGAAGGAATTGAACGTGGCGGCTACGGAACGCCCTGGCGCTCGTTCATGAGACCGCTGCGCCGCCTCTGGACGCGCCGGGATCGCTCCGAGGCTGCGCTCGATTTTGTTTAAAGGATGCAGCCGGCCCTTCAACTCGCGCTCTTAGTTGCCATCTTGCTTCCTGCCGGGAAGCTTGTGGCTTCCCTATTCTCGCGCATCGGCATTCCGCCGATCCTAGGGGAGCTTGTCGTCGGAGTGCTGCTCGGGCCAGGCGCTCTGAATCTACTCCACATGCATTTGTTTCAGGGTGGAGAAGCTTCGAGCGCGCTGATGTTAATGGCGCAAGTCGGCGGCCTGGTCTTGATGTTTATTGCCGGGCTTGAGACCGACATTGATCGTATGCGCGAGGCGAGCCTGACCGCCTTTCTGGTCGCGCTTTCCGGCGTCATATGGCCTTTCTTTCTCGGCGCCGGAGTTGGTCACCTGCTCGGATTGTCGTGGCCCACAGCTTGCTTCATGGGCGGGGCGCTGACCGCTACCAGTGTTTCCATTTCCGCGCGCACTCTAATGGATGCTGGCAAAATGGCTTCAACTGAGGCGAGCGTCATCTTGGGGGCCGCCGTAATCGATGACGTAATGGGACTGTTCGTTCTGGCATTCCTGGCTGCTTCCAGCAGCACCGCGAAAGTCCAGGCGTTTGGGATGGCGCCCATGGCCAGCGCCTGGCTGCAGCAGCATATGGGTCCGGCGGCGCATCATCCTTTAATCGTACAAATGTTCGTCATCGCCGCCTGCGTCGGATTATTTTTTTGGATTGGCTACGGCGCCGCACACAAGTTTCTGGATCCGCTGATCCTGCAACTGCGCAAACTTTCTGCGAATGAAGCCGTACCGAGTTGCGTATTCGCGCTGATCATGCTTTACGCGATTTCTGCGGAGTGGTTGGGAAGCGTTGCGGGCATCACCGGAGCTTATCTTCTGGGATACGTGTTTGCCGGCTCGGAGTACAAGGCGGACGTTGAACGTAGCTTTAGTGCCATAGGGCATGGTCTGTTTATTCCACTTTTCTTTGTGGCGATTGGCCTCTCCAGCGATTACCGAGCTCTCGCCGGACACTGGACATTGCTGGTGGTGGTGTTCGTGGTGGCCGTGGTCGGGAAGTTGGTCGGTTGCGGATTTGCGGCGCTGGCTTCAGGTATGGATTGGGTGCGCAGCCTGCGAATTGGGTGCGGCATGATCTCACGCGGTGAGGTCGGCCTAATCGTAACTGCCATGGGCGCAAGCAGCGGCATTTTTGGACGATCGGAAGTCGCGGTGATGGTCGCCGTAGTTCTGCTCACAACGTTGCTCACCCCACTCGCGCTGCGTGCAGCATTCAATTTGAAATCGGATGAAGACTTTGAGGACGGCCTGGAACTCGGCGGCAGCCTGATGGTTGCGACTCCACAAATCCCCGTCGAGGCCGCTACCGGCGAGGAGTCGGCAGATGAAGTGTCCGAAGAGACCAGCTTCAGAATTGCGGTAGAGCGTTCTGCGCACTCAACGGCTTTCCCCGAAGCAATCTCTGAGTAGCCCACAACGGTTCGTATCGAACTACCGCGCTCCAACGACGAAGATTGTCCGAAGTGTTCGCCTCAGCCGCACTCAGGCAGCGGTCGGACTTTCTTCGGCCGGGACAATCGCCGGCTCACCCGTGGCAGCTGGCGCTAGCAACGGCCAGCCTCGGCGCAACACATAGTCGAGCCACGCGCCTGCGATCTGCGAGGTAAGGACAGCCGCTACTACCAGTGTCGTGTAGAACTTTGGGCTGATGATCCCGGCATCAAATGCCACGCTGGCAAGGACGATACCTGGACCGCCGCGTGCGTTCGTCGTAATCGCGAGATTGATTAGATCCAACCCGCGGAATCCTGCGAAGCGCCCCGCCAGTGATACGGAAAGAATCTTGACGACACAACTTCCGACGATGAAGGCGGCCATCATCGACAACGACAAGCCGCGAACCAGGTCGAGCTTCAATCCCACAAGCGCGAAGTACGCAGGAATAAAGAACGCGAACGATACCTTCCCTATGGCATCGAGCGCTTCGGAGAACAGTTTGCGCTTCTTGTGCACGACGGCGAAGCCGGCAAGAAACGCGGCAAATACCACGCTGACATCGAGCGCCCCAGCGACCACACAATATCCCAGCAAAACTGCAATGGCATAAGCCACCGGCGAGTGTCTTGCGATTATGTTGAACCGAGACTTGTTAATTCGCTTTACGATCCGCGGAACGATCGTCAGTCCCAGTCCGAAGAACCCAATAGTCGTGATCAGGTGATACGACATTTGCCGGCCATTGAGCGCGGTCTTCCCGGCCATCGCGGTTGCAAGCGCCAGCGCCAGCCACAGCACGATGTCTTCCAGCACGGCGACGCCAAGAACCAGTCGCGCGAAGCGGGTGTGCAGTATCTTCAAGTCGGCGAAAATCTTTGAAACAACCGGAACCGACGTTACAGCGACTCCGACAGCAAGAATAATAATCAGAGAAATGCGGTTGCCGTTAGGACCCGCGAGCGCGGGGCTAATAAGCCACGGACCTAGCACCAGCCCGAGGATGAATGGTATGCCCGTACCCACAATGGCCAGCCAACCCACTTCGCGGCGCTCTTCGCGAGTGAACAGTTGTCGGGTTTCCGCCCCAGACAGGAACATCAGCAGCAGCAAGCCCAGCCAGTAAACAAAATTCAAAATGTTTACCTGATGCTTCGTGGCTTCCATCAGACCCGACGCGAACGGCAATCGGCCGATTAGGGCCGGGCCCAGAACAATGCCAGCCAGGATTTCGCCGACCACCTTCGGCTGCCGGAGTTTCACGAAGAAATAGCCGAGCAATTGTGCCAACCCGACCAGAAGCAGGAGTATGAAGAGAATCGAAGTCAGATCGGAGTTCGACACGTTTGCCCTCGCGCAGCTTAGGATGCCTTCAGCGTGAGCGGGTTTGTCAGCAGGTTCAAAAAGCTGAACTGGGCATTTTGTATTTCTTAAGGAACTACAGTCTGCGCCTGACGCGAATCTGTCGAGCATTGCTATTAGATCAACCAGAAGCATTGGAACTAACTGCACGAATACCAGTCCTCGCAAACTGCTTGACGAAATCTCCTATAGTCTAGTATATTGATAGACATACTTTATTGAGGATTCCCTATGACCTTCCTCTTTACTTGGACATTCACCGCGTTTCTGTCCGTAAGTTTCTGGACCGCAATTATTGTCGCTCTCACCCGAGTACTCAAATAGTAGAAAGTCCCGCAGACTCTCGAGTGCGGACGGGTAGCCAAGTGGCAAGGCATCGGCCTGCAAAGCCGATCATCGTCGGGTTCGATTCCCACCCCCGTCCTCCAAGTCTCACCGCCGGAAAGGCCTTTCACCGGTATGGTTAATTTGTTTCGTCAGCTAGCTTCCCACGGCATCCTGAGTTGGTTAAGTGCTTGATGTTGAGAGAGGAAATGAGAGAGCGGCGTGGCACTAAACGTGCATGTCTAGTATGTTAATAGACATTTGTACCTAAGGTGGCGAATGGCGGCGTACTTCAACAAAGAAGAAGAGACATTCGCCATCGTGGGTGGCGGATTTACCGGAGCTACGCTGGCGGCACAGTTGCTTCGCCAGGCGAGTGCGAGTGCTCCGGTTCGTGTAGTGGTGATCGAAAACAGCTCACGTGCAGGACGCGGACTCGCTTACAGCACGCAATGCTCCCGCCATCTGTTGAACGTGCCCGCCGAAAACATGAGCGCTTTTCCAGACGAACCCACGCACTTCCTGAGCTGGGCACGCTTGAACTATGACTCCGGAGTCAATTCCTGCGACTTTCTTTCCCGCCGCCTTTACGGCCAGTACATCGAGTCGGTGTTGCGGGACCAAGAAGAACGGAGTCCGGGCCAACTGCAGTGGATAGCTGACGAAGCCACAGCAATGGCTCACGTGCGCGGCGTGGCAGAGATTCGTTGCCGTAGTGGTCGCAGAGTCTTTGCCAACAAAGTCGTACTTGCTCTGGGTAATTTTCCTGCCAGTGACCCTTATCTTCCTGGTAGAACAGACCACCATCGCCGATATGTTTCTAGCGCATGGGCTTCCGATGCTCTGAACACAGTGCCGCAGGACGGCAACGTTCTGCTGATCGGCTCAGGGCTGACCAGCGTGGACCAGGCCTTGGCTCTGCGGCAGCAGGAATTCCGCGGAGTGATCCACATGCTTTCGCGGCATGGTCTGCTGCCGCGGACCCACAACGGCCCGGTTGCGCTCCAGTCCTTCAGCAATACCGATTTTCCGCGCACCGCTCGTGGCCTATTGCGTATGCTGCTGGCGCAAATAAAACTGACGGAATCCAGTGGTGGTAACTGGCGCAGCGTGATTGATTCCCTGCGTCCGGTTATGCCATCCATCTGGCGGTCACTCCCCTTGGACGAAAAGCGAAGATTTCTGCGACACCTGCGATCGTACTGGGATACGCATCGCCATCGCGTAGCTCCGGTCATTGGATCGGTGATCAATGCACAATTGCAAAGCGGAAAGATCAAAGCACACGCCGGACGAATCACCGCCTATCGCGAAGGACCGGCGGGAGCAGAAGTCACCTATCGCGATCGCAAGACTGGAAAACTAAATCAGCTGTGTGTGGATCGCGTGATCAACTGCACCGGTCCGGAGAGCGACTGCCGCAAAATATCCAGCCCTCTGCTCACCAACCTGATGGAGAAAGGGTCGGTTCGTCCTGACGAGTTGTTTCAGGGACTGGACGTTGCCGAAAACGGCGCCTTAATCGACTCTGACGGGGTCGCTTCGAACTTCCTCTACACCGCTGGGCCTTTTCGCAAAGGACAACTTTGGGAGTCTGTTGCCGTCCCGGAACTTCGTGAGCAAGTTGCAGAATTGGCCGGGCTGCTGACCGCTGGTCCTCAGCCGGCGATTACGGAACAGTTGCAACCAGGTCGGACGGAGCACCTGTTGTCTGCAATTGGGCAAGATTAGACATCTATCCATTCGATGACGGTATGGGCGCACGTTTGATGACATTATTACTTCCGGCTTGCCCGTGATCCAGGCACTCTGGCGGTCGCGCCCATTTAGTTCGCCCGCTTCACCATGTTGCAGCAGCTTGATCAAGAGCCTGAAGAGACAGAGCTGGCGCCCTGTTTTTTGGCGTATCCTACCTGCCTCAATCTCTCCGCGACCTCGGTCAAGGTGCTCGAATCATCGATCGTAGCGGGCATTTTATAATTGTTACCGTCGGCAATCTTCTGCATTGTGCCACGCAGAATCTTCCCGGACCGCGTCTTAGGCAGAGCTGGCACAACCACCGCAGTCCTGAACGCCGCCACCGGGCCGATCCTTTGCCGGACCATCTGCACTACCTCTCTGACAATCTCATGTGGATCGCGGTCAACCCCTTTTTTGAGCACCAGGAAACCCACTGGAATCTGTCCCTTCAGTTCGTCATGTACGCCGACCACCGCGCACTCGGCTACATCAGGATGAGAGGCCAGAACTTCCTCCATGCTGCCTGTGGACAGCCGGTGCCCTGCCACGTTGATTATGTCATCTGTTCTCGACATGACATACACATAACCATCCTCGTCCACATACCCCGCGTCTGCTGTCGTGTAGTATCCGGGGAATTGTGAAAAGTAGGAAGCAACGAAGCGCTCGTCGGCATTCCACAAGGTCAGGAACGTTCCTGGCGGCAGAGGTAGCTTGACGACCAGTGCACCAATCTCGCCAGGCTTCATCTCCCGGTTGTGAGGGTCGACAACACGCACGTCCATGCCGGGGACGGGTTTGCTTGGCGAGCCAGCCTTCACCTGCAACAATTCAATACCGAGACAGTTGGCGCAGATCGGCCATCCCGTTTCCGTCTGCCACCAGTGGTCGATCACCGGAACCTGAAGATGGTCTTCGGCCCAGTGCAACGTATCTGGGTCACATCGCTCACCCGCCAGAAACAGCGCTTTGAAATTTGAGAGGTCGTAGTTCTTGATTAGCCCCCCAGCGGGATCATCCCTCTTGATGGTACGGAAAGCCGTAGGCGCCGTGAACATGACTTTCACTTTGTGCTGGGAAATGACGCGCCAGAATGCCCCCGCGTCCGGTGTGCCGACGG
>Ga0137374_10010493_pt1 | contig 10890 bp, 10 predicted proteins | sample SagtaG_20_FD_104811 | JGI IMG/M metagenome (GOLD analysis project Ga0137374, IMG submission 104811) | Vadose zone soil microbial communities from Sagehorn Ranch, Mendocino, California, USA - Sage1_R_100_16 metaG | ecosystem: Environmental > Terrestrial > Soil > Vadose zone | place: USA...
ATACAACAACAGGATTTGATAATACAGCCGGTGCATGTGGCACTTTTTAAAAACACAACAGGATATAAAAATACAGCCTTTGGATATGCTGCACTTTATTCCGACACCACGGGATTTGAGAACACCGCTAATGGATCTTATGCACTTTATAACAACACCACCGGATCTCTCAACACCGCTAATGGAGTTTGTGCACTTTATTCCAACACCACCGGATATTACAATACCGCTAATGGGTATAGGGCCCTTTATTCCAACGCCTGCGGATTTGGCAACATCGCTAATGGAGTTGATGCACTTTATCACAACACCATCGGAATTTACAACACAGCTAATGGAGTTCACGCACTTTATAAAAACACATCAGGAAATTCCAACACAGCTAATGGATACTACGCAGGTTCATATAACGACAATAACGTAGGTTGTACTTTTATCGGTTATGATGCTGACCAAAGCGTATTTACTGATTTTACCAATTCAACGGCGCTTGGTAACATATCACGTATCACTGCCAGCAACCAGGTGCGTATTGGCAACAGCAGTGTAACCTCTATTGGCGGCTATGAACCCTGACAAACCTGAGCGATGACCGGTTCAAGAAAAATGTAAAAGAAAATGTACCGGGATTAGCATTTATTAATCAACTGCATGCTATTACCTATACAATAGATGTAACCAACTTAAGAAATTTTTTGGGCGAAGACAGGCAGAATGAAGCTATTACGGCTGAAGGTAAAACGGTTCGTGAAAAAAATCCTGAAGCAGAGGCATTGATTCAAAAAGGAATTCAGGAGAAAGAAAAAATAATTCGCACCGGTTTTGTAGCGAAACAGGTAGAAGAAGCAGCAAAGAAGATAGGATATGATTTTAGCGGTGTAGATAAACCTGCAAATGAACACACTCCTTATGGCTTGCGCTACTCCGAATTTGTAGTGCCACTGGTAAAGGCAGTGCAGGAATTATCGCAAATAAATGATGATTTACAAAAGCAAATTGATGAACTGAAGGCAATAGTACTTAAAAGCAATCTGCAATCAACATTGAATGTTTTCTCTGCTGCACTTGGGCAAAATATTCCAAATCCCTTTGCCAATTCAACAACCATTCATTACACATTACCGGAAAAGTTTTCTTCAGCCAAAATAATTGTTACAGACAAGAATGGTAAGATGCTGAAAGAAGTGAGTGTTTCAGGCAGCGGTAAAGGAAGTATAAATGTTAATGCTGCGCTGCTTTCATCAGGCGCTTACCAATATTCATTGTATATAGATGGCAGATTGATTGACACAAAACAAATGATGTTACAAAAATAATTAGTAGTTGTGGGGAGAACCTCGTTCTCCTTTTTTATCCGCAGCAACTTGAACTGCTGTTTGAAGTGGTACTACAACAAGAACTCTTTTTCCTTTTTTCACTTGTTGAATTCGTTTCACTACCACAACAGCCATTTTCTGCCGTGTTGCAACAGATACCTTCGTCTAACTTGTTGGCATATACTGTTACACTATGTATTCCCGAATTTGTCTTTTTAAATTCCTGCAAGTAGTCTGCACTTACATATTTCAATAATAAATCCTCCGGCAATTCAATTAGCCGTTCCTTTTTGATTTGAATATTCTTAAACCCTACTGATTTTACTATCCCCAAATATGCACCTTTCTCACTTGCACCAGCTACGCAACCTGCATGCATTTCGGCAGCTTCCAAAATGCCTTCAGGAAGTTTCCCAGTATAAACAATGTCTGATATACTAAAATGTCCACCTTTCTTTAAAATTCTATGTACCTCTTTAAATGCTTTTTCTTTGTCGGGTACAAGGTTCATTACGCAATTGGAAATTACAACGTCTGCCGAATTGCTTGTAATTCCTTGCATATTTTCAATTTCACCCAATACAAATTCTACATTTTTAAAACCCAATTTCTGATTGTTTTGTAAGGCACGAATTACCATTTCCGGTGTCATATCAATGCCTATTACTTTTCCGCTTTCGCCTACAATTCTTTGTGCAATAAAAACGTCATTTCCTGCACCCGAACCAAGGTCAATAACCGTGTCGCCTTGTTTAATGTTAGCAATTTCGGTAGGCAATCCGCAGCCTAACGAAAGGTCTGCTTCCTTTTGATAGCCTTCAACTTTACTGTAATCTTCAGTCATAGAAGTGCTAAACTCATTGCTTGTACAACAAGCCTTGTCGGCACAACATCCTGCCTGAATATTACCTTTTGCAATGTCTCCGTACGATTTTTTCATTTCTGATTTAATTGTTTCTGTTTGCATATTACTGATTTGAAGTATTGCGTTTACTTGATATGCTTTTTCGATTACCACGCTATTAGACGTATCTATTTATAAAATGATGCAGATAGTAAATAGACTTGCGTTAAAATTTCTGCATCTTTTTACATGCTTCCCCGTCTTGATACACAACATATAAGCATGGCAATGACAATCAGAGAACTTCAATACGATTATAGGCTCTCTGCTTTGTTTATAATCATTTTCATTATTACATTTGTTAGCTTAACTTTCTATGAATATGACTACAGACATTATGGAAGTAAGTAAAGTTGAGAGAACTTTTGGTGACTACTTGATGAATTTCATCAAAAGCAGGGTTTCCTGTGCTGAAGATGCAAAAGACATTTATCAGGAAGTTATCGTAAAGATCATCAATAAGTCAGGTAGTCTATCTAAAGAGCAAAGCCTGAAAAGCTGGCTTTTTACCATAGCCAGGAATCAGATAATTGACTATTACCGCTCCAGAAAAATGCCGGAAAACCTGGATACTCCTACACTGGAAAATACTTTTGAAAGGGACGAAAAGAAAGCCTATAGGGAACTGGAAAGCTGCCTGCATGGTTTTATTAATCTTCTTCCGGAAGGGTATAAAGACCTGATCATTAAATCTGAGATAGAAGGAAAAAGCCAAAAAGAACTATCGGAAGCCATGGGTATAAACTATGTTACCCTGCGCTCCAAAGTGCAAAGGGGCAGAGACCGCATCCGAAAGATGATCTTCGATGCCTGCAGCATTGAAAAGGATGCAGCCGGTGGCTTACTGGAATGCGTTCCTAAATCAGATGAATCCTCTTGTGGGGCTTCGTCTTCATGTGGATGTAATAACATAACGTAACTTGAATCTTCTCAACGTTGCATCATTTTAAAGGGTATCCTTATTAAGCCTGAAAGTTTGTACTTTACATATTCTCCCTCCTGATAAAACGTCCTTTTTGTGCGGCCGAAGCCCTTTACAAGCAATTGAAAGATGCTTTCCTAATGAATTATACTCCTATAGTTGTGGAGGCACCATTTTAAGTGAGTTGACAAATTATCCATACTTCTCCGCATCAAATAATTCCAGCCTCCGTCTCTAATGCAGAGAATTCCACAAAACGAAGTTGCATAAAAATGAAATACAATTTTAAGCCGGAAAAAATGGGTCGATGGATCATCCGTAGAAAATGGTTCGTCATTTCCATCATGTTCTTAGTTGCTCTCGTTGCAGCAAGTGGTATGCGTCATTTGAGAATCAACAATGACTACCATGAATTTTTTAGTGATGAAAACCCCCAGTTAAAGGCATACGATGCTTTGCAGCAGAAATATACAAAAGACGATAATGTATATATTATGCTTCAGCCGAAAAATGGCAATGTGTTTACTAAAGAAACTTTGCAGGCGATTGAAAATCTGGTTGATCGTGCCTGGAAAACTCCCTATTCATCCAGAGTGGATGCAATCACGAACTTCCAAAAAGTTTCCGCAAATGAGGACAATTTGTTTATTGACGCTTTAGTAAAAGATCCTTCGAAATTACAGCGTGATGATTTGCTGAAAATTAAGGAACAGGCATTGAGTGAACCATTATTGGTTAACCGGCTCATAGATACAACCGGAAGCTTCACTGCAGTGAATATTACCGTTAATCTCCCCGGAAAATCGCTAACGGAAAACAATGAGGTGGCAAAATATGTCCGTAAACTGGTAGATGACTGGAAGAAAGACTACCCGCATATCAATGCTTACTTAACCGGCAATGTAATTTTTATAGAAGCTTTTGATGATAATTTCGCTAAGGACATGAGTCAGCTTACACCGCTCATGTTCCTGGTAATTGTTGTATTGTTATTAATTGCAACAAAAAATGCCTGGTCGACGATCGGTGCTTTCCTGGTTGTTTTGCTGTCCATGTTTTCAGGACTTGGTGTTGCCGGTTGGCTGGGGTTCAAATTATCTGGACCGGTATTTTCAGCTCCCAATATGATCATAACTTTGGCGATTGCCGACAGCGTCATCTGCAGAAGACTTTTATCATTTAATAAGAAAAGATTCATTTATGGAAATTGGCTTTTTTCATTTTTTTCAAAATTGAGTTGCCATGCATATACAAATGGTATGAACAAGGAAGCACTCAGTAAATGGTCCGCCGTATCAGCATCTGATACTAAGAGAGGAAATTGCACCAGGTTTTTGAACCATCCCGGATTGCAGGAGTGTTATATCGAAAAGTTAAACAGAACAAAAACATATTACATGCATAGCAATCCATGCAAAGATGTTTGGAACTTAGCAGCGAGAGAGATAAAATATAAGGGTAGTTCTACGGTATTATCTTACAGCAGAGCAGTGGGTATATGAAGCAATGAATTATAAAAACCTCATGAATGCGGATTTGAGTAAGATAATGTCTTTCCTCTAAAGGAGACGACAAGAATCAAAAAAGTAAAAGCGCTCTCTTATTTAGAAACCGCTAAAAATTATGATTAGAGTAAAAAGAAACCGCTGATAATAGAGTTAATTCTCTTTTATTCTGCTTTGTATTTGTAATTGTGCATCTAATCTTTTCCCTTCATTCAAAACGATTTCTATTAAAGTTTTCAGGTCGTCATAGCTTGTCCTGAAATTTACTATACAAACTCTTAAACAATACTTTTGATCAACAACTGCATTCGATAAAAAAACTTTGCCACCTGCCTGTAAACTATTTAATAACTCCTTATTCAACGTATTTAAATAGCTTTCTTTGGCTATCGAATCTTCTGACAAATCTTTTGGTATATACCGGAATGTAGTTATACTGAGATTGTTAGATACTGCCTGCAAGTCTTCTTCTTTTGTTACCAGGTGAAATAAGTTTTTTGCTAATTCAATATTATTACGAATCATTTTTTGGTAACCATTTTGGCCAGCTTGCCTGAGTCCCAGCCATACTTTTAAAGCCCGGAAGCCTCTTGAATTTTGTAAGCCGTAGTCTAAATAATTAATGCCGGGATCTTCTGCCTTGCCATCAAAATTGTAATATTCAGGATGAAAACTGAATGCATCAATAAGATGTTGAGCATTCTGTACTAAAATGCAACCTGCCTCAAGCGGACTATACAACCATTTGTGCGGGTCAATTGCTACAGAATCCGCTTCGTTCAAGCCTTTGAAAGTATCTGCATACTCGGGTAACAGAGCGGCAGGCGCACCATAAGCACCATCTACATGAAACCAGAGGTTGTACTGTTTACAAATCTTTGCTATTTCAGAGAGAGAATCTACCGCACCGGTACTTATTGAACCGGCAGTACCCACTACTAAAAAAGGTACATACCCTTTTGTCAGATCTGTTGCTATTTGTTGATCCAGCTTTTCCACATTCATCTGCTGCTCTTTATTCATATCGATCCATCTGATAGCATCGGTACCCAATCCAAATATGTCTGCTGCTTTCTGTATCCAGGTATGAGTTCCTTTTGAGCAATAAATTAATAGCTGTTTGTTCGGATGTTCAACTTTTGATTTATCATTATATGCATTAAGCCCTTCCTTTCGTATATCCCAACCCGCTTTTGCCTTGCGGGCAGCCAGGAAACCAATAAAGTTGGCCATGTTTCCACCACTTACAAATACACCACTGCTGTCTGGAGGAAAGCCGATAAATTCTGCCAGCCATTGAATAGTCTGCCGTTCTATTTCTGTAGCCACCGGTGATAAGATATAAGCGCCGACATTTGGATTTACAGCAGCAGCCAATAAATCGCCCAGCGCACCAATGGGAGTGGCAGAGGAGGTGATATAACCCCAAAAGCTTGGGTGCCCATTAAACAACGAATGATTAAACAACAGTTCTGCTGCTTCATCTATAAGAGTCTCAGCAGATACTCCGTTAATGGGTAATTTATTATTTCCAAGAACGGCCCGGATTTTTGCAGGCTGTTCACCTGTAGTTACTGGCTTATGCGGCAAGTCATTCAAAAACTCCGCGATTTTATCAACCAGTTTATTCCCTACTTCAGAAAACTCTTCAGCACTCATAGCTAAGGGAGCTTTTAACCGTGCAACATCATTTATTGGTTTCATAACAATTGTTTAAGATTGCATAGAAGATGATCTGACTAAACAATTCTGACCACATAGGAGCTATCTATCAATGACAAGTGTTTAATTCTTATGCTGTAGAATTTCAGTGAAATGATTTTGCTGTGGCGGAAAGAAATGCAGATGATGCATCCACTTTATAATTTCACGTACGGGTAAAAAATCCACAATGTTGTTTGTATAGCGCAGTTGCCTGATAATAAAATTTTCATCAATCAAAAAATCTGCAGGCAAGCGAAAGAAATTACTGCTTTCCTGTAGTTCAGATACAAAGCCAGCTTTGGTAGCTTCTTCAATCATTCGCAAGGTTATGCCGGATGCAATCGCACTTCTTACTTTTTTCTCTGATATTTCAACTGAATAAAGATCATAGAGCAAGGACATAGGATCGGCAAGCATGTAAAAAGGGGGTTCGCTTCTTCCAGCAAAAGGAAGTATATCTTTTGGCATCGATTCAAACACAGAAACCACGTTCACGTTTTTTGCAATAAATTCATCCTTGTATTTTTTCAACAGGTTCAAGCGGAAATTGCTCCATGCACAACCGCCGTTCCTGTAGAACGATAATAGAATTTTACTACCCTTCAACCTGCTAAGCGTAAACGGCATTCTTTCTGAAGTAAAGGCATTGAAATCAATTGCCCATGTGTTGTTTGTAAGTTTCATATTAGTTTATTAGAAATCTTGAAATAATTTTCTTATGAATAATTGTTGAAACATCGAAATGGCAATTGTGTATAAGGCTTGCCACGGAAATACAACCATACCTGCCTTAATCCGAATAAATCAAAATGATTGATCAGGAAAGTGCTGGCGAATACAATTACCCAACCGAAGAGGTAAGTGAAAAGGAGCGGCTTTTTTACCGTTTCATTTTCAATTGACCATACAATTCCCCCGATAGGCTGCCATTGCCACATCAATAGTATAAGACACAGGCTTGCCAACAACACGTAGGTGCTTCGCTCCAGGTGTTCGGGAACAATTCGCGTCCACCCGCGTTTAAAGGCAGGTCTGGCCATTATACTGTGTTGCAGGGCAAACAAGAGCAATAGTGATGCATTCACCAGGATAGCAGTCTGTAATGAGACCTGCCGGTTACTGTCAATTGTCTTTGGAACTACAAGATTGCCCACAAAACCTATTGCATAGAGAATTGTACCAAAGAAAGCGAGATAGCAAACCAGGCCATAGAATAAGGAAAATATTTTTTTCATGATTAAGAGATTTTAAATAAGAAAATATGATTTAATTTTTTTAGGTCAGAATTCGTACAACCTTATCCAATGATTCCCCCACAGAACTAATTTCTATAGCTGCCAAAAGCTGAGGAGGAGAGATTCATTAAGAACATTTTTTAAACTCTGGTTCACTGTTTGACAAGTGAAAGCCTTTGCTGCCTTCCATCCGGCAAGTCTATCATCACATAATACATTCCGCTGGTTAAGCGGCTTACATCAATCACAAACTGATTAGCGCCTGGTTCAATGCTTAATGCTTTTTGCTGATATAATTTACCTTCTACACTGTAGAGTTTAAAATTGCTTTTATATGTTTCTTCCGAATAGACGGTTAAGTTGGTGGCACTGGTGGCGGGTACGGGAGATAATTGTGTACGGAAATTCTTTTTAAAATCGGATGCACTTTCAGTGCCCAAGGTAAGTGAGAGCATAACATTGTTGCTGCCCAGACTATATTGCTGAAGAGAACTAACTCCTGTTTTTTCAATATAATTAAGTGAAGCATTTTTGCCTGTATTGCCCAGCACTGTCCAGGGAACCTGGGCATTGCTACGGGTAAAAATGTCAAGTGAAGCTTCCGGTATATTGTTCAATTCTGCGTCCAGGTAATAGAAGCGCAATGTAGCATTCAGGGCTGTGTTGTTAACCGGTGTAATTTCATAAAACCGTCGAACCTTGCTTTCTCCACTTATCAGGTTGTGCCAGCGCTTAATGGTTACACTTCCAAGGTTCTTGTTGCTGCTGATAACGGCACCAAGCTTTCCGGGGTTTTGCGAAGAGGGTATGTTCAATGACACGGTAGTTTGTATCATTCCACCACCTGGCCCTATGATACGGGCAGTTTCATTTTCACCTTCCAGTGTGGCTCCTGATGACAGTGTAAGTGTCTGGCCATTTAGATCCAGCGTACCGCTTAACAGTTGCAGTTGCTTGTTTATCTGTATGGCTGCTCCCAGGCTAAGTTTGGCTGCCTTTTTATCAACAATGAGCTTTTTGATTACCCATTTGCCTGTTCCATTCAGCAAAGCATTATTTGCACCCTTGCATGTAATGATAGAAGATGAAAAATCAGACGATATATCATTGTTGATGACGTTTATATTGTTAAAAATAATTTGCACGTTGTTGGTGGTTTTCACCAGTGCGCCGGGCTGTATCACCACCTGCGCTACTGATAGTCTGTAAGCGATGAACAGTATAATTATGATGAATAGCTTTTTCATTTTAAAATTTTAAGGATGCCTGTTGATTGAAGAATGAACAACAAATAATCAATAATTAATAATCGATAATTAATAAGCATACTCATTATTCATCGTTCATTGTTTTTACCTCTTTTGGAATACAGTTTTACTTTCTGTTGTCTTACATCTCCTTCTTTTGCATCTGACCCACTATTTTCTTAAGCTCTTGCATTTGCATTTCAAGAGTTTGAATAGCCTCCCCCTGCTTTTTTATCACTTCCTGCTGCTCTTGAATGGCTTTTATAGCCAGTACACCAAAGTCACTGTAGTTGAGTGCATGCAAATCGGTGATGCCTTTGTAACCTTTCGTAGAATCTGGCAATTTTGTAACGAGTTCTGGAAAAAGCTTCTCTACATCCTGCGCAAGAAAGCCTATACTTCGTTTGTGCGCCGGATTGTTGTGTATCATTTCGTACGACACAGGCTGCAACTGGGTAATTTTTTGGAGTAGAGATGGAAGCGACTGGATGTCTGTTTTCAACCGTTTGTCGGAAACCGTTATATAGGCTCCACTGCCGGCCAAAAAAAACCCCTTGACGTTACCGTTAAAAACCAAATTAAGCCCGCCATAGTAGGAACTAAATTCCCAATTATCAAAATTTCCCTCTTCCACCAGCACCAAGCCCCTGTAATTTTTCTGCCTTATTTCAAGTGGGTATACGGGCGTAGCCGTTCCGATCCCGACTAATTGACCTAATGCCACCTTGCCATTGGGAATGTCATTGATAAAAACAGTGCCACCATCAAAACCTGCACGAATGTAGGTATGCTCGCTTGAACCGTAATTGAAGTAGGAATGATTTTGAGTTCCCATAAAGACAGCTGTACCGTTGATTGAACTGTTCCTGGCCACCTGCAACACAGCAGTGGGCCAAGCCCCTGAACCTATGTTTACCCGCCCTTCATTGGTGATGATCATCACACGCTGACCACCATTAACGGAACCGTTTGCTGCGCCGTTGCCGAACATATCCAACGCCATGTAGCCGCTGTTAGGATCCAAAAATTGCACGGCGGCATAGCCATTTGCCATATACCTGCTAACGCCATTGTAATATTGGTTAAAGCCAATGCCTGGCCAGTTGCGCTGCAATGATATGCCACTGCTCTCGCCCCAAAAATGGCAGCAGTAGCGCCCACCGCACCGTTTACTTCCAGTTTTGCACGGGTAGGATTGTTTGTGCCTATGCCTACATTTTGCGCATTGCTGAAAACCTGGTTTGCAAAAAACATTGCAATGAGAAAAGCCTTTTTCATGTTGAAGTATGTTTATTTGGTGAGTGTTTTTTAGCTGCCAAATGAAGTGCCTCTTACTGTAATTCATAAGCCACAGGAAAATCAATCATATTTATTGGTGCAAAATAGAACCATTACAAACCCTTGAAATTGCGGTTTTCCTACCGGCTGTCTTTTTTTTCCGAGCGGAAGAGCATTAGAAAAAATATTTTAGTGTTCATTTTTTTCTATCTGCAAGAACGGCTATTTAAACGGAGTGATTGGTTTTCCCAACGGCGATTCGCTTTTTCTGCCTTTATGAATAATAAAATTATTCCGGTGCAAGTAGCTAACTTTAAAAAATGAAAAAACAAGCAAACCTCAGGTGATGAATCTGCAACGATTATTGATTGTGTTACTACTATTATCTCCGGTAAGCCATCTGACCGGACAGGAATTTTCTGAAAAAAATTTTGATCATTACACTAAGGCAGAAGGAATGTCTCATAATACGGTTACCGGAATAGCACAAGACTCTACTGGCTATGTATGGATCGCTACTTCTTCCGGATTGAACCGCTTTGACGGAAGCCACTTTGTACAATTTCATAGCAATAGCGACCGTACTTCATTACCGGGTGAAGAGTTGTTCGAACTTAAGTGGCTGGATAGACACCGCCTGGCAGTTTCTACCGACGGATTGAACATCATAAATACCAGAACAGGTGAAACACGAAATCTCTTCATTCCCTATCGCCGGGAGCAATACCAGTATAAATTTAATATGCTTTTGCGGGCAACCGGAGATGAACAGGGGAACA
>Ga0137374_10010505_pt1 | contig 10882 bp, 13 predicted proteins | sample SagtaG_20_FD_104811 | JGI IMG/M metagenome (GOLD analysis project Ga0137374, IMG submission 104811) | Vadose zone soil microbial communities from Sagehorn Ranch, Mendocino, California, USA - Sage1_R_100_16 metaG | ecosystem: Environmental > Terrestrial > Soil > Vadose zone | place: USA...
CGACACGATGGGCGGCGGGAACCTTTCGCTGCAGGTCCATCCGCGCACAGAATACATTCGCCAGCAGTTTGGAATGGACTATACGCAAGATGAAAGTTACTACTTGCTCGAAGCTGGCGAGGACGGCTCAGTCTATCTTGGCCTGAAGGAGGGAATCGATCGCGAGGCAATGGCCCGCGAACTGCGGCTCGCACAGGAGGGTGGACCGCCGTTTTGTGCAGAAACCTACGTAAACAAGTTTCCTGCCAAGAAGCACGATCACTTCCTGATTCCAGCCGGAACGATTCACTGCTCGGGAAGAAACAGCATGGTGCTCGAAATCAGCGCGACTCCATACATCTTCACGTTCAAGCTCTGGGATTGGGGGCGGCTCGGCCTAAACGGCTTGCCGCGGCCGATCCATCTTGATCATGGAATCGCAAACATCGCCTGGGACCGGCAAACGGACTGGGTAAAAAAGAACCTGATCAACCGAGTCGAGTTTGTGGGCAAAGGCGCAGGTTGGACCGAGGAGCGGACGGGGCTGCACGAGCTGGAATTTATTGAGACACGTCGGAATTGGTCCACAGATAAAACTCCACACGATACTAAGGGCACCGTAAATGTCCTGAATCTTGTGGAGGGCAGGGAAGCAATCGTGGAAAGTCCGAGCGGCGCATTTGATCCGTTTGCAGTTCACTATGCGGAAACTTTCATCGTGCCTGCGGCAGTGGGCGCGTACACCATTCGTCCCGGCGGAGAATCCGAGGGATCAAAGTGCGGCACGATCAAAGCCTTCGTACGATCGGGACAGATGTGATCTCGTAAATGCTACTTCGCAATTATCGGAAACCGAGTTCAGCGTGATCTCAAATACAAAGGTTTGTAGGAGGATGCATGCACGTACCGACCGCAACTGTGAACGCTGAGGTTGGGGAAGCAAAAGCCCAGTCGCTGAGCTATGTCGTGCTCCTGGCTGCGACCACTGCAATTTCCGGATTTCTTTTCGGCTTCGACACTGCCGTCATCAACGGAGTCCTCCTTCTACTTCGTGGCCAATTTGCGCTTTCGAACCTGCAGACTGAAATCGCGGCAAGTTCGCTCCTGCTAGGTTGTCTGCTCGGCGCTGCCGGCGCAAGTATGATCGGCGACCGCTACGGTCGGCGGAAATCGCTGATCGCTTCGGCGTTGTTGTTTGCATTTTCCTCCATCAGCGCGGCGCTGGCCAGCACAGTCATGATCTTTTCCGCAGCCCGACTCTTTGGGGGGCTGGCAATCGGCCTTGCCTCCGTGCTCACGCCGGTCTATATTGCGGAAATTTCGCCTTCAAAAAATCGAGGAACGCTCGTCTCGTTGAATCAATTGGCGATCGTCGTTGGCATTCTCTCGGCATATCTAGTCAATTGGCAGGTCGCTCCCCTCGGAGAGAGCAGCTGGCGCTGGATGTTAGCCATCGCAGCGATTCCATCAATCGCATTTTTATTTGGGCTGCTTCTGATTCCCGAGAGTCCACGCTGGCTGATCAGCATAGGCCGCCACGATCAAGGTGAACGGGTTCTGGCCCGGATTTTCGGCGAGCAGACCGCAAAGCAACAGGTCGAGGCTGTCGAACAAGCGGCAGCGAGCGAGGAGGGTTCATGGCATGAGGTGCTTTCGCCGAACATGCGCAAGCGTCTTGCAGTTGGAATGTTGCTCGCGCTTTTCTCGCAGATTACGGGAATCAACACCGTGCTCTATTACGGCTCAATAATCATTAGCGAGCACTTCCCAGGACAATCGACGAGCACGGCGCTGATAGCAAACGTGATTATCGGAACGGTGAATTTCTTGTTGACCATTGTCGCCATGGTCTTTCTCGACCGCTGGGGCAGGCGGGCGATTTTGATGATCGCGAGCGGAGGGATGGCAGTCGCGCTCACATGTCTGGTGATCGGTTTGAATGTCTACGGCGTGTCGCCACTATTGATGCTGGCCAGCATTCTGCTTTATGTCGCCTTTTTCGCTCTCGGCATGGGCCCCGGTCCCTGGCTGATCATCTCGGAGATCTTCCCCACAAAGGTACGAGGTCGCGCCGCCTCGATCGCAACGTCAACTCTCTGGTTGGGCACACTTCTGGTCACGTTTACATTTCTCAGCTTAGTGAAGATTCTGAGCCTTTGGGGAACATTTGCGATCTACGGCGCGCTTTCCTGGCTTTGCTGTGTTTTCGTGTGGAAGATGGTTCCCGAGACGAAAGGTCGCACGCTGGAACAGATTCAACAGGCGTGGAGCAAGTAGAACTGGATTTTTGTCGAACTGAATTGTTCAAGCTATTAACAATATGCGGTGCTCAGTGCACCTCATAACTGAGATTGAAGTCTTCGAAAGTGTACTGCCATTCAACTGGGGCCGTTTGCTTCGCCGCAACCCGATCGTATAAGCGTGAAAGGTTCAAGCAGGGAACGATGGTGCTAGGAGTCATTTTCAGGTGAAGGCCTTAGCTATTGATTTTGGCGGAACACACGCAACGTGCGGCTTGGTCGAGGATCGTGTCCTGCTTGCCCATGAGACGATTGATACAGATTGCGCGAAGAGTCTCCAGGCAGTGCTGCCGCGGGTTCGGGATGCATGCCGCGAACTCATGCAAGAGCGAGGACTTTCATCCCGTGACGTTGTGGGCGTAGCAATCGGATTTGCCGCACTTGTTGATTCACGGGTGAACCGAATCCTTTCAACTGACGGCAAGTACGAGGACGTCAAAGACATCGATCTTGCGGAATGGATCCGCGAAAATGTTGGCTTGCCGACACGAATTGAGAACGATGCGCGCATGGCGCTGTTGGGAGAATCGTACGCTGGCGCGGCGCTTGGTTTTACTGATGTCGTGATGATGACGTTAGGCACTGGCATTGGCGGCGTGGCAATGATCGAAGGCAAGTTGCTTCGCGGCAAGCATGCGCAAGCAGGTTGTTTGGGGGGGCACATTCCGGCAGTATTCAATGGCCGGCCATGCACCTGTGGGGCGATTGGCTGCGCGGAAGCGGAAGCGAGTGGGTGGTCACTTCCCTTGATAATAAAGGATTGGCCCGGAGCGACAAATGGCGCGTTGTCGAGATATTCAAACGTCGGATTCAAGGAGCTTTTTGAAGAAGCTGCAATTGGAGACAAGGTCGCCGTTGCGATCCGTGACCGCTGTTTGAATGTATGGGCGGCGACTGCCGTCGGCTTGGTTCATGCATACGATCCGGAGATGATTTTGATCGGCGGCGGTGTAATGAAGAGCGCAGAGGTTATTATTCCTCACATCAAGTCATATGTGCACAAGTATGCGTGGACACCCTGGGGCAAGGTGCAGGTCCGCGCCGCCGAACTTGGGAACAATGCTGTGCTTATGGGAGCAGTTCCGCTTTGGTCACAAAATATCGCAGCCCATGAATGAGGATTATCGGAAGTGAGCTGGCAGAAGACGCTGGCCGACGAAGAGGATACACCGCGGCATCGCTGCTGCCAAGCGAGCGTTCGCCACGCTGCTGCCGGACCTGAACGAATCGAACAAGGAGACCAACTCATGAGCAAGCACCTCACCATCTCCCCGAACGAAGCCGTGGATCGCCTCGCTATCCGGGAGCTTGTCGAGGCCTATGCGCACTGTGCGGACCGTCGCGATGCGAAAGGTCAAATGTCTCTCTTTACTCCGAACACCCACTTCGTGGTGTACATGAACGCCAATGATCCGACACCTTCACAGGAACTACACTCGCGCGAGGCGCCCGCTCCGGTGTTTGCCGATCTGAACAAGTACGCGGCCACTACGCACTTCGTCGGACAGAGCACAATCTTTACGCTGACGAGCGACCGAGCCACCGGGGAGGCTTACACCCTGGCGCATCACGTCACGGTGGACGCTGGAACGCGATGGCTGATGCTCGCCTCGCTCCGTTACCTCGACACGTTCGTGAAAATGGGTCATAGAGTCTCATCCTATTGAATCTATGTGGCTTGCCGCTACGGGCATTGATGCAAAGCGCAGCTTTTCAAACGATTTTGCGCTCTAGCGCGCTAAGCGGTCCTATTACTAAGGAGATGTAAGGAAAAGTTAATCCACACGAGACCGAACCGATTCCGCTGACGTTTTGTTTAAATATGCTAAAAGTCGCATGGAGTATGGCAGGGTGTGCTGAGATTGATTTGACGCGGAGCCATGTTAGGGCCGGCACTCCGCCCTGTGACACAGGAGGCCGCAGGTTCGAGACCCGCGATTCCACCGGCGGCGATCGCTCGTGCTATTGCGTTCGCCATCGAGCAGCCGGCTGAAGTTGATGTAAAGGAGATCGTCATCCGTCCCACTGCGCAGGGGTAGCCGAACCTTCTTTTGGTGGTTCAAGCGTTCCAACTCGCAAAAGGCAATATCGTCAAGCCGCAAGGCCTCGAAGAAGGATCTCAACTTTTGCATCCAGGTCGCGAGCGATTGCAAGCGCGTTCGCATTCCCAGTGGATCACTGTTCCCGAAATGACTACCCCTACACTTGCGCGAAGCCGCCGTCGACAAACAACTCTGTTCCTGTGACGAAGCTTGCGTCGTCTGAGGCAAGAAACACGACCGCCTTGGCGATCTCATCGGGCGTGCCCAGCCTGCCGAGCGGAACATTGTTGGAGATATTCTTTAAGCGTTGCTGGCCCGTTTCTGAGGAACCCAGGAGCCCACTCAGTCCGGGCGTGTCAATGGAGCCTGGGCTTACTGCGTTCACGCGAATGCGACGATCCTTCAAGTCGGTTGTCCACGTCCGCGCGAAGGAACGAATGGCGGCTTTGGTGGCGCTGTAAACGCTATTGATTGGCAACCCTTTGCTGGCGACGACGGATGAATTCAAGATGATGGAAGCGCCATCCGGCAAAAGGGGTAGCGCCTTCTGCACCGTGAAAAGCAGGCCTTTCACATTGATGTCGAAGGTCCAGTCGTAGAGCTCCTCGGTGATCGCGCCGAGAGCGGCAAACTTCGCGACCCCGGCATTGGCGAACACAATATCGAGTTTGCCCTTTTCTTGCTTGATTTGCGCAAAGAGGCGATCAAGGTCGCCAAGATTCGAAACGTCTCCTTGTATGCCCGTTACATTTCTGCCGATCTCCTTTACCGTCGCAGCCAACTCCGCCTCACGTCGGCCCGTGATGAAGGCATACGCGCCCTCGTTGACAAACGCTTTGGCCGTAGCGAGACCAATCCCGCTAGTCCCACCAGTAATGAGTGCAGTTTTTCCTTCAAGCTTGTTCATGTATTCCTTCTCCTCTTATCTCAAAGTTGTCGGATTGTGACGATGACCCTGACGAAGGGGCGGTCCACAACCAGATAGCGCAGAACTTCAGCCGCTTCGGCCAACGGGAAGGTCTTAGCCACGATCGGTCTGATTAGTAGCCCCAAACTGGAACAGGATCTTGCCGCTACGATTCGATTTCAAGGATTGTTTGAACGCTTCCTTGAACTGGTTGAGCGGGTACACATGCTCCACTGCGGCCGACAGCGACCCATCAGCTACGAGGTCTCCCAGCTTCTGGTAAGTTTCCTTGATCTCTGTGCGGGGCGCGTTGCGTATCCAGTTGATGAGCCAGAATCCGTGGAGGCTAAGACCACGGTAGATGAAGTCTCCGGGCGAGATGGTCGGGAACTGCCCACTTTGAAGTGCGTAGACGACAATCGAGCCGCCAGGTTTAAGCGATAAGGCCAACTCGCCCACGGGCGTTCCGCCCACCGTATCGAGGACGAGGCTGAGTTTCTTGCCGTCGAGAGCCTCCTCGATATCCTTGTGTAGGTTGTCGCCGTGAAGGACTACGCGGTCACCTCCCCACTCCCGAACCTGTTTGGCAGCTTCTTCCCGACGGACGACATTCAGCGTCTTGACTCCTGCAAGCTTCGCGAGCGCAATGATGTACTGCCCCATGGCGGCGTTGGCTGCGGTTTGACCGATCCAGTCGCCGGGCATCAGGGAAACGTATCGGTTAAGCAGGAGATAGGCGGTAGCTGGGTTAATCCCTATCATCGAGAGTTGCAGGGGATCCGCTTCGTCGCTCACGGGCACGAGGTTGCGCACCGAGACGACAACTTCATCTGCCCAGGTGCCCTGCTCGTAGGTAGGAAGAATGAGGACTCGCTTGCCCCGCAGAGCCGGATCAACCTTCGATCCGATCTTGGCGACTCGGCCAACACCCTCCGCCCCCACCGAGGAAGGGAAGGCCGCCCGGACGCCGTATATGCCACGGGCGAACAAAAAGTCCGAGGGATTCATCGGGGCCGCTTCCATCGAGATGAGAACATCCTCCTGACCAAGAACCGGTTCGGAGACCGTGTTGAGTTCGATGACATCTGAAGGTTCGCCCTGAGCCATGAGTTGCAACTGCCGCATAAGAAGACTCCTTTCGTTCAAAACCGTTTACGGTTTGAGTGCGCCGCCGAAAACCGACGGTCGAGATCGTGGATGTACCTATCCGGGGAATGAACTGCCGAACATCGGATTCCCGCTCTTGGATTGCACACGTGTTGCTTCGTCTTGAATGACATCCCAGTGCTCGACCAAAATCCCTTCCTCCATGACGAGGATGTCGGCGGCTATCCAACTAGCTGGAGCGCCGAAACCGGAAAAGCGTCCGTGAACGATCACGAGATTGCCTTCGGCCACGATCATGTCGTGCTCGTACTTCAGCATTTCCGGCAGACTCTTAACGAGTTCGAAAAGTCCGTTGCGTCCCGGAGCAATGTGGACACTGTGCTGAATGTAATTCGGTGACCAGAACCTTTCCGCCGCCGCGTAATCGCGCTTATTGAACAAGGTCTCGAACGCTTCTAGAACGATGGCCTTATTCTTTGCTGCTGTTGATTTGCTCATTCTGCCCTCTCTTCTGTCGTGTCCTCAGCATTCCGCTTTCGGATCCATCCACTGTTTCCTGATATTCGCGGCCCCGTTAAAACACGAATCCTGGCGGTAGCTAAGCGAGCAATCTGGATTATTGTTATAATCCATCTACAGGATTAGATTCGTAATCCTGATTTAGTTGCAGGTTTATTTTTCGAGGGAGGTGATACATGGGCCATTCCAGGGCTGAAAAGGCAAAAACTCACAAGCACATCGTTTCGATCGCTTCAAAGAAGTTCCGCGAAGAAGGCCTTGCCGGGGTCGGAATCGCTGAACTGATGAAGGAAGCAGGTCTGACGGTAGGCGGGTTCTACAAGCACTTCGATTCGCGTGACGATCTGGTTGCCGAAGCGGTTAGCTCTGCATTCGGTGGGTGGCAGCGTCGAGTGGACGCTGCCAAATCTGGCGGGCCGTCGGTATCCCTCGCAAAGTTGATGGACGATTATCTCAACGAAGCGCATCGAAATAATCCAGGCTCGGGTTGCGCCTTCAGTGCTCTGGCGCCGGAGATCGCACGCTGCGATAAGCGGACCCGTTCGCTTACCGCCGAACAGGTCCGAAATGACATTCAGTTGATCGCCACATTGCTTCCAGGGAGAGACAAGCGGACGGCAAGATCGAGAGCGATTTTGACTTTTAGTGCGCTCGTCGGAGCGATGTCACTAGCACGCGCCGTATCGGATGAGGCGCTTTCGCGCGAAATACTAGAGACCGTGGGAGAACTTTTGAAGAATTCCGCCTCGAAGCATCCTGAGGCAAACGCGTAACAAATTTCTTCTTTGACCAAGTGTGTTTACAGGCGCCCTTCTTGAACCAGGCGTGTCCGAATTGCCGATAGGTGCGCCTGGGCATCGCGCAACGCTTGTTTTTCTTGGTGCTCAGCCCGAGCACGCAATAATATGAGTCACGTGCCCCAGGTGCCGCTAAGAATTACCGAAGCTCTGGCGATTCCAAGTCCCCAGCCAAAGGTAGTAAGGTAGTGATGACCATTTAGAAGAATTCCCGCAATTCCTGCTTACCGGCACTTCGCTCCTTTGAGGCTTGCTCAAGATGCAGCTTGTCGCAAAAGATCTTCGACTTAGGTATCCAGGTTCCGGGCTACCTCCAGCGCTTCGGAATTCCCATAAGGGGGCTAAAAGGCTGACCATCCTGTCATATGACAAATGCACGCCATCGGCGCACTCATCCACCAGGACTGTAGCCGGCGCGTAAGAGCCCGCGTCCGGAACATGCTTCCCAGTCCAGTTCATCCAGAATCCGAATTGACCATGAACCATGGCGACAGCCACGATCATGTTGCAAAACAAGAGCTTTCGCGTGCTAAGCCTCGTGGCTGAGCAGAGTATCGCCAACACAGGGCTGTGCCTCACGGATTTCGCTGCGCTCGAAGCTCTCTTGCATAAGGGCCCGCTAACGATCACGCAGATTCAGGACAAGGTGCGCCTGGCCAGTGGCTCGATGACTGCGGCAGTAGATCGCCTCGAGAAACTAGGGTTGGTGGTACGCAGGGCGAGCCCAATTGATCGACGGGCGCGGGTCGTTCACCTGACGGCAGAAGGCAAGCGTCTGGCGGCATCGTCGTTCGAGCGGCATGCCAAGGACCTTGAGGCGCTCATGTCAGCACTGTCCGAAAAGGAGATGGAGCAACTCTATGGATCGCTTAAGAAGCTAGGGTTGCTGGCAGCGGAGAAACTTGAAGAACAACATCTACGGCTTAGCAGTCATGGACGAGCAGGATAATCATCGCCGCGTTCGGTGAATCACCAATCGACGTGGGGACTGTACCCAAAAGGAGAAAAAAGGAAAATGCTGAAAATTGGAATTATCGTCGGCAGTACGCGACCGGGGCGGAAAGCCGGGGCCGTCGCAGAGTGGGTGCACGATATCCTGAAAAGCCGCAAGGACGCGGAATTTGAGGTTGTCGACATCGAGGATTACAAGCTACCGCTCCTCGATGAGGCTGTGCCGCCCATAATGCATCAGTATGGCCAGCCGCACACTAAGAGATGGAGCGAGAAAATTGCCTCACTCGATGCCTATATTTTCGTCACCCCGAATACAACCATGCCACCTCGGCGGCGTTGAAGAACGCGATCGATTTTCTCTTCCACGAATGGAACAACAAAGCGGCAGGATTTGTGGGATATGGCGGCGCTGGCGGTGTCCGAGCGGTGGAGAACTTGAGGCTAGTGATGGGCGAAATCGGTTGCGGACGTGCGAGCACAGGTGGCGCTTTCGATGTGGACAGACTTTGAGAACTTCACGACCTTTAAGCCACACGAACGGCACGACAAGGCAGTGCATGCGATGGCAGATGAAGTAATTGCGTGGGGCGGAGCATTGAAAGGGTTGAGAGCAACTCAGTGAAAAAATAATCGGCACGTGCCCGCCGCTCTCACGCAGAAGCGGAAAGGAGCAAGCCAATGATCACAGAGTTGGGCGAGACACAAATGCAAATTCGTATCGACAGCTTCGCAGCGGCATACGACGACGCGAGTCTCGCTGTCACTACGTCGGATCGTCTGCGCCACCTGGTCGAACAGATCGAATTTGCCGATCAGGTTGGTCTGGACGTGTTTCGTGTAGGCGAACACCATCATGTGAATTCACCGACCGTCAACGAGGAGATTCACGCGCCAATGGGCGGTGTTCGCGACAGCGGCTGGGGTCGGACGGGACCCCGCAGCCTGGATGATTTCAGCGACGTTATTTGGATCAACTCGCACAGCGGTCAGCGCCAGTATCCCTTCTGATTTTCAAAGCGGCCATTGGAGACATCAAAGCTCAGGCGTTAGGAGATTCGAAAATGAACAACGTATCGCATGAAGAAGGGCAATATGACTTCATCGTCGTGGGCGCGGGCGCGGCCGGATCAGTTCTTGCCGCGGAATTGTCTGCCTCCGGCGCGCATGTTCTCGTCATCGAGTCGGGTAGGACCCGACGACGCGCCGACCATCGCGAACCCGAGCATCTGGTTTTACAATGTCGGCGGCCCGCTCGATTACCACTTGCCCATCGCCCCCTCGCCGCGATTGAACAATCGCAAATTCAACATGGCCCTCGGCCACGTACTCGGCGGCGGCAGCAGCATCAATGCCATGGTGTGGATGCGGGGCATGCAGCGGGACTACGACGGGTGGGCGGAGAACGGAGCCAAGGGTTGGGCCTTCGCCGACGTGCTTCCGGTGTTCAAGAGTCAGGAGGATTGGGAGGGCGGCGCCAATGCTTGGCGCGGAGCCGGCGGCCCAATACACATCCGCCGGCCAAAGGTTCCCCACCCAACCGCGCCAGCCTTCATCGAGGCTGCACGACAGATGGGCATGCCCATTCTGGATGACGTGAACGGACCAATGCGCCCCGGCGCCGGCTACATCAACATGAACATCGCCGCGGATGGGACCCGCGTGAGCGCAGTTGGCGCCTTCCTGCGCCCGGCGTTGTCGAGACCGAACCTCACTCTGCTGCTCAACACCAACGTGGTGAAGCTGAACTTCAAAGGTACTCATTGCGTGGGCGTCAAGATAATGACAGACGGCGCCCTAAAGGATATTGCGGCCGACAAGGAAGTGATTCTTACCGCGGGCACTATCAATAGCCCGAAGCTTCTGATGCTCTCAGGCGTCGGGGAAGCGAAGGCGCTGCGCAGTCTTCGAATCGACGTCGTCGAGAACCTGCCCGGCGTTGGCGAGAATCTGCAGGACCATGTGCTAGTCTCCGGCGTCGTGTTCAAGTACAAAGGCAAGATGCCGGATCGGCCGGCCGACAGTAACGCGGTCGAGGCAGAGGCTTACTTGTCGAGTGGTCCTTCGGGCGACACGGACATTAGTCTTGTGCTTCATCAACTACCAGTGGTTACGCCCGAAGTGGCCACGCGCTTTGGAACTCCTCCAGCAGACGCGTTCACAATCGTGCCAGCTCTTGTGCAGCCCACCAGCAAAGGTTCCGTCCGCCTGGCCAGCGACAACTTTCAGGATGCTGCTGTGATCGATGGCAACTATCTCGGCACGGATCACGATTTTGCG
>Ga0137374_10010509_pt1 | contig 10880 bp, 10 predicted proteins | sample SagtaG_20_FD_104811 | JGI IMG/M metagenome (GOLD analysis project Ga0137374, IMG submission 104811) | Vadose zone soil microbial communities from Sagehorn Ranch, Mendocino, California, USA - Sage1_R_100_16 metaG | ecosystem: Environmental > Terrestrial > Soil > Vadose zone | place: USA...
CGACTGGAGCAATGCGGCCGCCCTTGCCGCCGCTTCCCCGCTACTCTCGTCCGCGATGACGAAGGACACCGATGGCACGGGCTGACCGCCGCAGGGCCGCGCGCCAGGCGCGCTCCCACCGTGACCTGACGACGAGCGGAGGCGCGCGTGTCGCGGCGGAGCAGGACATGTTCTTCCCGAAGCTCCGCAAGCAGGCGACGTGGATGTTCGTGTTCCTGGCACTCGTCTTCGGTCTCGGCTTCGTGCTGTTCGGCGTCGGCTCCGGCTCGGGCGGGCTCAGCGACCTGCTCCAGGGCAACTTCGACCTCTTCGGCAGCTCGGATCCGACGAAGAAGCAGGCGGAGGACGCGCGCGACCGAATCGCCAAGAACCCGAAGGACGCGGACGCGTATCGCGAGCTGGCCACGGCGCTCGAAACGCAGGGGAAGCACAACGACGCGATCACCGCGCTCGAGCAGTACCGGCAGTTTCGTCCCAAGGACACGGCCGCGCTCGGCGAGCTCGCCGCGCTCTACCTCCAGCGCGCGCAGCGCGCACTCGAGCGGCGCAACGCGATCCAGGCGGCCGCGGGGCCGGCTGCGGCAACAGATCTCTTCACGCCCGATCAGACCTCACCCTTGGGCAAGGCTCTCTCCGAGACATCGGGCCAGCCGGGCTTCGATCCGATCAATCAAGCGGTGAAGACGAAGGTCGACAAGGAGCTGGACCTGGCGCTCCAGGACGCGCAACAGGCATACAACTCGGCGCTCTCCACCTACGAGGCGATCGCAAAGGTCACGCCTCGCGATCCGAACGCGTGGTCGCAGCTCGCGCAGGCCGCCGAGGCGGCGGGCAACGTTCCGAAGGCGATCACGGCTTACGAGAAGTTCCTCGAGGTGGCCCCGGACGATCCGCTCGCGCCGGCGGTCCGCCAGCGCCTGAAGCAACTTCGCCAGGCGCAACCCTCGGTCTCGGCGACGACAGGCGGTTAGACTCCTCCCCCGTCAAACGAGCCCTGGAGGGGTCCGGATGAACTTCGACATCAAGACCGAGCAGATCAGGGACGCCACGTACGTGATCTCGCTGGCCGGCGAGGTCGACCTGTACACGGCTCCTGAGTTCAAGCAGCAGCTGCTCGAGGTGATCGGCCAGGGTGGGAGGGACGTGATCGTGGACTTCACCGACACGACCTTCATCGACTCGACGACGCTCGGCGTCCTGGTCGGAGGCGTCAAGCGCCTGCGGACGAACGACGGGCAGCTCTCGCTCGTCTGCAGCGACAGGAACATCACCAAGATCTTCGAGATCACAGGCCTCGACCGGGTGTTCACCATTTTCCCGTCGCGGGACGAGGCCATCGCGAACGTGGGGTCTTCGAGCCAGCCTTCCGCATAGTGCGGTTCTGTCGACACAGGCTCGCCATGGCGCCGGTGGCGGCGCTCGCCGCGTTCATCCTCACCGGCTGCGCTGCGGGGACGGGCGGTGTGGTCGAGGCCGGCGACCAGACCCGGGGCAAGGACCTCTTCAAGGCGAAGTGCGCTCCGTGTCACCTTCTCGCCGATGCGCAGGCGGCCGGCCGGGTGGGACCCGACCTCGACGCCGTCTTCGGCGCGGACTACCAGCAGGGCTTCGATGAGTCGACGGTCCGGCAAGTCGTGGCCGACCAGATCAGGTACGCGGGCGACTACGGCACCGAGGGCCCGACGATGCCGCGCAACCTCGTCAAGGGTGACGACGTCGACGCGGTTGCGGCCTATGTCGCGGCAAAGGCGGCCGGCGGCCCGGAGGCCGCGATGGCGGCCGGGCCCGGAGGCACGTCGAGCGGGACGACCGCGACACCCGGAGCGACTGGCCCCACCGGGCCAACCGGCGGGGGAGGCGGAGGAGGCGGCGCGACCGCCGCCGCCGGTAAGCAAGCGTTCGAGTCGAACGGCTGCAGCTCGTGCCACACCTTCAAGCCCGCGGGCGCGACGGGCACCGTCGGCCCCGACCTCGACAAGCTGCCGTCCTACGCCGAGAAGGCCGGGAAGCCGCTCGAGGACTTCATCCGCGAGTCGATCAAGGACCCGACCGCGTATGTCGAGAAGGGCTTTCCGCAGGGCGTGATGCCCGACTTCGGCAACTTGCCGCCGAGCACGATCGACGCGCTGGTGAAGTTCCTGACCAGCTCCGCCCGCTGACGCGGGCTTTTGCGCGAAGTGCTTCGCACTTCGTGCAACAAGACCGGACGGGCGCGCTTCGCGCGCGCGTCCCTATTGCGCGTCTCGATCCGTTCTGTTGTCCGTGATCGTCGGTGTCGGCGCGGCGAAGCCGCGCCTTCTTCGAAGTCGACCGTTTGCCACCGTCGAACGCCTTATCGGATCTCTTCTTTCTCCGCGTCCAGGTCGACGACGACATGCGTGATCGGGACCGCGAAGCGCTCCCGCGCCGTCGACACGATTCCGCGCTCGAGCCAGTTCGACTTTCCCTCGGGATGCGTCGAGATCACGATCTCGTCCGGGCCGAACGTGCGGAGGGCGTCCTCGATCGCCTGGAGCGGGTCCGAGTCCCCGATCTCGCCGCGGGCCGAGATGCCGGCGTCGCGCAGCATCGCGAGCGACGTGTCGAGCCGCCGCTGCGCCTCGGCGCGCGCCGAATCCTCGTCCGATGTCAGCTGGCGCAGCGGCGAGTTGAGCGCCGGCGCCACGACCAGGAGCTTCTCCGTCCCTCCGCGCGACTTCTCCCGAATGCAATCCTGCAGAGCCTTCCCCCCGACCGTCTCGTTCGCGACGACGAGGATGCGCCGCTCGGTCTGCGGGTGGAAGTGGGACGGTGCGTGCCTCGGCGGCGGCTCCTGCCGCTCGCGCAGGAACGCGAAGTAGAGCGCGATCAGGGTCAGCACGACGAAAACGGCGACGCCGACCCACTTGTTGATCAGCGCGCCGATCACGATCAGCGCGAAGTAGCCGATCGTCAGCAGGAGGAAGCGGAACGCCTCCTGCTCGCTCCGAAACGGATTTCTCACGTCCCTGACCGCCTTCCGCTCCCGCCCGGCAGCGGCGTAGGCTCGAGGGAGCCGCCCGAGGACAACGCCGGGCTCCGCGGAAGGCTCGCGCCGCTGGCCGCGCTCTGTCGGACGCCCCGTGCTACTCGCACTGTGACGTCCTCCGCCGCTTGCCAGCGGCACGTCAGGAACGTGAGAGCGCTCATGCCGGCACTCCTACAGGATGTAGATCGTCGTGTAGACGACGATCCACATCACGTCGACGAAGTGCCAGTAGATCCCGGAGAGCTCGACACCGTGGTAGTGCTCGGGCGTGAAGTGGCCGCGGAAGGCGCGGATCGTCGCGAAGAAGAGGATCGTCAGGCCGACGAAGACGTGGGCGCCGTGCAGCCCGGTGAGCGAGAAGAAGATCGTCGCGAAGCCGTTGTCGTGTGGCGCGAAGCCGACGCGCGAGTACTCGATCGCCTGCGTGAGCAGGAAGGTGAGTCCCATCAGGAACGTGAGCACGAGGCCGCTCTGGAGCCCCGCACGATTGCCGCGGCGGATCGACTGGAGCGCCCAATGCACGGTGAAGCTCGAAGAGACGAGAATCGCGGTGTTGATGCCGGCGACGTACTTCGGAAGGTGGAAACCCTCGGGCGGCCACGGATAGCCGTTGACGACGCGGATGAAGAAATAGGCCGTGAAGAACGCGCCGAACAGCATCACCTCCGACGAGATGAAGAGCAGCATCCCGAGAACCTCGCGGCTGACGCGGGAGCTCTGATGCGCCGGAGGCGGCCCGTGATGCTCTGCGGCGGCGGCGGATGCAGCCATCAGCCGGCGACCCCGCGTCCTCTGGCCACGCTCATCGTTCGACCTCTTCGAGCTCGTGCTTGCGGGCGCCGTCGAGGAGCGCATGCCGCGCGCCGGGGACTCCGTACTCGTACGGGTTCCCGACCACCTGCGGGATCTCGTCGAAGTTGAACACCGGCGGCGGCGACGTGACCTGCCACTCGAGCGTGAGCGCACGCCACGGGTTGCCCGGCGCGGGCGGCCCGTACCGCCACGAGTGGATCATGTTGTAGAAGAAGATCAGGATCGACGCGCCGAGGACGAACGACGAGATCGAGATGAACAGGTTCCAGTCCGCGAACTTCGGGTCGTAGTCCGAGACACGACGGGGCATGCCTTGCGTCCCGATCAAGTGCATCGGGAAGAACGTCGCGTTGAAGGAGACGAACGTCGTCCAGAAGTGAAGGCGGCCGAGTCGCTCGCTGTACATCCGGCCGGTCATCTTCGGGAACCAGTAGTAGACGCCCGCCATGATCGTGAAGAAGGCGCCGCCGAAGAGCACGTAGTGGATGTGGGCGACGATGAAGTACGTGTCGCTCGTGTGGATGTCGATCGGGACCGCCCCGAGATAGACGCCGGAGAGACCGCCGATGACGAACATCGAGACGAAGCCGAGCGCCCATAACATCGGCGTCGTGAAGTGGATTCGCCCCTCCCACAGCGTCGCCAGCCACGAAAACACCTTGATCCCAGTCGGAACGGCGATCAGCAGCGTCGTGATCATCATCGGCACGCGCAGATACGGCGCCATGCCGCTCACGAACATGTGGTGGGCCCAGACGGAGAAGCCGAGGACGAGGATCGCGAGCAGGCTGAGCGCCATCAGCCGGTAGCCGAAGATCGGCTTGCGGGACATGACGGCGATGACCTCGGAGATGATCCCGAAGCCGGGCAGCATCATGATGTAGACCGCCGGGTGCGAGTAGAACCAGAAGATGTGCTGGTACCCGAGGACGTACCCGCCGTCATGGACGTCGAAGAAGTTCATCCCCATCACGCGGTCGAACATCACGAAGAACTGCGAGCCGGCAATGAACGGCGTGGCGAGGACGACGAGCAGCGACGTCGTGAAGTTCGCCCAGACCAGCAGCGGCATCCGCCAGAACGTCATCCCGGGAGCGCGCATGGTGATGATCGTGACCAGGAAGTTGAGCGCGGTCATGATCGAGCTGGCGCCCGCCCACTGCACGCCCATGTTGAAGAAGATGTTTCCGAAGGTGTTGTGCTCGCAGAGGGGCGCGTAGCACGTCCAGCCCGAGTTCGGACCGCCGCCCGGCACGAAGAACGCGGCGATGAACATGACACCGGCGATCGGCAGGAGCCAGTACGACAGCGCGTTCAGCCGCGGGAACGCCATGTCGGGCGCGCCGAGCATGAGCGGCACGACGTAGTTCGCGAGCCCGGCGAACGCCGGGATCACGAACAGGAAGATCATCAGCGTCGCGTGGACGGTGAAGAACCCGTTGTAGCCCTGGGCGTCCGTCACCTGGAGCCCCGGCTTCGCCAGCTCCGCGCGTACGAGCATCGCCAGCAGGCCGCCGATCACGAAGAAGAAGAACGTCGTGCAGAGGTACTGGACGCCGATCACCTTGTGGTCGGTGTTGACGCGGAAGTAGTCGCGCCAGCTACGCGCGCCGTGATCGGAATGGTCCTCCGGCCGCGTCGGATGCCCGAGCGCGTAGTAGACCCAGTAGTCGAACGTACCGATACCGGCGAGGAAGCCGATCGGCAGCGCCGTCAGGAACGCGGTCACGGTGATCGGCATCCAGTCCCAGACGGGATCCCAGCCCGCGTGCCAGCGCAGCAGGCAGACGAGGCCGGCGATGAGGGCGAAGAACAGCGGCGCCATCCACGCGGCGCGGATCCAGCCGGCCGCGGTCAGGCGGCGGAAGCCGCGTGGCGGCGGCGCCGCCGGGGCGTCGTGGGCGTCGTGCCCCGTTGCGGTGTGCGTCACTTCGCCCCTTTCGCGAGGAAGTCGACCAGCGCCTTCAGCTGCGGCTCGGGAAGCGACGCGAAGGTCTTCGGCATCACGTTCGGCGGGAAGCCCTTTTCCACATACGCGTTCGGCTCGACGATCGAATTACGAACGAATTCCTCGAGTGGCTGGCCCGCGCGCTGCGCGAACTCCGGCAGCTTATCGAGGTCCGGTCCAACGGTCCCCGACGCTCGCGCGGGCTCGAACGTGTGACACGCGCTGCATCCCTGCTCGGTGAAGACGGCCTTGCCGGCAGCGGCGCCGCCGCCCGAAACCGCCTGAGTGGAGCTCTTGACCCACTGGCGCCAGGCCTGCGGCTGCATCACGATCACCGTCGAGCGCATCAGCGCGTGCCCGAGCCCGCAGAGCTCGGTGCAGACGATCGGAAATGTCCCGACCTTGTTCGGCGTCACCGTGAGAAACGTGTCGATGCCGGGGACGGTGTCCTGCTTCTGCGAGAACTCCGGCACCCAGAAGGAGTGGAGCACGTCGAGCGCGGTGAAACGGAATCGCACGGTACGCCCGAGCGGCAGCCGAAGCACGGTCGTGGCGAGGTTCTGCTGCTGCGGGTACTTGAAGCTCCACGCGAACTGCTGCGAAGTCACGTCGATGCGCAACGGGTTGTCGCCGACCTTGTCGTTCTTGCCGAGGACGATCGCGCTGAAGACGGCGATCGCCGTCACGAGCGCGAACGGCACCGCGGTCCAGACGATCTCCAGGCCAGTATGGCCGTGGATCGGGGCTCCGTCGGTCTCGAAGTCGTCGTCGCGAGGGGCGCGGAACTTCACCAGCGAGTAGATAAGGACGCCCGCGACGATTGAGAAGATCCCGGCGCAGATGATCGTCGCGAACCAGAAGACGTCTCCGATCCGATCCGCCTGCTCGGACGCCGTCGGCGGCAGCCAGGCCGGGTACAGCGCCATGACGGCGGCAATGGCGGCAGCGATCACCGTGAAGAGCAGCAGTTGCCAGACCGCACCCCTACGCACCGTGCGCGCGAGACTAGCGTGTGACGCGCGATTCCTGCGGGGGAACCCGTAACCGGAGCAGCGGGTCCTCCGTTTCCTCGGCGAGGCTTCCGGAGAAGACGCTCTGGACGGCTCCGGTCGCGCTCCCAAAACCAACCGCGCTCCCAAAACCAACAAGGAGGAGTGATGGGACTCGGAGTCAGTCTTTTTCTGATCGCTGTTGGAGCGATCCTCACCTGGGCGGTGAACGCCTCGGTGTCCGGACTCGAGCTGCAGACGATCGGCTGGATCCTCATGATCGTCGGCATCGTCGGGCTCTTGCTCTCGCTCGTGTTCTGGTCGTCGTGGGGCGGCCCGGCTGCCATTGGCAACCGGCGGCGGTACGAAGAGGCGCCTCCCTACTAGAGAAACGCGATGTAAGGGAGTCTGAGAGAGCGCGGCCGCAAGGCCGCGTTTCTCTAGTTGGCCACGGGAAGATCGACCGTGAAGGTCGAGCCCTTGCCCTCGCGCGACTCGACGTCGATGTGGCCGCCCATGCGGCGGACGAGGCCGCGGGTGATGTAGAGGCCGAGCCCGGTGCCGCCGATGCCACGCGTCATCTGGGGGTCGAGGCGATAGAACTTGTCGAAGATCCGGCGCTGCTCCGCAGAGGGAATCCCGAGGCCGTGGTCGGAGACGGTGAACCTGATGCGTCGGCCTCGACGTGCGACGTCCACGCTCACGTTGCCGCCGTCCGGCGAGTACTTGATCGCGTTGTCGACCAGGTTCGTCAGCACCTGGCGAAGCCGGTCGGGATCGGCCGCGACCTCGGGCAATCCGCGCTCGACGCGCAGACCAAGCTTGATCCTGGGCGAGAGGTGCACGCGGGCCGCGTCGACCACCACCTCTGCGAGCTTCCCGGCATCGCAGCGGTCGATCGCGACGTGCAGCGTCCCCGACTCGAGCCGGCTCGCCCACAGGATGTCGTTCACGATTCGGGCGAGCCGGTCGGACTCCGAAGCGATCACGTCGAGCAGCCCTTCCCGTTGCGCCTCGAGCTCGGGCTCCTCGCGCCGGAGCGTGAGGGCCGCACCGTAGATCGCCGCGAGCGGAGTCCGCAGCTCGTGGGAGACCGTGGAGACGAACTCGCTCTTCAGCCGCTCGACGCGGAGCTCTTCGGTCAGGTCGCGGAAGGCGTAGACGGTTCCGCCGGGGAAGGAGACCGCGGAGATCGAGAGCCACCGCTCGCTGCCGTGCAACTCGACCGGCACCGTCTCCGCATGGTGCGTGCCGGGCACCGCGAGCCGGCTGACTCGGCGCAGGATCGTCTGCCAGCCGGGGACGGCATCCTCCGCGTGACGCCCCACGATCTCGTGCGCTGCGAGACCGGTGATGACGGAGGCAGCGGTGTTCCACAGCCGGACGACGCCCTCGTCGTCGACGAGGAACACGCCGTCACCGACGAATGCAAGAGCGAGCGCAGCCTGCGCCCGCTGCTCGAGCTCCCGGAACAGCAGCGCGTTCTCGACGGCGAGGGCGGCGCGGGCCGCCAGGCCGCTGAGCAGCTTCAGGTCGTCCTCGCCGTACCGGCGGCGCTCGTTCCGCGTCGCGACGGAGAGCACCCCGAGCATGCGGTTGCGCGCGCGCAGCGGAACGCTCATGTACGAGCGCACGCCGAACGCCTGCAGCGTCTCGAGGTGAGCGTCGCTGCGCGCCGGTGCGACCAGCTCGTCCATGACGGCCGGGATCAGCTCGTGCTCGCCTGTTCGCACGACCGCCGCGGGGCCCGTCGAGACCCGCCCCGACGTCGGCCGCGCCAGCTCGTCGCCGAGTGCGGCCTCGGCCACATCCGACTGAGCCGCCGCGACGCGGACGAGATTCCCGTCGTCGTCGAGCAGGTGGACGGCGCACCAGTCGCCGAGGTCGGGGACGACGAGATTCGCGACGCTCTGGAGCATCTCGGCGTGGTCGAGCGACGACCCGAGCACTCGTCCCGCCTCTGCGAGAAAGCGGAGCGCGTTCTCCCCGCGTCGCCGTTCCGTCACTTCCTGGAGGACCGCTCCGACACCGAGGACCTCGCCGTCCGCTGCACGAACGGGGTAGTAGGAGACATCCCAGATGCGCCGGACGCCGGGCCAAGCCGGAGTCTCCCCCTCCGCTTCGGCGACGAGCGGCTCGCCGGTCTCCAGGACGCGGTGGAGGGCGCCTTTGATCTGCTCGCCGAGATCCGGGAGCACCTCGTCGATCGTCCTCCCGATGTGGTCCTCGATCGCGTGCCCGTCCATCTCGGCGAGGTATCTGTTGATCCGCTGGATCCGCAGGTTCGGGTCCCAGAACGCCAGCCCGACCGGCGCCGTGGCGAACATGTTGTCCAGCAAAGCGACGAGCTCGCGCGACCGGCGATAGAGGAGCGCGTTGTCGACCGCCGCGGCCGCGCGCCGGCCGAGGTGATCCGCGAACGTGAGATCTTCGTCGTCGTAGAGACGGCCAGGATCCGACGAGACGAGCATGAGGGCGCCCAGAACGCGGCCCCGCGCGACGAGCGGCACGACGAGCGCAGAGGCCATGCCCAGCTTCCGCAGCACTTCGAGTTGCTCCGGCGAGCGCGCCGTACCTTCGAGCAGCTCGTCCGAGATTTTCCGATAGAGCAGGGGCTGGCCCGTTCTGGCGACGCGCGCCGTCCCTTCCGACTCCTCCATGGTCGGTGCCTGGTCGTGTTGCGACCGCAACGCCCATTCGCGGAGCGCCGGGTCCTTGTGCACGACCGCGAGCCGATGGATCGTCCCGCCCTCGTCGAGAGCGTCGACGGCGCACCAGTCGGCGAACTGCGGGACGACGAGCTTCGCAACGTTCTGCAGGGTCGTCTCGTAGTCGAGCGACGACGCAAGCGAGGAGCTCGCCTCGGCGAGAAAGGCCAGGCGCTCGCCCGCCGCTCGCTCGCTCCGGTACAGCCGTGCGTTGTCCACCGCCACCGCCGCACGCGACGCGACGTCCTCGATCAGCGGCAGATCGCTCGCCGTGTACCGCCGCGGCGTGCGCGACCACGCGAACGTAATCGCGCCGACCGTCTCCCCGCGTGCGATCAGCGGCACGGCGACTGCGGAACGCGGGCTCAGCAAACGCATGATCTCGAGGTGGCCCTCGTCGTAGACGGTCTCCTCCAGCGTTCCGGGCTCGAACGCCTCGATCACGACGGGCGTGGTCTCGCGCAGCGCGCGTGCCGCCGGTTGCGGCGACTCCCAACTTGGCGGGTAGCGCCGGCGAAGCTCGTCGAGCGCCGCCTGCTGGTCCGCGTCGCCCGCCGCGACGGCGACTCGGCGGATGTCCGTCCCCTCGATCACGTCGACGATGCACCAGTCCGCGAACTGCGGCACTGCGAGCCGCGCGACGGTCGACAGCGTCGTGTCGTAGTCGAGCGACGAGGCGAGGGCCGTGCCGGCCTCCGCGAGGAAGCGGAGGTTGCTCGCCAGCTGCGCCTGCGCCCGATAAATCCCGACGGTCCCGATCGCGGCCGCCGAAAGCGACGCGACGGCCTCCGCGGCGCGCACTTCGGAGTCGCTGAACGTCCTCGGCGTCCGGAAGTAGAAGACGAGCGTGCCGATGACGGTTCCGGCGTGATGCAGCGGCATTGCCAGGAACGCCCGGTTTCCCTCGGCCGCGTGCGCCTCGCGGTGCTCGAACGTCAGCCATTCGGCAGCGCCGATGTCGGGGACCGCGATCGGCCCGTCTAGCGGCACCGACGCGGCGTTGCTGCGGATCGCCGTCGACGCCGCCGTGCGGTACGTGTCGGAGAGACCGGCGCTCGTCTCGAGCTTCCACTCGTCTGTGACGGTGTCGCGGTGCCAGAGCGCATACGCATCGGCGGCGAGCGTCGCGCGTGCGAGATCGAGCACCTGCGGCAACACCTCGTCGAGCTCGAGTGTCGCGAGCAGGCGCCCCGAAGACTCGACGAGCATGCTGAGGCGCTCCACCTCTCGCTGTTGCTCACGTGCGAGTTCGTCGAGCGGCGCCCCGACCGCTTGCTCTGTCACACGCGGATCGTAGCTCCGCACCGCGAAAAGCAAGGGGCCGCCGCCACGAGCGCGGCTATGCGTATTGGGGCTCGTCGAGGAGGTTCAGCCGGGCAGGGCGGCGAGGCGGAACCGCGTCACCGGCCGGTGTC
>Ga0137374_10010516_pt1 | contig 10877 bp, 6 predicted proteins | sample SagtaG_20_FD_104811 | JGI IMG/M metagenome (GOLD analysis project Ga0137374, IMG submission 104811) | Vadose zone soil microbial communities from Sagehorn Ranch, Mendocino, California, USA - Sage1_R_100_16 metaG | ecosystem: Environmental > Terrestrial > Soil > Vadose zone | place: USA...
TAGCTACGGTCTCGAGGAATGCCTCGACAGCGTCGAGCATGCCAGCCGATGGCGCGAGCGCATCGGCAAGCTGCCGCGCGGCAAGGGCCTCGGGCTTGCCTGCTCGCACTATGTCAGCGGCGCGGCAAAGCCGATCCACTGGACCGGCGAGCCGCACGCGGTCGTCGCCGTGAGGCTCGATTTCGACGGCGGCGTCACCGCACTGACCGGCGCGGCGGATATCGGTCAGGGTTCTTCCACCATGGTCGCCATTGCGGTTGCGGAAACGCTGGGAGTGTCCCTCGAGCGCGTGCGCGTGGTTGCCGGCGACAGTGCCGTGACGCCCAAGGACAATGGCTCCTATTCGTCGCGCATCACGTTCATGGTCGGCAATGCGGCGATCGATGCCGCGAGAAAACTCAAGGCGATCCTGGCGGAGGCGGCAGCCGGAAAGCTCGAGGCACGGGCCGAGGACGTCGACTGCGCGGGCGAAGCATTCCACGTCGGGTCGGGGGGACAATCGAGCCTTCCGTTCGCCGAGGTGGTGAAGGCTGCCCTCGCCGACCGCGGTCCGATCACCGTGTCCGGCAGCTTTACCTGTCCGCCGGAGGCGCAGGGCGGCAAGCACAAGGGCGGCGCGGTGGGATCGACCATGGGATTCAGCTATGCGGCCCAAGTGGTCGAAGTGAGCGTCGAGGAGGCGACCGGTCTGGTCACGGTCGACAAGGTCTGGACGGCTCTCGACTGCGGCCGCGCCATCAATCCGTTGGCCGTCGAAGGGCAGATCGAGGGATCGGTCTGGATGGGCATGGGACAGGCGCTCAGCGAGGAGACGCACTACGTCGACGGCCTGCCGGTCCACGCCAGCCTACTCGAATATCGCGTGCCCACGATCGTCGAGTCGCCGGCGATCGAAGTGCACATCGTGGAAAGCCACGATCCCTACGGCCCATTCGGCGCCAAGGAGGCGAGCGAGGGCGCGCTGGCCGGCTTTGCGCCCGCCATGGTGAACGCGGTCGCGAACGCCATCCAGGTCGATTTGGATGAATTGCCGGTGACGCCCGACCGGGTGATGGCGGCCTTGGTCGAGCGGCGGCGTCAGGCCCGGCTGGCGACGGCCCGGAGGGGCGCGTCATGACCGCGCTGCTGCCGGAGTTCCGTCTTGCCCATCCGCGCAACATCGCAGAGGCCATCGCGGCGCGCAGCGAACACCCCGACAGCCGATTCATCGCCGGCGGGAGCGATCTTCTGGTCAATTTGCGCCACGGCCTCGGCAGGCCGGATTTGCTGATCGACCTTTCCGGCATCGATGAACTGGCGGAGATCGATACCGGCGACGGCGGGATGCGCATCGGCGCCGGGGTCACCATCGCAGCGCTCGCCCGCCACCCGACAATCGCTGCGCATTATCGCGCGGCAAAACAGGCCGCCGAGGCGATCGCCGGACCCGGTCATCGCGTGATGGGGACGGTCGGCGGCAATCTGTGCCTCGATACGCGCTGCATCTTCTATAATCAAAGCGAGTGGTGGCGCCGTGCGAACGGATACTGCCTCAAGCATCGCGGCGAGATCTGCCACGTTGCCCCGCAGGGCAAGCGCTGTCATGCGGCCTTCACCGGCGATCTTGCTCCGGCACTGCTGGCGCTCGGTGCCGAGGTGGAGATTGCCGGCGCCGACGGGAAGCGCCGAATTCCCCTCGAGAAATTATACGTCGAAGATGGCCTGGCCCATCTTGCCTTTGCGGCAGACGAACTCGTGATCGCCGTTCATTTGCCGGCGAGCCCGCCGCCTTCGCTGTATTCCAAGGTGCGCGTACGCGGCGCGATCGATTATCCCTTGGCCGGAGTGGCCGTGGCGCTGAGCGTCGCCGATGGCACAGTGAAGTCACTGCGCATCGGCCTGACCGGCACCAATTCCCGCCCATTCGTTCTCGCCGGTACTGACGCGATCATTGGCCGGCCGATCGACGAGAAGGCGCTGCAGGCGATCGAACGGCTGGTCCAGAAGCAGGTCCAGCCCATGCGCACGACCGTTGTCTCCGCCCACTACCGTCGTCTTGCTGCCGCGGCGCTGGCTCGGCGCCTGGCGGCGGCGCTGTTTTGCGGGAATCAAATGACAGCCTGAGCTGGGTTCGGGCGGTCGGGGCTTTACGGGGTCGGGACGAGAACAGCACGGCGCTTGAGCTGTCCCGCATGCACCGCTTCGAACACGTGGTTGATGTCGGCAAGCGGGTGCTTCTCGACCAACTGGGTGACCTTGACGCGGCCGTTGATGATCAATTCGAGTGCGTCAGGATAGAGGTCGGGCGCGCAGCCCCAGTTACCGATCGCACGGGCGTGGTACGCCATCAGGTTCGACAGCCGGATCTCGACCTTGTCCATGGTGAACCCGACCACGGCGAGGGTGGCGCCGTGATTGATGAGGCTGAATGCGGTCTCCTGGCCGGCGCGGGTTCCCGAGCATTCGAAGATGATCCACTCGCTCTGCCGCAGGCCGCGCTCCTTGGCGAAAGCCGCGATCGCCGCCTTGAGATCGCGCGGCGTCTTCTCTTTCGCGTTCAAGGTGAGGGCAGCGCCTTGCCCGGCAACGGCGGCGAGCTTGTCGTCATTGACGTCGACCGCGACTACCACGCCGCCGAACGCGGACGCGATCTGGGCGGCATAGCCGCCGACGCCGCCGACGCCGTTGACGACGACGAGGTCGCCGGCCGTCACGCCCGCCTGAACCGCCGCCTGATAGGGTGTGGTGACCGCGTCCGCGATGACCGAGAGATCGGCAAGATCGATGCCGGTCGCCGCGAGGCGCCGTTCGTCGACCGCGCACAGCCCATGCGCCGGCACGACGATGTGGGTGGCGAAGCCGCCGTGAATGTCGTTGCCGGGCATCTTCTGATGCGGGCAGATGGTGGCCTTGCCGCGCCGGCAGGCGTCGCAGTGGCCGCATGGGATCACCGCCGGGACGACGACCGCGCGGTCGACCCACCACAGAGCGTTCCCCCCGGTTTCGATGACATGCCCGCTGATCTCGTGCCCGAGCGTGAGCGGAAGGCCGTGCATGGTGCGGATCCCGTCATAATAATAGCCGAGATCCGAATGGCAGACGCCGCATCCGGCGATCTCGATCAAGACCTCATCCGGCCCGGGAGAAAGGGTGTCCAACTTCACCTGAACGAGGGGCTCGCCCCTGGCCGTCATCATCCAGCGGACCTGTTCTCCCCTCATCGGGCGTTCTCCCCTTGGACCGGGCGATCCGCCGGTCCTGTAGGACTCGCGACGAGGAGGCAATATCTGGATTCTTCCGCCCGCCTGCCTTGATCTAAAGCAAGGAAGCGCGAAAAAAATATTTTAGTCGTTGTGCCTACCGAATGGGGAAAGACAACGAAGCCCTGCGCAAGATTGACTTGGATCAATGTCGGCAAGGCTCGTTGTCGCAAGAATGAACAGTCATACGAGGCTCGCCGCTGGGCCAGCCAATATCAATTCGACCGAGAGCTTCGGCGTTCAGCGCCGCCGCCGGATGCTGGCGGTGGATCGCGAGGGGATGATGGACACGCGCAGGGAGCGTAAAGAAGCGAGCCGCTCTGCCGGTGCAGAGGAGGCGCAGGTCGCGAGAGGCAGGTTGAACGCCGAACCCCGGATTCCCTATGGCGATCTGCGCGAGTGGATCGAAGAAGCGCACAAGCTCGGCGAGATCCGCGAGGCCAAGGGCCTGTCGTGGCAGCACGACATCGGCAGCGCCGCGGAGATGCTGTTGCACGACGAAGATGCCCCCTGCGTCATCTTCGAGGACGTTCCCAGCTCGCTCAAGGGCAGCCGCGTTCTTGTCAACTTCTTCGGCGGGCAGCGCAAGAACATGACGCTCGGCTTCCCGGCGGAATTGACCAAGCTCGAATTGTCCGAGGCGGTTCGGACCCATTACATGGCCGAACTCAAGCGTATCCCGCCCAAGCTCGTTTCCGACGGTCCGATCTTCGAGAACGTCATGACGGGCGACAGCGTCGACGTGACGAAATTTCCGACACCAAAGTGGCACGAGCCCGACGGCGGCCGCTACATCGGGACCGGCAGCTTCAACATCACGCGCGATCCGGACGAGGGCTGGATCAACTGCGGGACCTATCGGGTCATGATCCATGACGAGAAGTCCGTCGGCTTCTACATCTCGCCCGGCAAGCACGGACGCATCATGCGCGACAAGTACATGGCGCGCAAAGAGCCGATGCCGGTTGCGATCGTCGTCGGCTGCGATCCGATGACATTCCTGATGGCCTCCAACGAGGTGCCTTATGGCATATGCGAGTACGAGGTCGTCGGCGGCATGCGCGGCGCCCCGGTGGAAGTCGTAAACGGACCGGTCACCGGGCTGCCGATCCCGGCCAATGCCGAGATCGTCATCGAGGGCCACGTCCAGCCCGGCAATGAACGGGTCGAGGGACCATTCGGCGAGTGGACCGGCTACTACGCCAGCGACACGCGCCCCGAGCCGGTGCTCGACATCAAGGCGATCTACCATCGCAACAATCCGATCCTGTTGGGCTGTCCGCCCCAGCGCCCCCCGGACGAACTTGGCCGCTATCGCGCGGTGGTTCGCTCGGCCCTCTTGCGCGAGAACATCGAAAAAGCGGGTGTGCCGGGCATAAAAGCCGCGTGGGCACACGAGGTCGGGGGAGCCCGCCTGCTGCTCGGAGTTGCCATCACCCAGCGCTATGCCGGACACGCCAAGCAGACCGGCCATATCGCGTCCCAGTGCCACGTCGGCGCCTATGCGGGACGGTATGTGATCGTCGTCGACGACGACATCGATGTTTCCAACTTGGAGGAGCTGATCTGGGCCATGCTCACGCGCTCTGACCCGGCAAGCTCGATCGACATCATCCACAATGCCTGGAGCACGCCGCTCGATCCGCGCATCGAGCCCCACCGCAAGGCGATGGGCGACAATACCAACAGCCGCGCGATCATCGATGCGTGCCGGCCCTGGCACTGGCGCGACCAATTCCCCAAGGTGAACCTGCCCTCGATCGAGGAGCGGCGCGCGGTCCGGCAACGTTTCGGCTATTTGCTCAAGGGACCGAGTTCCCAATCGCGCGGAACCGCGCCATTCCAGGCCATACCGCACAAAGCAGTGAAGACCGGACCGGCTGGCTGACCTTTTCGGCTTACTGTCCGGCGTTCAATTCGCTTTCATCATCGTGGTGGATCACGGAGTGGCTGTTTGATCGCATCCTCATGCGACCGATGGGACTGCTTTATTGCTCGGCCGGATTTCTCTTGTTGGTCCTGCTTTATTTCCTGTGGAGAATTTCGCAAGAATCCGCCGAAGGTTGCTTTTCGTTTAGCACGATCAGATGATCGGTACACTCGCACCGGATCGACCCGCGGTCCTCGCCGATGTCGTGCTAGCCGGGACTATGCACCACCTCACAGGAACGGTTCCGCCCGCTGCAAGAGCTCGTCCAGCCCCGGTTCGTCGGGATTGCGGGGCTTTCCCGGGTGGATAATGGAGACTTGGCAGCTCTCGGCCGCTTCGACCAGCTCCCGATACGTGCCGGCATCCGCCTTGGCGATATGCGCCTGCTTGTTTTCGTCGTAGGCGAACATGCGGCCGTTGATCTGGATGCACTCGTTGCAGCTGGTGCAGCGCGGGGTCTCGATATAGGGCTGATCGGAATCGGGTTTCTGCGCTGCCGCTTCAGCAGTTCCTGCACCCGACGCGCCGTTCGCGGCGATCGCAGGCGCCGAGGCGAGAGCGGTCGTGGCGACCCCCGTATCGGCCGTCACGGCGACGTCGCTTGGGCTCTGCGCTCCGCGCTGCGCAGTGTCCCGCGACGGCAACCGCGCGGCATAGGAACCGCGGAGGCCCCCAAACTCCTGCAAGCCGTGCCACATGTCGCGGCAACGCCGCGCGGCTGCGACCACCACCTCGTCAGCGATGACCCGCTGCAAAACGTCGTCGTCATCGACCATCAGAATGTAGGGCACCCCGTCCGGTAGCCCGGTCATCTCCGCGGCCATCCAGTCGGCCGCCGGGGTCATGCCCGCCGTCCACTCCGCCTGCGGGATGGGGGCGAAGTGTCGCTGGTAGCGGTGGTCGCAGGCGAGAAAGTCGACATAGGTGAAGGCCAGCGTTTGCGTAATCCGCTGGTGCTCCTCGTCTTCGTAGGTCAAATCCGCACTGGTCCAGTCGGCGTCGGGCTGCGGATTGGTCGCAAGCGAAAATCGGGCTGCAAGATCGGAGCCGGCGGACGGATCATAGGTGAAGGCCGGAAAGGCCCGCGACTGGATCGCCGCAGCCGCATTCAGATAGGCCGGGAGATCGGTCGTCTCGTCGTTGGCGCCCGAGAACACGCTCAACAACGCTGCGCCCCGGTAACTCAGACCTTTCAGTATCTGGTCGCGCATTGCGTACAGGTTGGAGCTTGCCGTTTGCAGCACGTAGACGTCGTTGAGGCCAATGGCCATCCGTCCGAGCGGCGCGCCGCCGTGAACAAAAGCGCCGTCGCCGATCGAGAGCGCTCCGACGAGATCGTCGGTTTGCACCAGCACCTTCGCTGGCAGCCCGGAGGCGAGGACATCCATGATCCCCGCCGTCTCGTTACCGGGGACTTGCGGTGGCCGGATGCAAATCAGGTGGTCCGGGAATCTTGCCAGATCGGTGACGCCGATCGAATTCTCGTCGAAGGCCGCAAACAAGCGGTCGTGCTCCTGCTCGACGTAGCGGCCCTCGATCTCAAGCTCGGCGATCGCCACCGCTTTGAGGAAATCGATCACCTCCGGCAATCGCTTGCGGAATGCGAGAAGTGCAGCGCTGCAGCCGTCGAAGACGAATTCGTCGAGCGCGGGTTTCTCAGCTGCTCCGTTCCCTTTGGCGGCAGGGGTCAGGAAGCGCCGGGACCGAAACACGGACAGCACCCACTCGATGCGACCCCGTCGGTTGGCCGAAAGCGAGCTCGTCGCGGAAGTCGGCGTCAGAATGCGCGACATGGCATCGAAGTCGAACGCCTCTGCGAACACCGGACCAACCGCCGCCCGGAGCGAAGCCGGCGATCGCCCGGCTTCCGAGCGGACGAAATCCGCCTTGAGGATGTCCGACAGCTTCAGGCTGAGCCGGTCGATCTCGCCTCGCAGATGGCGGAGTTTTTCCTCCTGCACGGATCGCCACGCATGCATTGTCAGCCGGATCGGCAGCTGAGCGTCGCAATCCACCACCTCGCCATCGAGCTCGAGGGCATCGCGTGCGCGATTCAGGCTGTCCGCACACGTTCCGCCCGTTTCCTTGAGCAGGTGTTCAGCCGCTGCCCGCCATAGCGTCGACAAACATCCCGTACGACCCTCGGCGCTGAGACGGCGAATCTCCTGCTCCAAGTGCAGGACTTGCCGCCGCACCCGCTCGCCCTCGACGCCGCGCGGCGCGATCTTCTGCAGGACGGCGTCGATGATGCTCGACAGCGACTGAACGCAGTCCGCCGCCGGGCGGCCTTTGATCAACACAAACGGGAAATCGTAGCGCAGCGCCGCAAGATCCCGGTAGGCCGCTAGCATGGCGGGACGAAGATTGAACCATTCGGATGGTCCAAGCGACTCGTCCAGCCTGGTGGCCGTCAGATGAAAGGCAACCTGCGTTCGAAGTTGTGCATCCATGTTCGCGTCAGCTCATGACTAATGTCGCGGAGACGTCGAAGCGGCTCGCGCCGGCAGTTTCGTTTCGACCTCATCGGCCTGCGGCCAGATCGTGAACTTGTCGAGCTCCGCCTCGAGACCCGTGCGGATGAGCTCAGGGGTGCGCAGCGTCGCGGTCGCGCGCAGGTCCTCGTAACAAGGCACGTCCGGATCGTGGTAGAGAATGCCGACCGGGATCGGATCGGTGACGGATGCGATCTCGCGCGCCCGGTCGAGATCGGCGGGATCGTGGCGCTGCTGGTTGGTGTAGACCTTGCCGATGCTGGCGCTGACGTGCAGGCCCTTGTCGTGGGTCAGCAGCAGCGTCTTCTGCGGATCGTGCAGCCACGGCTCGAACATCTTGGGCAGGAACTCGGGACAACGCTGGATGATGCGGACGAACGACAGGCCCTTGTGGTGGAACGCCGCCGAGATCACCGAATGGACGACCTCCGGGATCCAATCGACGGCCTGCGCGACGAACGAAACATTCTGGACGCCGAGCGTGACGGTCAGCGGATTGAGCGCATCGAGGTAGGCGCCGCGTGGCGTCGTGTTGCTTTTCAATCCCTTCGGCGAGGTCGGCGAAGCCTGCATCTTGGTCAGGCCGTAGACATGATTGTCGTGCAACATGACGGTCATGTTCATGTTGTAGCGGATGGCGTGGATCCAATGCGCCGCGCCGATGCTGCAGCAATCGCCGTCGCCGGTATTGACGAACACGTGGAGATCCGGCCGCGACAACCGGATGCCTTCCGCGACCGGCAGGGCGCGGCCGTGAATGCCGTGGAAGCCGTAAGTCCGCATGTAGTGGGGGAAACGGCTCGAGCAGCCGATGCCGGAGACGAACACCGTTTTTTCCGGCCGCAGGTTCTCGTCGCGGCAGAGCCGCTGCACCGCCGCAAGGATCGCATTGTCGCCGCAGCCGCTGCACCAGCGCGGGATGCTGCCCTGGTAGTCCTCGAGGCTGTAATCCTCCTCGTAGAGCCGCATCAGACATTCGTGGCCCGGCATCGTCATGATCGTCACCTCGCCCCGGCCAGCTTGCCGTCAATGACCCGGTAGATGGCGGTTGGCTTGATGGGTTGGCCACGCACCTCGCTCCAGCAGTCGACGTCGACCAGGTAGCGCGCGCGCAGCAGCATCGCCAAAGCGGAATAGCGGCGGTTGGATTCGTCGATGATCGGGTCCTGCAGGCGGTCGGACCAGTTGCTCTCGATGGTCATCACCTTGCCGAACCGCTGCATGATCTCCTTGATGCCGGGGGGCATCGGCTGCAGGAAGCGCAGGTGCATGGAGGAGACGCGCCGACCCTCCGCGCGCAGGCGCTCCACCGCCTCCTCGATCGCGCCGCGCGTCGAGCCCCAGCCGACGATCAACAGGTCGCCGTCGTCGCCGCCGAAAACCGGCGGCGGTTTCAGGGTCTTTTGCAGCGCCGCGAGCTTGAGGCTGCGATGCCGGATGGCGTCCTCGTTGGTGACCGGATCATAAGCGACATGGCTCTCGCGATCGTGGGCAAGACCGGTGAGCGTGTGCATGCCGCCGGGCTGGCCGGGAACGAAGCGGCGGGCAAGCCCGGTGACCGGATCCCAGTCGTAAGGCTTTGCTTCCTCTGGAACGGGGCTCTGATCGATCGGCGGCGCGAGCCACGCTTCACTGAAGATCGGCCGCGGGAACGGCTGCTGCGAGGTCCCCAAATTCGAGTCCGACAGCACGACGACCACCATGTTGAAGGTCTCGGCGATCTTGCGCGCCGTAATGATCGCGTAGAAGCAATCCTCGATCGAGCTTGCCGCCATGACCACCTTGGGCGCGTCGCCATGGCTGCCGAAAATCGCCGTGAGGAGATCGCCCTGCTCGGGTTTCGTCGGCTGGCCGGTGCTCGGGCCGCCGCGCTGCACGTTGACCACAACGAGGGGGATTTCGCACATCACCGCGAGCCCGAGGGCTTCCTGCTTCAGCGAGAATCCGGGCCCGGAGGTGATCGTCACGGCGCATTTTCCGGCGTAGGAGGCGCCGATCGCGAACGCGCACGCGGCGATCTCGTCCTCGGCCTGATGAACGACGCCGCCCACGCGCTCGAAGATTTCGCTCAGATAATGCGACGTCGACGTTGCCGGCGTGATCGGGTACATGGCGCAGACTTCCATGCCCGACGCGAGGACGCCAAGAGCGAGCGCGGTGTTTCCATTGATGACGATCTGCGGCTCTTTCGCCCGCGTTGCCGGAATGCGGAACTTGAAATCGAGATTGGTTTCCGCCCACGCCGCTCCTGCTTCGAGCAGCGCCAGATTGGCCTTGACCACGGTGTCGGCCTTCTTGCGGAAAGTCAGCCGCACCTGCTCGCGCGCCAGCCGCAAGTCCAGGCTGTAGATGCTGCACAGCATGCCGAGCGCAAACATGTTCTTGCCGCGCCGCGGGTCGGTCACGAGGGCCCGGCACTCGCGCTCGAACGGGATTTCATAGGCCTTGTAGCCGTCGGCGATCAATCGATCGTAGGTCTCGACATATGACTTCGCGATGTTCGGATCCGAGTGCTCGCGCCACATGCTTTCCAGCAGGATGATGCAGCCGGGCTTGAGTTCGCCCGCGCGCACGCGGCCGAGCAGGACCTGCTCGTTGAAGGCGATGACGAGGTCGGCCTCGTCGCCTCCGTTCCTGATCCGGCCCGAACCCAGGCGGACGCGGTTGCCGCTGGCGCCCGCGATGCTTCGCGCCGGAGGCTGGATCTCCGCCGGGATGATCTCGACCGTCCACACGCCGTTGCCCATGCGGGCGGCGATCGACCCCAGCGACTGCCCGCATCGCTGCGCGCCTTCGCCCGAGTCGCTGACGATCTCGATGACATGCTCCGCCAATGTCACGGCCGGCTTCAGCCGCACCGGCGGTCGCGTTTGCGTTGCGGTGTCCGCACTGCGAACAGCGGTGAGCATCTCGTTCATGGTGTCGCCGCAACCCCCGTGGAGGCTCTCTGCCCTTGCGCCGTGTCGTATCGGGCGCTCGGGATCACGCGCACGCGTGCGAAGTTGCACTCCGCGATGTCGATGCCGAACAGCCGGCCCCCATGCTCCGCCGACCGATAGACCGTCTCGGTATCGCGGATCTTCAGAAAGGCTTTCATGCTGCGTGCCGCGCGGCGGCCGGCGCCCATCGCCTCGATCACGGTGGCCGCGCCGGTGACGATGTCGCCGCCGGCAAACACGCCCAGCACCGACGTGGCGAGATCGTCATCCGCTTCGA
>Ga0137374_10010519_pt1 | contig 10875 bp, 10 predicted proteins | sample SagtaG_20_FD_104811 | JGI IMG/M metagenome (GOLD analysis project Ga0137374, IMG submission 104811) | Vadose zone soil microbial communities from Sagehorn Ranch, Mendocino, California, USA - Sage1_R_100_16 metaG | ecosystem: Environmental > Terrestrial > Soil > Vadose zone | place: USA...
ATTTCCAAGGGCTTCTCGCGCAGGAACATCGACACGAATGAATCGGATCCGCGCGACAGCCTCGCCGGCATGGCTATCGGCCTGCCGCCCAAACCGAGCATCGATTTCGGCGTGCCCGCCGAAGCCTACGGCTTCGACAACAAGCTGCTCGCCTGGGAGGTGATCCCGCCGCTCCTCGACGCCAGTTCGCCGCTCAGAAGCTCGCACCTGCGCGATCCGGTGGGGCCGCAGATCCAGTTCGGCAGCGAGCAGTTCATCGACGAGCTGGCCGTCGCCGCGGGCGAAGATCCGGTCGCGTTCCGGCTGAAATACGTCACCGCTCCGCGCGACGCTGCTGTGATCAAAGCCGCGGCCGAAAAGGCCGGCTGGCAGCCGCGGCAGGCGCCGCGAGCCGCCCGCTCGGGCGAGGTCCTTTCAGGGCGCGGCATCGCCTACGCGCAGCGCAACGGCACCATCGTCGCGGTGGTCGCGGAGATCGAAGTCGAGCGCAAGAGCGGGCGCATCTGGGGCAAGAAATTCACGGTCGCCCACGACTGCGGACTGATCATCAATCCACAGGGGCTGCGCGATACGATCGAAGGCAACGTGGTACAGGGGCTGTCGCGCACGCTCTTCGAGGAGGTGCGTTTCGATCGCGAGAAGGTGACCAGCGTCGACTGGCTGAGCTATCCGATCCTGGAGATCCGCGACGCGCCCGAGGCGATCGAGGTGGTGCTGATCAACCGGCCGGAGGTTGCGCCCACGGGCGCCGGCGAGCCGTCGATCCGCGTCATCCCTGCTGCGGTGGCGAACGCGTTCTTCGACGCGACCGGCGTGCGGCTGCGGCGCGTGCCGCTCACGCCCGAGCGGGTCAAGGCCGCGCTCGCGCGCGCTTGAGGTCAGCGAGACCCTCCGGGCCCACCGTCGCCGCAATCGTGCGCGACCAGACGGGCGCTGCGTGGTCGCGCGCGCGTGACCTGTGCGCGGAAGGGCGCGTGACGGTGAACGGCGAGCGGTGCCTCGACTCGGCCTTGCGCGTTTCTCCCGGCGCGGTGGTGGTCGTCGACGAACGGGCGCCGAAGCTGCGTACCGGCGCCCTGCCCGAGAGCGCGATCGCGTACTTCGACCGCGACGTCGTCGTCGTCGACAAGCCGGTTGGAATGCTGAGCGTCGCCTACGAGCCGGGCGACAAAGACACGCTCGCCGACTGCACGCGAACCTTGCTGCGGCGAATGCGCGGACGCGGCTTCGAGCCCCAGCTCGGCGTGGTTCACCGGCTCGACAAGGAGACGAGCGGCTTGATGGTGTTCGCGCGCACCCTGGATGCGAAGCGCATTCTGGCCCTGCAGTTCCGCGCGCACGACATCGAGCGCGTCTATCATGCGATCGCGCACGGCGCGGTCACTGCGAAGCGTGTCGAAACTCATCTCGTCACGAATCGCGGCGACGGGATCCGCGGCTCCTATGGGCACTTTCGGCGTCCCAAGGGTGCAATTCCGCCCGAGGCGAAGCGTTCGGTCACGCACGTCAGACCGATCGCTCCGCTCGCGGGTGCGACGCTGGTCGAGTGCCGCCTCGAAACCGGGCGGCAGCATCAGATTCGCATCCACATGTCCGAGCTCGGCCACCCCTTGGTCGGCGAACGCGTGTATATCCGCGATTACGCAGGTCGAAAGATCGAGTCGGCGCGCCCGATGCTCCACGCGCGGGTTCTCGGATTCGTGCATCCCCGAACGGGCCAACGCATGTCGTTCGAGCGCGAAGCACCCGACGACTTCCGGGCGATGATCGAATCGCTACGTCCGACGCGCGGCTGACGTGGCTTCATGAGCGCAAGTGACCCTGGCAAACTGGACCGCATCGTCGCCGATGCCCGTCGCGCCGCCGAGAGGCGCGAACGGGGCTACAGGGAACAGGCGTTGAAGATCTACCCATGGATCTGCGGGCGCTGCGCCCGCGAGTTCACGCGCGCCAACGTGCGCGAACTGACCGTCCACCACCGGGACCATAATCACGACAACAACCCGCACGATGGCAGCAACTGGGAGCTGCTGTGTCTGTACTGCCACGACAACGAACACCGGCGGCACTTGGAAGCGGCGGGCGGGGGAAGCGGCCCCGCCGTCGGTGACCGCGCGTCGACCTACGCTCCCTTCGCAGATCTCAAGGAGCTCCTGGCCAAGAAGCGGCCCCCGAAGTGAAACAGGCTTTGGAATGGCGGGCGTATTAGCGTAACCGACGTGCGGTATCTGGTTCAATGCGGCCGGAGATCGAACGCGTTGGTGAGGTCGCCCATGTTGGCACGCACTCCCGGGAGCGGCTCGAGCTCGAATCGTCGGGTGATGAACTTGATGACCGACGTCGTGTCGTAGGGCGTCTTGTCCACATAGCCGCGCTTGGCGAAGGGCGAAACGATGATCGTGGGAACGCGCGTGCCCGGTCCCCAGCGGTCGCCCCAGCCCGGTCCCGAGGGCGGCGGCACGTGATCCCAGTAGCCGCCGTTCTCGTCGTAGGTGATGATCACCGCCATCTTTGCCCAGTGCGGACTCTTGCGCAGCCGTTCAAGCACGTCAGCAAGGTGTTCGTCGCCGCTCGCCAGATCGGTGTAACTCGGATGCTGGTTGAGACGCCCGGTCGGCTTGTAGAAGGCTACCTGTGGCAGCGTGCCCTTTTCGATGTCGGCAAGGAACGTCATGACGTCCTTCAGGTGGCGCGCGCGCTCGGCGGTGCCAGGCGCGAAGCGCGCATAGTAGTTGAATGGTTGGTGGTGCGGCTGGAAGATCGGGCTGCCTGTGTCGCGGTTGTAGATGACGTTGCGCTTCGCTTTCGGATCCTGCCGGCCGTCGGCAAGCGCTTCGTTCCAGCCGCCTGCGTACCACACCCAGCCGACGCCCTTTGCGGAGAGCGTATCACCGATCGTCTTCTCCCTGAGCGGCGGCACCGGGTGATGCGCCGTATCGGCGAGGTCGAGGCTGGCGCCCGCGGCGGGCGGGATGCCGCTCGGCTGGTACGGCGGCTGCGAGGTGTTCACCGTGTAGCCGTCGGGCGTCACGCGCCCGTCGAAGAGTTCCACCGGCCCCTGCATCACTGAGGCGGGCGAGCTCGGCTTTTTCTTCAGGTTTCCCTTCTCATCGAGCTGCGGTTTCACACTCGCAGGCGCGCCAGTATCCATCGGCGTGCACGCGCAGACGAGCCACTGGTGGTTGAGGTAGGAGCCGCCGAACGCGGCCATGAAGAAATGATCAGCGAGCGTGTATTCCTGCGCCCACTTCCACAGCTTCATCTTCGAGCCGTCGAAGTGGCCCATCACCCAGGCGCCTGCGGTGGACATGGCGACGAACATGTTGTTCGTGCCGCCGTTGATCTGCTCGCGGCTGTGGTAGTAGGCATGAATCGGGCTGGGAAGAACCTCGTCCATCCGGCGGTTCACCGGTGGCGCATCGATGCGGAACGGTCCGTTCGGCAGCCCCTGGGGAAACTTTGGGCTGGGCTTGCCGCCCTCGTATACCGGAGGGAGGCGTGGCAGCGGGTTGCCGTCGTGGTCGAGCTGAGTCTTCTGCTCGGGCGTCGCGCTTGCAATCCCGTCCGCACCGGGAAACAGCCCGTAGAGATGATCGAAGCTGCGGTTCTCTGCGTAGATGACAACGATATGTTCGATGCGTGCGAGCTCTTGCGTCGCTTGGCCTTGTGGCGAAGAGGCGCAACCGGCGAGGAGCGCCGCCGCAGACGCCAGAATCAGCATAGATAACTGTTTGATGTTCATTCAGCATCCCCTTCGCTTCGCTCAGGATGACAGCTCCTTAGACGCAGTAGATGTCCAGCATCGTCGGAATGTAGTCGTTCTGCAGCAGGATTTTCTTTCGCGAGATCCGCCAGTCTCCCTCGCGGAGCACGAGCTCGTGCTCCGAGCGCCCGAAGAACGCGTGGGTTTCGCGCGAACGGGGAAAGAACACGTGGCTCACCCAGGTAGATTTGAGGCGCAGCCGGTCCGCTGGCGCCTCGACCGGCAACACCGCGCCGAGGACGTGCGCAGTGCGTGGCATCGGTGTCGACGCGGGCGATTTCCCCGAACGGATGCGCACGATGCGGTCTTCCAGCCCCGCGCGGTTCGCGTAGTAGATGTGCGAGAGCTCGGCCTGGGGGTTGGTGGTGGGCGTGCCGTCCGCCTTCCAGGCCGGCATCCAGTATTCGCAGTCCTCGGTGTAGAGCGCGAGCCAATCGTCCCAACGCCGCTCATCGAGGTACATCGCCTCGCGATGGACCAATTCGATGCCCGTCGCGAGCCTTCCGGCTTCCACGCGCGCGTTCACGGATACGCCTTCCCGCCCGCGACGCCCGTCTGAATCAGCCGCGCCCATTCGCGGTAGGGCGCGTGGAAGCCGATTTCGTTGAACATGTCGAACTTTCCCTTCACGCTCGCCGCGGGACGGATGCCGATCGCGCTCGCGACCTCGTCCGCGCCTTCCTTGAGCGCCGCCATGCCGCGCGCGTAGCCTTGCAGGAAGGAAATCGGCTGGGCCCTGAATCCGCTCTGGCAGCCTTCGTAGGTCACCGTGTCGTCGGGCGTGGCCATGCCGCCGGGGTTGAAGAAATCCTCGAACTGGCGCAGCCGCCAGGCGCGCAACTCGGGCCCTTCCCCGATCGGAGCCAAGCAATAGCTTCTCATTTCGGTGCGGTCGACCGCGACCGGCCGGAACGTGCGCAGCATCAAGGTGATCGCATCGGCGATCTGCATGTTGGGGAAAACATGCGTGTTGCGCGCCTTGAGCATCCATTCCGCTCGCAGCTCGCCGATTCGCGATCGAATCTCGGCGAGCGCCGGATAGATCGGGCGCTTCTCCGGCTCCGGCTGGTTGAGCCAGGTCGCTGCGTGGCCGTAGCGAAGCGCGAACGTTCCGCCCTCCGCGTTCGCCCGCTTCGCCCAGTCGTACTGGCGCGCCTCCAGATGGCCCTCCCCTTCGCGGCGCCGCGCCTGCAAGTCCATGTAGGAGAGGTGCGTGGTGGTCAGATGGTAGGGATCCAGGCCGTTGTCCAGTTGCAGCTTCCAGTTGCCGCGGTAGGTATACACCGAGCGCCCCGGGATGAACTCCATTCCCTTCGGTCCCTGGTCGGCCACCAGGTCCATGAAGAAGCGCATGTCACCGAGAAACTCCTCGAGCGGCGGAACCTCGGCTGACAAGCTGCCGAACACGAAACCCCTGTAGCTCGCCACGCGTGCGAGCGGCACGAGGTTGTGGTCCTCGAAGTCGAACGAGGGCGCATAGCACCCGGTCTTGCGGTCCTTGATGTCGACGTTCCTGCCCGCGGCATCGTAGGCCCAGCCATGATACGGGCACACGTGGTACCTGGCGTTCCCCTCTTCGGCGGCGCACAGCATCGCCCCCTTGTGGCGGCAGACGTTGACGAAGGCCCCGATACGCCCTCGCGCGTCGCGCGTCGCGAGCACGGGCGTCCTGGCGATGTGTCCGGTGACGAAATCGTTCGGCCCGGGGATCTGCGACTCGAGCGCGAGGAAATTCCAGGTGCGCTCGAAGATGAATTTCTGCTCGAGCTCGAACAGTTCCGGATCGGAGTACACGTCGCGATGCACGCGGAACACACCTTCCGCGGGACGGTCGTCCACGTAGAGCCTGATGTCCTTGAGATCCATTCGGTCATCCGGTCGATGGAAGAGTCATTGTCGCAGATTCGAGGACCGGGGATCGAATCACAGGCCCTTCGCCCGGCCAGGCGAGAAAAAGCCCGCCGCATTCACGGATGCAGGCGGGCTTCTCGGATGCGGGTCGCGGGCTTCAGCGCGTCTGCGCGTCGTGCTTTTCGCGGCGGATGCGCTTGCTCTGCCGGTTCTCTGCGTTCTGGATGCGCCGCTGGGGAACGGTAAAAAGTGTAACAGTTCGTACGGCGGTGCCCCTCCGAGCTTTGACCGTCCCCACTCTTCATGGCAGCATAGCTTCGAAATCGAATCCAACTCGGGGAGGTTGGCATGGATCCGATGGCAATGCTCGCGCTCGCCACCGTCGTCTTTCTCGTCACGCACTACGTCTCGAGCACGCCGCTGCGGTCGGGGCTGGTCGCGCTCTTGGGTGAAAACGGCTATCTCGGCCTCTACACGCTCGTTTCCCTGGTGACGTTCGGGTGGATGATCTGGGCATATCCCAAGGCGCCCTACGAGCGGCTGTGGGTCGGGGACGAGTTTAAAGTGTGGGCGGTGGTGCTGATGCCGGTGTCGCTGGTGCTCATCGCCTGCGGCGCGCTGAGCCGCAACCCGAGCGCGGTGCGCCAGGAAAGCGCGCTTCGGGCCATGGGCGAGCCGCGCGGCATCCTGCGCGTCACGCGCCATCCCATCCTGTGGGGGATCGCGCTCTGGGCCGCGGTGCATCTGATCTCGCGCGGGGACACCGCCTCGCTGATTTTCTTCGGCGGATTGCTGCTGCTCGCGATATCGGGTACGGTGCTGCAGGACTGGCGCAAGGACAGGATGATCGGCGTGGACTGGCAGCGTTTCGCGGCGACCACCTCCAACATCCCGTTCGCGGCGATCCTCCAGGGGCGCAACCAGTTCAGGTTCGATGAAATCGGGTGGGGGAAAGTGCTCGCCGGACTCGCGCTGTATTTCGTGCTCGTGTTCCTGCATCCCCATCTGTTCGGCGCGAGACCTTATTGACCGTGGCGGTCGGTCGATGAGCGCTGCTCGCGGTCTGCTGCTTGCGGCGCTGTGCTCTTTCGGACTCGCGCTGGCGCAGGCCCCTTTCCCGAGCAAGCCGATCCGGCTCATCGTCACTTCGCCCCCGGGCGGCTCGAACGACATCCTCAATCGAATCGTCGGGGCGAAGCTCGCCGAGCTTCTCGCCCAGCCGGTGCTGATCGACAATCGTCCGGGCGCCTCGGGCTTCGTCGCCGCGGAAATGGTGGCGAAATCTCCCCCCGACGGCTACACCCTGCTCGCCGCCACCGAGGCCACGCTGGTCGCGAATCCGCTTTTCTTCCGGAAGGTTCCCTACGACCCGCAGCGCGATTTTGCGCCGGTAACGATCGCGGTGGAAATCGGCTACGTGCTGCTCGTGCATCCTTCTGTGCCCGCACGATCGGTCGAGGAGCTGATCGCCCTTGCAAGGACGGCGCCCGGGCGGCTCAATTACGCCTCTTCGGGCAACGGCAGCGCATTCCACCTCGGCATGGAGCTGTTCAAGCGCATGGCAGGCGTCGATATCGTGCACGTGCCCTTCAAGGGCAGTGCCCTCTCGGTCAATGCGATGCTCGCCGGGGAAGTGCAGGTCATGCTGAACGGGACGCCGAATGGCGTGCCGCTCGCAAAATCGGGAAAGCTGCGCGCGCTCGCCGTGGCGGGCGCCCGGCGCTCGCCGCTCGCTCCGGAGCTGCCGACGATCGCCGAGTCGGGGCTGCCCGGCTACGAGATGAGCGGCTGGTTCGGGACCGTCGCTCCCGCCGGAACTCCTGCCGCCGTCGTTGCCGCCCTGAACCGCGAGTACGTGCGCGGGCTGCGCGCGCCCGAGGTGCGCGAGCGCCTCGAGGGCTACGGCTTCGAGGTCGTCGCGAACACGCCCGAGGAGTTCGCCTCCCGCATGCGCAGCGAATCGCAGAGGCTGGCGCGCGTGATCGAAGAGTCGGGCGCAAAGCCCGAATGAAGCCGGAAAACCCTGTCGCGCCAATGCGCCACGGCTTACAATCGCGGTTTTCGCTTCGGGCACAAGGCTCATCATGACCCAGGAAGAACTCCTCGCCCTGCGGAAACAGCCGGCCCTCGCAACGGGCGCGCTCTCCGAACGCCTCATCGCCGAGAAGCAGGGGCCGATCGGCTGGCTCACGTTCAACAATCCTGCGCGGAGGAACGCCATTTCCATCGACATGTGGGAGGCGATCCCGAAGGCGCTCGACCGCTTCGAGCAGGATCCCGAGGTCCGCGTGATCGTGCTGAAGGGCGAAGGCGACAAGGCCTTCGTCTCCGGCGCGGATGTCTCGCAATACGAGAAGCAGCGCTCGAGCGCGGAGGGCGTCCAGTACTACGAGGAGATCGCCGGCCGCGTGGCCGAGCGCCTGCAGAGCTGCGACAAGGTGATCATCGCCATGATCCGCGGCTATTGCCTTGGTGCGGGCGTGAATATCGCGCTCTGCTGCGACCTGCGGCTTGCCGCGGAGGATGCGAGGCTCGGCATCCCCGCGGCGAAGCTCGGCCTGGGCTACCGCGCCTTGGCGCTGAAGAACCTGGTCGATACGGTCGGCCCGGCCTACGCGCGCGAAGTTCTCATCACCGGGCGCCATTTCAGCGCCGGGGAGGCGAAAACGATGGGCCTCGTGCACCGCGTGGCGCCGGTCGCGGACCTGGAATCGCTCGTCCTCGAGTATTGCGCGATGATTTCGGAGAACGCGCCTCTCACGATCCGCGCGTCCAAGCGCACCGTCCGCGAGCTGCTGAAATCAAGCGCGACGTTCGACGCAGAGGCGTGCGCCGCGCTGGTGAAGCAGTGCTTCGAGAGCCAGGATTACATCGAGGGCCGCAGAGCCTTCATGGAGAAGCGCAAGCCCGTGTTTCAGGGAAAGTGAAGGGCGCAAGGCGCCAAATGAAGGGCGCCGAAGGCGCCAAATAAGCGCTCGACAGACGGCGCGGCACGTGAGAAGAGGAGAAGGAGCATGAAGATCGTCATTGCGCTCTGCGCAGCGCTCGCCATGGCCGCAAACGCGGCGGCCCAGGGCTATCCCGGCCGGCCGATCACCCTCCTCGTCGGCTTCGCGCCGGGAGGCGGAACCGACACCGTGGCACGCGTCGTGCAGAAAAAGCTCGGCGAGTATCTCGGCCAGACCATCGTCGTCGAGAACCGCGCCGGAGCGGGCGGAATCATCGCAGCGGACCTGGTCTCCAAGGCCGCGCCGGACGGCTATACGATTCTCCTCGCAACCATCGCGGCGCTCGCCGTCGCGCCGCATCTCAACTCGAAGCTGCCGTACAACCCGTTGCGGGATTTCGCACCGATCTCCATGGCGACGGTGTCGGGGAACGTGCTCGTGGTGCATCCGTCCCTGCCGGCCAAGACCATCGCCGAGTACGTGAAGGAAGCCAACAGCCGGCCCGGCGGCCTCCCCTACGGCACTTCCGGCGTCGGCAGCGCCGGCAACCTCGCGGGCGAGCTGTTCCGGCTGACCGCGAAAGCCAATCTCATCCACGTGCCATACAAAGGCGGCGGCCCGGCGATGAGCGACCTGCTCGGCGGGCAGATCCCCTCGGTGTTCGCCTCCGCGACCACGGCAACGCCGCAGGTGAAAGCGGGAAGATTGCGCGCGCTCGGAACGACCAGCGCGAAACGCTCGGCGACCCTGCCCGACGTGCCGACGATCGCGGAGCAGGGCTACCCGGGATACGAGGCGACGAACTGGTACGCGTTCGTGGCCCCCGCGAAGACGCCGAGGGACATCGTCCTCCGGCTGAATCGCGAAATAGTGAAAACGCTGCGCGATCCCGAAACCCACGGTGCGATTTTCAAGCAGGGCGAGGAACCGACGCCGTCAACCCCCGAGGAGCTGGCGCAGCACATGGCGCGCGAGTACGCCACCTGGGGCCGCGTGATCAAGGAAGCCGGAATCCCGGTCGAGCAGTAACCGGGGACAGACCACGGTTTTCTGTCGGATCCAGGGGTAAATCATGCCGAGGATTCTGGTCGCGATTGTCGCATTCGCCTGCCCGGCATTCGGGCTCGCGCAAGGGGCTTTCCCGAGCCGGCCGGTCAGCATGGTGATCGGCTTCGCCCCCGGGGGCGGCGCTGACATCACGGCCCGCATCATCGTGAAAAAGCTTTCCGAGAACATCGGGCAAAGCATCATCGTCGAGAACCGCGCCGGCGCGGGGGGGCAGATCGCGGCGACTGTGGTGGCGAAGGCGGCGCCCGACGGCTATACGATCTACCTCGCCAACGTCGGGGTGCTCGCGGTGGCCCCGCATCTCGTTTCCAACCTTCCATTCAATCCGGAGCGCGATTTTGCGCCGATCACGATGGCGGTGGTGCTGGACAATGTCCTCGTCGTTCACCCCTCCGTTGCGGCAAGGACGCTCGCCGAATACATCGCGGAAGCCAACAGACGCCCCGGCGGCATGCCCTATGGGAGCTCGGGCATCGGTGGCGCGGGGCATCTCGCCGGCGAACTTCTCAAGCTGATGGCCAAGGCCAACCTGGTTCATGTTCCCTACAAGGGTGGCGGGCCGGCGATGAGCGACGTCCTCGGCGGGCAGATCCCGTCACTCATCACCACGGCCGGCACCGCGGCACCGCACGTCAAGGCGGGCAAGGTCCGGGCGCTCGCGACCACCGGGTCGAAGCGATCGACGTTCTATCCCGATGTGCCTCCAGTCGCCGAAGCCGGCTACCCCGGATTCGAGGCCGTCAACTGGTACGCCTACGTGGCGCCGGCGAATACTCCGAGGGAAATCGTCGAGCGCTGGAACCGCGAAATCGTCAAGACGCTCAACACGCAGGAGACGCGCGAGCAGCTCCTCGCGAACGGAATGGAGCCCTCCCCTTCGACGCCCGAGGAACTCGCCAGGACCATCGCGCGCGAGCTCGTCGTCTGGGGGCGCGTCGTGAAAGCGGCGGGAATCAAGGCGGAGTAGTCCGTCAGCCGTCCATGCGCACCGCGATCTTTCCGAGGTGCGCGTTCGATTCCATATAGCTTTTGGCGGCAGGTAATTCTGAGAACGGAAACACCCGGTCGACGAGCGGCCGGATCTTTCCCGCGGCGATGAAGGGAAGGATATCGGCGGCGAATCCCCGCACGGTGACGGCGCGCTGCTCGGGCGTACGCAGCCGGTTGCTGACGCCGAACAGGGTGAGGCGCTTGGTGTGCAGCGCCTCGATGTCGATCTCGCTTTTCAGAACGCCGTCCACGTAG
>Ga0137374_10010532_pt1 | contig 10871 bp, 5 predicted proteins | sample SagtaG_20_FD_104811 | JGI IMG/M metagenome (GOLD analysis project Ga0137374, IMG submission 104811) | Vadose zone soil microbial communities from Sagehorn Ranch, Mendocino, California, USA - Sage1_R_100_16 metaG | ecosystem: Environmental > Terrestrial > Soil > Vadose zone | place: USA...
AAATGCAGCGGAACTCATTGCGAAACTGGCGCGTACGGTTCACTACGCGCATGAGCACGGCATCCTGCACCGCGACATCAAGCCGGGCAACATTCTCCTCGATGCCAAAGGCGAACCGCATCTCACCGATTTCGGATTGGCCCGACTGCTAGAAACGAAAAGCACTGTCACTCACACGATGGACGTGTTGGGAACGCCGAGTTACATGGCGCCTGAACAAGCCAGCGGTCATAACGAGCAGTTAACAAGTACGACAGACGTTTACGGACTCGGGGCGGTGTTTTATCAACTGCTTACCGGTCATCCACCCTTTGCCGGCGGAACAACCTACGAAACCGTTCGGCTGGTGTTAGAAACCGAGCCTCGGCAACCGCGTCTGTGGAATCCGAAGATAGATCGCGAGCTTTCCACAATCTGTCTGAAGTGTTTGGAGAAAGATCCGCAGCGTCGTTACTCGTCCGCTCTCGTGCTGGCCGAAGATCTTGAGCACTGGTTGCGGCACGAACCGATTCGGGCCCGGCATACCGGAATCGTCACTCGCGGTGAGAAATGGCTGCGACGGAATCGGAAGTTGGTGGCAACGGGCGCTGCCTGTCTCCTTGTGGGGGCCGCTGCAATTTGGTTCTTCCGCGGCGAGCTCGCCAAGATGTTGCCGCCAGCACCGGAGAAAAGCATTGCGGTCCTGCCGTTTGAAAACTTAAGCAAGCAAGAGACGAACGCCTACTTCGCTGACGGCATCCAAGACGAGATTCTGAGCCGTTTATCCAAAATCGCCGATCTGAAGGTCATCTCGCGCACCTCGACGCAACATTATAAAAGCGCTCCTAAAAACCTGCCCGAGATCGCGAAGCAACTTGGCGTCGCGCACATTTTGGAAGGGAGCGTCCAGAAGAGCGGCGACGCCGTGCGGGTCAACGTGCAGCTGATCAAAGCAGCCAATGATTCCCATCTTTGGGCTGAGACCTTTGATCGTAAATTGACTGACATCTTCTCGGTCGAGAGTGAGGTAGCCAAAGCCATTGCCGACCAACTGCGCGCGAAACTCACCGGTCTAGAAGAGCAAGTCATCGCCGACAAACCGACTGATAATTTGGAGGCTTATGATGCCTACCTACGTGGCCTGGCCTACAGTCTGAAGGGTGGCAGCGTTACACCCGCCAGGTCGCTTAGCGCGCAGAAATATCTCAGAGAAGCGGTGCGGTTGGACCCGAAATTCGCCCTTGCTTGGGCCCTGCTGACATACGTGGATGCGCGCGGTTACATCACAGAGACGCTTCAGCCAACACTCGCCCTCCGTGAAGAGGCGCGGCAGGGAGCCGAGGCCGCGCTCATGCTTCAGCCCAGTCTCGGCGAGGCCATCTTGGCCAAGGGTCATTACCACTACGCGTGTCTGAGGGATTACGACACCGCCGTGCGTTACATCGAGCAAGCACGTCAGTTCCTGCCGAACAGCAGCCAGATTGCTGAATTGTTGGCTTATGTCGCAAGAAGGCGGGGCCAGTACGACCTCAGCGAGGCGTACTTCAACGAAGCCGAGCGGCTGGACCCGCGCAACGCTAACGTGTTCAACCAGCATGCAGAGTCCTATATGCATCTTCGTCGTTTCCCCGAAGCGCTGCGGAAGCTTGATCAAGTTCTTAATATCACGCCGGACGATGTTGATACTCTCGCGGAAAAGGCGAGTATTGCACAAGCCGAAGGTGATCTGCCGCGTGCTGCTGCGCTTCTAGCTCCACTCCGTCCAGGCGCTGACCTAAACCAGGCTTTGGAAACACAAGTTTACCAAGCTATCCTGGAGCGCCGCCCCGCAGCAATTATTCCCCGGTTAAAGGAAATACTTGCCAGGCCTGATCCGGCGTTAGGTTATTTCAACGGCGAACTGCGCTTTTGGTTAGGCTGGGCGCAAAAAGTCGCTGGCGACCATGCCGCGGCCCAGGAAAGTTGGCGACAAGCACGCAGCGAACAGGAACCATTCCTCAAAGAACAGCCAGAAAATTATCAGCTGATGGGCGATCTTGCGCTGACCAGTATGAGTCTCGGTGACAAGGCCGCCGCGTTCGCTTTGGCCGAGCGGGCGATAGCTGCGAATCCGATCGAAAAAGACGCTCTGTTTGGTGCTAGGTCAATCGAGATCCTCGCCCGGGTGGCTGCGCAGATGGAAGAGCCCGACCGCGCTATTACGGCTTTACAGAAACTGCTCTCGATACCCGCCTGTGGTGCGCTGGCCGAAATCACCCCGATCACGCCTGCCGTGCTTCGGCTCGATCCCATGTTCGACCCGCTACGCGGCCATCCGCAATTTCAAGGGCTTTGCAAAGATAAGCAGCCGTGAATCCGCGCAACTTTTTCGCCGAGCACCGAAGTCAATTTAACCACGGATTACCCGGATAACACGGATAGAAAAGGGTAGCGCGTTCGGTGGCTGCCGGACCCGGCTGTGCCCAATCGAGCCATCCGATTGTAGGGCGTCCGCCGCGGCGGACGCTAGCCAGGAACCCCTCCGCGACATCCTTGTCATCCGCGGTCTTCCCAAACCTTCCGCGTAACCTCGCGCCGGTTTTCCAGTAGTACACCTGTGAATGGCAAGAAATCAGTTCTCAATGACGAGAAATCAAAGACAGCCAAACTAACTAGAGAAAAACAAGACAGAGGAGCAACCCATGAAAACAAGAAACACGCCAACGCTGCTAGTCGCTATCGTCGTCGGTTTTAATCGAACTCGTTTCTTCCCTATCGTGCCCATCGCGACCGCAGCCACGCTTATTGCGGCAGCTGCAATAATGGCCGTCGCCGGTCAGCGGGATCCGAGTAGCCCGGGCGCTGCGGCAAGCAAGATCGCGCCGTGGGTGGTCGAGCACACCGCCAGCGGGCAGCAGGCTGAATTCATGGTGGTGCTAGGTGATCAAGCGGACCTGAGCGGGGCTGCCACGATGCGCACAAAGAATGAAAAGGGCAGCTACGTTTACGATACCTTGCGGAACAAGAGTCAGGCCACCCAAGGACCAATCCTGCAATGGCTTCGGGAACGCGGAATCGAGCATCGCTCCTACTACATCGTCAACGCGATTCTAGTGAAAGGCAGCCGCGAGGTCGCGAAGGCATTGGCTAGTCGCCCGGATGTGGCGCGCGTCGAAGGCAACCCGCGCATCAAGAATTCGCTTCCTCAACCGGGCCCGGCTGTAGAGCGGCCTTCGCAACCTCAGACTCCGGCGACAACCCAGCCGGGTATCAATTACACGCATGCGCCTCAAGTCTGGGCGCTTGGTTACACTGGCCAAGGAATCGTGATTGGAAGCGCTGATACTGGCGTTCGCTGGACGCATAATGCTCTCAAACCTCACTATCGCGGCTGGGACGGAGTGACCGCCGACCACAACTACAACTGGCACGACTCCATCCACGACAGCGTAGGCAACCCCTGTGGTAACGATTCGCCGGAGCCTTGCGATGACCTTTTCCACGGGACTTGGACCACTGGCACCGCGATCGGTGACGATGGTGCCGGCAGCCAGATTGGGATGGCTCCCGGTGCAAAGTGGATTGGTTGCCGAAACCTGGACCACGGGTTTGGCTCACCTGCCAGATACATCGAGTGCATGGAATGGTTCCTGGCGCCTTACCCCATAGGTGGTGGACAAGGCGACCCGACCAAAGCTCCTGATATTACGAACAATTCCTGGTTCTGTTCGCCGGAAGAAGGCTGTTCGCTTGACACCTTGCAAGCCGCTGTGGAAGCCCAAGCAGCGGCTGGCATCATGATGGTAGTGGGCGCAGGTAATGAGGGCCCCAATTGCTCTACGGTGCAACATCCGCCGGGAATTTACGAGGCATCCTACTCAGTTGGGGCGCTGATTACTGGCAGTGATACCATTGCTTGTTTTAGCAGCCGGGGACCGGTCACTGCGGACGGAAGCAACCGGATAAAACCCGATATCACTGCTCCAGGCGTTGGCATCCTCTCGGCTACCAACGCCTCCGATAGTGCGTATGTGAGTGGAAGCGGCACATCCGCGGCGACTCCGCATATCGCTGGCGCCATGGCCTTGCTCTGGTCGGCCCATCCGGAGCTGCAGAACCAGATCGACGCGAGTCGCGCGGCCCTGAATAATGCCGCCGTGCACATCGCTTCCACCCAATGTGGCGAAGCAGGACCGCCGAACAACGTCTATGGATGGGGCCGAATTGATATACTTGCCGCTGTAACCGGCAGCACACCAACGCCTGCGCCGACGCCCCAATGCGGTACGCCCTCATGGGTGGAGCGGGCGCCCATGCCTTATAATGCGGCGGGCGTCTTTGCCACCAGCGACGGCACCTTTGTCTATGCCGGAGGTGGCTTCGATTCGTTTGGTACTACCCACAACGAGTTGCAGCGTTACGATCCGGTAGGCGACTCGTGGACACTCTTGGCGCCATCGCCTGACCAGCACTCCGTTTCTCAAGCGGTATACTTTAACGGCAAGATCTATAACATCGGCGGCTTTGGTGCAGCCTTCCAGCCGACCGACACCACTAGGGTCTATGATATTGGCACGAACTCCTGGACTACAGGCGCGCCGATGCCCGCTGCGTTGGTCGGCATGGCCACCGCGTTGAGGAATGGGATTATTTACGTAGCCGGCGGCTTAAGTGACGTGGGTGTGGTAAACACGCTTTATGCCTATGATATCGCCGGCAATAGTTGGGCCACACTCGAGTCCATGCCACAAGCGTTGTGGGCGCCCAGCTTCGGGATCATCGACGGCAAGCTGTACGTAGCCGGCGGCAGCGACTTCATTACAGAACTGAACACGTTGTACATCTACGACATCGCCAGTAACACGTGGACAAGCGGTGCAAACGTGCCGTTGGCCGGGTATGCGGCTGGCAGTGCTGTCTTTCACGGGAAACTCTACGTATTTGGAGGATCCAACACGCTACTCAGCACGCAAATCTACGACCCGGGTCAGAATACCTGGACCTCTGGGCCGAACATGAACACTGCCACATGGCGGTTCTACGGGACCGCAGTGGCCAATGACAGTATCGTGGCCGTTGGCGGAACGAACGAGTGTATCTCTGACTCTGAGATTAGCGCAGTTGAGCAGTTGGTCACCATCCCGTGCGGTCCGAGGCCTCATCCGACTCCGCGACCTCATCCAACACCGCGGCAGCCGTAGGAATTTTCGGCGCGTGATACTTGTTCAACGCAGTTATATGCTGGGATGCAAGTCCGGCAGGACATGGTCTTGTGCAGGCCGACGCGGCGCTCGCCGCAACTCCGTTGCCGTAATCGCTTCTCCAGGCAGAAAAGCATCCGCCGCATCAGCGCGGGACGTCACGCCGCGATCACGAAGGCAGATTCTTTCAAACCGGCGCGGTTTTGGGTAAAGGCAAGAATCACGACGCATAAAGTAGTGGGAAGTGACTTTCTCGGTCAGCCATGCGTTTGTTAAAATGAATGGCCGACAAAGTCAGCAAACAGCCCGAGAATGTGCCGGGACCGTGGTACGTGGACGCGAGCTGTGCATTGTGCCGGATGTGTTTGGGGGAGGCGCCGAATCTGATCACCTACAATCGCGACCAGACTGCGGCTTATTTCTTCAGACAACCCAAGACGCCTGAGGAAGTCGATGCTGCGCAGCGCGCAATGGAAGTTTGCCCGACGCTCGCGATCGGGAATGACGGCTGAAGATTTGCGAGAAGAACGGATCGCCGCTACAAATTGGGCTCTGCTATGACTGAAGCCAGCGCGACTGTTGCCGCCCCGCCGTACTCGCGGATAAACCCTTTCCCGGCCACAATGCTGGTCAACCGCCGGCTGAGTGGGGCGGAATCGGAGAAGGACACGCGTCATTTCGAGCTCGATCTCACCGGGTGGGGATTGAGCTTTGAGGTGGGCGATTCTGTCGGCGTGTGTCCAACGAATGATCCTGATCTCGTGGATGGAATTATTCGAGCGCTAGGCGCCACCGGCGATGAAAGCGTTCCGCGGCTGAAAGGCGAGCCAACAACTTTGCGAGAAGCCTTGCTGCGCGATTACAGCATCACCCAGCCAACACCAAAGTTTTTGAAGGCCATCGCCCACCGCGCCGACGCTGCGCCTACGCTGAGTTATCTTCTGGCTCCGGATCGCAAACAGGATCTCCAGACATATCTCTGGGGCATGGAAGTGGTTGATTTTCTCATCGAGCATCCGTCCGTGCGCTTCACGCCGGAGGAATTTGTCGGGCTGCTCTCGAAACTGCAGCCGCGACTGTATTCGGTCGCTTCGAGTCTGAAGGCGTTTCCCGATCAAGTGCACCTGATCGTGGACGTCGTTCGTTACGAGAGCAATGGTCGCCTGCGCAAAGGCGTGGCCTCGTCATTCCTCGCCGAACGCGCGGACCACTTGCCCGTGCCGGTTTTCCCAAGCAACGCAAAACATTTTCATCTGCCGGAAAATCCCGACACACCGATCATCATGGTTGGACCTGGCACAGGTGTTGCCCCCTTTCGAGCGTACTTGCAGGAACGCCAGGTCACCGGCGCGAAGGGAAAAAACTGGCTCTTCTTCGGAGCGCAACACGTGAACTGCGACTTCGCTTATGAAGAGGATTTCGACACGTTCATGAAAGAGGGGATTCTCACGCGGCTCGACTGCGCTTGGTCACGCGATCAGGCTCACAAAATCTATGTGCAGCACAAGCTGGCTGACAATGCGGCCGAGATCTGGAAATGGATTGATGCCGAGGGCGCGCAGTTTTTCGTGTGCGGTGACGCGCGTCGCATGGCGAAGGATGTGGACGCAATCTTGCGCAAGATTGTCCAGGAGCAGGGCGGCAAGAGCGTCGATCAGGCCAACGAATACGTCGAGAAGCTGAAAAGCGAGAAGCGCTACAAGCGGGATGTGTACTGAATGACGAAATCCGAATGACGAATGACGAAACAGAATGGTTGCGCGCTGTTTCGGGTTGGTCATTCCTTCGTCATTCGACATTCGTGCTTCGTCATTTTTTTCATCTGTGGCATAGTAAGAGGGAAAAGTTAACGCCATGTACGAGAACACTGAATTCACATTGAGCCGCGACTGCGATGCGATCCAGATTCCCAGTGGCCAGAAGACGACCATTCCGGCTGGGACGCAGGGCGTCATCACGCAAAGCCTCGGAGGTAGCTATACGATCGCAACTTATCAGGGCCTTGCACGAGTGGCGGAGAAAGATCTGGACGCGCTCGGGTTGGAAAAGCCGCAGCCGCAGCAAACGCAAAAATCTGCATCCACCGATGGCGAAGTTTCAGAGGAAGACGTCTGGAACCAACTCCGGCAATGTTATGACCCCGAGATCCCGGTCAACATCGTCGATCTCGGTTTGGTCTACGATTGTCGGTTAATCAAAAAAGATGGTGGGACGCGCGTCGAAGTAAAAATGACTTTGACCGCGCCGGGTTGCGGAATGGGACCGGCAATCGCACACGATGCGCAGAGCAAAATTCTAAGCATAGACGGCATCGATGAAGCCGATGTGCAGCTCGTTTGGGACCCGCCTTGGAACCAAAACATGATCAGCGAAGCCGGCCGAATGAAGCTCGGCATGATCTGAACCGTACGCCGTGTCATTCTGAGCGAAGCGAAGAATCTCTGATTAGTTACTTGGGGCAACCCCAAGCGAACTTGAGATTTTTGAAAGCCTGGCCTCATGCTTCGCATTTCGTTGCAGCGCTTCGCTCAACATGACAGAGACAGGTGTAAAACAAAAATTGCAGTCAAATTTTCAATCGTGCATTGACAGTACGCGCTGCGGTTTTATAGTCGTCGCCCCCGGAACTTTTATACACACATCGATATGCCATTAACTGAACTCATCCTCGCCGAAAGTGTTCCGGGGCTTGGCGCCGAGGCGGACGTGGTGAAGGTGCGTCGCGGTTATGCGCGCAATTATCTTCTGCCGCGCAAAATGGCGTACGAAGTTACACCGGCGGCTTTGCGCCAGCTTAATGCCCTTAAGCAGAAGCGCGCTGAACGCGAAGCACGCGAGTTGAACGAGGCTCAGGAAGTCGCGCGCCGCATCGGCAAGACGCGGTTTGTTTTTACATTGGAGACTGGCGAGACCGGCAAAGCATTTGGATCAGTAACGGCACAGGACATCGTGAACCGGCTGAAAAACGAAGTCGGCGCAGAGATCGATCGACACAAAATTGTTCTGGAACGCCCGATCAAAGACACCGGCGAGCACGAGGTCGCCATTAAGCTGCATCACGACGTGACGGCGCAACTTGTTTTTCAGGTGAAATCGGCAGCAGAACCAAAGGCTGATGCGACGACTGCCGCTGCGCCGGAAGAATCTGACAAGAAGCAACGACGAATTTTCCGCAGGAAAAAAGAACACCCAAAACAAGAAGACAAATAGATGGCAACTCCACCGTCCGCATGGACAGGAGAGAAGCCTCGTAAAGCGGGAAATGGCGCTGGCCGAGGTTCGGCGGCGCGAAGCGGCGAAAAAGTTGTTCCCATTTCGCCAACAGGTTCTGCGCAGGATGTTCACCGAACGCCGCCGCATAGCGTGGAAGCAGAGCAGGGCGTCCTTGGTTCAATGCTCATTTCCCCGCGCGAAACGATCGCGGAATGCGTCGAGAAAATTAACGAAGAATATTTCTACGTCCCTGCGCATCGGACGATCTATGAGGTGCTTGTCGAACTTTGGAACGCGGGACAGGCGATCGATCTGATCACATTCACACAGGTGTTGCGAGATCGGAACCTTCTCGACAGCGTCGGCGGTGCGGCGTTTGTCACGAATCTGTTCACGTTCGTTCCGACCGCGGCCAATGTGCAGTACTACTTGGAGATCGTTCGCGACAAATACATTCTGCGCGAGATCATTTCCGCCGCCACTGAGAGTGTCCGTCGCGCTTACGAAGAGCAGGATGAGGTCGACAGTCTGCTGGACGAAGTGGAACAGAGGATCTTCGACGTCGGCGAAGACCGGTTCAAAGGTCAGATGCTCTCGATGAAAGATCACGCGATGCAAGCGATCGAGACGATCGAGAAACTCTACGAACGCAAGGGCAGCATCACCGGAATCTCAACCGGTTTCGTCGAGTTCGATCGCATGACCAGCGGCCTGCATCCTTCCGAAATGGTCGTGATTGCAGCGCGGCCGAGCATGGGGAAAACCGCGCTCGCCATGAACATTGCCGAATATGTGGCGATCAACGAAAAGCTGCCCGTAGGCGTGTTCAGCCTGGAAATGAGCAGTCAGCAACTCGTGCAACGACTGCTTTGCTCGCGCGCGCGCGTAAACTTGCAGAGGGTCCGCGACGGCTTTTTGGGCGAGCGCGATTTTCCGAGCCTGACTGCTGCAGCGTCAAAATTGGCGGAGGCCAGAATCTTCATTGATGACAGCGCCAGCCTCAGCATTCTGGAACTGCGAGCAAAAGCGCGCCGGCTAAAGGCGCAGCAGGATGTGAGCCTCATCATCGTAGATTATTTGCAATTGCTCAGGTCAACTTCGCGGCGCGCGCAGGATAATCGCCAGCTCGAAATCTCGGAAATTTCTGCCGGGCTCAAGGCTTTAGCCAAGGAATTGAAAATTCCCGTCATTGTCGTGGCGCAATTGAACCGGCAACCAGAACAACGCTCAGGTGGCAAACCGCGTTTGAGCGATCTCCGCGAATCGGGATCCATCGAGCAGGATGCGGACCTGGTCGGTTTACTCGTTAGGCCCGAGCTGTACGAGGAAGATGAGGAGGCGCGTGTGGAGAAGGCGGGCGAAGCGGAGTTGATCATCGCCAAGCAGCGCAACGGCCCTGTCGGCGAAATTCCGCTCACATTCCTGAAGGAATACACACGCTTCGAAACTCGCGCCCGCAACGTGAGCGAACCAGAAGAAGCGTTTTAGGGTAGGGGCGGTTCACCTGAACCGCCTGGCGTGTTCTCATCGCAGCCGAAGCAGGCGATTGAGGTCAATCGCCTCTACCTAAGCGATTTCGCTGCTTCGATCACGTGCTGAGCGTCGATGCCGCGTTCCTTCATCACTTCGGCGCCGGGCGCGCTCATGCCGAAGTCGTGCAGTCCGACGACTTTTCCGTCGAGACCGACATATTCGTACCAAATCTCAGTCACCCCGGCTTCGATCGCGACGCGTTTCCGGCATTCGTTAGGCAACACTTCTGCACGGTATTCTTGCGGCTGGCGGTTGAATCTTTCAAAGCACGGCATGGAAACGACGCGGACGCTGACGCTCAACTCTTTCGCGGCGGCGAGCGCATGCTGTAATTCGCTACCGCACGAGAGGATGATCAGGTCGAGTTTGCCGCTTTCCCTTTTTGCGATGTAACCACCACGCAGCACTCCTTCGCGACGCAATTTTGGATCAATGTCGTTCAATATTGGAACGGTCTGACGCGTGAGCGAGAGCAGAGTCGGTCCATCGGTTCGCTGCATCGCCGCTACAAATGCGCCTGCGGTTTCTTCGGGGTCAGCGGGCCGAATCACGTCGATGTTCGGCATCAAGCGAACGGAGCTGACGGTCTCCACAGGTTCATGCGTCGGGCCGTCCTCGCCGACGCCGATCGAGTCGTGGGTAAAAATGTAAACGTTGGGAAGCTTCGCGAGTGCGCTGAGCCGAATAGCAGCGCGGCAATAATCGGTAAACACCATGAACGTCGCACCAGAGGCGCGGAACAGCCCATGATACGAAATGCCGTTGAGAATGGCGCACATGCCGTGCTCGCGAACGCCGAAACGGATGTTGCGTCCGCCGAAATTATCGCGATTGAAATCGCCGCCGTCCTTGATGTAATTCATTGTCGAACCGTACAGATCGGCACTGCCGCCGATTAACAACGGCATTGATTGCGCGATCGGCTGCAACACTTCGCCACCGGCTTTGCGCGTGGCCAGCTTCGCA
>Ga0137374_10010536_pt1 | contig 10870 bp, 9 predicted proteins | sample SagtaG_20_FD_104811 | JGI IMG/M metagenome (GOLD analysis project Ga0137374, IMG submission 104811) | Vadose zone soil microbial communities from Sagehorn Ranch, Mendocino, California, USA - Sage1_R_100_16 metaG | ecosystem: Environmental > Terrestrial > Soil > Vadose zone | place: USA...
ATGGATGGGCAGAATCTCGGGATGTCCCTCCGGACCGGGCGTGTTCGGGTGAATGTGCAAGTCGCCAAAATAGCGGCCGAACGCCTTGTGGCCTTCCACGTCGAGCGGCTGATCGCGAAAGAACAGGACCTGATGCTCCGCCAGCGCCTGGTGCAGCTCCTCGACCTGGCGGTTGCTGAGCGGCTTGGCGAGCGTCAAGCCGTCGACCTCGGCGCCAATGCGCGGCGTAACCGGCGTGACGTTGATGGTTTCGTAGCCCATGGCGTGACCTCTCGAGTGCGGGGAAAATATATAAGTTTTCGCGGACAGCCGCCACCGCCGCAGCCATCACGGCGCTTTCTCGGCGGTCTGTACACGTCAATAAAGGACGGGGCAGTGATTCGTTTATCTCGGGCTCAACAGGAGATAGCGAACCAGCCTACCAAACACATATATCCGATTATGGATAAGCTGCATTTTGACCGCACTGACTATTCGGTTGTTGTGAAGAATAGGGCTCCCCCTCCGAACTCGTGGAGGTGGGAGATTTATCGCGCTGGGAGATCAAGCCCCATAGAGCAGTCATCGGTCTATTTTCACACCATGGCGACGGCCAATCGGGCGGGAAAAGAGGCCCTCAAGCAGCTATTGGACAAGCTCTTTGTCTAGCCTGCTCGCAACAAAGGCGTTCATTGGATTGTTCTGTTGATCTTGATCAATGCCATCTCATGCTGAGGGAACATTCTGTTTGCTGTCACTCTTTCATTCCTGACCGAACAGCTTGGCTTTGGCTGCTACGGTCTGGAAACTGAGCGCATAGTCGTCGCAGACATGCGCCCGTATCTATTGCAGAGCAGCCCAGGACAGCTGGAATCGAGCATCAGGAGCCCTTCCAGACAGAAAAACCGCCAAACTGAGCAAAATGACCAAGCACGGACCCGCAGGCAGATGGGACCAAGCATATGGATGGGTTTGTTTGGACGAAGATGGAGACCGAATTCGGAGGGTCCCTGGAACACATCGTCGGCCGCAAGGAAGCCGAGCGCATGCTGAGCCACGGCCAATTCTGGTGGGGCACGCCATGGGTATTCGCGATCGGCCGATCGCACCCCGATCGCCGGGGTGTGAAAAGAAAGCGCCTCTGTGTGAGGTCCTTCACATTGCGAGGGCAGAAGTCACATTAGTTCGCTAGTTGGCGCTCGAAGTCGAACAACAGTCCAGCTACAAGAACGAATCATTGTTGCCGTACGATCCGCGCATGCTCCTCTAAGGTGCGCCGCCCCGTTGGACCAGCGGCATCTGCTGCGCATCAGAATCGGACTCGCGGGTCCTTCCTCGCGCAAAAAGCCATGCGGGGGGCAGCCGCGCGCTGGGACGCTAGCAGCGCAGCTGAAAAAATTAGGTTTACGTGTGAACAAGTGAACGCGAATGTGAACGTGTAAACACGTCAAGACGCCGGTTAACCCCGTTGACACCGCACAGGGGATTGGGCCTGCAGTAGCCTTGGAATCCAGGCGCGTACTCATTAGCGCGAAATCGGAGGCCCGCTTTCCGGGCACACCGGAAAACATTTGCTCCTTCTGAGCCTGACGTATACCGTCAGGCTGGCACGGCCGGTCCTGCAGCCGAGCAAGTTCGAGCTGGTCATCAATCTCACCACCGCCAGGGCGTGTCATGCGCCCCTGTTTGCAGATTTCACAAATGACGGGTTCGTCTTCGACTGCCATCTCCGATCCCCTGGCTGTCGGCCCTAACCCAAGCCAAGCCTGCACGATATTTTTTTGAGGTGTGTGAGCTACTTCACACTCAGGAGAGAGTTGACTCGTCTGTAGCGGCGACGTCGCTCCGGCCAATAGGCGATTGTCGGACGCCCAATATCTTGCCAGTCCGAAGATTGACCATGTGAAGCTGCCTGCATGCTAAGCAGGTCACCCTCTCATAGATTTCGTCGGTGTCCTCGGTGTCCGCGAACCAGCTTTCCACCGAAACGCCCATGTTCGGACAGAGAAACGTGATCATCATAATACCTAAGCATGCCCCGGATCGGCGACGTCTCATTTGACGTGTGCAATCAGCTCACCCGCAACATGCGGCAGTCGAACCATTTTGTCGGAAACGGTAGGCCAGAACGTGGCTTCGGCCGATGTGATGGCCATCACCAAATGGTTGATTTCCGACTCAGAAGAATGCCCCGACTGGGTTTGGGATGCTGGCCCAGTCGGGCTCGACCTGACGTCGGTGGCCCTGCTTCGCGCCGGCATCGGGAAATAACCTCGCGTCGAGGCGGTAATCAGCTCCTCAGGCGGCGGCCAGCTCAATCCGGCAGCCTGGAAGCGCTTGATTGTCGCGCGAACTGTCGATGCCGCCACTCCAACCCGACGGGCGATCTCACGGGTCGGTACGCCACCAACGAACTTCAACCGAAGCACTTCGCGCACGTGGCGCATGGCCGTTCTCTCTGCTGGCATCCGGTACCTCCTTCGGAAACCCGAAGGAGCGAGACCTGAGTCGGCCAGCAGAGGCGCCCGACCCCCGCGCGAGATCATCCCGGAATGACGGGCGACATCATCTCGGAACGGTGGGCGAGATCATCTCGGAACGATGGGCGAGATCATCTCGGAATCGGTGGGCGGCATCATCCCGGAATGACGGGCGGCTTCAGCCGGAATCGGCACAGAATCGAGATCGCGCGGCTGCCCGACGATGTGCACGTCGTGCTGCAGCTTAACGTGCGCGCCGGCCGCGAGCGGGATCGGCAGCGGCGAGGTGGTGAGCAAGGCCGCGATGGCTCAGCGGCAACTCGAAATTGTCGTCGTCGACAACCACGTCAACAACGACCTCGCCGACAGTAAAGCGCATGTGGCCCCCTCTTTACGAATCGCCTCACCCTCACGAGCCTAGAGCCGATCGCTGGCAGCTTGGCGAGACACCGATTCGGTTCTCGCCGGCGATCCTGCCGCCCTACGCGCGCAGCACCAAGAGCCTCGTGTTGATACCGATCCTCCATCTCAGGGCGACTTCGAGGAAGCGTTGATGGCGCTCGTCGGCACGGATGCAGGCGGCCTTTCAGCTCAGGGCAGGCTGCGCCGGCTGGCGCCGTGTCCGCAAAATCTCCGCACTCATTGGTGCCTATGTGCTGGCCGGAGAATTGGCTGCGGCATCCGGTGCCTATCAAACTGCATTTCATCAATATGAAAAAGAGATGCGTCCATTTATTGTGCTCAACCAGGCACTGGGAATCAAATCTGCAAACTTGATGAGGCCTAAAGAGAAAAATGTATTTGCATGGTTACTCGAGCAGATAATGCGGATTGCAACCGGTCGCATGATAGAATTCATTATTAATCGCTCCACGCGACGCATACACCAAGCTGCTAATGCTATTACCCTCAAAGATTATTCATCTTTCGTAGACACCTCGACCTCGCGCCGCGCGAGCGCATAGTCGATCATGGCGCCGATCGGCTTCTCGTAGTCGGACGAGCGCGCGCCACACCCCCCGCTGTACCGGACCCGCCGACCGAGGCGGACGGGCCGGCCTCAGCAACAAATTACGAAACTGGGCGCTATTCCGTGGCACGGTGCGCCCCCTATCGTGGGTGGCCCCTCAGAACGCAACGCCCCAGTGGCCCGCCAGAGTGTTGAACGCCGGCGGCCGTCGCAGTACCCTCTTCGTTGCCGGATCGCTCGGCGCGCGGGGAAAGAAATACACAAGGGAGGAACCCTCCGATGAGAAGCAAACTTCTAGTCAGTAGCGCAGCGCTGTTGGCAGGAATGGCCATGGCGTCGGCGCAGAACGTACCAAGCGGCGGACGCGATTCAGGCCCTGCCGCCCAAAGCCAGGGTGCGCCCGGCGGCGCGGCGGGACAGGATCGACAGGCCCCGCAGAGTAGCCAGGGACAGCCAGGCCAAGACACGAAGGGTCAGGCGCAGCAGGGTCAGAAAGATCAAATGCAGCCGGGCCAGCAGAAGGGTCAGCGCGATCAGGCTGGGCAGGGCAAAGACAGCGCGCAAGACAAGGCTCAGCCCCAACGCACGCAGGGCCAGCGCGATCAGGCTGGGCAGGGCAAAGACAGCGCGCAAGACAAGGCTCAGCCCCAAAGCCCGAGCCAGACTCAGGAAAGCCCGAAGCAGGGGCAGTCGCCGCAACGTCAACAGGGTCAACAGGGCCAAGGTGCACAGCCGGGCCAGGGTGCGCAAGGTAAGACCACGCAACAAGGCCAAACTCAGCAGGGACAGGGGGGCGGCAGCAGCGCTACGCTGACGACAGAGCAACAGACCAAGGTCAGAGAGAAGGTGTTGACCGGCGGTAACGTACCACGTGCCAGCAACGTCAACTTCTCCATCAGCGTGGGCACGGCAGTGCCGAGGACGGTGCGCGTCGTTGGGGTCCCGTCGACCCTCGTGGAGTTTCATCCGCAGTGGCGCGGCTACCGCTACTTCGTGGTCGGCGACGACATGATTATCGTCGATCGCAATAATCGAATTGTTGCGGTCATCGCGCTTTAGATCGCAACAACTTGCGTATAAGAACCGGGGCGGTCTGCGACCGATCCCTGCCTCTGGCCGGCGCAGGCAGCCTGAGCCGCGCTTCGGCGAGCGGGCCTTCGCACGCAAAATTTCGAAATTAAAAACAAAAAGCCCACGACCCGGATTAGGTTCTAGAGTTCTTAGGGGGAGGGGGGATCAAAACTCCGGGATCTGCAAGCGGGGACCGCGCGGCTGCCACGCGCGCATTTCCGCAAAATTCCGAAAACTTTTTTACTTGTGCTCAATGTAGACTTGGCAACCGCGCGGGCGAGAGCACGACGAACTTCGCGGGTCCTTCCTGCCGCCAAATAGCAACGCGTGGGGCAACCGGGCATAGGGCCGCCAGAGGCGCGCTTGCTCGATTAGCCTTGACTCCTTGACATCTTGACACAGCCACCTTGACACATGGCGGCGCGCAGGAACGGGGACCCTCAGCTGGTGGCCTCAAAATAATGTCGGACCTGACGAAGTTTCTTGCCCAACATTCGGGTGACTGCGCGCGCCGCTGGAACTGCGATCGCCCGCACACATCGTCCTTTTATCACCAGCCCTATTGATGCTGGCGGAGCCACCGTCTGCATTATATCGCCATGCGACAGAATGGCCGCTGTGATAGCCTTAGCAGAACGCTGGATGCCTTTTGCCCATGAGGCCCCCCGAAGTGGGTCGTTACGATCAGTAAGGAGGAGACGCGGCCATGCAGAACAGGTACGCAGAGGTGACCCCCCGCAATTTCAATCTGATGTCGGCTCCCGGGCTTTCAGACGAGGCGCGCAAGGTGGTGAACGCAGCCTTTGACGCGATGTCGACCTGGCGCATCGAGACCGCCAACAACAACGAGAAAAACAGCGAGCAAGTCATCGAGAAGCTGGCTGCCGCTGCCCGGGCGTTGGGATGGCCGGAGCAAATCGTCGACGCCACCCACGCGGAGATGCAGAGTATCACCAAAATGCAGATCCAAACGATGGATCAGATGATGGACGCTTGGGAGCAGCAGATCAAATCACCGAACCCGATCACCGGCTCCCCGTCGGCGATGCTGTCGAAGCTAAAGTCCTTGCCCAGCGTCAGTCCGGCCGGCAGTTGGCCGAACGCAGGCGCTTTCCAAATGGCGGCGACGAACCCCTTGCAGTTTTGGATGCAATTCGCGGAGCAGTGGCAGAAAGCGTGGGCAGATGCGATGGCGTTTTGGGTCAAGGCCGGCCAGCCACATGATAGCGTCGGACTACGCCGCCACTGAATCGCAAGAGCTGTGTGGAGCGAGGTGACTGTCATGCGCCTGTTCGCCCTTGCCCTCACGCTATCGCTTGCGGACGCCCTTGATGTTGGCGACATTGATGGCTACCGGCGCTCTCGTGGGCTGGTTTCTCAACATGTACCCGATCGAGGCGGCCATTGTTAACGCGTGCCACAGCGGCCAGGGCGGCACCGGCGACGTTGCGATCCTGACGGCTGCGAACCGCATGCAGTTGATGCCCTTCGCGCAGATAGCGACCCGCATCGGAGGCGCCATTACTGTCACGATGGTTCTCTTATTGTTGGGCCGGATCGTCTGAGATCCAAGGCGACATCTCGAGAGGGTGAACCTCGAGCAAAGGGCCAAGGAAGGAGCGCAAACATGCAAGTCACGGGCATGCTCTACGGCGGCCGAATGCTACAGTTCGTGGGCTTCCCGGCTGCCGAGGTGCTAGGTCCGGATGCGAGCGAGGATGAAATCAAAGCGCTCATCGAGCGCCATGACTCAGTGTTCATCAAGCCCGTATTCAAGGGAGGTGTTGGCAAGAAGGGCAAGGCAGGCCTGTTGGGCCGGGCCAAGGATCTCAAGACCGCGCTCAAGGAGAAGGAGCGGCTCTACTTCGTCGAACATCGCCACGGCAATCAGTTCGCCAAGGCGAACGGCGTTACCTTCGAGGGTGCGGTGCCGGCCGTGCACGAGGTGTACTTCTCACTGACCGACTCGACGCACTTCCGCGCGCCTACCATGACTTTGACCGATCACGGCGGCATGGACATTGAAGAGGTCGAAAAATCTCAAGTGGCGCAGGTTCCGTTCGATCCGCTGACGGGCTTCAAGGCGTTTGTGGTAGCCAACGCACTGTCTAATCTGAAGGCGCCGAAGGAAATCATCTCGCCGCTGGTGCAGCATCTGCCAAAGCTCTGGGAGCTCTTCCACGACTACGGGATGACCACCCTCGAGTTGAACCCGATCCGCATGCGTCCCGACCGCTCGGGCAGGCTTACTCCGGTCGCCTGCGACTTCAAGTGCGGCTTCGATCGCGATGATCCTCGGTGGCAGCGCCTTCAGCTCCCTCAGCATCTGTTTGCCGTGGACTATTCCGATTTTGAGCACGAGATCAATCAGCTCCGCACCTACCAGGGTCAAAGCGACGTTTACGTCATCAACGCCGAGGGTACCATCCTAGCGCCCACCTTCGGCGGCGGCGCTAATTCGTTAGTGACTGAGCTGCTCGGCGACAACGCGATCATCTCGTCGGACTTTGGCGGCAATCCGCCCTACGCCAAGATGAAGGCGGTTGCCGAGATCTGTTTCAAGCACTGGCTCAAGCAGACGAACGTGCTGTTCATCATCGGCGGCAAGTCCAACAATACCGATATCTTCGAGACCTTCCGCGCCATGGCGGATGCTCTCCGCGAGTACTTCAGCCGGAATGGCCCGACTCCACTCTTCGTCGTCATCGGCCGTGGCGGGCCCAATCTCGTGCGCGGCATGGGCGCCATGCGCGACACTATGGAGGCGCTTGGCGTGCCGTACCGCATCTTCGGCTTCGACTCGGACATGAGCGAGGTGATCAACTACGCGCGCGCGGTTGACACGTGGATGAAAGCGGGTGGGCGCGCGGAGATCGCCAAGCGGCTCAGGGTTGCCGAGCCGGCCAAGGCGGTGGCGGCGTAATGGGAGAAGGGTGCCGCGCTTTGTGCGGCGCCTCGCAACGGTTTCGGTTCTCAGGAGCCCATCATGCAAAAGCAGGGCGTCGGCGGCTTCAAGTATTTCGTCGGCATCAGCTCGCTCGCACAGATTGCGACCCGCCAGGATCGGGTGTGCGTGCTCAACATCCTTGGCGGCGAGTCGAGTAGCGTCACACCGGTCGGTCACTGCTATTCCGGCGGCAATGTCGTGTTCGGCACTTCGCCCGGTCGGCGCGGGCAGTTCATGCAGACGGTTAAAGGAAACATCCCCGTCTACAACAGCGTGCTCGAAGGTCTCGAGGCGGGCCACCAGTTCAATTGCGGCGTGATCTATCTTCCGCCCGCCGCAGCGCGCGACGGCGTGGCCGAGTTGATCCGGGTGAACCCGAAGCTCGAGAAGGTCTTCATCGTCACCGAGAAGATGTCGGTACACGACGCCCGCGAGATCCGGGCCATGGGGCAGATGAATGGCATCGATATTTTCGGCGGCAACAGCCTCGGCGTGGCGGACGCTTGGAACCGAGTACGCATCGGCGGGGCTCTCGGCGGCGACAGTCCCAACGAGGCGCTCAGGAAGGGATCGATCGCAATCCTCTCGAATTCCGGCAATTTCACCACGACCATTGCCACGTATCTTCGCATGGCCGGCTGGGGCACAACGACGCTGATCTCGAGCGGCAAGGATGTCTACATCCACTACGCCGCACCCGAGTTCGCTTTCGCGCTTGCCAACGACGCACGCAGCAAGGCGGCGGCGCTTTACGTGGAGCCGGGCGGCTATTACGAGCTTGACGCCCAGTTTACCAAGCCGCTTGTGGCCTGCGTGGTTGGGCGCTGGAAGAACAAGCTGACCCGCGCCGTTGGTCATGCCGGCGCGATGTCGGGTGGCGCAGACGATGCCGTCGCCAAGGAACGGTGGTTCATGGAGATGTTCGGCGTCGACGGCATCTTCACGCCGGAGAAGCCGATCTTCTCGGTGAAAGGAGCCGTCGTCACCAACATCGCTCATGTTCCGGCGGCGCTCACCGCGGTCATGCGGGAGAACGCCACCCGGCCTGATTTCGCCCCAGAAGGAAGCCTGGCGCTCAAGCCGTGGTTCGGCTCGAACCTGGGGATCAAGTTGCCGCAGGAGCTCGATCTTCCCGTCGTCGAGGCGATGCCTCCATACAATGCCCAGATCGCCGCGCTTAACAAGCAGATCGGTGCGGTGATCCCGCGGCAAACGATGAAGGATTGCTCTGGCGCTTCGGTTATGGACGATAAGACGCAGGTAACAAGCGTCCACGGCATCCCGGTGCTCGATCTTGCCCGCGAGCCGCTGGAGGCGAACTTCGCGCTTCCGCTCGTACACGAGATCGCGGATGCCAACGATCGTGCGCTGCTTGATGTCGCGGTCGCCGCCGAGGTCAACCTGGTAGGCGATCCGGCGCTCGTCGCCGCAGATGCGGCGCGCGAGGCAGGCAATGCTCCGAACACGGTCATGGCTGCCGCGGCGAGCATCATCGGGCCAAAAAGGGTCGAGCGAGCGCTTGCCTGCACCGATACACTCATCGACCTCTTCGCCCACAGCGGTCTCACCGACGCGCACGATGAAAGCTTCGATTTGCGCAACGTCAATGTCAGCGAGGAGACCAAGGCCATGTTCCTCGCGACCGAAACGGATCAGGACGTTCGGCCCGCCCTCATGATCAAGGCAGTCCGAGCGCGAGGCGCAAAATCGCTATTCCTCAAGCTTTTGGAGAGCTTCGCCGCGCCGGTTCATCGAGATGCCGTTCTGGCCGCACTCGCTACGACAATTGCTTGGGGCCCTTTAATGCGCAAACGCATTTCAAGGATCACCGCACGCACATTGCCTTGGTATCTGCGGCTTTACGGCGTGATGATTGGCGCCTCTATCCCCGGCGCCGAGCATCAGCGCGGTTCACTCTGTGGCATCCCGCGCGACGAGCGGTTCGAGAAATGGACTATGGCAGATTTGGCCTTTCTAGCGATGACCGGCAAAAAGCCGACGGAGGCCGAGGCGCGGCCCTTGCAAATCCTGATCGGCCTGTTGATTTCGAACGGTCCGGGTGCAATTTCAGCGCAGGGCGCTAAGGGTGCTGTCGCCGCCGACGGCCCACAGACACCGGGGCGCGTTCAGCTCAACAAGGCCATGGTCGGATTTCTGACCCATACCGGCTATAGCCACGGCGGCAACGGCTTCGAAGGAATCGCTTTCCTGCTCGACCAGTTCAACGACAAGAACCTCCAGGATCCGACCGATCGGAAACACGGCCTCGACCTCAAGGCCATGGCCACCGATTTTGCGACGGCCTACGCGCGAGAGAAGGCCGAAGGAAAGGAACTCGGCACCGGCGGCCCGCGCGCGCTCCCTGGAGTGCATCACCCCGTGTTCAAAGGCAACCCGATCAATCACGATCCGCGCGAGCGGTTCATCGCCAAGGTCATGGAAGAACGTGGCGACTACAACATCTTTCACGACTTTTACCGCCAGCTGGTCCAGGCACTCTACGATGTCGGCGCCTCCCCCTATGTGTTCTGCGTCAATGTCGACGCCGTGATAGCGGCGCTCCTGCTGGCCCTGCTGTGGAAGGACTACAAGAGCGGCGCGCTCGGGGAACGTGATCTTGAGACCGCGGCATTCACGGTGTTCCTCTATGGCCGGATGATCGGCTGCGCTGCCGAGATCGACGATCACCTCAACCGCGGTCGCAACATGGATACGCGCACACCAGCTTCCGTGTGTCGGTTCGTCGCGTAAGCGCTGAATTACCCACGTTCATGAAATCTCACCGACAACTGGTTGGCTGCAATCCGGCATCAACTTCGCTACGGGTTTCCTGCGCCCGGCTCAAAATGGCACCCTCTGAATTGCTGGATACGGGAAGCCCTATGCTCCGGGCGAGATTGAAGCGGTGCTGAATACGGATGACGCGTGCTCACCCGCCAAAAATCAGCGACACAGGCCTAGCAAGATCCGGTCTTGCTTACATTCTCTGCAGAATCCCGGTGTGTGCTGTATGGGCCCCGGAGCAATCGCGGGTCCTTCCTGGTCGCAAGAAGCAACGCGGGGGGCAACCGCGCGAGGGGGCGGCAGCCGGCCAGATAAAAAAATTAGGTGAACGCGTCGGCGAGGTTAACAGCCGCGGCCAAGTGTCAACACGTAAACCCCGACGGGTTAACACCATTGCCGCGTGAACACGGTGAACACATACCGCGCGCGAGTGAACACGTGCCGGCGCGGCAACATCGCGCATGTCCGGTTTGAGGGGGCAAAGCAGACATGGCCTAAGTGACGGGGGGGAGGTCTCCTTTTGACCCTCGTTGTGTGAAAACGCACTGAATTATTTGATTCGCGCTGTATGATTCCGCCGCGATTTGCGGAGGGATCAGATGAGGCGCTTCGTTGAGGGGGTCGATCGCGGGCAGACGA
>Ga0137374_10010540_pt1 | contig 10869 bp, 12 predicted proteins | sample SagtaG_20_FD_104811 | JGI IMG/M metagenome (GOLD analysis project Ga0137374, IMG submission 104811) | Vadose zone soil microbial communities from Sagehorn Ranch, Mendocino, California, USA - Sage1_R_100_16 metaG | ecosystem: Environmental > Terrestrial > Soil > Vadose zone | place: USA...
ACCACTGACAGCCCGCAACCATCAAGCACCCTGAAATGCCGGACGAACCGATCATCGATTTGCAAAGCGACCATTACTTCATGGGCGAAGCATTGCGGCAGGCCCGCCGCGCCCTGGAGGCCGAGGAGGTTCCGGTCGGCGCGGTGGTGGTGCGCGAAGGGCGGATCATTGCCCGCGCCTTTAATCAGGTGGAATTGCTGAAGGACGCCACGGCGCATGCGGAGATGCTGGCGTTGACCCAGGCCGAACAGGTCGTCGGCGACTGGCGGTTGAGCGATTGCACACTCTACGTGACCAAGGAGCCGTGTCCGATGTGCGCCGGCGCGATCGTTCACGTCCGGCTGGCTCGGGTCGTTTACGGCGTAAGCGACCCCAAAGGCGGCGCTGCGGGCGGCGCTCTGAATCTCCTGCAGCTTCCCTCCCTCAACCATCGCTGCGAAATCACCTGCGGAGTGCGCGAAGCCGAGTGCGGCGCGTTGTTACGTAGTTTTTTTGCCGAGCAACGTGAGCGCGCGAAAGAGGGAACCCAAAATCCGGGATTCGCGGAGTAAGGCTCGCTCTCTCACCTGTCTCTCCGGTTCCGAGGACTCCTGCGCTTAATCGCAATCAACTGACGGCGATCAGCGAGACGCGTTCGTTCTTTTCGTTCCGCGCGATGCCCATGGCGCGCGGGTCCAACACCGGCTTGCCGTCCACCAGAAAGTGGTAGTGATGATGGCCGTGGTTCAGTGGAATCTGCAGGTGCCAGGACCCATCCGGCTGCCGTTGCATGGGATGGGCATGGGGACGCCAATCATTAAAGTCACCGACCACGACCACTGCCTGCGCCTCGGGTGCAAGGCAGAAGAAGTTGATCGGCTTGGCCATGTTTCTGGCTGAATAACGGGTATTAGAGCTGTGCGACTGACTCGAACGCATGGTGTGCAACGTTTGCATCTGATTCAACATACCCGTCGGGAAAACGTCTTCAACGGGTTGCCGCGATAAGGAACCAAAACTCCTCGAGCGGCGCAAGTGGGAACCGCCGAAAATCGAAATTTTTTCCCCAACAATTTGTTGACAAGGGTCGGGCGAAAACGGGGAAATTCCAGAACGGACAACCGAGCCGTCGGACGCCGGACGGGATCATACGGCGTCAGCCCTGATTCGGGGGCGGCATTTGCTTCACGTGCAGCGGAATACTCGCTTCCTGCCGGCCGTCAATCGCGAGATCAATGGCGTACTGGCCGGGTTTCTCGAACTTCAACTGCTGGATGTTGATGATGAAATTGCGCGCCACGAAGTTCGCGTCCGGCGGCAAGGCGACCTCCACCGGCATGTCGATGCTCCGCATCACAAACCGGCCGTCTTCGTCCACAAAATTCATCTTCACCTTGTGCGAGCCTTCTTCCACTTTACTGAAAATGATCCGCAGCGCCACCGAACATTGCGGATGCACGGCCGGCAGTTGCTGCGTCACGATGGTGTCGAATGTGCCCAGCAGATTCAGCTTCCCGCCGTAATCGGTCGCGGCGTCGCACAAGGCGGCAATTTGAACGTTCATAAGGTCCCGAGTTCTTTGTGTCGTCACTTTGCCAAAACCGGCCTTTGACGAACAGCAAAATACCGATTGACTCGCGCGGTGAAAGCGGCTACCAGTTGTCCTCGTGGATCGTCGTCTGAACCTTCAACTGCTGGTGGACACGCTGCTGCTGCGTGGCGCGGCAGTTGGGTTCTAGTCGGATTACAGGATTTCCCGGACCCCACTGCCAACCGGCAGTGGGGTTTTTGCTTTTGAGTCTTGGTCGCTCTTGCTCCTGCTGGCCTGCCTGACAGGGGGAGAGTAAGATCAGGATTAAGATTAAGAGTAAGAAGAAAGACAAAGCCATGCTCAGAGATCCGTCCCTCAAGTATCGGCCGTTCCCGCCGGTCAACCTGCCCGACCGGCAATGGCCGACCCGCGCCCTCACGCGCGCGCCGATCTGGTGCAGCGTGGACCTACGTGATGGCAACCAGGCCCTGGCGGTGCCCATGAACGTCAGCCAGAAACTCGAACTCTTTCAAACGCTGGTGAAATGCGGCCTCAAGGAGATCGAAGTCGGCTTCCCGTCGGCGTCGAATACGGAGTTCTCCTTCAACCGCCGGCTCATTGAAGAAAACCGCGCCCCGGCCGACGTCTGGCTCCAGGTGCTGGTCCAGGCGCGCGAGGATTTGATCGAACGCACCATCGAGTCTCTGGCCGGCGCGAAGAAGGCCATCATTCATCTCTACAATTCCACCTCGGCCGCCCAGCGCCGCGTGGTGTTCGGCATGTCGAAGAAGGAGATCATCCAGGTGGCCGTGCGCGGCGCAACGTGGATCAAGGACCGCCTCCCGCGGCTTAAAGGAACCGAAATCATGCTCCAATATTCGCCCGAAAGCTTCAGCGCGACCGAAGTCGAGTTCGCCCGGGAAGTCTCCGAGGCGGTCATGGACGTGTGGCGGCCCACGCCGCAACGGAAGATGATATTGAACCTGCCCGATACGGTGGAGATCGCGATGCCGAACGTTTACGCCGACCAGATCGAGTGGATGTGCCGGAACATCAAGGACCGTGACTCGCTCATCATCAGCCTGCACACGCACAACGACCGTTGCACGGGCGTGGCGGCGACGGAGCTGGGTCTGCTTGCCGGCGCGGACCGCGTGGAAGGCACGCTCTTCGGAAACGGCGAGCGCACGGGCAACCTCGACATCGTCACCGTGGCGTTGAACCTCTACATGCACGGCATCGATCCCAGGCTGGATTTCACCGACCTCAACGCGGTCCTCGAGGTTTACGAACGATGCACCGGCATGACCGTGCCGCCCCGCCAGCCCTACGCCGGCGAACTCGTCTTCACCGCGTTCAGCGGCTCGCACCAGGACGCCATTCGCAAGGGCCTTCAGGAATGGGACAAAGGGGGTCGCGCCCACTGGGACGTGCCGTATCTGACCATTGACCCGACCGACATCAGCCGCGAATACCGCGAGGTGATCCGGGTCAACAGCCAGTCGGGCAAGGGCGGCGTGGCCTATCTGCTCGAAAGCGAGTTCGGCATCGAACTGCCGAAGGAAATGCAGCGTGAGTTTGGCCCGATCGCCAACGAAGAAGTGGACCGCCGCGGCCGCGAGGTCAGCGGCGCCGAGCTCAAAGCGATGTTCTGGCGCGAATACATCGAGCGCACCGCGCCGTGGCAACTGGAGCGGTTTGAAACCGAGAGCCGCAATGGGATCGTGCGCTGCCGCGCGCGATTGTTGCGCGACGGCCGGCCGGTCGAATTCTCCGGCGAAGGCAACGGCCCGCTGGCGGCGCTCGTCCACGGGTTCACCACCGCCGGCGTGCCGCGCTTCGAGATCACGCAGTACAGCGAACACGCTCTGAGCGCCGGCGAAGAGGCCGCCGCCATTGCCTACATCCAGCTCAAACACAACGACGGCCGCTTTCGCTGGGGCGCCGGTGTGGACACCAATATCGAACTGGCGTCGGTCAAAGCCGTGCTCAGCGCGCTGAACCGGTCGTAGCGACAGGCGTCCCGTCCTGCCTCGAGGCCGGGCCTCCAGCCCGGCGATATCGCTCAGCATCGAACGCGCGGAAGTCAGCGACCTCCGGCAGAACCGGCGGTTTCCTGGGAAGACTATGAATAATGGCCGGCTTTACCGGAGTCTGATCGACCGACGATGAAAGCACTTCGAATTCTCCTCCCGTCGCTCTGCGGGCTTTCTTTGCTCGGGTCGCTGCAACTGCGAGCCGCGGCGGACCCCGCCATCCCGGACGATGCCCGCTGGTGGAAGGGCAACCTCCACACGCATTCACTCTGGAGCGACGGCGATGACTACCCGGAGATGATCGTGGACTGGTATAAACAGCACGACTACCAGTTCCTGGCGCTTTCAGATCACAACATCCTGCTCCAGGGCGACAAGTGGATTGATGCGACGAACAACAAGGGCGGCGGTGTTGCGCTGGAAAAATATCTGGGGCGGTTCGGCACTAATTGGGTTCAGTTGCGCCAGGCGAAAGGGAAGCAGCAACTGCGACTTAAGACATTGAAAGAGTTTCGCGGGCACTTCGAGGAACCGGGCCGCTTTCTCCTGATCCATAGCGAGGAGATCACCGACACCTACAAACTCAAGCCGGTCCACCTGAACGCCACCAACCTGCGCGATTTCATCAAGCCGCGGGGCGGCACGAGCGTGCTCGATGTGATTCAAAACGATGTGGATGCCGTGTTGGAACAGCATCGCCGCACCGGCCAGCCGATGTTTCCGCATCTCAACCATCCTAACTTCGGCTGGGCCGTGACGGCCGAGGATTTGATGCGCGTTAAAGGCGAGCGGTTTTTTGAGGTCTATAACGGGCACCCGGCTGTTCACAATGAGGGCGACGCAACCCACGCCGGCACGGACCGGGTCTGGGATATCATCCTGACGATGCGCCTGGCCGACCTCGGTTTGGGCCCGCTCTACGGCCTGGCGAACGACGACGCGCACAACTACCACAAACGATCTTCGGCCCACAGCAATCCCGGCCGCGGCTGGGTGATGGTCCGGGCGCCGCGGCTCGCGACGACGGACCTCATCGCGGCAATGGAAGCGGGTGAATTTTACGCTTCATCCGGCGTGCGTTTGCGGGACGTGCGTCGCGGCAAGGACTGTTACCGGATCGGGATCGAGGCTGAGGAAGGCGTGAGTTACACGACGCAATTCATCGGCACGCGCGGAGGGTCCGACCGGTCGAGCGAACCGATTCTCGACGGCAAAGGCGAACCGTTGCCGGTGACCCGCCGCTACAGCAAAGATATTGGCGCGGTGCTGGCCGAAGTCGAAGGCACGACACCGAGCTATACATTGAAAGGCGACGAAATTTATGTGCGCGCCCGAATCGATTCCTCGAAGCTCAAATCGAATCCCTGCGTCAAGGGCGAATTCGAGCGGGCATGGACCCAGCCGCTGGTCATTGGGGCCAAATGACAGTGAGACTTGGCCCGTTGGATGTTCGATGTTGGATGTTTTTTCAGCGATTTCACTTCGGCTGCGCCGAGCTGGCGCCCAACGTAGGGCAGGCGAGACACCTGCCCTATCCCGCCCATCACAACAACGCTCCGGCTTCGGCATCGACGAACAGGTAGCTGGCCGGATGCCGGCGAAGTAATGACGCGGGCACGTCGGCGGTGATCTCCTCCTTCATCGCACGGCGGATGATTTCGGCCTTCCTTGCGCCGTTGGCGAGCAGCCAGACTTCCCTGGAGCCGAGCAATTGCGCCAGCCCAACCCCGACGCCCCAGGTCGGCAGATGGGAATGTTGGAGATAGCCGGCCGATGCGGCAATCGTCGGCGCATGCATTTCCACCCGACGCGTCGTGCTGTCGGGTGATGAACCGGGTTCGTTGAGACCAAGATGGCCGTTCAGTCCGATACCCAGGAGAGTGAGATCGAAACCGCTACCGATCCGTTTGTCGTAATCACGACAGATTCCGTCGAGGTCCGGCTCGTCGGTGTGGATAAAGTGGAAGCGTTCTTTCGGCAGGTCGATGAGGTCGATCAAATATCGGCGCAACAGGTTGACACATTTGCCTGCGTCGTCCGCGCCGAGTCCGCCGTAATCATCCAACGCAAAGATTTCGGCGTCGCGAAACGAGACTTGGCCGGCCTGGACCGACTGCGCCATGGTCGCGTAGATTTTGATCGGCGTATTGCCGGACGGCAGGCAGATGCGGAGGCGCGGGTCGGTGCGCAGTCGGTCCCGCCAAAAGCTGACGATGCCGTTGATCCAGGCGATTTCGGAATCGAAGCGGAGAAAGTTCATGATTAAGATCGGGAATTCAGGTGCCCAGCCACAAATCGATCGGCTTCCTGACCTTCGGATGGAACGGCAGCGACACTTTCTGTCCGGTCCGCGCGGAGTGATACGCGGCGTTCATGATCTCGAGCACCGCGCGGCCGTCTTCTCCGGTCACAACCGGTTCTTTGTCTTCGGGGACGCATTCAATGAAATGTTTCAGTTCCTGCGGATAGCCCTGATTGAACGCCTCCTCGAAAATGGTGAAAGTCCAGCCTTTGGTTGGACCGGCCTTTTCCATGGCGTAGCCGTAGCCATTCTCGCTGTAGGTCAGCGCCGAGTTGCCGAGGAACAGGTCGGCATAAATCACGCCGGCGTCGCCATAGACTTCAACGCGGTCATCCATACCGCCGTGTTTGGCCCAACTGTTTTCCGCCACGCCAATCGCGCCGCCCTCGAACTCCACAATGCAAAGCGAATTCACTTCGCCGCGCGTGCGTTTCTCGTGAATCAACCCGCCCTGCATGTGCGCGTAAACGCTCAGGACTTTCGGCCGGCCACCGAGCATCCAGCGGAACCACGCGACGCTGTGGCAGCCCATGTCCATCAACGCGCCGCCGCCCGACTGGTTCACGTCGTAAAACCAGTCGCTGTGCGGGCCTGAATGTTTCTCGCACTGGCGCATCTGGAAAATCCTTCCGACGGCGCCCTCGTTAACCAGTTTGCGTACACGCTCGTATTTCGGAGCGAAGCAAAGCTCCTCCGCATACATCAGCTTTCGGTTGGCGGTTTTGCACGCCGCGATCATCTCGTCCGCTTCCTCCAGATTCATCGCGAACGGTTTTTCGATGATGACATGTTTGCCGGCGTTGGCTGCCGCGAGCACGGCGCGGTGGTGCAGAAAGTTTGGGATGCAGACGTCCACCACGTCGCAGCCGGACTCCGTGATGGCCTTGTCGAGGTCGCTGAACCGGAGGGCGATTTGATGTTTCTTCGCGAATGCTTCGGCGCGTTCAGGTTTGCGGGTGAAGACGGCGACGACTTCGACATCGGGCACGAAGCGATGATAGGATGCGATATGGATATCGGCGATGAATCCCGCGCCGAGCAGGGCGACTTTGGTTTTGCTCATAGTCACGACTCGGCTCCGCCGGTGCGCCAGCGTTTGGAATGCGGAGGCGTGACTATGAAGAAATGCCGACGGTTATTTTGCGCCCTGATCGATCCAGGCGCGGATCAAGCCAATCTGTTCTTTGGTCAACTGGGGATATTTGTCGCGTTTTTCCGTGGGTGGCATCTCCATCTCCTCGACGAGGTCCGACATGAAAGCGACCATCGGGCTCTTGGCGCTGTTGCCGGGGATAATGGCCGCATCACCGCTTTCACCGCCTTTGATGGCCGTGGCGAGACTGTCGATGCGGAATTTGCCCTTCGGCTTGTCGCCGCTGTGACATTTCACGCAGGACTTTTCGAAGATCGGCTTGATGTCCTTCTCGTAGGTCAGGCCTTGTTTATCGGCCGCGGGCGGCAGTTTGGCGGCGTCCCATTCCGCCTTTTTCTTCTCCTTTTCGGCGGCGCTCAGAGTGGCGGTCAACAGACAAAGCCCGGCCGCGGTGACGGTTTTAAGGTGGTTCGCGTATTGCCGGCAGCAGGAGTTCACGATTCGATTTTTCATGGCGGGCATTTCAGCCAAAGACGGCAACGACGTCAAAAAGATTCAGTGAAATTCCGGCCGCGGCGCGGGTCCGATGAAGGGCTTTGAAGCCAGCCGCCTGCACCTGCCGAGGTTTCGTTCAGGGTTCAAGGTTCGATGTTCGATATTCGTTTTCAACGGATTCCGGCTCGGACGGCCTGGTTCACCGCGGGTCTAAACAATCCTCCGTTTACTGCTTCAGTGATCCTCTGGTTTCGGCGATGCACCAAAGCGCCCGTTGGGTGCGGATGAAAATGTCACCGTCGGAAACGGCCAGGGAGGCATTGTCGGGTTCACCGAGTGAATTGGTGGCGAGCAGCTCAAATTTCGGGCTCGCTCTGAGCACAAAGGCGTCGCCGGAATGGTTGATGACGTAGAGGTGGTCGCCCGTCAAGACCGGGGAAGACCAGGACGAATTGTCCGGGCCCTTGCCCGCGATCCGTTCTTCCCAGAGCAATTGGCCGGTTTTCAGTTCGTAACATTCGGCCACGCCCGGATCATTCAAAATATAGATGTGACCGTCGTGAACGACGCCGGAACCGATGCGTTGTTTGGTTTTCGGATGATGCCAGAGCCGGTGGGTCCCCGTGACATCGCCGGCGCCGCCCGCTGTCACCGCGAGCGCGCTGCCCATAAATCCGCCCATCGCCACCACGATGCCCTCGGCGTAAAGGGGTGAGGTGTAAACCAGCGGGTTCAACCCGCCGCACGTCCAGAGTTCCCGGCCGGTTTTGGGGTCGTAGGCCGCCACCCGCCCGGGCCAGCTCATGATGAGTTCCTCCCGGCCGTTCACGCGGGCGATGATCGGCGTGCTCCACGAGCCGACCCAGTTTGGTTTTTCGCCCGGCTTCTCCTCGCCGGAATTGCCGCCCGGTTCGTTCGCTTGCCAAACCGTCTGGCCGGTCGCTTTGTTGGCGGCGATCAGAAAGGTGCGTTCCCCCGGTCCAAAATTCAGGAAGCAGAGGTCGCCGTGAACGACGGGTGAGGCGCCATTGCCCCAGATGTGCGCCTGCCGGCCGAGGTCGCGATGCCAAAGTTCGCGGCCGCTGAAATCGTAGCAATAAAGCCCGGCGGAAGCGAACGAGGCGATCACGCGCCCGCCATCCGTCACCGGCGAAGCGGAGCAAAGCGGATTGGTTTCGTGAGTCACTTCCTTCCCGGCCCAGGTCACGCCGGTTTGCCAGAGTAATTGGCCGTCGGCGCGGTTGAAGCACATGACCGTACGCCGATTCTCCTTCTCGATGGCCTGGGTGATAAAGACCCGGTTGCTCCAGACGATGGGAGTCGAGTTGCCTCGGTCGGGCAACGCCGAGCGCCAGCGAACGTTTTCGTTCGTGCTCCAATGGAGCGGCAGATTTCTATCCGCGGAGACGCCGGTTCCTTCAGGTCCGCGCCATTGCGGCCAGTTGTCCGCAAGCGCCGCGGGTGAAACCAACGGCGCGATGGGCAACCAGCAGAACCAGCAGCGCGCGAAGAGGGGAGCTTTTGGGGAAGACTTCATGACCTCAGCCTAACCGGTCGTGCCTGATCTTGAAGCGAATTATTTCAGACTTGCACGCGCGACGGAACTCCCGGGCCGGGCAACTCGCGCCGGCGGCGACGAGTGAGTCGTCCGGACTCATTCCGCCGGCAGATTTATTTGGTCTGATAACCAAACAATTGCCGCTCCTTGATGATATGCGCGACTTGCGGCGGCACCATGATTTCCCATGCGGAATCGCCCGCCTGGATATTCGCCAGCACCTCGCTCGAGTAGATCGGCAGAAAGGCGTCGTTATAGTCCTGGATGCTTTGGATGAGGTGATTTTCCAGCAGGTGGGAGTAGAGGTGGCGGAGATGCGGCGCGACGCGCAGGTTGCCCGCGGTGATGATCGAGCCGGTCGCCGGGTCCTGATACGGATAAATGTAGAGCCGCAAATCGTTTTTGAACAAACGGCCGAAGGACTCGAGAATGCCGCCTTCGAGGTCGGTGTAATACTTTTCCTCGAACAGTTCCCGCAGACTCGGTACGCCCATGGCGATGCCGATCATTTTCTTGGTGGAACGGGAAAGATAGGAGGCCAGCCGGAAATAGCGCGCATAATTGGAAATAAGCACCGTTTTGCCGAGCGACCCGAGGAGATCGACCCGGTCCAGAAAATCCTTGTGGTCGATCACGCCGCCGTCACCGGTGAGGTTGCGCAATGTCATTTCCATGAGCACGACGATTTCTTCGCCCTGTGCCTGAGGTTCCTGGACGAACTGAGCCTGGGCGCAATTGAGCATGTCGATCGTGACTTTGGTGACGGGCCGAAACCTGCCGCGCTCGACGAGGATCGGCTTTTTGTAAAGCACTTCGGCGGCCTGCACCACTTCGCCGTCGGCCGTGAACATCGCCGAATCGGTCAGGCCCTGCGTGACCAGTTGCAGGCTCATCAACCGATTGTCCAGGTCCTTGAACGACGGCCCGGTGAGCTTGATCATGTCCACTTCGATCCGGTCGCGCGAGAGGTTGTCCATCAAACTGCCGATGACGGTTTCCGGGTCGGAGTGGTAGCAACAGGCCGCATAAATCAGGTTGACGCCAATGACGCCCAGCGCTTCCTGCTCCTGAACGTTTTCTTTGTCCAGCATCCGCACGTGAATGATGATTTCCGACGGCCCGGCTTTCGGCGCGGTTTGGAACCGCACACCCATCCAGCCGTGCGCTTCGTCCTGCCGGGAATAACTGCGGGCCGCCACCGTGTTGGCGAAAACAAAGAACCTCGTGCTGTCGCCGCGCCGGGCGCCAAGCCGCTCCAGCAGCAGGGTGTATTCGTGTTCGAGCATCGACTGCAAACGCTGCCGGCTGACGTAACGTTCGCACGGGCCGTAGATGGCGTCGCTGACGGCCATGTCATAGGCGGAAATCGTCTTGGCAATGGTCCCCGACGCGCCGCCGACGCGGAAAAACCAGCGCGCCACTTCCTGGCCCGCGCCGATTTCCGCGAAGGCGCCGTATTTGCCCGGGTCCAGATTGATCTGGAGCGCTTTTTGGTCGGTGCCCGGAGACTCGCGTTTCATATCAGCCGAATTATTCACGGAGTTCGGATTCAGACGAGGCCGAAAAATTTCGCGAGCCCCGACCGGCTCTCGCGGTTCATCGCCGCCCAAGTCATGAGACGGACTTCCCGACGCCGCTTACGCAGCGCAACGCAGAGAAGAAATCGCCGTGAATCTTTGCGTTCTCTGCGTTGGAAAAGTTTGGGCGGCCTGCGGAGATTTTATCAGAGAGCAGGGAGTTGCAGGTCAACGTCCGGCGCCATTCAGTTTCCAAATTATTACAGTGCAGGCCCCAACCAGGCTCTGATCGTCGGAATTCTTTACAATTGCGGCCTTAGGATACCATCTCCTTCCAATATTGTGAGTTAAGGAGAAC
>Ga0137374_10010541_pt1 | contig 10869 bp, 10 predicted proteins | sample SagtaG_20_FD_104811 | JGI IMG/M metagenome (GOLD analysis project Ga0137374, IMG submission 104811) | Vadose zone soil microbial communities from Sagehorn Ranch, Mendocino, California, USA - Sage1_R_100_16 metaG | ecosystem: Environmental > Terrestrial > Soil > Vadose zone | place: USA...
CGATTTGAAGTTCCTACACGGGCTGCGGCAAACTCATTTTAGGAACTTCAAATCGAAAAGCGGCACTAGAATCATATGCTTGCTAGTGCCCCTTTTGCTTCCGAAGTTCGTGTCAGAGAGTACTGCAATGTATCACGAACTTCGGAAGCGGGGCACTAGCCTCCGGTCGAACGATCATGGAGACAATCGCGGGTGCCGTCCGAGCCGCTCACGCGGATCTCACGCGCGACCCGAGCATTGATGCGGGTCAGCAGGCTGCGTTTCTTCGCCGGTACGTCGACGATCGCTGGCCGAACGACGTTGCCGGCAAGCCCCGCATCATCGACCCTCCTGCGCTCACGTTCGACCGCCTGTTGGCCATCTACAACAGCGCGAGCGACAACGAAATCAAGATCGTTGTAACACTGCATGGCATCAATACACACGGCACATGGCAGAAGCAAATCACGCCCTGGATGGGTCTTCAAGGATGGATCCACTTGCCGCTCGATTACGGTAAGTACCCCGCCAATGTGGTGGACTGGGCATCATTCCTGGCCGGGCATACGCGCGCGCGGCTTCTTCACTTGATCAGAGACACCTACGATGAGATCAAGCACGACGCCGCCTACAATTGTTACATCGACCACGTGGCGGTTATCGCACACAGCTTCGGCAGCAAGATCGTCGCTGACAGCCTGACACGGTACGAGCATTTGCTGCGTTTCGAGAAATTCATCTTCTGTGGTTCGATCGTGAACGCCGACTATGATTGGGATTCCCTCCTGAAAGCGGGCCGTATCAAGGGAGTGCTAAATGAATACGGTTGGCACGACAGCTGGACCCGCGCGTACAGGAGCCTGCGCCACCGTGAAATTGCTGGCGTGACTGGCTTCACAAGCCACTCGCCGATGATCGTGAACCGTTTCCGGCAGGTGACGCACAGCGACTGGTTCAACCGCTTGCAGTTCGAGACGGTGTGGGTCCCTTACCTGAGAACCGGACTGCCACCGCCCTGAGCAGGGGGCATGGTGCGAACCCGCCAGCCGATTCACTGCCCCCGCCGCGCGGCGCTGGCGAAGCGGCGCGCTTCTTCAGCGGCGCGAAACAGGGCCTTGGCCTTGTTGACGCATTCCTGCTGTTCGGACGCCGGGTTCGAATCCGCCACGATCCCCGCGCCCGCCTGAACGTAGATCACGCCGTCCTTGATCAGCGCGGTGCGCAGCGCGATGCAGGTATCCATCTCGCCGCCGGCGGAGAAATAGCCGACGCACCCGGCATAGAGGCCGCGCTTTTCCGTCTCCAGCTCGTCGATGATTTCCATTGCGCGCACCTTCGGCGCCCCGGAGACCGTGCCCGCCGGGAATCCGGCGATCAGCGCGTCGAGCGCGTCGTGGCGCCGGCTCAGCTTGCCCTCGACGTTGGAGACGATGTGCATGACCTGGCTGTAGCGCTCGATGAAGAACTGGTCGGTGACGCTCACCGTCCCGATCTCCGCGACCCGGCCGACGTCGTTGCGGCCGAGGTCGAGCAGCATCAGGTGCTCGGCGCGCTCCTTGGGATCGGCGAGCAGCTCCTCCTCGAGCGCGTCGTCCTCGTGCGGCGTGGCGCCGCGCGGCCGGGTGCCGGCAAGCGGGCGCACGGTCACGACACGGTCGCGCACGCGCACCAGGATTTCCGGGCTCGATCCCGCCACCGCGAAGCCGCCGAAGTCGAGGAAGTACAGAAACGGCGCCGGATTGACGCGCCGCAAGGCGCGATAGAACGAGAGCGGGGGAAGCGGGAAGGGCGCCTCGAACCGTTGCGACAAGACTACCTGAAAGACGTCGCCGGCCGTGATGTACTCCTTCGCGCGCAAGACCTTCGCCTCGTACTCGGCCGGAGTCGTATTCGAGCTCGGGGGCACCGCAAGCGGGCCCGGATCGCCATCGGCGGAGCTCAGGATGAGAGTGTCGAGGTTATCGATGACGGTCATGAGGCGCTCGACGGCGAAGTTGAATGCGATGCCGGCCGGCACGTCGGAGTCGTGCCTGACCGGCGTGACCACGGTGATCGTGTCCTCGATCGAATCGAAAACGAGCACCACGCGCGGCCGGATGAGCACTGCGTCCGGAATGCCGATCGGGTCGCGGTTGGGGGAGGGGAGTTCCTCCATCAGCCGGACCATGTCGTAGCCGAGATAGCCGAAGATGCCGGCGGCCATGGGCGGCAGGCTGCCGGGAAGATCGATGCGGCTTTCGGCGACCAGCGCCCTGAGCGACTCGAGCGGGGGCTCGCGGCAGTCGGAGAACGCGTCCGGGTCGGTGCGCGCCTCGCGGTTGATTTCGGCGCGATCGCCGTGCATGCGCCAGATCACGTCCGGTTCGAGACCGATGATCGAATAGCGCCCGCGCACCGCGCCGCCCTCGACCGATTCGAACAGGAAGCTCATCGGCTGGCCGGCCAGCTTCAAGAAAGCCGAAACCGGCGTCTCCAGGTCGGCGACCAGGGTCGTCCACACCACTTGCGGGACGCCGCGCGCGTACCGCTCGGCGAAGACCTCCGCCGCCGGTTCAATTTGCATCGCTTCAGTTCGCCTCGCCGCCGCCGATCGCTTGGCGGAGCGCGGCCTGGTTGATGGTCACGCCGAGATCGTTCTGCAGCCGTGCGATGTACTGGCCCATGATGTCGTCCGAGAGTGCACGCTTGAGATCGTCGCCGATGCGCTTGGCATCGGCCGAGGCCGGATCGAGGCTCGGCACGCTGACGTCGGTCACCCGGAACACGACCCGCTCGGTCGCATCCTTGCCCTCGGAGGCTGCCGGCGCGCCTTTGGCCGAGCGGAACACCTCCTCCAGCAAATTGGCGGAAATCTGCTCGGGCGGCTTGCCGCGCTTGAGCCCGGCCGCGGTCTCCACCCTCAGCCCTTCGGCGGTTGCGACATCTGTCATCGCGGCGCCGGCCTTGAGCTTCTCCACCAGCTCTTTCGCCTTGGCGCCGAGACGCTCGGCGATCTGATCGTCGCGCCAGCGCGCCTCGACCCGGTCTTTCACCTCGGCGAGGCTGCGCTCGCGCGAAGGGGTGACGCCCGCGACCTCGTACCAGACGTAGCCGCCGCCGGGCAGTTGCACGGGGTCGTTCTCGACGCCGACGTCGGAGGCGAAAATATTCGACAGCAGGTCGACGCCGGACGGGAGAAACACTCCGGCGCCCTCCGGGTCACGGCCGGAGCGGTCGACCGCCTCGATGGCGAGCGGGTTCAAGCCGAGCTTCTGCGCGACCTCCGGGAGCTGGGCGCCGCCGGCGCGCTCGTCCTCGATCTTGTCGTGGCGGGCCTGGATCTCGGCCCTGGCGCGCTCGGTCGCCAGTTCCGCCTTGAGCTCGGGAGCGACCTCCTCGAAACCGCGCACATGCTCGGGCTCGATCTTGGCGACGCGCACGAGAGCCGTTCCGAAGCGGCCTTCCACCGGCTGGCTCACCTCGCCCTCTTTGAGCGCAAAGGCGGCATCCGCTACGGCGCGGTCGACGATGCCCGATCTCGTGACGGAACCGAGGTCGATGTCGGTCTCCTTGAGGCCGCGCTCCGCGGCGAGCGCGGCGAAGCTCACGCCCCCGGCAAGACGCTCGGCGGCGGCACGCGCCTCCTCGGCTTTGGGAAACACGATCTGCTGGACCTCGCGCCGCTCCGGGGTAACGTAGCGGGAGCGCCGCTCGTCGTACTTGGCCTTCACTTCCTCATCGGATACCGCGACCCACGGCAAGGCGTCGGCGGTGCTGAGAACGAGCAAGGACACCTTGCGGTGTTCGGGTGCGCGGAACAGCGCTTTCCGTGCCTCGAAATACTGCGCCAGCATCTCCGGCGTCGGCTGCGGGATTTCGCCGGCCTTGCCGCGGTCGAGCACGACGTACTCGATTCCGCGCTGCTCGCCCTCGTAGCGGTTCAACAGCTCGGCCATGGTTTTTGGCGGCGCCAATTCGCCGCCGACCGCTTCCGCGAGCTGGCGCCTGAGCGACATGCGACGCTGCTCGGCGACATAGCGCCCCTCGTTGTAGCCGGCCGCGCGGATGATCTGCTCGAATCGGCTGCGGTCGAATTGGCCGGTGAAGCTGCGGAAGTTCGGGTCTTCGGTGATCCGCTTGGCGATTTCGGCATCGGACAGGCCGAGCCTGAGCTGGCGCGCGCGCTCGTCGAGCGCCGTTTCCGCGATCAGCTGGCCGAGCAACTGCTGATCGAACCCGAGCGCGCGCGCCTGATCCGGCGAAACCGGCCGGCCGATCTGCCGGCCAATCGCCTGCAGACGCTCGTTGTAGATCTGGCGGAACTGCTCGATTCCGATCTCGGTCTTGCCGATCTTGGCCAAGCTCGACCGGCCGAATCCGCGGAAAATGTCGCCGATGCCCCAGATCGCGAAGCTCACGATCAGGAGGCCCATGACGGAGCCCATGACGGCTTTGCCGAGCCAATTGGCGGAGGCTTTTCGGATACCTCGAAGCATAGGCCTCGCTCATGTCGGGGTGGCGCTAGTGCCGCCGATTTGAAGTTCCTACAGTGGTTGCCGCACGCTCGTTTAGAAACTTCAAATCGAAAGCGGCACTAGAAGCATATACTTGCTAGTGCTCCTTTGATTCCGAAGTTCGCACGAGAGGGTGCCGTGAAGTGATGCGAACTTCGGAATCGGAGCACTAGCGGGCGTGCGGCGCCCGGAAAGCACTCCATCATATGGACAGCGGCAGGCCATCGCAACAGATGGGACGACACGCCGCAATCGCCGTCAGGGTCCGACGCTTGCCACTTTCCCCCCTCTTTCCCCCCACAGGGCGGTCTGGTAACGCCTCACCTTAAACGACGGGGGACGAAGAGCATGGCGAGCGTAGAGCGCCGCCCGCTGGTAGTGGGCAATTGGAAGATGAACGGCCTGCGGAAGTCGAGCAGCGAGCTGCTCAGGATCGTCCAGGACGGGAGCAGGCTGCCCCGCCACATCGACATCGTGGTCTGTCCGCCGGCGACGCTGGTGGCCCACTTTGCCGGGCTCGCCCGGGGATCGCGGGTCAGGGTCGGCGCGCAGGACTGCCACCCCGAGCCGGCCGGCGCCTATACCGGCGATATCTCCGCTGAAATGCTGGCCGATGCCGGCGCCACCATGGTCATCATCGGCCACTCCGAGCGGCGCAGCTACCACAAGGAGACCGATGCCCAGGTCCGGGTCAAGACGCTGGCCGCCTGGCGGGCGGGAATGACCGCGATCGTATGCATCGGCGAGACCCGCGCGGAGCGCGAGGCGCGCCAGACCCTCGAGGTGGTCGGCCGCCAGCTCAGCGCTTCGCTGCCCGAGGGCGCGCGCGGTGAAACCCTCGTCATCGCCTACGAGCCGGTCTGGGCGATCGGCACCGGACTGACCCCGACCCCGGACGACGTCACGGAAGTCCACAATATGATCCGCGGCAAGCTGGTGGATCGCTACCGCGGCGCCGGCGAGAGCATGCGGATCCTGTACGGCGGCTCGGTCAAGCCGGCGAATGCCAAGGACCTCATGGCCGTCGAGAACGTCGACGGGGCGCTGGTCGGCGGCTCGAGCCTGAAGGCAGACGAGTTCTTGGGAATCGTCGCGGCCTGCCAGTGATAGCCGCCACGTTGCACGGTCGTTGTCCGATCGCTGCTCCCTCGGGGGAACGGCCCTATTCCAATGCTTTCAGCGTCAAGGCGTTGGGGCAAAAGTCCTCGTAGCTTGCCGCGGCGTCTTCTTCGGCGAGTTCACGGGCGCAGCGCTTCTTGCTGTGGCACATGGCGCAAACGCGTTGCAAATCGCGGTAGACGGCCGGTTCGGAGCGGGCGACGGCCCCGGGATCGAGACGCAATGCCGCCATCATTTTCGGCAGCAGCAGCACGGCGCAGCTGCGGTCGAGCGCGCGCAGCTCCGCAGCGCTCACACCCATATCCTTGGCAATCCCTTCCACGTCGGCATCGGCGAGATTGAACAGGTCGGACTGGCCGCCGCCCCGCCGCTTCCACCAGTCGGTCACGATGTCCATCACGGCGGTGACGACCGGGTATTCGCGCGAGGTTTCCATGGAACCCTCCTGTTGCGGGCTCCGGAATATTGTTGCGTTCGCAACTATGTGTCATTGATCCATGTCAAGCCGCCGCACCGGTGGAAAAGGCGGCGGGGATCGTGTAGAGACGCCGCCGCCTCCCTATATGAGGCGCGTCGAACGGGTTGGCGTCGTCTCCGCGGCCCGGACAGCGGGTTTTGTTCATGCAGACCGTCATCATCGTCATCCATCTCATGGTGGTCGTCGCCATGATCGGCGTCGTGCTGCTGCAGAAATCGGAAGGCGGCGGGCTCGGCATCGGAGGCGGCGGCGGGTTCCTCACCAGCCGCGGCACGTCGAATGTGCTCACCCGCACCACCGCGACGCTTGCGGCGATCTTCTTTGCGACCAGCCTCGTGCTGTCGCTGCTGGCCGGGATCGAGCGCAAGCCGCGCTCGATCGTGCAGCCCGGTACCCCGGCGCCGACTGCGCCCGGCGCCCCGGCCCCTCCGGTCGGCGCCGGCGGGGGCGGTCTCCTCGACCAGCTGCGCGGGCAGGGCGAGCAACCGGCTGCGCCGGCCGGTCCACAGGTACCGCGGTCGCAATAGCGCGACGACTTTTAAGGGGCCGGGCATCCGGCCCTTCGGTTTTTTGTGGATATCGACTCGTCGAATCGAGCGGGTGGCGTTAAAGGTTGGGTCCCATGGCGCGGTATATTTTCATCACCGGCGGCGTGGTCTCCTCCCTCGGCAAGGGTCTCGCATCCGCAGCCCTCGGCGCGCTGCTGCAGGCGCGCGGCTACAACGTGCGCCTGCGCAAGCTCGACCCCTATCTCAACGTCGATCCCGGCACCATGTCGCCGTACCAGCACGGCGAAGTATTCGTCACCGACGACGGCGCCGAGACCGATCTCGACCTCGGCCATTACGAGCGCTTCACCGGGCGCCCGGCGACGCGGCAGGACAACATCACCACCGGCCGTATCTACCAGGAGATTCTCGCCAAGGAGCGGCGCGGCGATTATCTCGGCGCCACGATCCAGGTCATTCCCCACGTCACCAACGCCATCAAGGACTTCATCCGCGAGGGCAACGAGGGCTTCGACTTCGTGCTGTGCGAGATCGGCGGCACGGTGGGCGATATCGAGGGCCTGCCGTTCCTCGAGGCGATCCGCCAGCTCGGCAACGAGCTGCCGCGCCGTCACGCGGTCTATATCCACGTCACGCTCTTGCCGTTCATTCCCAGCGCCGGGGAGGTGAAGACCAAGCCGACCCAGCACTCGGTGCGCGAGCTGCGCTCGATCGGCATCCAGCCCGACATCCTTCTGTGCCGCACCGATCGTCCGATCCCGCGCGAGGAGCGGAGAAAGCTCTCGCTGTTCTGCAACGTGCGGGAAAGCGCGGTGATCGAGGCACGCGACGTCGACAACATCTACGCCGTTCCGGAGGCCTACCACGCCGAAGGTCTCGACACCGAGGTGCTGCTCGCGTTCGGCATCGAGCCCGGCGCCTCACCCGAGCTCGAGCGCTGGCGGCTCATCAACGAGCGCGTCCGCAACCCGGAAGGCGACGTGACGATCGCGGTGGTGGGGAAGTACACCGGGCTCAAGGACGCCTACAAATCGCTGATCGAGGCGCTCTCCCACGGCGGCATCGCCAACAAGGTCAAGGTCAACCTCGACTGGATCGAATCCGAGGTGTTCGAGAACGAGGATCCCGCTCCGTTCCTCGAGCACGTTCACGGCATCCTGGTGCCGGGCGGCTTCGGCCAGCGCGGCGCCGAGGGAAAGATCCGGGCGGCGCAGTTCGCGCGCGAGCGCCACGTGCCCTATTTTGGCATCTGCTTCGGCATGCAGATGGCGGTCATCGAGGCGGCGCGGAACCTTGCCGGCATCGAGGAGGCGAACTCGACCGAGTTCGGCCCGACGCGTGACCCCGTGGTCGGCCTCATGACCGAATGGCTGCGCGGCAACGAATTGGAGAAGCGCAAAGCCGGCGGCGACCTCGGCGGCACCATGCGGCTCGGCGCCTATCCGGCGCACCTTAGCCCCGGCAGCCGGGTCGCCGGCATCTACGGCGCGACCGACATTTCCGAGCGCCACCGCCACCGCTACGAGGTCAACACCACCTACAAGGGCCGGCTCGAGCAACGCGGCATGCGCTTTCCCGGGATGTCGCCGGACGGCGTGCTGCCGGAGATCATCGAATACGACGACCACCCCTGGTTCATCGGCGTGCAGTTCCATCCCGAGCTCAAATCCCGGCCCTTCGCGCCACACCCGCTGTTCGCCTCCTTCGTCGAGGCGGCGGTGGAGCAGAGCCGGTTGGTGTGATACGTTTCCGCGGGGATTGCCTCTTCGTCATCACCGGGCTTGTCCCGGTGATCCCGACAGAAGTGGCAATGTTGTGCTCGCCTGATCGAGATTGCCGGGACAAGCGCGGCAATGACGAACCAATTGATCACACGAAATCGTAGTGTCAAAACGATGAGCGATCCAACCCTTTATGATGACGAATTATTATTGTGGTCCGAGCAGCAGGCGGCGGCGATCCGTAAGCTCGGCCGGCGAGGCCGCAATGTTCCCAATGAGCTCGACATCGAAAACGTCGCTGAGGAAATCGAAAGCGTGGGGCGGTCGGAGCTGGCGGCTGCCAAGAGCCATATTCGGCTGGTCTTCCTCGATTTGATAAAACTGTTCGTAGAGGCGGGCTCGGAAGCACCTCCGCATTGGCGGGGTGAGATCGTCGCCTTTCATTCCGAGATCGTTGGGCGCTATGCCCCTTCGATGCGCCAGCGCATCGATGTCGACGAGCTTTGGCGCTCCGCGCGCGAGCAGTCGCTGCTCGCCTATGAAGGCGCATAGCAGCACCCCGTCGCCGGCCTCAGCGAAGACTGCGCGTTCTCGCTTGACGATCTGCTGGCCGAACGAATGGATAGTTCCGGATTGGTGGAACGCCTGCGTAGCCCGGATGGAGCGAAGCGCAATCCGGCGGTGAGATTATGCCGCTGTTCCGCTTCGCTCCATGCCGGCCATACTGCCCTCCCGCGGGCCTGAACCCACGCGCCGACTCGGGCGACCAACGAGCACGCGCCGGCGACCGTGCCGGGCGCACGTTTTGCAATCCGTAGGCGGGCGTGTTCGCTTCACGGGCCCGAGACTGGAGCAAACCATGACGGATGTCCTTCACTGGATCGGTGTGGGCCTGGGTTTTCTGGTCATCGGTTTCGCTCTCGTCGGCTTTTGGCGCGGACTGTCGCTGAAGCCGACCGATCCGGCGAGCCGGGCCCCGGAACGGCCGACTTGGCTGATTGGACGGTTTTAACGTCGCAAGGCAGCCGGTAACCCGGAAACCGCGTCGTGATGAGTGCTCGGCCGCGACGCCTCGCGGACCTTGCGGGATTCTCGGCAAGCCACCGCGCAGTTTGACGATCGAAGAATGGATGAGGCGATCGCGCGCCTCGGTGTCGAGAAATACCGGCGCGCGAGCGAATGATCGGACTCGATACCAATCTTTCAGCCTGTGCTATCATCGGCCCATGAAGCGAAATGAAGCCGTTCGCACGATCAATGCGCAGTACATCTGTACGTTCCGACCGGAGCCGGCGGGGAGCTACACCGTGCGGTGCAGCGCTTTTCCCGAGCTCATTACACACGGCCGAACGCTCGAAGAGGCGCGCGCGATGGCGCAAGAAGCGCTCGAATTATGCCTTGAGGTATATCAGGAGGAGGGGAAGCCCATCCCACCTGCCGCCAAGAGACGTCCAGGATATTCTCAAGCAGACAAGACTCTCTCGCGATGAATTTTTGAAGCTCCTCTGAATGGCGGGGAAACGACGATGATCTACGAGCTGCGCATCTATAGCTGCATTCCCGGCCGGCTTCCGGCATTGCTCAAACGGTTCGAGACCAAGACGCTCGACATCTGGAAAAAGCACGGCATTCGTCCGGCCGGGTTCTGGACGGTCCTGATCGGCGAGGGCAACAACGACCTGCATTACCTGCTCGCCTGGGAGTCGCTCGCCGAGCGCGAGCAGAAATGGACCGCGTTCCAGGCCGATCCGGCATGGCACGCCGCGCGCAACGAAAGCGAGCGCGACGGCGTGATCATCGCCAACATCAGGAGCGCGATGCTGCAGCCAACCGCGTTCTCGACAGTGAAGTGACATAGAATGCGGTGATCAATTCTCCGCTCATTCCCGCGAAGGCGGGAATCCAGCACTCGGACAGTGGTGAATTCTCGGTCCCCGCTTTCGCGGGGACGAGCGGAGTGCTCAAGGGCCGCCGCGAGCCCGCCCGTTGACCCCGGGGCGGCGGAACCGCATGGTTTGGCCACAATGAATGACGCAAACGTCCAACCGGCCGCGAACGCGGTCGTTGCGGTCGGCGCTGCCCGCTTCGGCAACGCGCTGCCGCTGGCGCTGATTGCCGGGCCGTGCGCGCTGGAAAGCCGCGCCCACGCATTGGAAATGGCTTCGGCGCTCAAGGAGATCGCCGGCCGGCTCAAGCTGGGCCTGGTCTACAAGACCTCGTTCGACAAGGCGAACCGCACGAGCGGAAAGAGCCCACGCGGCCTCGGACTTGATGCGGCGCTGCCGGTCCTGGCCGAAATCCGCGAGCGGCTCGGCGTGCCGGTGCTGACCGACGTCCATGAGCCAGGCCAGTGCGCCCGCGTCGCCAAGGCGGTCGACATCCTGCAGATTCCGGCCTTCCTGTGCCGCCAGACCGATCTCCTCGTCGCCGCCGCCGGAACCGGCCGCGCGATCAACGTCAAGAAGGGCCAGTTCCTCGCCCCATGGGACATGGCCAATGTGGTCGCCAAGATCACCGGCGCCGGCAACCGCAACGTTCTCGTCACCGAGCGCGGCACCTCGTTCGGTTAC
>Ga0137374_10010546_pt1 | contig 10865 bp, 10 predicted proteins | sample SagtaG_20_FD_104811 | JGI IMG/M metagenome (GOLD analysis project Ga0137374, IMG submission 104811) | Vadose zone soil microbial communities from Sagehorn Ranch, Mendocino, California, USA - Sage1_R_100_16 metaG | ecosystem: Environmental > Terrestrial > Soil > Vadose zone | place: USA...
AGAGGGTCCGCAGCTGCATCCATTCCTCCCGTCGAGCCCGATCCTTTGGATCGGGCTCCACGCCGGGGGAGTGGAGCAGCCTGATCCGCTCGCTTCGCTCGCGGGGGTGCTCCCCCCCTGGACCCCCCACGCTCGTTGCTGCTACTCCCCTCCACCCCCAGGAGACGGCCGATGAGGAAGGTTCGGGCCTCGCCGCGCCGGCCCTCTCCGATCAGGTCCAACAGGAGGTCGACGTCGATAGCCTCCTGCCATCTCCGCGCCCGCTCCCCGTAGTTGGGAAGGTCGGGAAGGGTCTCCATCCGGACCTCGCCCAGCAGGTCCACCAACTCTTCCCACCTGGGGTCGAACTGTCGAGAGAGCGTTTGGCGAAGGCGCCGGGCGAGCGCCGGCGACCGTCCGCCTGTCGAGATGGCGATGGAGAGGTTCCCCCGCCGTACAAGGGCGGGCGCGGCGAAGTCGCAGTGCGGGATGTCGTCCATGACGTTCACCAGGACCCTTCGCCACCGCGCCTCGGCGTGAACGGCCGCGCGAACTTTCGCATTCTCCGAGGAAGCCACGCACAGGAAAGCCCCCTCGAGGTCCCCAGCCTGAAAGTCGCGGCGCAGGACGGTGGCCCGCTCGTGGCGCTCCAATCTTGACAGTGCGGGACCGGGTCCAGGCGAGATGACGGTCACCGGGGCCCCGGCCTCGAGGAGCGCGTCGGCCTTCCCCTGGGCCACGGCCGTCCGGCCGATCACCACGGCTCGGCGGCCGGCCACCTCCAGGCTGATCGGGTACCCGAATGCCATCTATTCGCCGATCCCTCCGCCGCCCACGTTCAGGCTGGCCAGCCGGACGCCGGAATTGTCGATGGCCAGCCGAACCTCGTAGTCCGGCGTTGCGATCGAGATGGAAAACGCGCCCGGACCGGCCACGGCCACCCGGACGGATTCGAGCGGCAGTCCTCGGAGCGCGGTGAGTGCGGTGTTGAGCTCGTCCACCTCCTGGGCCACTTCCATCCCCTGAGGAGTCCTCTTCCACACGGAGATGAGCGCGCGAACGCCGGCCGGTCCGTGCACGCTCCGAGCCCTCCCGGTCTCCAGGGCCAGGGCGGCCAGGGCGCCCACGGCCGAGGCAACCTCGTCGGGCACCTGACCGGCCTCCACGGCCGCCGCCATCAGCTCGTAGGGAGCACGAAATTCGGGGTCATCCAGCCGTTCGGCGAGAGCCCTCGCTTCCGCGGCCAGGACCGGCCTTTCGTCCAGCTCGATGTTCATGGCCATTGTCTGTGACCTCCGTCTCCGTTGGCGGTGCCTCGCGGCCCGTCGCCCTTGGTGTATTCGCCGAGAAGCGTCCCATCGCCGTCGGCGCGATCCTCGAGCAGCCCCCGTTGCCAGCACCGTTCGAGTGGTCACCGAGCAGCGCGTGGAGCTCGTGCTCGAAGCCACCCGTGTAGATGGCGCAATGGATGCCGCACTCCTTCGGCGCGTCGGTCTCCCACCACCACCGTCCGGCTCTGTCGGGCTCGCCCGGCTCGATGGCCCGGGTGCACGGGGCGCAACCGATCGACGTGAATCCCTTGTCGTACAGGGCGTTGTAGGGGACCTCGTTCGCCCGGATGTAGTCCCAGACCTCTTCCTTCGTCCAGTCCGCCAGTGGATTCACCTTGACGATGCCGCCGTGGTCGTGGTCCAGCTCCAGCTTGCGGACGTTGGAGCGGGTGGCCCATTGCTCGCGCCGGATCCCGGTGATCCACGCGTCCACGCTCTTCAGGTAATGGTTCAGTGGGAGGACCTTTCGGACCTGGCAGCAAAGGAGGCGAAGGTCCACGCTCGAGTACATCAGGTTGGTGCCGTTGCGCCGGACCATCCTCTGGACCTGGGGAGCGTCGGGGACCTGGACCTCGACGGCGATGCCGTACCTCTCCCGGATCCGCTCCACCAGGTCGTGCGTCTCCTGGGGAAGCCGACCCGTGTCCAGCGTGAACACCCGGACGTCAGGCCGGATCCTCCACGCCATGTCCAGGATGACCATGCCCTCGGCCGCGCCACCTATGGACAGCGACACCCTCGGATGGAACCGGTCCAGAGCCCACGAGAGGAGTTCCTGGGGCGGTTCCGCCTCGAACAAGACAGACAGCTCGCCGGCTTCATACTCGTCGAGCAGGGCCTCTGTCACGCTGGGTCTCCTCCTGCCTGCGCCGCCGCCGGGCCGGCGGCGATGGCCACAAGGTCTTGGTCGCTGGTGCGGATGCAGAAGTCGCGGAAGGTCTCCAGTCCATTCCGCCCCCCGAGCCAGGCCTCGATCAGCCGATCGAGGGTGGTCTCCACCCTGGGGAAAGGAACTCGGCGGATCAGGGGCCGGCCGATCGACTGCTCCGGTCCCACCCCGCCCCGAAGGAACAAATCGAAGGCCATGCGCTCTCCGTCGACTGCCTCTCGAGCGGTCGTGCCCATGAGCCCGATGTCGCCCACCCAGTGCAGGGCGCAGGCGTGAGGGCAGCCGTCCAGGTTGAGCCGGAAGTTCCCCAGCCGGTCTCCCCACCGGTTCTCCAGGTGGGCCAGGATCTCCTTGAGCTTGCCCTTGGTCTCGGTGACCGAGTAGTTGCAATGCGGCTCGCCGGTGCAGGCGATGGCCGAGGCCCGGAGGGGATTGGCGTCGACGGGGAAGCCGATCTCCTCGAGCCGCTCCGCCACGTCAGGCAACAACTCGCCGGGAACCCCGGTCACGATCATGTTCTGCTGCTTGGTCAGGCGGATGTCTCCTCCGAACTCCCAGGCCAGGTCCGCGATCCGGATCAGCTGCCGTCCCCGAACCAGCCCGATCGGGACCGGAAGACCGACGTGGTACAGGCCCGGCTGTTTCTGCTCGAGGATCCCCATGTGGTCGGCGTAGCCCCTGGGTTCCGGTGCCTTCCCGTCCTCCAGGGTTCGCCCGAGCCGCGCCTCGACCTGGGCCCGGATACCTTCGGCCCCGTAGTCGTCGACCATGAACTTCAGGCGGGCCTTGATGCGGGAGAGGCGATAGCGGCGATTCTCCTTCCAGGCGTGCAGGATGGCCCGTAGGACCTCGACCGCCTCCGGGACCGGAACGAATACGCCCAGGTCTCGGGCGATCCGGGGGACCGTCGACAGGCCGCCACCGACCCGGACGGCGAACCCCGACCGGCCTCCCCTCACCAGCCCGATCAGGGCGATGCAATTGATCTCGGGCATGTCGCACTGGTACGGACAGGCCGAGATCGTGATCTTGTGCTTGCGAGGCAGATCCATGTAATCGGGGTTGCCGTAGAAGAAACGGGCCGCCTCCTCGATGAGCGGCGTGGTGTCGAAGGCCTCCTCCGCCAGGACGCCGGAAAGGGCGCAGCCCGTGATGTTCCGGACCGCGTCTCCGCAAGCGCCTGCGCTGCTCAGGCCGGCCTCCCGGAGATGGGCCAGGATGTCGGGGACCTGGCCAAGCTTGATGAAGTGAAGCTGCACATTTTGGCGAGTGGAGAGCTCCACCTGGCCCTCCCCGAACCGCTCGGCGACCTCACCGATAGCCCGGAGGCTCTGCGGGGGGAGGTATCCGGAGGGGACCTTGATCCTCATCATGAACGCGCCGACCTTCGGCTTGTCGTGGTACAGGCCGTACCACTGGAGGCGGACGATGTCCTCCTCGGAGATGTCCAGGTAGTGGCGGCCTGCCAGCTCAGGGATCTCGTGCACGATCCCGACCGGGGCCTTCTCCTTCTTCAGGCGCTCGATGGTGTTCCTCTGAAGCACCTGCTCCCACGTGGGTTCCTCGGGCAGAGGCCTTCGCTCTCCCGTTCCGAACCTTCGTTCCTCCGTCATCGGCTCCGACTTCCTTCTGGCCCGTCGAGACCACTTTGGGGAAAACAAAAAAGGGCCGCCTCGGCGGCCCCTGGGTCCTGCGCTCGGATCTGCTACGGCCGCGCTTCTGCCTCCGCGCCCTCCGAGTGGGCGCAGCCGGGACAACAGCAGCAGAGCCGGCAGGGGATCATGTGCTCAACCACGACGTCGCACCTGGTACGGATCATTTCCCATCCTCGTAGTAGAAAATCCTGGCCAGTCTCCGGGCTGAGCCACCCAAGTGTCAAGGGTATTTCTCCTCCCGCAGGCGCAGTATCCGTCCCGAACGGGTCACCTTGACGCCGTACTCGCGTTCGGCCGTCCTGGGGCTGACCAGGCCCTCGGCCACGTCGCGGGCGACGGCCTCCAAGTCCCGGTCCCGGGGATCGTGGAACCCGCCCCCTCCCGGGAGATCCAGGGTGAACTTGGTCCCGGGCGAAAATCGCTGGGAGAGCTTGATGTTCGGTCGGGAGCCCCGGGAAGTCTTGAACCCGCCGAGTCCCCCCGGCTTCCCGCCCAGGTATCCCTGAGCGGCGAACCTCATCCTGTCCGAGAGCGAGGAGACGATGAACGGCTCCCCCGTGCTCACCTCGACCTCGATCGACTGGCCAAGTCCGCCCCGAAACTTTCCGGGTCCGCCCGAGTCGGGCCGAAGCTCCTTTCGCCGCACCACCAAAGGAGAGGTGGTCTCGATCACCTCGACTGGGGTGGTAGCGATCCCGCTGGGGAAACTGTGACACGACAGGCCATCCTTGTTCGGCCGGGCCCCCATGCCACCGGCGGCGAAGAACACGGTGACGAATCGGTCTCGACCGGCTCCTCGCACGGTGGTCAGCCAGATGTTGCCGGCGCCCTCGGCGACCACCCTGTCCGGGATGACTTCGGCCAGCGCGCCGAGGACCGCGTGGGGGAGGAAGTGTCCCACGATATGGCGGGCGGCGACCGCGGCCGGCCACCGAGGGTTGAGGATCGATCCTTCCGGAGCGGTCGTGGTCAGCGGGCGGAAGCTCCCATCGTTGTGGGGGACCTCCGGCCAGATGGCGCACTTGAGCGCGTAGCTCGTGTACGCGGCCGTGTAGTTGAGCACAACGTTCATGCCCTTCTCGACCTGGTCGGAACTGCCCTCATAGTCCACCTCGATCTCATCGCCTCGGACGCGCACCCGGCACTCGATCCGGATCGGCTGGTCGAGCCCGTCCGTATGGATCGTCTTCCTATAGTCGCCGTCCGGAAGGGCGGCGATGGCCTCCCGGGCCTTCGCCTCCGACCGCTCCAGGATCTCCGAGGCCAGTCCATCGAGGTCGGGCAAGTCGAACTCTTCCAGGTAGGCGAGCAGGCGGTCGATCCCCACCTGGTTCCCGGCCACCTGGGCGTGGACGTCTCCCAGGACCTCGTAGGGCGCTCGGACGTTGGCCTCGAGGAGCCTGAGCAGCTCCTCGTTCGGACGGCCTGCCTCGTACAGCCTGGTGATGGGGATGTACAGGCCCTCCTCGAAGACCTCGTTCGCGTCCGCCGAGAGGCCGCGGCCGCCGATGTCCATGGCGTGGCAGGTGTTGCCGAAGAATCCGATCAGCCTGTCGCCTTGAAAGGCCGGCGTGACCACCGAGATGTCGTTGAGTTGTCCCGAGGTCTTCCACGGGTCGTTGGTGACCAGGACGTCGCCCGGATTCAGGGTCTGGGGCGGAAACGCGGCGAGGAAGTGGTGCATCGCGGTGGCCAGGGAGTTGATGTGGCCGGGGGTTCCCGTCACGGCCTGCGCCAGCATCCTCCCTCGAACGTCGAACACCGACGCAGAGAGGTCGCCGGACTCCCGAACGATCGGCGTGAACGACGTCCGTTGGAGGGCCGCCGCTTGCTCGTTGGTGACGGTGATCAGCCTGCTCCACAGGATCTCCAGGGTCACCGGGTCCAGCCGAGCCTTCGATCGGGGTCTGCCCCGAGTGGACCACGTTTGGGTCACGGTACGTCCACCACGAGGCTGCCGTGGCGGTCGACCTTCCCACGGCCTCCGGGCCCGATGACCACGGTGGATTCGGTCTCCTCGACCACGGCCGGCCCGGTGAGGCCGGTACCTGGTGGGAGGAGATACCGGTCGTAGACGTCGACAGGCACGAACCCCGCCTCGGCGAACCATGCCCGGCGCTGCTCCTTCCGACCGATCGCTCTGCGCCCGGGCCCGCCCCGCGTTCGCACGTCGAGATGTGGAGCCGGCCCCATCACCCGGACCCGCCAGGTTGTCACCTCGGGCTCCACGCCGGGGGGACGCCGACCATACAGGCGAACGTAGGCGTGCTCGAACGCCTGCTCCACCTGCCTCGCCGGGTTGTCGACCAAGCGACGGCCGAGTTCGACCGTCAGGGCCTCTCCCTGGCCTCGGTGCCGGACGTCGACGCCAAGACCCACGCTGACCTGGCCCTTTACGACGCCGCTTCCTGCGAGCTGGCGGGAACCCTCGCGGATCATCGCCGCGACCGCCCTGCGGACCTCTTTCCACGGCGTGGTGGCGAGGGGGGAGGGCAGGCTGCGGGCGAACTCGAATCCCGGGTTTGCGGTGAGCATTCCGAACGCCGACGCAACACCGGCGCTGGGAGGAAACAGCAGCGTCCTGATGCCGAGCCCCTTGGCCACGCCCCAAGCGTGCACCGGCCCTGCGCCTCCCGTGGCCACCAAGGCGAAGCGCCTGGTGTCGCGCCCCCGCTCGACGGCGTGCATCCTGGCGGCGCCGGCCATGTTCTCGTTGACCACGCGATGGATCGCCGCCGCCGTCTCCTCGACGGATAACCCCAACTCACGGGCCAGCCGCTTTACCGCCTCGCGGGCCGCGCCAACATCCAGCCTCATCTCCCCGCCCAGGAAGAATTCCGGATTGAGATAGCCCAGCAGGAGGTCGGCGTCGGTCACCGTCGGCTCGGTGCCGCCTTGCGCGTAGCAGGCGGGACCGGGGTCGGCCCCCGTGCTCTCCGGGCCGACCTTGGGCAGGCCGAACGCCCCCATCTGGGCGATGCTCCCGCCACCCGCACCGATCTCGATGAGGTCGATCACGGGAACGCGAAGCGGCATCCCGCTTCCCTTGGTGAACCGATACACACGGGCGGCTTCGGTCTCCCGGGCCACCATGGGGATGCCGTTCTCGATCAGGCATGCCTTGGCGGTGGTTCCACCCATGTCGAAGGCCAGAACGTCCTTGCGACCACTGCGCTCGCCCCAGAAACCGGCCGACTGAGCCCCCGCGGCGGGACCGGATTCCAGGAGCCGCACGGGGTAGCGTCTGGCCGTATCCATTCCCGCCAGCCCGCCGCCGCCGGTCGACAGCATGATCCGGAGGGGTCCGGTCAGACCCAGACCATCCAGCCGCTTCTCCAGCATCTCCAGGTATCGGCCGACCAACGGCAGGACGTAGGCGTTAGCCACGACCGTGGAGGTCCTGACGAACTCGCCGAGCTCCGGAGTCACGTCGCTGGAGACGGAAATGGCAGCTTCGGGCAACGCCCGACGAAGGAGCCGCGCTACGGTTTCCTCGTGTACAGGATTCCGGTACGAGTGGAGGAGGCAGATCGCCACGGCTTGGACCCCTTCTCGATCCATTCGTCTCGCCAGCTTCGTCACTTCGTCCTCGCCCAGCGGGCGATCGATAGATCCGTCCGCCAGGATTCGCTCGTCGACAGCGAAGCGGAGGCGGCGGGGGACCAGCGGCTCGGGCATCTCGAGGAAAAGGTCGTACAGGTCGTAGCGAAGCTCCCGCCTGATGGTCAGGACGTCCCGGAACCCTCGAGTGTGGACCAGGGCGGTGGTGGCCCCCTTGCGCTCGATCAGCGCGTTGGCCACCAGGGTGGTCCCGTGGACCACCTCACCAACGTCCTTGGCCTCCACGTGGCCGAAGAGCCTGGTGATCCCCGTCTCGACTGCGATCGATGGATCCGTGGGGGTGGTCAGGACCTTGCTGGTCGCCGCCACTCGGCCGGAGACGAGCAGGACCACGTCGGTGAAGGTCCCTCCGATGTCGACGGCGATGCGAGCTGGACTCGGCTCAGCACTCACGCACGGTGAGATGGTAGCGGCCCACGGTCCCAAAGCCTGCGTCCTTCAGCGCGTCTGCCACGACCCCGGCGCACACCCGGATGGAAAAGGTCGATCCGGTCTCTCCGGCGAGGGCGTCGAGCGCGGCCTTGAGGGCAAGGGCGGCACCCGGATCCATACCCGTGACGCCGGTCATGTCGAACGAGGTCGCCGGGCTTCCCGGGTAGGTCAGGATCACGTCGCGGAGCTTGTTGACATCCCTCATGCGCAACGTGCCCTGAAGCTTGACGTTGCCCAGGGTCTTCAGGGCGATATCAAGGGCCATGCTGAGATTCTTCATCCGATGCCAATCCCGGGCAAGCGGGCTTCGATGCCGCGTCGGACTCCCAGGCTACGCTAGGCGCATGTCCCGAGATTCAGTGCTGGCGATGCTCGGTGCCTCTGCGGGGATCGCCGGGCTCACCCTGGTCTTCCTCGGAGTGGTGATCGCCACCTACCAGTCCTACGGCGCGGCCTCTTCGCCGAAGGTGCTCGCTCGGTTTCGGCGCTCCGCCTTGTTCGTTCTTGCCTCCTTCTTTCTCAGCCTGGTCACGGTCGTCGTCTCGATCACGTGGCTCGCGTGGAATCACCCCATCGGCGTGATGTTCTGGACGATCTTCGGGTTGTTTCTTGCTCAGATCCTGGGGCTGTTCGCCACGGCCCTCTTCGTTTCGGTTCAGGTGCTCTGGAGGTAGCGACGGCGCTCACGCTGGAGAAGGAACAGCGGCTTCGGAACGCGGGGTTCTTCGACCTGTTCGAGAAGGAGCGGCCGTTGTGGAAGGACATGGCCCAGGAGGCCTACTCGTATACGAAGCTGTACGTGGAGCGGGCCAAGGCTCAGGTACGGGTGGACGACGTGGTCGGTCCCCTCGTCGAGGCCCTGAAGGTCACGGGCAAGCTAGAAGAGCATCTGGACGACAAGAAGCTCAAGGAGAAGTATTGGGTGGCATGGTTCGGCGAGCTGATCCTGGAGCTACTCTGGGACGAGCTGAAGCAGAAGTGAGGTGAGGTCCTCGATGGCGGACGACCACGCGACCCGGGCCAAGGAATACCTGGACCGGATCATCCAGGCCCAGCGACACCACGGGCATCGAGTAAAGCTCTCCAAGGAACAGCTGGGGCGAGCTGTTGAGCGCACCACCAGCGTCTTCCGCAGACTGGACATGGCCTCCGAGGCCGCGCGCAAACAGAAATAGCTAGCGGCGGGCTCGAGAAGCGGAGCGGGTGAACACAGAGCGGGTGAAGGGAATCGAACCCTCGTCACCAGCTTGGAAGGCTGGAGCTCTACCACTGAGCTACACCCGCGCAGGCTCCATGGTAGCTCAGCGAGAACTGTCCTCGGCCAGGACCTCGCGGGGGAGGGCTTGGGGCCGAGGCATGAGCTTCCTCCAGGGATCGTCCTTCGCCAGCAGGCCGGGCACATTCCGGATCGTGAAGTCTCCGGGCTTCACCTGCTCGAGGTCCTCCCACGCCACAGGGAACGAGACGGTCGCTCCCCGCCGGGCCCGAGGCGAATAGGGCGCGACCACGTGGGCGCCGGGGGCGTTCCGGCCGGGGTCCAGGAACACCCGCCCTCCGCGCTTGGCGATCCTGAACTCCGCGGTGGCCTCATCCGGCCCTTGCTCTTCCACGCGCTGTCCGATGGCCAGGGCGGCGGATCGAACGACGGGGTAGTCATATCGCCGCTGGAGCGGGACGTAGATGTGGACCCCTTTGCCACCCGAGGTCTTCGGCAGACCCTCCAGGCCGATCTCGTCCAACACTTCCTTGAGGATCAGTGCGACCTGTACCGACCGTTCGAATGCGTCCTGGGGAGGATCCAGGTCGAACACGAGGTGATCGGGTCGATCGAGGCGATCGGCTCTGGAGAGCCATGGGTGCAGCTCGATGCAGGCCTGGTTCGCCAGCCACCGGAGGGTGCGCTTGTCGTTGCACAGCGTGTAGCGAACCTCGCGGCGGGCCGACTCGGCCCGCAGACTGATCGTCTTCACCCAGGATGGCGCGTACTTCGGGGTGTCCTTCTGGTAGAACGACCCGCCCTTGATTCCGTCGGGGAAACGGATGACGGTGAGCGGCCGGTTGCGCAGCGCCGGCAGGAGAAACGGCGACACGGCTTCGAAGTAGTCGATTAGGTCGCCTTTGGTGAGGCCTTCGTCCGGCCAGAAGACCTTGCCCAGATTCGAGAGCTCGACCCCGCCCGGCATGCCGCGACCTTATACCAGGGGCGGTGATAGGCGACGCGTACAATCGGCGTGGCGGGGCGTGGCGCAGTTTGGTTAGCGCGCGTGGTTTGGGACCACGAGGTCGGCGGTTCGAATCCGCCCGCCCCGACACCAGAATGGGCACTGACCATGGGCCCTTCAACCCGCGCGTTCGAGCGAGAGTGAGCTTCGCCGCCTCCCCGTAGTGGAAACGCGACCGTCCGGCTGGACAGGGACTCAGGTCATCACCAAATGGTTGGAATCGAGGAACGCGTCGGTCAGGTAGAAGGACTCTCGGGTCATCGCCCTGGTCTTGCGGCTGAAGATGACAGAGAGCTCACGGCGGCCGTCCTCGTAGTGCGTGTACACCTTGACCGTGGAGGCATCGGCCTGCAGCTCGTTCCACGATGAGGGCGTCAGGCCCCGGATCCGCCTTGTGGTCGCGGTGCTCGAGTTGCAGATGAGGACACCGTTGAGGCCCCAGAAGAAGGGGACGTGCTTGTGGCCCGACAGCACGATGTCGATGTCGATCTGGTTGAGCAGGGCAAGTAGGTCTCCGGCGTCCGTGATGATGTTCCGCTCCCGGCCGGTTCCCGGAATGGGTACCAGGTGATGGTGGATGACAAAGATCTTCACGTGGTCGGGCCGGTCGAACTGCTTGCGGATCCAGTCGTAGCGCTCGCGTCCGATGTGTCCTTCATCCAGATCGGGCTCCGACGAGTCCACCCCAACGACCGTCAACCCCGAGGCCAGCAGGCGCTCGGCGCGTTCCGGCTCG
>Ga0137374_10010548_pt1 | contig 10863 bp, 7 predicted proteins | sample SagtaG_20_FD_104811 | JGI IMG/M metagenome (GOLD analysis project Ga0137374, IMG submission 104811) | Vadose zone soil microbial communities from Sagehorn Ranch, Mendocino, California, USA - Sage1_R_100_16 metaG | ecosystem: Environmental > Terrestrial > Soil > Vadose zone | place: USA...
GGCCGAGGCCGATGGCCGCCTCGGTGAACATGAGCGCGACGGTGGCCAGGTTGCGCCCTCGGGCGAACCCCAGCGTGAGGAGGGCCGAGCCGGACTCGGTGAACGCGAACGAGAGCGGTCCGTTCCCCAGGGCCCAGTACATCGCGGTGTAGCCGATGAGCACGAGGACGAGCCAGAGGGTGAACATCGAGAGGAGCGCGACCGGCGCGTAGAACGCCATCACCGCGTCGCGGCGGACGAAGTCGTGGCGATGGTTGGCGAACAGCCAGAACACCCGGCGGACCATCACGAACACGAAGCGCGCCAGATACAGCTGGAGGGCCCGAGGAACCAGGAACAACCGGATGGCCGCGCGAATCGTGTAGAGGATGAGGGCCACCCCCAGCACGAACGCGAAGACTTTCAGGACCTCCACGACCGCGCGAGCTTACCCTCAGCGTGCAGACCTTAGCGCTGAATCTGGATCTGCCCGCCCACGTCGCCGGACGCTCGGTAAAACATCGGTCCCGTCTCAACGAATGTGCTGCAGGCACACACCTCCAACAGCAGGTGGTCCGGGGAGCCGGCTGCGGCGCCATCCCGGATGGTAACGCGGAAGGGATAGGGGCCGCCTCCGCCTCGGATCGATGCGATCCCCTGGATGTAGACCGTATCCCCGGCCGTCACCACCAGCCAGTCCAGTCCCTCGCTCTGGAGCTTGAACAGCTTCCCATAGGTGAAGATGAACGAGCCGGTGGGTGTGGTATCCGATGGGCTCTTGTACCTCGCGGTGAAGCTGAATGAGCCCTTGGCTTTCCCGTCGATGCCCGGCAGTTCATCGCCCGCGCTCGGATCGGGAACGATCCACCCGGTCCCACTCACGGACCCCGCGTTCGGATCGAAGACGACGAGGGTCTGAGGGTCGGTCGTCGCCTCGTTCCCGGCCGCGTCACGGACTCGGACCGATACCGGATAGAGGCCTGCGGGGAGTCCCGGCCCCACCTGAGCTGTGAAGGCGGAGCCCGACCACGCCATCGGCTCCGATGGGCGATCCCCGACGCTCACCGTGCCGGAATCGATCCCGGATCCGTCATCCCAGGCGAAGTCGGTTACCGTGCTGATTCCGCCGACCACGATGGGGTTGGCACTGAACGACAGCGGATACACCGTGGGTGGGGTTGTGTCTGGCGGTGGTGGGGGTGGAGGCGGGGGTGGGGGCGGAGGAGGTGTCCCGCCGACATGAATGAGCCTCGAGTCCGTACCAATGTTGCCGGCCAGGTCTTCGGCTGAGCACCTAAGGGTGTGCTCGCCTTGCCCTAGGAACAGATCGAACTCAAGTCGGAGCCCCTGGTCGGTGAGGACAGGAGCAGTGGTTACGACTGGATGGTCATCGTAGGTGCAACGGATGCGCGCGACGCCGATGTTGTCTGTTGCCGTCACGTCGACGTGGGGGGAGAACGGGAACCAGTCGCCGGGTTCAGCTTGAGGTGTGAAGGAAAACGTCATCGTGGGAGCTGTCATGTCGGGCTGAGGCGCTGGGGCGGAACCCGGGGCAGAGGCCCACGATGCATCGGCTCCTGCAGGGGTCCCATCGAACACGTGTTGACCGTCCATCCTTATCACACACAAGCTCGGCTCCCCCAACTCACCGGTTATGGGGTCGGTGATCTGCTGCGATGTGATGAGGATGAACTGGCCGTCGGGCGAGAACGAAGGTTCCGACATGATCCCGCAGAGCCCAAGTATGTCTATTGGGAGTCCTGAGCTTGCGTCGAAAAGCTGGATGGCCGAAGGGCCCCATGGGGGGTTCTCGTCCTGGCCGAAGCGCGCAACGATCTTCGCGCCGTCCGGAGACCAGTCCGAGTGGTGCCAATCCCAGAACGTGGAGTAACCAGAGGGATCCCCAGCGGAAAGCCCACTCCCGTCCGCGTATGCGATCAAGGGGTTGAATCGGCATCCGTTCTGGGGGCAGGGAACAGCCGGGAACGCCTTCGAGACGAAAGCGATCGTCGACCCCTCGGGCGACCAGGCAGGCTCGAGGTCAGTTCCCTGCGAGCTTCCGAGCGCCCTCACGGCAAGGCTCGCCAGGTCGACGATGAAGACCCGCTTGGAGCCATCGCTCCGCTCCCTGACGAACGCGACCTCGCCGCCGAACGGGGACCAGGTCGGGTCGGTGTCCGAGAACGCGGGTGTTGTGACTTGGTTCGGGTTGCCGGATCCGTCGGCATTGGCGGTGTAGATGGCGAACGGGCCGCCGGGCGAGGTCTGGCCCGCAAAGGCGATCTCCGTGCCGCCCCAGGACCAAGCCGGGTTGATGGCGTCTCGACCACTGCCGAGATCGATCAGCGGTTGCGGATCCCCGCCGGTGGCATCGACGGTGGAGATTACTCGGTGATCGCCAATCGTCGTCACGTAGGCGATTCGCCCGTTCTCCCCGGGGAACGACGCGTTCGCCGTCGGGACTGGATAGGTGGCGCTCGGAATGAGGACTGCAGTGGTGAGAGCTACTAGGCTGAAAGCACGTCTCATCTGTTGCCCCACAACGTTCCTCACGAGGGCCTGATCTGGATCTGACCGCCGGCCGCCCCCGACGCTGCGAAGAGCGGCATCTGAGAGGCGATGTTCGTGCCAGGCTCGTAGACCCGGAGCTCGAATCGGTCGCCGCCACCCGTGGAACCTCCGTCGGCGATGGTGGCCACGAAGGGGAACGCGCCCTCCATACCCTGAATTGAGGCCAGGCCCCCGAAATAGGCGAGATTTGCGCCTGGGACCGCCAGCCACGAGAGGTCCTTGCTTTGGAGCTTGAAATGACTCCCAAAGGAGAACGTGAGGCTGCCTGCGGGGACCGTCGACGACGAAGCCTTGTACTTGGCGGTGAAGCTGAACGATGCTTTCTCAGCTCCGTCGAGCCCGGGCAGAACGTCGCCTGGGTCAGAGGTCGAGCCGCCGGGCACGATCCAACCGGTACCGCCGGTCGAGCCGGCCGAGGGATCGTACGTGACGAAGGGCGCCGTGGACCTCGCGACAAACCCAACGTCGTCCGAAGCCACAACGACAACGGTCGAAAGGTCGGGGCCGGAGGGCACGAACGAGGCAGTGAACGCGGAGCCCGATCCGTTCATGGGGCCGCCGGCGGACGGCTGAGGGGCTGTGCCCAATACCTCAAAGCCGACGGAATGAAGGTCCGAGCCCGCGTCGGTCACGGTTGCCGACACCGAGACGGTCTCTCCAACCTTCGCCACGTTCGGTGTGACGACTGGTCCCCCGATCTCGGGCGGGCTGAGATCGACTCGATACTTCGCCGATGCGGTGGCCGAATTTCCGGCCGCGTCCGTAGCGGTGCACACGAGTTGATTGACGCCTTCCGGCAGCTTCGCCACGGCCTTCATGCTGGACCCAACTTGCCCCGTGATCAGGCTCAGGGCGGAGCCGTTGTTCGTGCACTCGATGGTGGGGAGGGACGTGTCATCGGTCGCCACGACGGACACGTAGCCGGCGAAGCCAACGGGGAGCCATTCGCTGGCGAGAGGATCGGGCCGGAACTCGAGGACTGGGGGAGACGTGTCAGCTGGTGGAGGGGCCACGCCCCAGGCCGGTTCGCTCCCGGGCGAAACCAGGATCTGAATGAAGTTACCGAGCTCGTCATAGATCAGAAGGAAAGGGTCGGTCGAACCCAATCGACCGATCAAGAGGTGGCCACTCGGGGACCATGAGGACTCATAGACGGGCCCTGAGGTGTCGGCAACGACTCCGCCCGTGGCCACGTCGATGACGAGACCTACGATCGAGGCAGGATCGCCGGCAATGCTGAGCCAGGCCGCGATCTGCGTGCCGTTCGGCGACCAATCGGGATCGTGGAAATCGAGTCCCAGGCTTTCGAGCCGCCGCGGCGAGCCGGTCCCATCCGCGTTCCCCACGAACGGTTTCCAGCTGCACGCCTCTGGAAAGGCTTCACAGATCGACGGATCGACGGACTCCCTGGCAACGAAGGCGATCTGCTGGCCGTCGGGTGACCAGTCAGGCTGGGCTGTGGTCGGGAGGGAGAGAAAATCTAGCGCTCTCCGATCACGCGTCGTGACGTCGACGATGAACATCTTGCTGAGCCCCGTCGACAGGGTCCGGCCGAACACTATCTCGTTGCCGGTCGGCGACCACGATGGGTCGGAGTCGGACTCGCCCGGACCCGGTGAGGTCACCTGCTCGATACCCGAGCCATCCGAGTTCGCGACGAAGATGGCGGTCGGGCCACCGGGAGTCGTCTCCCCGGTGAAGCTAAGGCGCGTGCCGTCAACCGACCATGCGGGCTGAGCGGCATTGCGGTCGCCAAGGTCGACGAGCACCCGGTTGTCGCTCCGATCGACAAGGTCGATCGCGAAGATGGCTCGATGACCGTTGACGGTAGCCACGTAGGCGACGCTTCCCACCGGGACCTCGGAGTTCGCGGACGCAGGGGGCACGAAGACGAAGAAGCTAGAAGCGACGGCGAGCGTCGATACGAGAGCACTCAACGACCATCTTCGTCTCATGGGAACGTCTCCTGTTACGCGGAGTACTTGCAGCGTAGGAGGCCCCAACCGTGCCAATCAATCGGCCGAATGGGGCCGCGGGGGGCTACGCCGAAAGGCCACCGAGCTGGCCTTGGCCACGCAGTCCATGAGGCTCGAACCAGCGTGTTTGACTTCCCCCTGGGGCGTGCTAGGGTGCCGGCCGTCCACTGGGAGGGTTTTTCCGGTGGATTTTCGTTGTGGCGCAACTCGTCGAGCCGAGAGGAGGCCGATCGGAGGTACCGGCAGGAAGTCGACAGCAGGAGGAGGCAGAGTAATGACGGCCCGTACCCCCCCGATCCCTGCAGCATCAACGTTCTTCTACGGCCCGCCCGATCGCCGGCGACGCAGAGCCGGCAGCCGCCAGCCCCACCCCCCTTCCCCGCAGCCCGAGCGACGACCCCAACCAGAGGTGCGGAAGGCATCTGCTGTACGGGAAACGTCGTACGCAAGCTCCGTGGAACTCGGGATACCCAGCAAGGAGCCCGCCTCCTACCGTAGGCATGTGGCGCGGGACATGCGTGCCACAGCAGAGGCGAGCCGGACAGGCCGCCCTCCTCGAGAGGGGGCTGGGAACATGAAGGGAACCTCCCGGACATTCCTCATCGTGCTGGCCATGGCAACGATTCTCGCCTCGGTCACCACGGGCGCCGCGATGGCAGGAAAGTGCGGACATGGCAACAACCCCCAGTGCTCTGGCAACGGCGGCGGTGGTGGCACCATCAGCCTGGTCCTTCTCAATTCCACCGACGGTTGGCCGCACGTCGGACAGAAGGTAACGTTCAACGTGTCCACGACCGCCACCAACTATCCGTGGGTCACCCTGTACTGCTACCAGGGCGGCACATTGGTCTACAAGGCATCGAACGGCATCTTCCCTACCTCCTTGGGCCAGGACTTCACGCTCGCATCGAACTCCTGGACGAGCGGGGAGGCCGACTGCACGGCTTATCTCCAGAACTGGGACGACTATATGAAGCACGGCTGGATTCAGGACCTCGCCTCGACGAGCTTCCACGTCTTCGCGTAGACGGCCAGCGAACTCAGACCTGCGCATGAGAGAGGCCCCGGCTTTCGCCGGGGCCTCTCTGGTCAGACAGTTTGCTCCTTTCCGCTAGGGCGAGTCCGTGATCGGCGAGACGGTGGACGTCTCGCAACGATCGGCCGGATCGGTGAGGTTGTTGTCGTCGTAGTGCACGTTCCAGGAGTAAGCCCCAGCGGCGCCGCCGGCGGTGCCGTCCGGGTTGGTACCGACGAAGAACGTCGTGTTGGTGGTTTGGTACACGCTACCGCTCGGATCGCCCGAAGGGTGGAACGTGTACGTCTGCCCGCTGACCGCGGTTCCCGTGCAATTGTTGCTGGGATACAGGGTGACGGTCAACGTGCCGGCCAGGGTCGTTCCCCCGGTCGTCGTCAGGACCACCCGATCGTTCGGCAGCCACCTCTGCTGCGATGCGGAGCTGGCTGAACCGCTGACCGTGACCTTCTCCCCGTTCGGTGCATTGGCACAGGTCACCGGGTCGGCGGCGGTGGTGTTCGTCAAGCCGGTCGCCGGGTAAGACGCGGCGAACGTGTAGACGCCGACCCCGTCGCTGAGCGCTGGCTTGTAGGTCACCGGCCCATAGGTGCCATCGCCGCTCACGGTGACCGGCGAGCCCGTCGGGGTCTTGGTGGCCCCGGTGCAGGCGGGCGTCGACGGGAGGTAGAGGGTCCAGCTGATGCTGCTATCGGCCGCGGCCCCGTTGGTAGCCTTGATGGACTTGTACAGCCCCGTATCTCCTCCTGGGCCGTTACTGCCCGGCTCGGTGGCCGTCCCACTCAGCGTCGCGGTGTCGCTGAGCGTGTCCACTCCGAGGACGCACGGATCATGCTCACAACTAGCCGATGTCGTCAGCGTCGGTTTCACTGGGGCGACGGTGAAGCACTCGTTGCTTCCGTCGTCGTCCGCCGCTTTGACGCCCGCATTCTTCGAATCAGCGTCCGGCTCGAAGTGGGCATGCCAGCAGTAGCGTCCGGCCGACGTCAGGGATGCCGCGTCGGAGACGAAGTCACTCGCCGGAGAGCTGTCGCTTACGGTCCTGCTCGTCACCTGAACGCCGTGGGCGTCGCACAACGTCGGGCTGTCGATCGGGCCGCACAGGTACCAGGTCAGTGTCCCGCCCCATTTGGCGACCCCCGTGACCGTCAGCGTGGCGGTGTCGGTGCCCGACGAGACCGTGCCGGTGCCGATACTCAACGGTCCACCAGAGTTCTCCTGCGTCGCCAGGGTCGTCTTGCACTCGCCGAGCGAGCCGCGGGCGAAGTCGTACAGCGTCGCGGTCGTCGACTGCGAGGAGCGGGTGTCGCCGAGGAAGGTGTTGAAGCACTTGCCGGCGAGGCTGGTCGTCGTGAGGTTGATTCCCCCCTCGAAGAACTCGCCGTGGTTGAGCGTGTTGTCCAGGCCGGTGTTCTTGCCGTTGTTGTTCGTCAGCCACTTCGTGTTGATTGTGACTTCGTTGGAGGTCGCGCAGATCTTGTCGTGAAAGCCCAGGAGCGGGTCGCGGCAGTCGCCGCCGGTACCGGCCGGGGTCGAGCCGAGCGAGCCGTTCGCGCCGCCGTTCCACCGGTAGGCGGTGATCGTGCTGACGTCTCCGCCCTTGGTGAAGGCCGAGACGATGAAGATGTCACCGTCCGTGTGGACGCCGGTGAAGTTGGTGGTGCCGTTGGTCGCATCGCAGTCGACGGTGCCGTCCTGGAGGAACCAGAAGCCGACGTTCGCGTCCCCGTTGTTGGAGCTCCGCTCGAGGGCGAAGTAGAGGAACTGCTCTCCTGCCCCGTTGGTGTACGCCACCGCGTAGGCGTTCATGATGTCGCCCTTGTCCGTGACGTTATTTGCCGCGGTGCAGACCCAGGCGGCGACGTTGTCGATGTCCTTGCTGCCCTGCGTGTAGGTGGTCGTGTCGAGGTTGGAGAAGGCGCCGCCCGCCTTCAGGTTGAAGTCCCGCTTGAAGCCAGAGGCCGAATAGCCGGGAAGCGAGGGATCGGGCAGCACCGGACTCGAATTACCCGAGGCGTCGAAGAAGCTGTCCCAGTCGAAGCTTTGGGTTCCGGTGCCAATATGCGTCGCCGGATCCACCGCGGTGTTGCCGTCGAGCTGGAATGTCTCGTCGTGCACGGCAAACGCAGGCTGAGCCAGGAACAGGCCCAACAAGGCGACCAACGAGAGGATGGCAGCGAACTGGTTACGGTGCCGTCGCCGACTTCCTTTGGTGCCGAGGATTCGTACCATACGTGAGCCTCCTGATCGTAGGTAGCTGTCAGATCGTGGCGTTGCCGGAGGTCCGAAGATCCGGGCGTCGACCTCAGCGAGACGGGTCTCGAGGCCTCGACGATCGGATCGTCTGCTCCTTCTTCGCATATCCCAAGCCTCCTCGAACTGGGGGATCGTTCCGGGAGGGTTTCCCTGCGAGGCCTACCGAATCCCCGCGATCCCGGGTTGGATCGGTCAATCGACCTTAGGCATCACCCCTCATCGAAGCTCCTCCTGAGCAGGCTGCCTGGGCCATCCGTGCCGCGAGCGGGCGGGTCATGCACATAGGCGTCCAAACGCTCACGCCCAAGCCCAGCCCCCTCCCCGTTTGGCCGAAAGGCAGCGACCTTTCGGTCTACAGAAACTGCCCGAGGGGTGCATTCTTCTGCCCGTCTCCCTGAGGGCGCATCCCCAAAATGGGGCAACAGCGGTGGAAAACGTGGGGGAATCGTGCCTGAGTCGGTTACGCCGTTTCTGTGCTCTGAGACCCTCCATTGGACCTGAGGATCAGGGAGACGGCTTGCACGCGGGAGTGGAGTCCCAGCTTGACCAGGAGGCTCTTCACGTGGGTTCGGACGGTGGCAGTGCTGATCCCAAGGAGGGACGCGATCGTGGTCGTGGAGTGCCCGTCGGTGATCGCCTCGAGGACCTCTATCTCGCGCGGGGTGAGCAGGGTGAGCCTGTTGAGCACCTCCCGCCCGTCTACTGATCCGGGGTCCTGCCCGCCATTCGCTTGAGCCTGTCGGCCGAGATCCGAGGCCACCTGCTGGATCTTCCTGACCAGCGCCAGGCGTGCCTGCTCGTCGAGCTCACTCCACCGGACAGCCACCCATGACGCGAGGGTCAGGAGGTCGTTCAGCGCCGGTGGCGCGAGGTCCGTCCCCTCCGCGGCGAGCGTCTCGCTGAGCTCGAGGTTCACGTGCACCGCCATAGGGTCACATTCGTGCAACCCGTCCACGTCGTGCCGTGATAACCGGCACCGCTGTCGCGTGATCCTCGACACGGATGCGGTGTGACGTCGGTCAGGGTTAGGGCGGGTGGGGAAGCCGTTGCCTCCCGCATCATCCTTCTTTCCTAAGCCAAACGGCCCACGAGGTCCATAGGCCGAAAGGCGGAACCGGAGGTCGTTCCGGCTGATCTGGTGGCATGAGCGACAGCCTCTCGCGCCTATTTGGCCTTCACACCTGCTCATATGTGGCTGTCCGTGCCGGGTCGTGGCCGACAGGACCCAGGTGAGCCGTCCGACCCCGGTGGCGCTGCCGCGCCTCGAGACTCGGACGTGACGGCGGTTCAGGCGGGGCCTACGGAGCTCGGGCGCAGTCCCTCACGACAGCGACACGAGGTGCAGTCGCTTCCATCTGGAAGGTGTCGCATTCGCGGTCACCGGTTACGGAGACCGTCCGTCCGCTGAATCAGCTGCGATGCGAAACGCGGCCGCGATGAACGAGAGACTCTCCTTCGGAATGACTGCCTTCTTCCTGAACCGTTGGATCTTCGCCGTCTCTGTGAGCTTCTCCAGCGCGACCCTGATATAGGTCGGTGCGAAACTTTCAAGCTTCTGCCCGGTTGTCTGCACGTTCGAGAGGAACGAGACGGGCACGGTCACCGTGTCCTGGCCGTCTGACTCCGGAAGTATCAGCGCGTAGATCCGATCCGCCTCTATCCTGGCGATCGTGGCGATGTTCAAACCCAAGCTCACCGACCAATCCCTCCTTTCTCAAGCACCTTAGGGTTCCGACCGGTCATCTCCGCAGACTTCTATCACTCTCGGCGTAGTGCCTGAACAACCTAAGAGACTCTCCTCGGCTCGTTGCCTGCGGCATCGGCAGTAGCCCGAGATCGAGCCTCCAGTTGGGGGAGCCAGAAATCACCCTGGCGACTGCGTGCACCAGGCCCGGGTTCAACGATGTACAGGAGATAAACAGGACAGGTGCCCACTGGGCCATGAGCGGGAGGAAGTCTCGGATGGATGACTTCGAGGGCACTGGCGCTGGCCAGGCGGCGGGTGGGTCGAACGCAGAGCTTGATGGTTGGGGGGGGCTTGCGGCGACGCTGAAGCCACCCCAGGCAGAGGAGCAGGCCGCTGGGCTCGCCGCGGTCACTGTCGATCCGGGCACTCTGGCCACGCTGGTCGGCGAGGAGGTTGCCTCCGTGCTGAAGGCGGCGCAGGTGGCTGCCGCTGACATGCGATCGAAGGCGGAGGACGTGGCGGCGGACGCTCAACGGCGGATCTCCGAGATGCAGATCGCCCTTGCCCAGATGTCGGCGGAGATGACCGATCTGATGACGAGGACGGCAGAGCGAGTGCCCTACGTTCCCGGACCGGATCGAACGAGAGGCAGCGCCAAGCCCGTGGGTGAGGGCATCGTGATCGAGCACCGCTCCGGCAACGGGACCCACCCATCGAACTCGGATCCGGGTGTCGGCGAACGACCCGGTGACTACCAGCGGTGGCTCCAGCGGATGAGCGAGCTCAGCTCCCAGGAGCCCGGAAGGTAGGTCAGGCCCCCTCGAGGGTCGTCCAGGTCGGCTCGGAACCCGGGCCCCCAGGCTCGGGGGCCGTGTGACAGGCGTCCGGCGGCGGGCCCCCCGCGCCGCAGGCCTCGCCCGGCCCCCGACTTACATGGCCGCGCGCCGCGGAAGGCGGCGCGCGGCCGATCGACATCGAGCCTGATGGGCGAACCACGACCGAAATGAGGCCGGGCGGGCCGACGATATGACCAATCGGCTACAGGTACTCGAAGGACGCTGCCGAGGGGAGGTCTCGTCCCCTCGGCAGGCTCTCTCTCTAGTAACTAGATCGTGACCGTCTCGTCCGCGTCGTCGGCGGCCTGGGTGGGTGCTCCTTCCTGTGCTCCCTCCGTCCCTTCCGGCAGGAACACGCGGAATGAGGCGCCACCACCCTCACGCTCCTCGATCCAGGCTCTGCCGGTGTGAACCTCGGCAAGCCTTTGCAGCACGATCAAGCTGGTCGGCACGCGACCCCGGCCCGCGCCGCGCTTCTGCTCGTCCGGTGAGGCCGAGAGGGCCTTTTGCAGTCCCTCGGGAACC
>Ga0137374_10010560_pt1 | contig 10858 bp, 9 predicted proteins | sample SagtaG_20_FD_104811 | JGI IMG/M metagenome (GOLD analysis project Ga0137374, IMG submission 104811) | Vadose zone soil microbial communities from Sagehorn Ranch, Mendocino, California, USA - Sage1_R_100_16 metaG | ecosystem: Environmental > Terrestrial > Soil > Vadose zone | place: USA...
CATCGCCATTGCCGGGTTGCTCCAGATCGCGGCCAGTCCGAGCGTGCTTGCCGCCTTCGACCCTGGCCATGGCGTCAGGTTTCTCGCTCGCCACGGGATGATCGGGTTCGTGACGTTGGGCGCGGTGTTCCTCGCGGTCACCGGCGCGGAGGCCCTCTACGCCGACCTGGGTCATTTCGGCCGCCGGCCGATTCAGACCGCGTGGCTCGCCATCGTGCTGCCCTCGCTGGCGGTGAATTATCTCGGCCAGGGCGCGCTCGTCCTCGCCGACCCGAAGGCGATCGAGAACCCGTTCTTCCTGCTCTATCCGACCTGGGCGCTGTTGCCGATGGTCGCCCTTGCCACCGCCGCGACCGTGATCGCGAGCCAGGCGGTGATCACCGGGGCCTATTCGATCACGCGCCAGGCCATTCAGCTCGGGTTGCTGCCGCGGCTCGAGATCCGCCACACCTCGGAAGCGCATGCTGGGCAGATCTTCCTGCCGCGCGTCAACACGCTCCTGCTGATCGGCGTGCTGCTTCTCGTCGGGCTGTTCCGCTCGTCGAGCGCGCTCGCGTCGGCCTACGGCATCGCGGTGACCGGGACCATGGTGGTCACCACGATGATGGCCTTCATCGTGGTGTGGAAGGACTGGCATTGGTCGCGGTTGGCGGCGGCCGCGCTGATACTCCCCTTCCTGTTGATCGACCTCACCTTCCTGTCGGCCAATCTTCTCAAGGTCTTCGAAGGCGGCTGGGTGCCGCTGGCGCTGGGCGGCGCCGTGATGGTCGTGATGTATACGTGGCGGCGGGGAAGCCGGCTCCTGTTCGAAAAGACGCGGCGCCTCGAGACGCCGCTCGACAGCCTGGTGGCGATGCTCGAGCGCAAGCCGCCGCTGCGCGTGCCCGGCACCGCGGTCTTCTTCACCAGCGACCCGCACAGCGCACCGACGGCGCTGCTGCACAGCCTCAAGCATTACAAGGTGCTGCACGAGGAGAACGTGATCCTGACCATTCACATCGAGGACATACCGCGGGTGGACGTTGAGGAGCGCGTGCGCATCGAGCCGGTCGGCAAGACCTTTTCCCGGGTATCCCTGCGCTTCGGGTTCATGGACGCGCCCAACGTCCCCAAGGCGCTCGCCGTCGCCCGCAAGCACGGCTGGCACTTCGACATCATGTCGACCTCGTTCTTTTTATCGCGCCGCGCGCTCAAACCGGCCGCGCATTCGGGCATGCCGCGCTGGCAGGACCGGCTGTTCATCACGCTGGCGCGGACCGCGAACGATGCCACCGACTACTTCCAGATCCCGACCGGCCGGGTGGTGGAGGTCGGGACGCAGGTGACGGTGTAGACCCAGGCATCAGAAGTCAGTAATCAGTAATCAGTCAGTCAGTGATCAGTCATCAGCCATGATCACAGCAGCGGGGAATCCCTTGTCTGATTACTGATCACCGATCACTGATTCCTGGTCCAGGAGGTTGCCGATGTCCGGGTTCGATCATGGAGGTCGCGTGCGCGACCTGACGCCGGAGGAAGTGGCTTTAGGGGTCAAGGAGGGCCGCATGCTGCTGGTCGACATCCGCGAGCCGAACGAGACCGCCGTCGAGCGGTTTCCCGGCGCGGTGGACCTGCCGATGTCCACGTTCGATCCGGACGATCTTCATCCCGAGGGCAAGGAGGTCGTGTTCACCTGCCGGTCGGGCAACCGCTCGGCACGGCTCTCCCTCGCCTGCCAGGAGCAGGGGTTGCCCTACGACGCGCATCTCGCCGGCGGCATCCTCGCCTGGAAGGCGGCAGGATTGCCGACGGAGAGCTAACGCGCGGTTGCTGCATCCCTACCGATCACGAATATTCAGATGATACCGGGTATGCCGCAGCTCTCCGATCCTGGTGAAGGCCCCCTTGGCAACCAAATCCTGCAAGTCCCTCGTGGCCGTCGCGCGTGACGCCTGGGTGATGCTGATATAGTTCTCCGCACTCAGGCCGCCCTTGAATCCGTCGATCCCCTCGCGGAACATGCGGGCTATCACCTTCTCCTGACGCGGGTTCAATTGCCCTCGCAGTCTCTCGTACAGCTTCGCCTTTACGAGGTAGAAATCGACGCGTTTTATCGTATTGTGCCGAGCCTCGATGATCATCTCGGCAAAATAGGTAAGCCAGTCCGTGATCGCGGTGTCCTTGTTGTAGCGCTCAAGCGCCGCATAGTAGGCTCTCCGGCCGCGCTCGATCGTGTACGACAGCGCGAGCAAGCTTGGCTGGCCGAGATTCTGCGCCAGCGATTTTTCTGCGAGTGCGCGGCCGACGCGGCCATTGCCATCCTCGAATGGATGGATGCTTACGAAGTACAGATGCGCAATGCCGGCGCGCGTCAATGCCGGGAGCGGGCGTTTGCCGTTCGGCGCCGTCTCGTTGAACCATATTACGAAGGCATCCATTTCTTGCTTCATCCGCTCGGATGGCGGAGCCTCGAAATGGATCCTGGGATCATCGATGCTGCCGGAGACGACGTGCATCGGCTCGGCATGCCTGCGGTAGCCGCCGATAGTTTGGATGCCCCGCTGCCCGCTCATGATCATGCCATGCCACGCGAACATCGTTTCATGGGTCAGCGGATCGGCGAAGTTCTTGTACAAATCCACCATCACCTCGGCGATACCGCGTTCAGCCGGCGGCACGCGCCGATGATCGGTCCCCAGCCCGAATTGTTCGCGGAGCGATGATTGCACGCTGTCGCGGTCGAGGATCTCGCCCTCGATTTCCGAGGTCTTCAAGGCTTCGTCGCTGATCAACTCGATTTTGAGCAGGTCCCGGTCATGCTCGCCGATATGCTTGAAGACCCCGATGAATTCGCCGGAGCACAACAGGAACCGTGTCTCCAAGGGCTCCAGGGATACCGGGTGGTAGCTGAATTTCGGCCAGTCGGGCTGCTGCCAATTCCACGCCATGAGTTATAGACTGCATTGCTATAGCTCAAAATATACCAAGAAATGAGCTATAGCAATGAATCTATCGGTCAAGGGCGAGCCTGTCGGCAAAGCGCTGTCTACGACGCCCCCTGGCGGCGGCATCCTCGCCTGGAAAGCCGCCGGCCTGCCGACCGAGAGCTGAGGCCGGCCGGTTTCTGCTTCGCCAGGTACGCCCGCGCCTCGGTGATCACGGGTGGCAGCCATGACCAGGTAGCGGCTTTCGTGTAGAAGCGACCCGCCTTCATGCCTGATGCCTGGCCCGATGCATGAACCCCGTCTTCGCCGATCTTCCGGTCTCCGTGTTCGAGGTGATGTCGCAGCTTGCGCGCGAGCACGACGCGGTGAACCTCGGCCAGGGCTTTCCCGACGATCCGGGGCCCGAAGACGTGCGGCGCAAGGCGGCCGAAGCGGTTGTCGACGGATGGAACCAATATCCGTCGATGTTGGGCTTGATCGAGCTGCGGCGGGCGATTGCCGCGCATTACCGCCACTGGCAGGGCCTCGTATTTGATCCCGAGCGCGAGATCATGGTCACCTCCGGCGCGACCGAGGCGCTGGCCGGCAGCCTGCTGGCGCTGATCGAGCCCGGCGACGAGGTCGTGCTGTTCCAGCCGCTCTACGACGCCTATCTGCCGCTGGTGAAGCGTGCCGGCGGCGTGCCGCGCTTCGTGCGTCTGGAGCCGCCGCACTGGCGCTTCGACGAAGGCATGCTCGCCGCCGCCTTCACCGCCAAGACCAAGGTCGTTCTCTTCAACAATCCCCTCAACCCGTCGGGGACGGTCTACGCGCGCGAGGACCTCGAATTGCTCGCGCGGTTCTGCCAAACGTCCAACGCGATTGCGGTATGCGACGAGGTGTGGGAGCACGTCGTGTTCGACGGCCGCCGGCACGTGCCGCTGATCGCCATTCCCGGCATGCGCGAGCGCTGCGTGAAGATCGGGTCGGCGGGAAAGATCTTCTCGCTGACCGGGTGGAAGGTGGGGTTCGTCTGTGCCGCGCCGGAGATCCTGCGCATGCTGGCGAAGGCGCACCAGTTCATCACCTTCACCACGCCGCCGAACCTGCAGGCGGCGGTCGCCTACGGGCTCGCCAAGACCGACGACTATTTCGATAGCATGCGGCGCGACTTGCAGAAGAGCCGCGACCGCTTTGCCGGCGGGCTCGCGCAGCTCGGCTTCCCCGTGCTCGACGCCCAGGGTACCTACTTCCTGAACGTGGACCTTGCTCCGCTCGGCCTCAACGAGGACGACGAGAGCTTCTGCAAGCGGCTGGTGGTGGAGCACAAGGTCGCCGCGATCCCGGTTTCGGCGTTCTACGCGGCCGATCCGATCCGCTCGGTGGTGCGTTTCTGCTTCGCCAAGCGCGAGGCGACCCTCGATGCGGCGCTCGAGCGAATCGCCGGCGTGCTGCGGCGTGCGGTATGACTCCCATGATCCCGCGACCGTTGCGGCAGAGCGAAAAGGTCATGCCGTTTCCGGACGAGTTCGCGGCTTGCGTCGCCTTCGCGGGAACGACCCAGGCGCGTCGGACCTTCGTGCTTCGCGCCGCTGCCGTGGCCGTCGTGCTTGGCATGTTCGTCGTAACCGCGGGAGAGGCGCTACAGCAGCGGGTCAACTTCTACAACTGGTCCGACTACATCGACCCCACGGTGCTGAAGGATTTCACTCGTGAGACCGGCATCGAGGTGACCTACGATACCTTCGATTCGAACGATCTGCTCGAGACCAAGCTGCTCGCCGGCAAATCCGGCTACGACGTCGTGGTTCCGACCGCCTATTTCCTCGAGCGTCAGATCAAGGCCGGGGTGTTCCAGAAGCTCGACAAGTCGAAGCTTCCTAATCTCGCGAACGCCTGGCCGGACATTTCGGACCGGCTCGCCGTCTACGACCCCGGTAACCAATACGCGGTCAACTACATGTGGGGCACGACCGGCATCGGCTATAACGTGAAGAAGGCGCGCGACATCCTTGGGCCCACGGGCAAGATCGACAGCTGGGACCTCGTGTTCAATCCGGAGAATCTCGCCCGGTTCAAGGACTGCGGCGTCCACATGCTGGATTCCTCCGACGATGTTTTTCCCGCCGCCCTCGCCTATCTCGGCCTCGACCCCAACAGCAAGGACCCGGCTGACCTGCAGAAGGCGGCCGACCTCGTCGCGAAGGTGCGGCCCTTCGTGCGCAAATTTCATTCTTCGGAGTATCTCAACGCGCTCGCCTCGGGCGAGATCTGCCTGGTGGTCGGCTGGTCGGGCGACGTCAAGCAGGCGCAGAAGCGCGCCGCCGAGGCCAAGGGCGGCGTCGAAATCGGCTACGCGATTCCCAAAGAGGGCGCACAGATGTTTTTCGACAACCTGGCGATCCCGAAGGACGCGAGAAACGCCGCCAATGCCCATGCGCTGATCGATTATCTGCAGCGGCCCGAGGTGGCGGCGCGTAACTCGAACTTCGTCGCCTACGCCAACGGAAACCTTGCGAGCCGGAGGTTCATCGACAAGGCGGTGCTCGACGACCCGGCCGTCTACCCCGACGCGGCCACCATGAAGCGGCTCTATACGATCACCGCCCAGGATCAGAAGACGCTGCGGCTCGTCAATCGCCTGTGGACGCGGGTGAAGACGGGTAAGTGATAAGGAATCCAGGTGGCTTCAGGCCAGCAGCGCCGGAGATGCTTCGACCGTTTCGCGCGGATCGAAAGCAGCATGATCCAGGTCCCGGATCATGTCGTCGATCTGCCCGACGACGTACTGCGAGAACGGGCCGAGGTGGAGATAAAGCGCCATGAGCGCCACGATCCACCGGGCCGACCGCGGATTGGACGAGATGCAATGGCTCAAGGTTCGCGAGAAGACGTCGCGCGGCTCCGGCAAGTTGGTGATGATCCGATGCATCACTTCCGAGCTGCTGAATCCGCGCCGGGAGTCGCGTGCGGGGGTTCGCCGCTTGCGGCCTGAGTTGTCGAGCATGGCGGCCAGGCGCTGGAGACGGCCCGCAAATGCGACCGGGTCGTAAATTCGCTCCAGGACGCGCTTGTAATCCAGAAGGACCTCCTGCCTCGGCCGCAGCGTGTCGAAGTTCAGGCCCTGGGTGCACTGATCCGCGCTTCCGGAAGGGTATCTTTCGGGCTCCGGGTGCAGGCGGCCTTCCCGCGCAAGCCGGCGGGTGAGTTGCGTGTTCGCCAAGGCGAAAAGCAGGCCCACCATGCAGACGGGAATCGCCGCGTCCTCGATCAGCTCCACCATGGCGTCCGCCACCGATCCTTTTTCGCTGTCGAAGCCCACGATGAATCCCGCGGTCACGAAAATTCCCGCCGCATAAATTTTTTGGATGCTCTCGACCAGACTCCGCCGCGTATTCTGTTTTTTCTTCGTCTGGATCAACGTGTCGGTGTCGGGACTTTCGATTCCCACGAACACGCCGACGAAGTTGGCCTCGTTCATCCGCTTCAACAGCTCGGGATCGTCCGCCAGATTGATCGAAGCTTCGGTCGTGAACTCGAACGGATAATCATGCTCTTCCAGCCACACACGCAGATCCGGCAGGAAGGCCTTCACCGCCTTTTTGTTGCCGATGAGGTTGTCGTCCACGAAGTCGACGTGACCGCGGTAACCAAGCCGATGCAGGGCATCGAGCTCGCTCAGCATCTGGTCGTTGGTCTTGGCGCGAGGCATCCGACCATAGAGCTCGATAATGTCGCAGAATTCGCAGGTGAACGGGCAGCCGCGCGAGAACTGCACGCCGATGTGAAGGTAATTCTCGAATTTGAGCAGATCGAACCGGGGGATCGGGCTTTTCGTGACGTCGACTTGAAACTTCTCGCCCTCGAAGACGCCTTCGCGCGCGCCCGCCTCCCAGGCTTCGATGAACTTGTCGATGATGCCCTCGGCTTCGCCCAGGACTTGAAAATTGGCCCGGCGGTAGATGTGCGGGCTGGATGTCACGGCGGGGCCGCCGATGACGACCGGCTTTCCACGGGCACGGCACAGGTCGATGACGTCGATCAGGTCGTATTGTTGCGGCAACATGCCGCCGGTCATCACCAGATCGGCCCACTCGAGGTCGTTATCGCTCAGGTCTTCGGCGTTGCGGTCGACCAGGCGGATCGACCACGATGACGGCAGCAGCGCCGCGACGGTGATCAGGCCGAGCGGAGCCGCCGGGTAGCGGGCGCCGAAAAGCTCGCATGCGGCCGCGAAATTCCAAAACGTCCCCGCGGAAAAGCGCGGGTAGATCATGAGCACGTTGCACGCGCGCGGCACTGACATTCAATCGGTCCTGACCGGTACGGATCTGCTTGTTATCACAAGTCTGGCGGACGTACACGTCCTATCACGGCGCATCCGCTCAGCGCCACCGCCGGTGCAGCCACAGCCATTGCTCGGGGTACTCGCGTACCCAGCCCTCGACGATCGAGGTGATCGATTGCGTGGTGGCGTGGACGTCGATGTCGCCCGCGCTGTCGCGCTTCGGCTCGATCGGCTCGGTGAGCTCGACGCGGAAACGATGATCGGGAAGGCGGATGGCGCGTGTCCCGTGGATCGGGCAGTCGAAGCGCCGGGCGAGTCGCGCGATCATCGGGTTGGTCTTGCAAGGGCGGCCGAAGAATTGGACGTCGATGCCCTGATAGAAGAACTGGTCGACCAGGATTCCCACGTGCGTCCCGCGCTCGAGCGCGGCCGCAACGGCGCTCGGCGCACCGATCCCGGTCGGAATCAGTGTCCCCATATTGGTCCCGCGTATTTCGCGGATCGCCGCGGCCACGGAGCCGACATTGGGCGCGCGAAAAAGAATGGCGCCGTTGAGCCCATAGGCCGCGGCAGCCAGCGCCGGCAGCTCCCAATTTGCGAGATGCGCGGCAAAGATCAGCGCGGGCTTGCCGTCCTCGTGCAGCTGCCAGAACCGCGCCTCCGTCTCGGGCGAAATTTCGACGCGGCCGGACCACCGCCGCGCCGGATCGAAGTCCCAGATCCGGTCGAGATGGGCAAACTCGGCCGCGATCCGCCCGAGATTGTCCCAGACGCCGCGCAGGATCTCTTCGATCTCGGCCGCCGATTTTTCCGGGAAGGCCGCGGCGAGATTGGCGCGGCCGGTGCGATGCTCGGGAAAAAAGGGCCCGACACGCCGCACGAAGGCACCGGTGGAATCGGCGATGCGATCGGGATTGGTGCGCCGGATCGCTTTGAGGAGCCACACCGCGAGGCGGCCGCCGACGGCAGCCCCCGCCGACTTCATCCGTGTGACGATCCGCGCTCGCAGGCGCCTCGCTCCGGTTCGCATCGCACCCACGACGCTTCGCTCAGAAGCTCACGATGATCTTGCCGAACACCTGGCGGCTTTCCAGGCGCTTAAGACCGCGCTCGAAATCCGCCAGGTCGACCTCGGTGTCGATCACCGGCTCGAGTCCCGCCTGCATCTTGGCGAGCGCGTCGCGAATGTTGCGCATCGAGGCGCCGAACGAGCCGAAGATGCGATATTGCTGCTGGAACAGCTGCATCAGGTTGAGCGTCGTCGTCGGTCCGGAAGTCGCCCCGCACGTCACCAGCCGTCCGCCGCGCTTGAGCGACAGCAGCGAGCCGTTGAAGGTGTCGGCGCCGACGTGCTCGAACACGACGTCGACTCCCTTCTTCCCGGTGATCTTGCGCACCACGCTCTCGAACCGCTCGGTACGATAATTGATGACGTGATCGGCACCGAGCGCCTTCGCTTTCGCCGCCTTCTCGTCGTCGCCGACGGTGGTGATGATCGTGCAGCCGATACTCTTGGCCATCTTGATTGCGGCGGTGCCGATGCCGGAGCCGCCGGCGTGAACCAGGATGGTCTCGCCGGGCTGCAGCTTGGCATTGTCGAACAGCATGTGCTCGACGGTCGAGAACGCAATGGGAGCGCAGGCCGCGTCGCGCAGGGCGACGCCCGATGGAACCGGGATGACCAGGCGGGCCGGCAGATTGACGAGGTCGCGCGCGAAGCCGTCGACGTGAAATCCCATGATTCCGGCGACGTTCTCGCACAGATTGTCGCGCCCCTCGCGGCAGGCCTTGCAGGCGCCGCAGGTCAGCGCGCCGTACATGACGACGCGGTCGGACGGCGTGAAATCCGTCACCTCGGGTCCGACCGCGGCGATCTCGCCGGCCGCCTCGGCGCCGACCACCAGCGGCAGCTTCCGTTTGACGAAAGCCATGCCGCGGAAGCCCCACAGGTCGAGGTGGTTGAGCGCCACCGCCTTGATGCGGATCTGAACTTCGCCCGCGCGCGGCGCCGGCGGCGGCGGCAGATCGGTCAGCTCGAGCTTGCGGTCGGCGACGAGAGTGAGCGCACGCATCGTCGCGTCACGGCGCGCGCGCGGCCGGCTCCCGGCTTATCACCAGCGAGACGTTCTGGCCGCCGAAGCCGAACGAATTGGAGAGCGCGCAGGTAACGCGTGCGTCGCGCGCGACATTGGGCACGACGTCGAGCTGGATCGCCGGGTCGGGCACCAGGTAGTTGATGGTCGGCGGGATGCGCTGGTGCTCGAGGGTGAGCAGCGTGAAGATTGCTTCGACCGCGCCCGCCGCCGACAGCGTGTGGCCGATCATCGATTTGTTGGACGATATCGGTACCTTTCTGGCGCGCTCGCCGAACACGGCGGCGGCGCCGATGTGCTCCATCTTGTCGTTCTCGGGCGTGCCGGTCCCGTGCGGATTGATGTAGTCGATTTCATCGGGCTCGCGCCCGGCATCGGCAAGCGCGTTGCGCATGCAGCCGATGATCGGCTTGCCGTCCGGGCTCGAGCGGGTGCGGTGGAACGAATCCGCCATCTCGCCGCACCCCTCGATCACGCCCAGCACCTTGGCGCCGCGCGCTTGCGCCGTTTCGAGCCGCTCCAGCACGAGGGCGCCCGCGCCGTCGGACATGACGAAGCCGTCGCGGTTCTTCGCGAACGGCTTGGCGGCTGCTTGCGGCGGATCGTTCTGCGTGGACAGCGCCGAGAGGAGCGAGAACCGGATCAGCGCTTCCGGATTGACCGAGGCGTCGGTACCGACGCACAGGGCGGCATCCGCCTCGCCGCGCCGGATCGCCTCGACGCCCAATTGAATTGCCGTGGCGCCGGACGCGCATGCGGTGGACAGCGAGATCGGCGAGCCTTGCGTTCCGAACCGCTCGCTCAAGTGCTCGGCGACCGACCCGAACAGGCAGCGCTCGTGCAGCGCGCGGAACCGGCCGGAGGCCGCCGCGCGCAGCAGCGCGTCGTAGTCGATGGAATTGTTCGCGCCCGCGGCTGCCGCGAATGCCTCGCGATGCGGCCATTCGAACTCGACCGGCGCGACCGCGAGGAAGAGCGGCCCCGGAAACGCTCCCTTCGTGCCGATCCCGGATTCGCCGATGGCTTCCTCGATCGCCATGATCGCGAGCCGTTCCGCGAGCTCGGTCGAGCAGAACGGTTCCACCGGTACGAAATCGATGGCCCCGGCGATCGTGGTCTTCAATCCCTCGATCGGAAACCGCGTAATGGTTTTGATCCCGGATTGCCCGGCGGTGAGCTTGGTCCAGTTCTCGTCCTTGCCTGCGCCGAGTGGGGTAACCACCCCCATTCCGGTGACGACGACGACCGGCCTGCCTGCTTTGTCTCGCGTCGACGCCATGATCGTCTCCTGCTAGTGCCCCGAACCCGAAGTTCGCACACCCGTGCCGCGAACCCAATTGCGAACTTCGGGTTCAAAAGGGGCACTAGAATCATAAACTTGCTAGTGTCCCTTTGATTCCGAAGTTCGCCTAAGAGTATGCCGCAAATGTTCGCGAACTTCGGAATCGGGACACTAGACGACCGATTCCTTGAGAGTTGTCATAAGCATGGGATTCATCTGTCGTTTCGGGCTCCCTATATGTGCTGTGGGGGACTTTGAGTCGAAGGATTGAACGGTATGGCAGCGTGGCGAA
>Ga0137374_10010562_pt1 | contig 10857 bp, 11 predicted proteins | sample SagtaG_20_FD_104811 | JGI IMG/M metagenome (GOLD analysis project Ga0137374, IMG submission 104811) | Vadose zone soil microbial communities from Sagehorn Ranch, Mendocino, California, USA - Sage1_R_100_16 metaG | ecosystem: Environmental > Terrestrial > Soil > Vadose zone | place: USA...
CTCGCGCGCGCGAGATCGCTGACTTCTGAATTCCAGTTGTATGCGAGCTCGTTGATGAAGCCGAGGCGCAGCCACACCGGGTCGGAAAAGTCGATGCCGGTCACGCGCCGCGAATAGGCGGGATGCTCGAAGACGCCGTCGGCGGAAAAGGCGAAGGTTCGCGAAGGAAAGCCTTGGCCGCGCCAGCATCCGTCCTGCGTCGCCGCGCAGCGCCGCGCCGGCGGATATTTGGCGTCGAACTCCGCGGCCATGCTGCGGAACGCCGCGCGCGGCAGGCCTGCCTCGAGCGCGCCACCCGCTCGATCTATGAGAAAGACGTTGTGGCCTTCGTCGATGCGCGGCGCGGGAAAGACAATCTGCCCGAGCACGCACAGCGCGACCGCGGCGATCACACCGAGCCACGGCGCAGGCCGCGCCGCCACCGTCCCCGCCACCACGGCGACCGTCGCGACGACGAGCAGCGCGTAACGGAAGAGATCGTTGACGGGCAGCCCGAGCGCCGCGATCACCAGCACCAGCGCGGCGAGCTTGAGCCACGGCTGCGCGGCTCGGCGATCGGCGAAATCTTTCTCGGTCAATGCGCGGCGCCCGGTTTTTTGCTGGACCGTACCCACTGGCGTCGCTGTTGTCGAATACGCGCAGAGCCGTTGACGATCAGGTCCATGACTCGCGCCACAGCGTCCCCTCCCCCGCTTGCACCCGAACTCGGGTTTACCCGAGTTCGGCCGCTTTTATTGATTGGCCGAAGTCGGAAACATCCGACTTCGGCTGGAGGGACAGGGAGGGGGCACGCAAAAAAGATAAAGCGTGCGCGCTCACCCCCTCCCCACCCCTCCCCCGCAAGCGGGGGAGGGAGCAGGGCGAGTGCGCGGCACGGCTGGTGAATCACATCCAGTAGCTGAACGCTTTGCTACCCATTGCTACAGTCACAGCGATTCCATTCCACCGGAGACTCGCCCATGCCGCCTGTGCTCGCGCTGTACGAAGATGTGCTGGCAAACGGCGCAACACTGGCGCTGCCGGCGGCGGCACGGATGATCTTCCTCGTGCACGGCGGCGTCGCGATTGCGGATCGCACGTTGCGCGACGGCGAGGCCTGGCACGGCGAAGCCGCGGCGACGATTACCGCCGGCACAGCCGGCGCGACCTGCTGGCGCTACGAGCTCGCGGCGCCGCGCGCGCCTCCCGCGGCCGGCGTCATCTCGCGCGAAAAACTTACCGTAGCGCTCGACACCTTGCCCGCGGGCGAATTGCTTCTGCGCGGCGACAGCGTCGCGTTTCCGCCCGGCGGCTGCGCCTACCGGCACACCCATCAAGGGCCGGGCATCCGCTGCCTGCTCGAAGGCGGCATCCGCATCGACACCGCCGGCCGCTCGACCTCGTACGGCCCCGGCGGCGCGTGGTACGAGAGCGGCCCCGAGCCCGTGTTCGCGCAGGCCGCCGATCGACCCAGCCGCTTCATCCGCGTGATGATCCTGCCGCGCGCGTGTTTGGGCAAAAGCTCGCTGCAACTCGTCGATCCCGCCGACGCGGCCAAGCCGCGCGCGCAGCAGTACCAAATCTTCGCCGACATCCCGATCGCCCGCCCAGCGGGGTAGTGGAAACGTTTGGGCGGCCGTCGCCGCAGATTGGGCGCACGCGGCTCCTGCGTCCCCTCCCCCGCTTGCGGGGGAGGGACAGGGAGGGGGCATGCAACAAGATCCGCGCAAGCTCACCCCCTCCCCAACCCTCCCCCGCAAGCGGGAGAGGGAGCAAACCGAGTTCGCTGCTTGAGCAGTGGATCACCGCTTCGAGGCCACAGTCACCATGGATGCGCATTAATATGGACGCGAATTAATTCGGCGCGCGGCGGCGGCGCGGTAGAATTGCGGCACGCGAGTAAGTGCGGCCGGCAGCGCCGAGCATGACGGGAGGGTCGCGATGCGGTGCACGGCTGCATTCATGACGGCAGCGCTCGCTTTCGCGACACTCAGCGCCACCAACGCGGCGCGCGCCGAGTCCGATGCCGAGATCGAGCAGGTGGTGCGCCGCCACGTGCAGCCGATGCTCATTGCCGCCGGCGGCATGGCGGTGGCGCTTCACATCGACGGCCGTACCTTGTTCTTCAACTACGGCATGGCCGACGTCGCGCACAAAACGCCCATCACCTCCGACTCGCTGTTCAATCTCGCCTCCGTCGGCAAGGCCTTCATCGCCACCTTGCTCGCGCAGGCGGTGAAGCAGGGCGAAGTCTCGCTCGACGATCCCGTCGCCAAATACGTCACCGAGCTGCAGCAGGGCGAAATCCGCAAGGTCACGCTGGGCCAGCTCGCGAGCCACACCTCGGGCCTGCCTCGCACACCGCGGCAAGACGAGCCGACACATCGCGGGCCCTACGCGCTTGCCGACTTCATCCGCTATCTCAATGCGTGGCAGGCGGACGAAGCGCATGCCCCCGGTAAGCAGGACATCTACTCCAACACTGGCTTCGTGCTGCTTTCGCTGGCGCTGCAGCGCCGCTTCAATACGCCGATCGCGCAGCTGATGGAGGCGCGGCTCCTTGCCCCGCTCGGCATGACCTCGACCGCGCTGCCGGTGCCGCGCGCCAACGCGCGCGGGCAGCTCGCGCCGGAGCTGCGCCGCCGCGCCGTGCAGGGCTACAATTCCGACGCGCAGCCCGTGGGCGAGCCCGGCAACCAGCAGGGCATGTTCAACTGGCCCGGCACCGGGCAGATGTATTCGTCGGCGCGCGACATGGCGCGCTTTCTGTCCGCCAATCTCGGCGCGCTGCCGGACAATGCACCACTGCAGGCGGCGATGGCGTTGGCGCAGCAGGGGGTGTTTACCGTCGGCCCGCGCTTCACCCAGGCGCTCGCCTGGCAGCGCGTGACCAACGGCGATCTCGTCATGGTCGACAAGAACGGCGGCCTCAACAACACCGCGACCTATATCGGCATGATCCCGCAGCGGCGGCTCGGCATCGTCATCCTCTCCAACTGCGGCGGCGAGCCGGCGACCCGCATCGGCCGCCAGACCATGCTCGCGCTCGCGCGCAGCCCCGCGTTGGTGAGCGAGCACGGCCATAAGGGGGAGTGAGTCGCATCGCCTATCGCCACGGTAACGGTTGAGCGGCTCCTGCGTCCCCTCCCCCGCTTGCGGGGGAGGGACAGGGAGGGGGCATGCGACAAGATTCAAGCGTGCATGCCACCCCCTCCCCACCCCTCCCCCGTAAACGGGGGAGGGAGCACACCGAGCACGCGGCGAGAGCGCGCACCCGCGTCCGCGCGCTCTAGCTCGCGCGGTTGCGCAGCACGAAGCAGGCACCGCCGGCGCGGCGGATGCTGCCGCACAGGCTCTCCGCCGCCGAACGCGTGTCGGCGCCGACGCGCACCTGGTAGAACGGCTGCGTGCCGCGGCTGCGCAAAATCGTGCTGAGCAAGCTCGGATCGCGCCCGGCGAGAACCTCGCCGTAGCGCTTGGCGAGCGTCGCATAGCTCGACAGCGCCTGGTCGCGCGAGAAGCCGGCGGACAGCTGCACCCCCCACGGCGCCACCGCTGTGAGGTTCACGCGCTCCTCGAGCTTCTGCACGAACGGATTGGGCGCGCGATGCAGAAGCGCCATCAGCTCGCCGCAGCCGGGCTTGGCGATCGGCGCCGGCTCGCGCTTGCCGCTCGCCGCCCATTCGTCGACGGAGATGCCGGTGATGGCGAGCACGTAGTTGCGCGTCTCCGCCGGCAGCGGCCGGCGGGCGGAAAGAAACTCGCGCAGCCGTCCCGGCCCGGCATTGTAGGCGGCCGCCGCGAGCCCGAGATTGCCGAACTGGTCGTAAAGCTCGCGCAGAAATTCCGCCGACTTCGGCAGCGCCTGCACCGGATCGAACGGATCGAGCAGGCCGCGCTCGGCCGCCGTCCTCGGCATGAACTGGGCGATGCCTTGCGCGCGGTCGCCGCTGCGCGTGCGCGGGCCCACGACGTTGGGCTGGAAGCGGCTCTCCTGCCAGATCACCCGCGCGAAGAACTCGAGCGGGAGGTTGTGCGCCCGCGCCGCCGATTCGATCATCAGGCACACCGACTCGCGCAGATCCGCGCCCCCGACGCGCGCCGGAGGCGGAGGCGCAGCGGCGGGCGGTGCGTCGGTCGTAGCAGGAGGCGGCGTCACGTTGCTGTCGGCCGGCGCAGCTGGCGCGCTGGTACCACCTTCCTGCGCGAGCGCCGGAAACGCCACGAGCAGCACGAGCGCAATGATGGCAATGCGGGCCATGCGCGATAACGGGACAGCCGATGAGATCGTTGCAGGCAGAATAGCAGCGCGGCCCAATGCGGCGAAACTCGCTATGCTCAAGTGGCCGGTACCGCAAACGGCGACCGATCGGCTCCTGCCTCCCCTCCCCCGCTTGCAGCCGAACTCGGGTCTACCCGAGTTCGGCCTCCTTATGAGTCGGCCGAAGTCGGAAACATCCGACTTCGGCTGGAGGGACAGGGAGGGGGCATGCAAAAAGATTCATGCGTGCAAGCTCACCCCCTCCCCAACCCTCCCCCGCAAGCGGGAGAGGGAGCACACCGAGTTCGCGGCGCTGATATGCTCTAACGTCACGAAGCTCACCTCACCCAACCTTTCGCGCAACAATGCCCCTTCCCCTCGCAGGCCTGCTGGTGGTGTCGCTGGAGCAGGCGGTGGCGGCACCCATGTGCACCTGCCGCCTCGCCGATGCCGGCGCGCGCGTCATCAAGGTGGAACGGCCGGAGGGCGACTTTGCGCGCTACTACGACAAGCTCGCCGTGCCGCGCGGAGCAACAGCGGCGAGCCTTGCCGCCATAGCCACTACACAAGCGGCTCCTGCGTCCCCTCCCCCGTTTACGGGGGAGGGACAGGGAGGGGGCACGCAAAAAGACTCATGCGTGCGAGCTCGCCCCCTCCCCAACCCTCCCCCGCAAGCGGGGGAGGGAGCGCACCGAGCAAGCGGAGAGGAAGAGCACGGCCAGTCCGCGTATTTCGTGTGGCTCAATCGCGGCAAGCAATCGCTGGTGCTCGATCTCGCACGCACGCAAGACAAGGCGCTGCTCTCCGCGATCATCGCCAAGGCCGACGTATTCGTGCAGAACCTCAAGCCCGGCGCCATCGCCAAGCTCGGCTTCCCGCTCGACGCATTGCGCCGCGCGCATCCGCGCCTGGTGATCTGCTCGATCTCCGGCTACGGCGAGGCCGGCCCCTACGCCGCGCGCAAGGCCTACGACATGCTGGTGCAGGCCGAGTCGGGGCTCGCCTCCATCACCGGCGGCCCCGAGGCGCCGGCGCGCGTCGGCGTCTCGGTGTGCGACATCGCCGCCGGCATGAACGCCTACGAGGCGATCCTCGAGGCGCTGCTTGCGCGCGAGCGCACCGGCGATGGTGCCGCGATTTCCATCTCCATGTTCGACGCCATGGCCGACTGGATGGCGGTGCCGTTGATCCAATACGAGGGCGGCGCACCGCCCCAGCGCATGGGGCTCGCGCACACCTCGATTGCGCCCTACGGCGCGTTCAAGACCAAGGACGGCGCCGACATCTTGATCTCGATCCAGAGCGACCGCGAGTGGCGCGTGCTGGCCGAGAAGGTGTTGGGCGACAAGGCGCTCGCCGCCGATCCCGCCTTTGCCACCAATGTGGAGCGGGTGAAGCGCCGCGCCGAGACCGACGCGCGCGTCGGCGCGGTGTTCGGCGCCACCGACGAGGCGGCGCTGACGCGAAAGCTTGCCGAGCACGACATCGCCTTTGCCCGCGTCAACGACACGGGCGACCTCGCGGTGCATCCGCAGCTCTCCCGCATCGAGGTCGGCACACCCTCGGGCGCGGTGAGCTACCCCTCCCCACCCGCGCGCTCGGACGCGACACCGCGCCGCTACGGCGCCGTCCCCTCCCTCGGCGAGCACACCGCGCAGATCTGGGCCGAGTTCATGCCTGGCGCGGAGCGTACGCGGGGATGACTCGCCGCCCGCGCCGCGCGTTCGGCCTATTCCCTCTCCCCGAACTCGGTGCGTTCCCTCCCCCGCTTGCGGGGGAGGGCTAGGGAGGGGGCATGCAATAAAGATAGAGCGCCCGCGCACCCCCTCCCCACCCCTCCAGCCGAAGTCGGATTTATCCGACTTCGGCCAGCTAATGAGTGCCCGAACTCGGGTAAACCCGAGTTCGGCTGTAAACGGGGGAGGGAGCAGACCGAGTCCGCGGCGCAATCGGCGCGCCAGCCGTTATCCTCAGCCGCGTCATTGCCGGGCTTGACCCGGCAATCCATCCTCTTCAAATGAAGCGCTTTTTTCCGATGGATGCAGTAGAACTCGGGCTTGCCCGAGTTCTACAAGTCAATACGGGCCGCAAGTCGGGTAAACCCGATTTGCGGTGTCAAGTCCGGGCATGACGAGACCCCACGTGCGCAGCGAAACCTACCGCGAGAGCGGTGTCGACACGGCGGAGGCGGATGCGGGGCTTTCCCGCATCATCGCGCGGGTGCAGAAGACCTGGCCGGCGGCCGGGCTCGGCCGCCTCGTGCTGCCGATCGGCTACTTCGCCAACGTGATCGAGCTCGACGGCATCGGCCTTGCGCTCTGCACCGACGGCGTCGGCTCGAAGACCATCATCGCCGACATGATGGGCAAATACGACACCATCGGCATCGACTGCGTCGCCATGAACGTCAACGACATGATCTGCGTCGGCGCCACGCCGCTCTCGCTCGTCGACTACATCGCGGTGGCGCAGACCGACGCCGCCATGCTCGACGCCGTGGCGGCCGGCCTGTGCAAGGGCGCCGAGCTCGCGGGAATTTCGATCTCGGGCGGGGAGACCGCGCAGCTCAAGGACGTGGTCAAGCACTTCGACCTGGTGGGGATGGCGGTGGGCCGCGTTCCCCTCGACAAGGTCATCGACGGGCGCGCCGTGCGCGAGGGCGACGTCGTCATCGCGGTGAAGAGCAGCGGCATCCACAGCAACGGGCTTTCGCTCGCGCGCAAGGCGTTCTTCGCCGACCATGGGCTTGCGATCGACCACAAATTCGACGAGCTCTCCGTCACGCTCGGCGAAGAGCTGTTGCGCCCGACCGACATCTACGTGCGCGAGGCGCTGGAGATCCTGCGCACCGTCCCCGGCGTCAAAGCGCTGATCAACATCACCGGCGACGGCCTGCTCAACCTCTGCCGCGTCGCCGCGCCGGTCGGCTTCGAGCTCGACGCGCTTTTTGACCCGCATCCCATCTTTCCCCTCATCCAGCGCCACGCCAAGGTCGACGATGCCGAGATGTTCGAGGTCTTCAACGTGGGCATCGGCTTCTGCTACGTGGTCGATCCCGCCTCCGCCGAACGCACGCTTGCCATCCTCGCGCAGCACGGCCGCACGGCGCAGCGCATCGGCACCGCGGTTTCCGACCCGCAGAAGATCGTGCGCATCCCCGCGCGCGGGATTGCCGGGCAGCACAAGCGATTTTGGCGGGAGGGTGCGGGTAAACGAAGGGTGGGTTGAGGATCGCCTAGATCATTTCGGTTGGATTGGAGGGTGCCGCTGCACGACATAGAATTGAGCGTTGAAGCGGCGTCGCGCTTCATCGCTCAAATCCCTGAGCAACGCGGCCTCTGGACCGAGGTCGCGACTCGGGCGTATCTCCATAGGAGACAGCGGGACACCCTCAGTCTCAAAGGTTAACTGCTCAGGTTCCAGGTACGCTCTAATTTCAGGAGCGGTTACTCCTATAATGTCCTCTCGACCGGCAAGAATGGCTGCCTCGACTTCCATCTGCATCTCATGTGCTCGCGCGGCCGCGTCACGCAGATTTTCCCGCCATCCCTCGAGCTGAGTGCGGAGAGTGAGCTCAGCAGCATGATCTAATTTCGATTCGATTTTCTGGCGGAGATCGCCGATCGACAGAGGCGTCAGCTCCCGTGGCTCTGAACAGAAGTACGTTCGGCGTGCGTCATACGCAATAACGTGCCGATCGTCATCCGCGATCAGCCCAATTTGCTGTGGGGCCACAAAGATTGATCGCTGTACAACCGTCTTCGCTGTCCAGGCGGAGTTTATTTGAGCAAGAGTGTGGAACCGCGGCGCAGCATAGAAGACGAGGTTTTGGCCATCGTCCAAAGCCACAAGAGACGTGTGCTGGAAGGAGCGCTTTCGTTCTGTAATTCCAAATCTGAAGAAGGGTACCTTTAGATCGAGGCCGTGCTTACTAATCTCCCTCGCTGCCAAGCGCATCATACAATCCGCTCGCTTAAACTGAAGGAAGAGAGGAGCTCCTGGTAAATCGAGTCTGACGTCATATCCACCGCTCGCCTTGCCCTCTTCAATGAGACTCGGAAAAATGGGAGCAGCCTGGAGCGCTGTCCAACCAACCAGTTCGTTGGTGAGGGCAAACCCGTAGCTGAATTCCGAAATCTCCGGCGTCACCATCGCCTCAGTCATTATGAGTTAGCTGCGCAAATTTCGTCACGGTCGACCGCTCAGCTTCTTTCGCAGCTTGATCGAATTCCCGTTCCAGCCACGCGGATACCCCGGTTAACCCCTGTGCAACGTCACGCGCCCATTTAACGTAGTCGAGTCGGCGCTTGACGGACCAATCAGGAGGCGGGCTTGCTGCGATAGCCCGCAAATTGCTGGTCTTGTCTGCAAGCTTGAGAATCTTCGCCCGAGGTGACTTCTCTGGCGCGTGTACAACTTGGCGCCGTTTCCGCTCCTGCTTTTCAAGGTTCTTGTCGTCAGTCACCTCTTCGACGATCTTGGCAACATCTTCGCCGAACGTCTCGGCGATCACGGTGCGTGGCACTTCTTGATCCTCGATCGCGTCGTGGAGCAGCGCCGCAACCACAAGCTCGGGATCCTTACCGTCAGTCGCTTCGGCCACAAGCATCGCGACCTCAAGCAGGTGATTAACGTAAGGCTCCTCAGCCGCGCCCTTACGACGCTGGTGAACGTGCCAGCGTGCGGCAGCGTCGGCTGCTCTAAGAACCGCAATCCACTCTTTCGCCATTGATCTCTCCCGCCAAGTCTTAATGCTACTACTTGCCAGCGTCACCGGCACAATGCACCCCATCCCGCTAGTGGAAACCCGCTTACATGTCGAGGCGATCGAGGTCACCGAGGCACTGAAGCGGCAGCACGTCTCGCAGGCCTTTTGCTCGGCGCTCCCGGTTGCCTACGGCGTCCCGTCGCCCGACTGGGAGCCGTTTGCGCGCTTGATCCTGCAGGGGGCCTACGAAGCAACGCTACTCGCCGCCGTCCTCAATGCGCGGTGCGGGGTCTCGAACGTGGTCTTTCTCACCCGCCTAGGCGGCGGTGCCTTCGGCAATGACCCAGTCTGGATCCAGGAAGCGATCAGGTACGCACTCGACATCGTTGCGCCCTTTGATCTCGATGTGCGCCTCGTCAACTACCAAAAGCACAGATGAACCGTGAGTGTTGAGGGGTGCTCGGCAGAGATGCCGCGCAGCCCATCATTGCCTGCCCGAGTGCTCCCCAATTTGGAACTTACATTTTCCAGAACTGCCCACCCACTCGGGTCAGTCCTAGCTCGCAATCCTGGCGTGGTCGCTGGTGCGTGCCGCGACCCGAATGGAAAGGTCGCAAACGAACTTCTCTACCGTCACGACGAGGGGCGGATTGAGGTGGTCGAGCTGGGGAGGGAGGGGCAAATGCCATCTATGGCAGCGAAGAACAAATTTTTGGCGCCGAGGAACAAATCCGCGGACGGGGGCAAAGCGACAAAGGAACGGAAATCCGCCAAACAACGGACCTCCAACAATGGAAAAGGCCGAAAGGATAAGACTGAAGGAGAGATTGAAGAAGATTAGAAAATGGAAGAGAGACCTATCATACTTCCTTCAGGACCTGAGAACGAAGTCAGACCTTAGGATGACTCCAGGAACACCCGAGCACTTCTACTGGAACGAGAGATTTGTTGACCCGCTGTCGGCTTTCATTTGCACTGTAATGACCAAAAGGAACTAAACGATGCCTGAGAATGCGACTCCAACTACCAATCTCGCGCCTGAGTCACGCGAGGCTACACATGGCCAGAAGATGATCGAGATCAGGATCAGGTTCTGGACCGATGCCATTGCTGAAGCTGAAGGTCACGTTGTACCGAAGCATGGTTGGACATCCGGCGTAGTTCGGGTCAAGGCCAACCCGGTACATGGCATCGTTGATCACGATCCAATTCCGTTCAACACGCTTGCGCAATTGCCAGCAAAGATCGAGGAACTCTTAATTCGGGAGGAAATCGTTCTGCGCCCATCTTCGCGAGCGCGACGATACATCAGGTCATGATGTAGTTCACCGCAAGGAGGCGGCCGCGTGCTGCCGCCGTCGGTGCATCAGGGCCGACGCATAATGTTGGCCAGGAGCGGATCCTGGTCAAGGATACGGCGGCTGAGACGTGATAGATTGGCCCTGACAGCGCTCCAGGTGCCAAAGTCCGACAGCCGCACCGACCGCGGAACCCTACAGGCAACCGCATTCGGTCATTGCTGACAGATCATGAGCAAGCTCGAACAGCTCACGCCCAACGCCGCCGTGCGCGGCATTCTGCCTGACGGGCTTGTCACCGTCGTCAGCGTCCAATGGTTCGGCTCGGAGGCGCTCGAACTCACGTACAAGTCCCCAAATGGAAAGGTCGCGAACGAACTCCTCTACCGTCACGACGAAGCGCGCATCGAGGTGGTCGAGCTGGGGAGGCCGTGGAGCTTCGACGGCGACGGTAGCCTCTTCCGCCTCGTCTCCGAGGCCCACCGCATCCATCTAGTGGACCAAATCTGACTTTTCGATTCTCTTGCGGATTCCCCTGCAGACTCGGTCATGCGAGTCTGGGGAATGCACGAAAGAACCCAGATCAAACTGAGCGCCACCGACCGAGCCGC
>Ga0137374_10010565_pt1 | contig 10855 bp, 3 predicted proteins | sample SagtaG_20_FD_104811 | JGI IMG/M metagenome (GOLD analysis project Ga0137374, IMG submission 104811) | Vadose zone soil microbial communities from Sagehorn Ranch, Mendocino, California, USA - Sage1_R_100_16 metaG | ecosystem: Environmental > Terrestrial > Soil > Vadose zone | place: USA...
GGGCTATCGATCGTCGAGCGGCAGCCGGACAGCGACGATCAACGTCTTCGTGCGGCCATGGCTCTGGTCGCCTGCCCGACGAGCTCGATCGGCACACTTCACAAGACGGATGTCTCCCGGGCGGCGCGATGCTTTCCCGAGCCCATTGCGCCCGACATCGAGGATGTCTACGCGTGCGGTTGGGCGTCGAGCTCCTCGTTCGGAGCTTCGAGTTGGCTCGTGCGGCGCCCCCAAGGCAACGTTCTGGTCGACTCGCCGCGGGCGTCTCGGCAGTTGCTCGAGCGTATCCGCGCGCTCGGTGGCGCGCGTTTCATGTTTCTGTCTCATCGCGACGATGTCGCCGATCACGCTTACTGGCACGACAAGCTCGGTTGCGAACGCGTGCTTCACTGCGACGATGTCGGCGCGGCAACGCGCGACGTGGAGCAAAAAGTCTCTGGTCGGACGCCCGTCGCGCTGGCGCCCGATCTGCTGGTCATTCCGGTTCCAGGCCACACCCGAGGTAGCTCAGCTCTGCTCTACCGCGACGAGTTTCTCTTTTCCGGCGACCACCTGTGGGGCGACGGCGGCGAGCTCGGCGCAGGTCGCGATGTGTGCTGGTACTCCTGGAACGAGCAGGTTCGTTCGCTCGAACGACTCTTGGATTACGGCTTCACCTGGGTTCTACCCGGCCACGGCAACCGCCATCACGCCCCCTCTGCTGCCCAAATGCGCTCCGACCTCCATCAACTGCTCGCACGCATTGGCCTACGCAAGCAGAGGGAAGATTAACCGCCAAGGCGCCAGGGTTGCCAGGATTTTTGGAGTGTCATTTCGAAGGAGGCGGGTCGCAGGGATTGAGCACGACACGCTACCCGTCGGCCGGATCAGGCCCTAACAAAAATCCTGGCGGCCCTGGCGCCGTCGCGGTTCACTCTTTTCTATCGATATCGGCGTGAGAAAAACGCCAGGCGAGAAGCAGAGGCCGCCCTGCGGGGTGCGGCCGGGCGGCCTCTGCTCTCGTTCTGGGCTACGGCACGCTTACGGACCGCCCTGCGCGGCCGTCGCTGGCGACCGCTCGTATCTCAGTCGAGGTGACCGAGGGTGGCCTTCGCGCATCGTAGGTTTGCCAATTACCTCTTGTATCTTTGTATTGAATGGTCAGGCCCGGCGTCGCCACGTTGGCGGCGAGCGTTCCATTCTGGATCTGGCCTCCCGGGACCTCCACACGGTAGCGGACGCCGGACTTGTCGAGTTTGGGCAGTTCTTTGTAGCCGACGGTATTGGCGAAGCGCTCCCAGTCGGCGGCGAGCTTGGCCATGTCGATCGTCGCGCGGTAGTCGGTGCCGTCGACCGGCTCCCAGGCTCCGCGGTGCCACGCGCGTTCGGCGAGCGCGAGCAGACGCGGAAACACCATGTAGTCGACCTGGTCGTCGGTTCGCATCGTCTCGCCCCATTGCGGACCCTCGAGCCCGATGATGTTCTCTGGCTTCGTCAGGCCGAGCACATTGGAAACGGCGCTGGTGAAATCGCCGCCCATCCGGTCTTTCGAGATCTGCGAGTTGGCCGGCAAGTTCCCGGAGATGTAGAAAAAGAGCTTGCGCAGATTGGTGTACCGCGTGGCCCAGTAATAACCCCGTTCCTTGGGATCGGCCTCGTAGGGATGGTCGAAGTAGAGGTAGTCGGGCGACGTCAGAATGACCTTGTAGCCGGCGTTGGCGAGCGCGTAGACCGAGTCGTCCCACCAGAACAGCGTTCCCCACCAGTTCGCGCTGGCGGCGTTGTTGTTCAAATCGGAACCGGGATCGAGAAAGACTTTGCTGACGCTACCGTCCGGCGCGACGACGCTCTTGCGCATACCGTCGGACCAGCCGCGAACGCCGAACCCGCGGGCCTGGGCGAGCGAGTTCACGCGGCGCATGAAGTACCCGTGAACGTCGTTCACGCTCTTCACCTCGCCGCCGGCCGCGTAGAGAGCATTGCAGATGGGCGACGCGGTCCACGCGCCGCCGCCGACCTCGTCACCTCCGATGTGCCAGGTCTTCAAGGGAACGCCGGCCTCGGCGTACATCGCTTTGACTTCGTCCATCACTTTGGCGACGAACGCGTACGGCGACTCCATGCATGCATTGATGGCGTTGTCGGTGTAGTTCTGGTTCGTGGAATATTTCGACGTATCGTCGGGATCCGCCAACCGGTAGGTCATGTCCCCCGCGCGCGCTCGCGCCTCCATCGCTTTGATGGCCGCGCGCGCGTGCCCCGGCATGTCGAACTCGGGAATCACTTCGATGTTCCGAGCCTGCGCCGCCCGCACGATTTGCACGAAATCCGCGCGCGTCAGGTAACCGGTGCCGGCCGTGTTCGTCGAAGGGCCGGACCCGAGCTGGGCCATCAGGCAGACTTTGTCCTCGAGATCGTGGCAGCGTTTCGCCCCGAGACTGGTGAGCTCGGGCAAGCCCGGAATTTCCAGCCGCCAGCCCTCGTCGTCGCCGAGGTGCATGTGCAAGGTGTTGAGTTTGTAGGAGGCCATCTGGTCGAGCACTTTGACGACTTCGCCGCGGCCGTGGAAGTTTCGGGAGAGGTCGAGCTGGACGCCTCGATACGCATAGCGGGGCGGGTCGTAGGCGATCGTCACCTGGGGCAATCTCTTGTTGATCGCGACGTCGCCGGGCAATAGCCCCGCCATCGTCTGAAGTCCCCACGAGGCTCCCGCCGCGTCGCCCCCCACGATGGTCACCGCCACGTCGTCGACCTTCAGGGTGTACGCTTCCTTCGTCGACTTGCCGGCGAACGCGGCATGGTTCGGATCGACCGACACATAAACCGGGGTGCCATCCACGTCGTTGGAGCGCACGCCCAGTTGAGCGAGCCTCGCCTTGAAGCTCGCGACGGCCTCTGCCCCGATCCCGCTCGCGCTGATCTTGAGGCCCGGCTGCAAATTCAAAATACCGATGCCGTTGGTCATGTTTTGCGGCGTCGGCACGACTTCGGAAGCGACGCCGGCGGCGCCGAGATCGCGCACGCCGCTGTTCTCCGCGAAGCGTGTGCCCGCGGTGGCGATCACGCTTTGATCGATGGGGTGGCGTCGCGTCTGAAGCGGTGTGACGAGGGGCGCCACGAAAGCGGTGAAGTCCTCGGTGTCGGTATTGGCGACGGAGGCCGGAGTGAGACCCGGTCCGGTCACATAGGCGCGAGGCATGAAGTCGCTCTCGCTCATCATCCAAAACTCCGCCTGGAACGGGATCTCTTTGGTTTCGCCCGCCTTGAAGCCGGTGAACCCCGGCGCAAGCTCGATCTTGTGCAGATCGCCGTTGATGAAGCTGATGGTGAACTCCGAGCTTGCCGTGGTCAGGATCTTGCGAATGCTGCTGTAGTAGATCGTCCAACCGCCGGCATTGAGGTCGCTGCCGGTGTTCTTGAGACGAATCTTTCCATCCAGACACAGCGCCGCCGGCGCGTTGGCCGGGCAGTCGTCGGGAACGTTGGCAACGACTTCGAACGTCACCTGAATCGACGATGCAATCCGGGCGATATCGTTTTGCGTCAAACGATCCGCTCCGGTGACCAGGTCGTCGTTCCGATCTTGATTACCCCCGCAGGCAGCTAGCACTAAAGATGACACAAATGCGCAGCTCAGGGGTCGTGATCTCATATAGCTTCCTCCGTAGGGTAATCTGCTACTTTGGAACTCGTTCGCCGAGGTCCGCTGCTGCCCGTCATTGCACATAGCCGGCCATCGCCGCCCTTTTGAAAGAAGCTCAAAGATGTTGCCGATTTAGTTCGCCAGGCAATTTCCATTGCCTGCCGGATTGCACAGATTGTGAAGGGCACCGCTGCACAACTTGTAAAGGTTTCCGCCTCACAACTTGTGCAATGCGCCATCGCTCGCTACGTTGAAAGACCGTGGTCATTTCGGCGCAGCCACCGAAAGACGATACGGCCGAGCCCACCGAGATCGGCCGCAAGACGGCCGACGACGGTAAGCGACCCGAGCTTCACCTCGTGGTGATGGGGCAGGGAGTATTTGCGAAGTATCCGCTCGCCGGAAAAATCGAGGTGAGCATCGGCCGCTCGGACAAGGCCGACGTACGCCTCCGCGATCCGCAGGCATCACGCAAGCACGCGCGCCTGTTCGTGGGCGACCGGCTGAGACTCGAAGACCTGGGCAGCGCCAACGGCACCCGCATCCGGGGGAGCAAGCTGGTGCCGGGCAAGCGCAAAAGGATTGCTCCCGGCGAACCCATTTCGATCGGTTCCACGATTTTGATGGTTCAGCAGATGTGGGCCTATGGACGGCCGAAGCGTCTCTGGCCGCACGGCTACTTCGAGGCGCGGCTCGAAGAGGAGTGCGCGCGCGCGGAGAGGACCGACGCGAGATTCGCCGTGGTGCGCATCCACATCGAAGGCGGCAACGGCTCGTCGCCCGCCAGCCTCATCGCCGAGGAGCTCCGCAGCAGCGATGTCCTTGCCACCTATGGGCCGGCGGATTTCGAGATCCTGCTCGTCGACACCCCCCGCACGGTCGTCATCTCGATCGTGCGTCGAATCGTCGATCGTCTCGCGAGCCACGGCATCAGCGCACGGAGCGGCACGGCCTGTTATCCCGAGCACGCGCGCACCCCCGATGCCATCATCGCGCGCGCTTGCGCGCTGGTGAGGGGCACGGAACCGAGCGGTCCGCCTCTCGTTCTCCACAGTGATTCGATGCGGCGCGTCTACGAATTCGCGACGCGCATGGCCCAGGGAACGATCAGTGTGCTCATCTTGGGCGAGACCGGCGTGGGCAAAGAAGTGCTCGCCGAAACCATTCATCGACTGTCCCCGCGCAGCAGCCGTCCCTTCGTTCGGCTGAACTGCGCCGCCTTCGCCGACACGCTGGTCGAGAGCGAGCTCTTCGGCCACGAGCGCGGCGCGTTCACCGGGGCGGCTCAATCGAAGCCCGGGATGCTCGAAACGGCTGACGGGGGTACGGTCTTTCTCGACGAAGTCGGGGAGTTGCCGGTGTCGTTGCAGGTCAAGCTTCTCCGGGTTCTAGAGACGCGCGAGGTCGCTCGAGTGGGTGGGCTCAAGCCGCGCAAGATCGATGTCCGCTTCATCGCCGCCACCAATCGAGATTTGGAAGCCGACGTGCTGACCAGCACTTTTCGTCAGGATCTCTACTTTCGACTGAACGGGGCGACGGTGCTCGTCCCGCCTCTTCGCGAGAGGCTGTCGGAGCTTCAGTCTCTCGCCGACAGCTTCGTCCTCCAAGCTTGTCAGCCTCTCGGCCGAACACCGCCCCTCATCACGCCCGAGGCGAAGGAGGTTCTCGAACGTTACTGTTGGCCGGGAAACATTCGAGAACTGAAGAACGTCATCGAACGCGCCGTTTTGCTGTGCTCGAGTGACGAAATCACACCGCAACACTTGCCCATCGAAAAAATGGGAGAAGTGTTCCCGCGCACCCGTCCGAGCACCCGCTTTCCGGCGGCTGCCCCCTCGACCGCTCGGCCGGAAATCGTGCCGCCGGAGAAAACCTTTCCAGGAGTTCCCGACGGGGTCACCTCACAGCGTGCTCTCATTCTCGACGCTCTCGGTAAATGCGCTGGCAACCAGAGCCGTGCCGCCAAGCTTCTCGGCATCTCGCGCCGCACGTTCGTTTCGCGGCTCGACGCCCTGGGCATCGCCCGCCCGCGAAAATAAGCGAGCACCGACCGCTCTCGGCGATCGGTGCTCGACTATTTGCGTAAGCGAGACCTACCGCCGCCGGCGGCGGCGGACCATGGCCAGGCCTCCGAGGGCCAGCGCGATCGCGGCCTGCAGGGCCGAGCTTCGGCCGCGGCTGACCGTCGCGCCGCCGCAGCCCTGCTTCACGGTACCGTCGTCGACTTCGTTGGTGGTGGTATCGAGATCCGGCGGCGCATCGACCGTCGGATCCGGATCGCCACCTTCGTCATCCGCGAGGAACGCGGTCGTCGTGCCCGAGGTGGTGACGTTCGTGAACGTCCCCGTGCAAAGGGTGCCGTCGTTGTGGCTGGTCACCGCGAGACCGATGAACGTGTCGGTCGCCATCGTGATGCTCGTCGACCCGACGGTGGTCCAGGTCGATCCATCGCTGGACGTGAAGCCGGTGAACGTACTCCCGGATCGTCGGACGCGAACCCACTTGGGGGGCGTTGCGTTGGCGCCGGCCATGCTCGCCGAGGTTCCGCCGGTCGAGTTCCGGAACTGGAAGGCCGTGGCCCCACCGGCAGAAAGCAGCATGTGCGCGTGCTTGGAGCCGCCGGTCAGGGTCTCGCGGATCATCACGCCCGCCTTGGCCCACACGTTGGTGTTTTCGACGCCGGTCACGCGCGCTCGGATTTCCCCGTCACCCGACAGCTTCTTTCGAACGAAATGAAACTCGTCCGTGCTGCCGAAGATGTCGGCGCCCGATCCCTCGACGGTAAACGTACCGCTCGACTGCATCGCGCTGCCGGTGGCGCCGACCGCGCCGATATCGAGGTGGTTCCACGGGCTCGGCAGGTTGTCGACCGTCGCGTCGACCTGATGCGTGCCGGTTCGACCGGAGGTGTCGAAGATGACGAGCTTCAACAGGTGCCCGCCTTCGGCGATCGTCGTCGTATCGAAGCTGGCATGGCTTCCGTTGAAGTGGTAGTGCCCCGTTCCGGTGTCGGTGAACTTCAAGACGTTGTCGATGAAGAACTCGCCCTTGGCGGTGGAGCCGTCGAGGTTGCTCCCTCCGTAGAATTCGGCGCTCTTGCCGCGGACGACGTCTCCTTCGTTCGGCAGCGTGACGAGAGTCTTCGGACCGGTGCCGTCGTTGTCGACATTGTCGACCGCGACTTTTTGCGACGACAAGCCCGACGCCGAACAGGTGATCGCGGCGCTCTGGGTGATGGCGTCGCCGTCGTCTGCGGCGTTCACCGTAACCTTCTGCGTGGTGCTCCAGTTCGACGACGTGAACGTCAGGCTGGTCGGTGAAAACGTGATGGTCGACGAGCCCGCGGTGCGTGCCAAGTTGACCGTCACGTTCGAGCTCGGCTGCGCTGCGAGGCGCACCGTGAAGGACCCGCTGCTTGCCTCGTTCACCTGCATGCGGTTCGTAGAGACCATGATCGACTGGGTCGCCGTCGTCGTCGATACGACCTTCCACACCTCGCCGCCGTTGTGGGTGAGGACGTAGAGATTGCCGTCGGACCCTACGTCCAGATCCACGGGTCCTGAGAGGCCGGTATCGAAGACGGAGACCGATTTCGTCGACACATTGAGGGCTCGAACGAATCCACCGGTGTAGTCGGAGAAAAAGTAGCGTCCGAGGAAGTTCGAGAAGCCGCCCGGAGCGCTGGGGGGCTGATAGAAGGTGCCCCCTGCGATGGCTTTTCCGAGATCGTGGCCATATTTGAAAAAAGCCGTGCTGTCGCCGTCGGTCGTTCCGCCGCGCCAACCGAAGTCCTTGCCCTTCACGAGATCGTCGATCTCTTCCCAGGTATTTTCTCCGACGTCGTTGACGAAGATTCTACCCGACGTGGGATGAACGGCGAACGTGAAGGGATTCCGCATGCCGAAAGCCCAGATCCGATCGCGTGAATTGATGCCGTCGCCCGAATTGAAGAAGGGATTGTCGCTCGGCGCGGTACCGTCGGCGTTGATGCGCAGGATCTTCCCCAGGTAGTTGGAGAGATTGGTGGCGTTGGAGGCATTGTGGTTTTCGCCGACGCCGACGTACAGCTTGCCGTCGAGTCCGAAGTGAAGCGGACCGCCATTGTGATTGCCGTCCTGAAGATTGTTGAGATTGAGAATCTGCTTCTCGCTTCCGGAGACGGCGACGTCGCCATTGGCAGTGAAGCGACTGATGCGATTGTGCGGAGGAGAACCGGGGACGGTGTAATAGACGTAAATGAAATGATTGGAGACGAAGTTGGGATCGAAGGCGAGACCCAAGAGCCCCCGTTCGTTCGCGCTAATGGTGACATTGTCGACCGGAATCGAAACGAACGGTGTCGACAAGAGCGAACCATTCTTGATGACGCGGACCTTGCCGATGCCGCCGGCCTGGGTTCCGCGTTCGGTCACGAACAGGCGCCCGTCGGGAGCGAAAGCCATCGAAGTCGGCTTGGTCAGCCCACTGACCAGCCTCGACTTCGCAAAACCCGATGGCAACGCAGAAGCGGGCATCGAGGCAGAAACCAACACTGCGAAAACGGCTGACGTGGATAGAAAACGCTTCATCGTCGTTTCTCCTCGAAGGGGTGTGCGCGCGGACCTTCGTTACAACGAATGCGAAGCTAGACTAGATATGAATAAGAAGCCTGAGGGCAATCGGTCTGGTTCACAATTCGACACGCAATCGTCACTCGCCATTCTCAGCGCACCGAACGTTCAGAACATCGGCAAGGAGATCCCGGACGAAAGTTCGTTCGTCTTCGGTGCACGATTACATCGGGCGCGCATCGCTCGCGCGTAAGCGCAAAGTCGAGCGCTCAGTCTCTTGACCGGAGAATACACGCGAAGCGACAGGGCGGCACGCTCGCAAGTCACAATTCAGTTGGAGGGTAAACTTACAAACAAGCTATTGCCCGGTGACAACTTGTGGATGTCCTCTCCCCCGAGCCGATCGCGCGACGTTCCGTCACGATTGGCTTTCTACAATCGGTGGTCCCTATGCTTACCAGGCTCGCGTAAAACGGAGGAACACTATGCGCATTACGGAATGCGCACGGGGTTGAACGCTTTCAGCGCGATCGGGGCGTTCGTCCCGACCGTGACGTTCACGGCCTTGTCGGCCTCGACGGCCGTCACTCGTCCGTGGTCGAGCTGCAGGACGAACTTGCAGGACTGGTCGAAGGCGACGTCCGGCGTGCCGTTGCCGTCGAGGTCGAGCTCCTTCGCCTCGCCGCCGGCAGAGGTCGAACCCACGTAGGTGTTGCCTTCCACGCGGCCGAGCACCGTCTTGAAGCCGTTGGCCGTTGCCATGAAGCTGTCGCGAACGGCCGCTCCGTCGGGCGCGCCGGCGCTGCGGGGATAGACGAACGTGCGGTTGGCAGCGGTGCCGGTGGCCAGATAACGAATCGACTGCAGATCGCCGTAACCGCTGCGCACCGTGCCATCCATCGTGAGGGTGGCCGCGCCGCCGACGGCGATGAAGTTCTGCTCGTCGGTGCCCATCGCGAAGTGCGTGGAAGCGAGATTGTTGGCCACGCTCGTGGCGAGAGCGCCCGCGCCGTCGTTGACCAGAAGCGGCCATGACATGCCCCATTGGCCGGCCGGGGCGCTCGAAGTGAGGGTCGTCAGAACGCCGTCCGGCGTCACCACGAAATCTTCGTGGAACGTGGGACCCGTCTGCCCCGTGACAGGGTGGTAATCGAGGGCGAAGCGCACGAGGAGCGGATGAACGAACGTCGTGCTGAAGTCGGCGCTGTAGACCTCGGGGATCGAGGCCAATCTCACCCATTCGGCGCCTTGCATGAACGTCGGTGCGAAGGAAAGCCCGATCTTCGTCTTTTCGTCGCGAATTCCGTCGGATGGGCCGAGACGCGAGTCCCAGTCGACGCGGCTGAAGCGCGACACGCCGAGCGCCGTCCAATAGATGCCGAAGGCGCCATTGAAATCGACCTGACCGCGAAGGGCGATCTGGATGTGCATCCCGCCGGCGTTGACGTACGCGCCCGCGAAGGGGTCATCGGACTTGAACGCATAGCCGCCGATTTCGTTCCAGGTCGGCCACTCGGCGATGTCGGCCTTGTGCTCGTAATAAGACTCGGCCTGGTGGTAGGTCATGTTGCCGTTGTACATCGACGGCGCGCTGTAGCTGGCGAAGTGAACCTTGTCGCCGAACGCGAATTGATTCTTGGTAACCGAATAGGCGCCATCCGGGCGCTGCCACCGATCGATGCCGCGCAGCACGAGCATCGCTGCGCGCCGATAACGCCCCGCGCGCTCGAGGTCGCCCTGCGCCAAATAACGATTGGCGAGGCGTTCGTAGACGTTGCCGGGGACGACGTCGTTCCACGAATGGTCGCCGGAGCGGCCCCCGGCCCCTCCTTGCCCGGTCGGGTCGAGGACCTTGACCGCGTTCTCGCCGCCTTTGACGGTGAACGTGGTCATCGTGCTCTTGGAAGGCCCGTTGTAGCCTCCCTCCAAGATCGTTTCGATGTTCATGCGGGCGACGGATTCGTAGGCGTACGTCTCCGGAATGGCCTGCTGGTCGTGGTACCACTGCAAATCGGCGGTGGTCACGCGCGCGAGTTGGCTCGGCCAGCTCGACTCGAGGTAGGCGTTGGCGGTCGCCATGTCGATGATGCCGGCTTGGCCTCGCAGAAACTCGCCCTTCATGGCGTACGTGCGCCAGTTGTTGGTGATCGATCGCACGACCTTATCGACGGGCGTGCCGAGGTTCTGGCGCCACTGTTCCGCCTTGGCGGCCGGTACCTTCGACTTGAGCAGCAGGTACGCGCCGGAAAGGGGAGCGAGGAAGAAGTTGCCGTGGTCGTCGGGAATGATGCCCGTCGAACCGTTGGTTGCGCACGCCGCGATTTGGCCACTCGTGTGGTCCATGGCTTTGATCGCAGCATCGAGAAGGTCCGGTGCTTTGCCGGTGTCCACCAACGTTGCCGCGGCGAAGATGAAGAACGGGGTACCGTATTGGTACTCGCGCTTGTAATTCGGGTCGATGATGGCGCCGCTCGTCGGGTCCTGCCATTTCGCGACGGCGTGCACGGCCTTGTCCAAGTTGGTGAGGTAGCGATCCTTAGGAAAGTTGAGGGGGTTACAGGGACGCGCCGTGAGATGGAAGTCTTGAACCGTGGGTTTCCCCATCGGGAACGTTCCAGATCCCCCCGTGCCCCCAGACCCGCCCCCCCCCCTGCCTCCGCAACCGCCGGCCCCTTCGGGCGAA
>Ga0137374_10010585_pt1 | contig 10848 bp, 8 predicted proteins | sample SagtaG_20_FD_104811 | JGI IMG/M metagenome (GOLD analysis project Ga0137374, IMG submission 104811) | Vadose zone soil microbial communities from Sagehorn Ranch, Mendocino, California, USA - Sage1_R_100_16 metaG | ecosystem: Environmental > Terrestrial > Soil > Vadose zone | place: USA...
CATGGCCACGTTCAGCGCCCGCCACGAGCATTGCGCCTGTGCCATGGCCATGGGCTATCACCTGCCACCGGCAAGGTCGGCGTCGCGTCCGTCACCTGCGGGCCCGGCTTCACGCAGATCATGACGGCGCTGACGGTCGCATCGCGCGGAAGAATCCCGCTCGTGGTCTTCGCGGGCGAAGCGCCGATCAACGCCAAATGGTAGAATCAGGCGCTCGACCAGCCGCCGTTCGCCGCCGCCGCCGGCGCACACTACATTTCCGCGCACAGCCCGCAGCGCATGTATCAATATGTCCGCGAGGCGTTCTACGTCGCGCGCCACGAGCGCAGGCCGGTCGTGCTCGGGGTTCCTTACGATCTGCAGAAGCAGCCGCTGCCGGATATCGGGGAATACCAGCCTTCATCCGCCGTCCTGCCGCACACCGAGCCCACGCCTCCCAACCCGCATCAGATCGAACAACTGGTCGAGAGGCTCGCCCAAGCGAAATGTCCGATCATCCTCGCGGGGCGCGGCGTGATGCGCGCCGGCGCGCAAACGGAGGTCGAGGAATTGGCCGAGCGGTCGGGTGCCCTGCTTTCAACCACGCTGCTCGCCCGCGGCATGTTCGATCATAACCCGTTCTCGATCGGGATCGCGGGCGGTTTCGCGCGCGATATTGCCCGCGAGGTGGGCGAGCAGGCGGACCTCGTCATCGCCATCGGCACGAGCCTCAACTATTACACCGTCGACGGCGGCAGCATGTTTCCCAGGGCCGAGGTGGCGCAGATCGACATCGAGCCGCTCGGGCTCCGCAACGGCCTGAAAGCCGCGGACCTGTATCTGCGCGCGGATGCGAAATTGGCAGTCGTGGAGGCCGTCAAGAGGCTGCGCGAGCGGGGCGGAACGAAAGCGAGCATCCGGTCGGATGAGCTCGCGCGGCGGATCAAGGAAGAACCGGCCGACCGCGCCCGGTTCTCGATCGCACCGGGCTTGCTCGATCCGAGACAGGCGATCGACGTGCTCGACCGCGTGATCCCCAAGGACTACGACTCGGTCAGCGGCTCGGGTCACCAAGCCTATTTCCACTCGACCATGCGGGGCCGAAAGCCCGAGAACTATCACGCCATAAGGGACTTCGGCGCGATCGGCAACGGCATCTCCTTTGCGATCGGCGTCGCGGCGGCGAAGAAGAGCGGCAAGGTTGTCCTGTTCGAAGGCGACGGCAGCCTTCTCATGCACATCCAGGAACTCGAGATGGTCAGGCGGCATCGACTCAAGCTCTTGATCTGCGTGCTCAACGACGGCGCCTATGGCGCGGAAATCCACAAATTGCGTGCCGATGGCGTCGACGACAGCGGCTCGATCTTCGGACGGACGGACTTGGCTTCGATCGCCAAGGGATTCGGCCTGCGCGGTGCAACCGTGACCGATGCGAGCCAATTCAAGTTGCTGTTCGATGCGTATCAAGTGCAAGACACGGCCGAGCTTTGGAACATCCACGTCTCCGATCAGGTCGTCAGCCCGAGCGTGTGGCGCGGGGTGGGCCGGGGCCACGGCAAGATGTAGGGTCGGACCGCTAGCTGCCGGTCGTGACTTTCAGCCGATTGCTCGCGGGAAGATGCCGTTCAAGAGCGACTGCAATGAAATTGATCCGCTCGGCGACCGCCGTGTGCGGGCGCTTGGACCGCCTGCCGGGCCGTCCCGCAGCCTTCAGCGCACAGGTGCCGGGATCTGAATCAGTTCGGCGACTTCCTTTCTCGACAAGGATGTCTGAATGTATCTCAGGGTGATCGCATCTTTGATGATCGCACTGAGATTGTTGATCTTGTCCGGCGACATCATGTCCTTGGTGAAGAATTCATCGCGCAGCCGCTGGGCGAAACCTTCCGATACGCCGGCGAATTCCGCGTAACGCTTGAGCGCCGCCGGGTCCGAATACATCCACGCGATGGTCTCTCGATAAGCCTGCATGAAGCGTGCAAGCACGTCCTTGCGCTTCTGCAGGGCATCCGCATTCGTGATCGCCACACTGATCGTCTTGCCGCGGATCGTGCTGACGTCGTTCGCCCGCGCGACGATACGGATTTTGCCCTGCTCGATCGCGTCGATGCCGAATGGGGGCGTGGCCCAGCCGACGTCGACGTGGCCCAGCATGACCTCGTTGAAAGTCGCGGCTGCTCCCCCGGTCGGCGAGACCCTTGCCTTGAGACGGTATTGTTTGATCAGGTCGAGCACGTCGTAGTGGTTCGACGAGCCGTTCGTCGAATAGGCGATGCTCTTGCCGACCATGTCCTTGATCGTCTTGATTGCCGAGGTGGTGGGCACATACCAGTAATTGGCCGCGCCTGTCGTATTGGCACCGATGATTCGCACCGGGGCGCCTCTGGAGTAGGCGCGCAGCACGCCCATCGAGCCGATGGCCAATCCCACGTCGGCGTTGCCGGATATCACGCGCGATTCGGTCTCGCCATCAGTCTGCGTGTAGTTCAAATCGAGCACGATCCCGTGCTTCTTGAAGATGCCGGTCAGTTGACCGAGCTCCGGCGCGGCCGATTCCCAGGCACCGCGATGGGCCGTGGCGAGTTTCAGCGTGTCCTCGGCCGAGGCGTTCGGCGGCAAGGACAAGAGCGCTACGGCGGTCGCGACGACACAGTTCAGACTTGTTATGTGCTTCATTGCTCGGCATTCCTGCGTGCCCCCGCAAGAGATAGCACACTTCGCGGGAATTGGCCCAGCAGATGTTGAAACGGAAGGAGCGGATTGCCCGCCTTGAGCCGCCAGGCTCGGAGTGTAGAATCCAGCGGTTTCCACACCGGCACGGTGGCGACCGGGCAGCTTTCGGTACGCGGGCTCCACGGCAAGGGACCAAACCCTGGCGAGCCGGGAGCAGGCGGTCGCGGTGGATTGGCTGACGATGAACGATACGCGCATTTCTCGTTTGTGAGCGGGAACCGTTTTGGCGGGAGAGAAGATGAACCTCGGAAATCTCGATCTGACGACCACATTGAACCGCGTAAACGAGGCAACGGAGAACATCAACGTCACGAAATTGCTGATTCAGCTCGGCCTTGACCCCAGCAAAGTCACGTTCGAGGCACTCTACAATCGTCTGGCCGATATCGTCGCCAACCTCAGTGTGTTACATTTGCTCATTCTGGGCGGCGCGATCTTCTACGTCGCCACGCTGTTGATGCGGACCATCGTGCCGCTGCGCGTCTGCAACATCATCAGCGACCTGTTCTTCCTCACCTATGGCCTGCTGGTCAGCTCGATCAGCACGATAATCCTGTATCTTCTGTTGCTGCCGATCAACAGTATCCGCCTCTATCAGATGCTCAAGCTCGTGAAGAAGGCGCGGACCTCCGCGCAAGGCGACCTGTCGATGGACTGGCTCAAGCCGTTCATGACTCCGCGCAAATACCGCAAAGGCGACGTGGTGTTTCGCAAGGGGGAGCCGGCCAAAGACATGTTCACCACGGTCACCGGAAAGTTTCTCGTGACCGAGCTGGGCATCGAGCTTCCGCCCGGACGCCTCGTGGGCGAACTCGGTTTTCTCTCGCCCAATAACCAGCGGACGCAGACGGTCGAATGCACCGAGGACGGGGAAGTGCTGACGATCTCTTACGACAAGCTGCTCGAACTGTACTTCCAGAATCCGGAATTCGGCTATTATTTCCTCCGCCTCACCAGCGACCGTCTGCTGCAGAACATCGCGCGGCTTGAGGGAATTATCGAGCAGAATAAGGCCAAGCTGCAAGCCGACGCGACCAGAGAATGAATTGAGACCGGGCGACCCACCCGGCTGTCGACCATCAGGCAGGATGAACTCTAATCGACTCTCTGGGATCGGTGCGCGTCAGCATCGCCCACAGCAGATGTTCGAGGTTGGTGACGCATCGGTTCGCTCAGGCGATCATCTGCGATTCGCGTCGTAGACGATCTTGCCGCCGACCATGGTCAGAACCGGCTTGATCTCCTTGATTTCATCCGCCGGGACTTCCAGATAGTCACGATCCAACACCAGCAGGTCCGCGTACTTGCCCGGCGCAAGCGATCCGAGATTGCCCTCCTGGAAAAGGAACGGGGCGTTGGAGCGCGTGTGCGCGATCAACGCCTCTTCCCGGCTGATGGTCTGGTTGAGCACCTTCTTGCCGCCGACCATCTTGCCGGTAACGGCCCACCACAACGTGTAGAACGGGTTCGACGGCGTGACGGCCGTGGCGTCCGATCCAAGGCCCCACGGCACGCCGCTGTCCTGAATGAGGCGAAGCGGCGGCATGTCGAACGCGCGCTCGCCGTGGACCTTGAACATCAGCCCGCCTTGGATCGTCGGCCGGCTGTGGATTTGGGCATAAACGTCGAGCCGTTTCATGCGCTCGAGATCCTGCGGCTCGGCCTGGTCGAGGTGGGAAAAGGTCCACCGCAGGCCCTTGATGGGTTTCTCCTTGTTGATCGCCTCCATGGCGGTGAGGAAACCCTCGATGCTGCCGCGCAACTGCGCGTGCACGTTGAGGTGAATGCCGTTCTTGGCCAAGCCGAGGCCGAGCCGTTGCCACAACTGCAGGGCTTCCGGGGTCGGATTCGCGGCCTTGGCCAACAGCGCGTCGTGCAGCGGGAAATATAGCGTCTCGCCGTAGCCCGTCAGGTCGAACCAGTCGTCGCCCTGGAACGGCTTGATCTGCGCGATCCGGCCGAGCAGGGTTTCGACGTCGGCGGCCGAGCGCGGCTCCTCGTAGTAATTGTAGAAGGACCGCACGGTCATCTGGCCGGCATCGCGCGCCATCCGGAACGCATCGATGTGGCTCTGCTTCACGCCGGTGCCGCCCTGATCCTGAAACGCCGTGATCCCCATCCGGTTGAGATCGCGCATGATGAGGCGAACATTCTCGACGGCCTTCTCGCGCGCCACGTCGCCGAGCCTGTCGCGCATGAAACCGATCGCGGCGCCGCCGTTCAGCGCGCCGGTCGGCTGACCCTGCGCATCCTTCTCGATCTTGAAATTGGCCGGATCGGGCGTGCTCGCATCGATGCCCATGGCCTTGAGCGCCGCGCTGTTGGCGTAGACGCGAAAATAGAACAGCTGGAGCGCGACCGGATTGTTGGGCGCTATCGCATCCAGCTCCTGTCTGGTGAAGCCGCGCGGCTCATCGGCGAACTGCTCTTCTGACCATCCTCCGAGGACCGCGATCCATTCGCCGGGCTTGGACTCGGCGACTTTTTCGCGGATGAGGTCCAACGCCTGCTTGTGCGAAATGATCCCGTCCAGGCGGACTTCGCGATGCCAATATTCGGCGGCGCGCATATAATGGGCGTGATTGTCGATCAATCCCGGAATGACCGTGCGGCGCTGCAGGTCGACAACCTGCGTCGCCGGTCCCTTGAGCTTTTCGATATCGGTATTGCTGCCGACCGCAACGATGCGCTCGCCTTTCACCGCCACGGCTTGCGCGATGGTGAAGCGATCGTCGACGGTGACGATCTTGCCGTTCATCAGCACCAGATCGGCCGTTTGCGCCGATGCTGCGGCAGACCAGACCGCAGCAAGCCAAACAAGCATCGAACGCGCGACGGAAAAACGCATGACGGTCTCCCCCGAACAGTTTCTTGAGCTTCCCTTCCCTTGGTGTTGATCGGCATACCACGCCGGCCTCGCTCTGTCGTCGTCGGGTCAGCCATGTCGGTCCGGCCTACCTCTCGCCGAGTGGGCGACGCAGTGCAGGTTGCCGGGTGGCCGACATCTCGCGGACGCTCGTGGTTCTGATGCCGGCCCCTTCGGTACCGATCCTGCTGCCCATGCTGCGATGGGTGGTTCGCCCTGCGTCCACGGCGGGGTATAATGCTGCGAGCGGGTACCGGGCATCTGGCACGGAGACGGCCAAGATGAACATGAGGCTCCAATTTCTCGCTGTCCTGCTTTTGATCGCGGCCGCGACAGGTGTGTCGGCTGCCGCCCAGGAGAAAAGCGACGCCTCTGCTGCCGGCGCGCGGCAGGCACTGGTCATGGGAAATGCGGACTATCCCGATGACGATGTGCCCCTGCGCCATCCGATCAAGGACGCCCGTGCTCTCGCCGGCGAGCTGCGACGCGCCGGTTTCGAAGTCGTGGTTGGAGAGAATCTGAGCAGGCAGGCGATGCAAACCGCCATTGCCGGTTTCAAGGCGAAGATCAAGCCGGGCGCGGCTGCGCTGATTTTTTTCAGCGGTCACGGAATCCAAGTGGGTCGGCAGAGCTACATGATTCCCGTCAACGCACAGATTTGGTCGGAGACGGACGTTCGGCGCGATGCGATCGGTATCGAGTCGGTCTTGGCGGACATGGACAGTCGCGGCGCCCGGGTGAAGCTCGTCATCGTCGATGCGTCGCGGATAAATCCGTTCGAGCGCCGCTTCCGCGGCTTTTCCGCCGGGCTGGCCTCGATCGTCGCACCTTCGAGCACGCTGATCGTCTCCGCCACTGCGCCGGGAAAGACATCGAATGACGGAAACGGCGAGAACAGTCTGTTCGTTGGCGAGCTGCTCAAGGAAATCCGGTCGCCGGGGAAGACGGCGGAGCAGGTTTTCGTCAATACCGCCCGCGGCGTATCGCGTGCGTCCGATGGCCGACAGCTGCCGTGGGTCTCCTCGTCGCTGGCCGAGGATTTCTATTTCAACTTGCCGTCCACGGCCGCGAAACCGCTTCCATCGACCGAAGCGCTGTCCATGCCGAAATCCCCACCCGTCGATGCGGATGCCGAGGTCCGGCGCGGCTGCCCATCAACCGAGCAGGCGACGACGAAGAAAGCTTGGAACGAGTTTCTCGCCAAGCACCCGACCGGACCTTGCGCCGACCTGGCGCGCGAACAGCTGGCGAAGCTTGAAAATGCTCCGCCGGCCAAGCCTCCGTTAGGTTACCGGCCCGCCGACGACCGCGCCCTGCAGGACGTCAACGCGGCGATCAGGCGCAACCCCAATGAGGCCGACGGCTACTACCAGCGTGGCCAAACCTATGCAAAACGGGGCGAGTACGACCGCGCCATCCGAGATTTCGACCGGGTGCTCCGACTCAGTCCGAAGGACGCGGAGGCTCTCAACAACCGCTGCTGGACGCGCGCCATCATCGGCCGGCTGCAGGCGGCACTGCGGGATTGCAATAAAGCGCTCGCGCTTCAGCCCAACTTTGCCGATGCATTCGACAGTCTCGCTTTTACCTATCTGAAGATCGGTCATGTCCGACGCGCGATCGTGTTTTACGACGCGGCGCTGCGGGGCAATCCGGAGCAGGCGTCTTCGCTGTTCGGGCGCGGCAAGGCCAAGCTGAAGAACGGCGACACCACCGGCGGCACCGCCGATATCGAAGCCGCAAAGGCGATCAAACCGGACATTGCCGAGGAGTTCGCAGGCTACGGTGTGCGATGATCAAGCGGCACGCAATCCAAATGTCTTATTGAAGGGAGGACGTCATGGCGATCAAGCGTTCGGGCGCGGGGCTGATGGCAACCGCGGCGACCGGGGTGTTCCTGGGCGTGGCGAGTTTCAGCCTCGCTCACGCGGCGCCTTTCATGGTGGTGGGCAACGACGAAAAGGTCCTCTGGGACGACGACGGCAAGCCGGTGCTGTCGCCGGCGGGTAAAGACTCGGTTCTCATCGTCGACCTTGCGAATCCCGAAAGCCCCAAAATCGTCGCCAACCTGCCGCTGAAGAATTCGGTCGTTGGACCACCGGTCAACCTCGATATCGATCCGACCGGGGCCGTGGCCCTGGTCGCGGACTCGATGGACGTGGTGAAGGACGGCGATGCTCTCAAGCAGGTGCCCGACAACAAGGTGTACGTCATCGACCTGAAAGCAAATCCGGCCAAGCTCGCCGCGACGGTGACCGTCGGCAAGCAGCCTTCCGGCCTGAGCATCAGCCCCTCCGGCAAGCTCGCGCTCGTGGCCAACCGGGCCGACAACTCGCTCGCAGTGCTCTCGATCGACGGCACCGACGTGAAGGTCATCGACACCGTGGCGATGGGAGAGAGCGTCTCGCACGCCGTATTCACCCAGGATGGCAAGCGCGCGCTCGCGACCAAGTTCCCGGGGCACAAGCTGTCGCTCCTCGACGTTGCCGGCGACAAGGTCACCTACACGAAAGTCGATCTCCCGACCGGTCTGTGGCCGTACAACGTCGTGGTAGCGCCGAGCGGAAACATCGCGCTCACCGCGGACAATGGAAATGCGGGTTCCGCCGATGGAAGCGTCGACACGGTGAGCGTTGCCGATCTTACGGCCAATCCGCCGCGGATCATCGATCGTGTCGTCGTCGGCGATGCGCCCGAAGGATTGGCAATGAGCCCGAAGGGCAATGTCGCCGTCGCCGTTCTGCTGCGCGGCTCGAACAACAAAAAGGCGTTCTATTATCACCGCAACGGGAGCGTCGCGGTGCTCCGCATCGACGGCAAAAAGGTCACCAAGACGCAGGAAATCGAGGTCGGCGGCCTGCCGGAAGCCGCGGTGTTTACGCCCGACGGGAGATACCTTCTGGTCGGCAACTACCTCGACCAGGACTTCTCGATCCTCAAGGTCGATGGCACCACGCTCACCGACACGGGCAAGCGTTTCAAGGTCCCCGGGCATCCCGCCTCGGCACGCATGAGTCCGCGCTAGCCGGATATGCAGCCTCCGCACCGGTTCCGACGTGACCATACGTCGGTTCGTTCGCCAACAGGGCTGCGGCGAAAATGGTGACCCGTCCGGTGCCGGTGGCGCTTATTGCCGAAGCTTTCGCCAACGCAGGTTACAGCCCTGCCATGTCCGGGGTCTTCTTTTGCCGGCGAGCGCCTCCGCCCGCGGCCTGCAGGACGTAGGGGATGACCTGAGCGTGGAGCCTCGCCGACTTGTCGATGCTGGTGTGGGTGATACTCCCGTCCTTGCTCACGTCGACGTTGCTGAGCGTTCCGCGGAAGCCCGCCCCCCGCTTCATGTGGGCATAATCGCGCTGCGTGATGTTGACCACCCGGGCGACATTCTTCGATGCCGAATAGGACTCGGTGCCGTCGAAGGGAACGATCAGCGCGACCGGAATGCCGCGTTTGTCGAGATCCTGCCCCATCAGCATGACGGCGTTGGCGCCGAGCGAATGGCCGATCAGGATGACGGGGCCGTGCTTGCCGGCCTTGTACTTGGCGGCGATCGCGTTGACGAGGGCCTCGGCTTCGGCGTGGTTGTGCACCGATGCGGCGACGCCGCGGCGCCTGATTTTCTCGGCCAGATCATCCATGCCGAGCGAGAAAATGTTCATCAGGCCGCGCAACACATAGACGTGCGCGCGCCCGCCGGTCGGCTTGGCCGGCGCCGACGGCTGAACGGCCGGCGGCGACGCCTGCGCGGCTGACGGCGCCCGGGTGGTTTGCGCGGCGGCCGGCAGCGTCGCCGCGGCGAATCCGAGCAAAGATGCGGCCGCAAGAACGAAACGCTGCCGCCCGGGCGCGACCCTCAAGCGATGCGCCGCGCGCGTGGGCGCCAAAGCGGATGATACCTTCATGAATGCCCCAGCCCTCAATCCGGTGCCATGATCCTGCCACCGGGACCGACGCTCGGCAACGTCGAAGCGAACGCCTTGGAAACGAGCTCCTGCCCGACGGAGGATCAGGCACCGGAAAAAGCAGGCATCGCGGGGATGAATTTCACAGGCATTCACTCCACAGATAGGCATTCCTTCAAGAACCCGGTAACATCGATTCCGAGAGAATCACCTCGCGGGAACCGGGAGACGGGTGGGTGACGAGCTCGATCATCACAGTGGCAACCATGAAGGGCGGCAGCGGCAAGAGCACGGTCGCCAGTTGCCTTGCGGTTCATTGGCAGCTCGACGGCCGCCGCCCGACGATCATCGATGCCGATCCGCAGCGCTCGATCGCGCGGCTGGCCGCGCGCGAGCGGGCGCTCGGCGGCGTGCCGGTGGTCGAGGACGCGACCGAAAATGCGTCGAAGACGGCGCACCGTCTCGCCGGCGGAAGCGGCCCGGTCATCATCGATACGCCGGGCTTCCGCTCCGAGACCACGCTCGCGTGCCTCGCCGCGACCGACCTTCTCCTTGTCCCGGTCAAGCCCTCCCCCTACGACGTTGACCGGATGCTGGATACGCTCGACACCCTCATCAATGGCGTGAGCGGCCGGCGGCCGGTGTTCCGATGCCTGCTCACCCAGACGACCCGCGACTCCGTCATCGCCAGGCACATCCGCGCCGAGCTCGCCGAGGCCGGGTTCCCCCTGCTCGACAGCGAGATGACGAATCGCGTCGTCTACCCGGAGGCTGCCCTGTGGGGCGCGACGCCGAGCCTCATCGACAGCGCGGGACCCGCCGCGCGCGACATCGCAGCGATCGCCGACGAGGTGGACGGCATCCTCGGCATCAAGCGGGCGGCGTGAGCATGAAAAAACTCCCCAAGGCAATCATGCGCACGCCGGATGACCTGCGCGCCGCAGCAAGTGGCGCAAAGGATGAGCAGGAGGCGCCCGCGCACTCGACCGATTCGAACGAACCAGCGGACGCTGTGCCGCCGGTTTCCGCTCATGCGGACGACGTTCACGGGGCTGTGCCGCCGGTTTCTTCGCCGCCCGTTACGGGTGCTCTCGCTCCCGTCGCACCGACGCGCGCCGAGTTCGATGCGGGGGAGCGGCTGTTCCACGCCCGTGCGATCGTACAGCGCCATGCCACCTATGCGGCGGTCGGCGGGATCATCCCGCTGCCGATCGTGAATGTTGCCGGCGTTACCACCGTCATCGTGCGCATGGTGAAGATGCTGAGCGATCTCTACGGCGTGCCGTTCGAGCGTGACCGTGCTCGCGCCATCGTGATCGGGCTGGTGGGGGGCACCATGCCGACCGGACTCGCCGCCGTCACGACCTC
>Ga0137374_10010593_pt1 | contig 10844 bp, 7 predicted proteins | sample SagtaG_20_FD_104811 | JGI IMG/M metagenome (GOLD analysis project Ga0137374, IMG submission 104811) | Vadose zone soil microbial communities from Sagehorn Ranch, Mendocino, California, USA - Sage1_R_100_16 metaG | ecosystem: Environmental > Terrestrial > Soil > Vadose zone | place: USA...
AGAAGTAGGGAGTAGGCGTTTTTTTTCATAAGGCTCCTACGGAAAACCCCTGGGTACGCATCGCTTCCAGCGTGCAGTCATGGGCGGAAGACCCATTGAGGCCCGCATCGCGCCTGGGACCCCCGCGCGCGCGATTGCAAGCGATAATTACTTGACGCAAGAGTGGCGACTTCGGGAATGTATAATTCCGATCAATACGCCTTTCCCCACTACTGCACGCTGGAAGCGATGCGTACCCAGGGGCGATTTTCATTATTTTAGAACCCGCCGAATCATATCTTCACTTCCACTCGCTAGCAAGCAGAGCGGGCGATGAGGGCTTTCGCGACATTGGCGATTTTCCAGATGCGATGTTAATCTCCGTCCGCATCGCGCCGCGAAGCTTATTGCTTTTCCAGAACCGAACTCTATGCGAAAAAGAATCCTGCTCCTTTTAGCCTTGTTGGCGGTCGTTGCCGCTCTATCTTCTAACCGCCGCGTTGCGTCGGCGCATGCCGAATTCGACCTGATCATTTCCGGCGGGCGCGTCGTAGACGGAACTGGCAACCCCTGGTTCAAGGCCGACGTGGCGATCAAAGACGGGCGTGTCGCCGAGATCGGGAGCGTCTCGCCGGCGCGCGCGGCCCGGGTGATCGACGCGAAAGATTTGATAGTCTCGCCCGGGTTCATCGACGTTCACACGCACATCGAAAGCAACATCCTCGATCTGCCCGCGGCGGAGAATTTTCTGCGGATGGGCGTGACCTCCGTCGTCACGGGCAACTGCGGCGGATCGGCCCTGCCGCTTGGCGAATGGTTTTCGCGCCTCGAGCAGAAGGGCGTCTCAATCAACGTCGCGGCGCTCGTCGGTCACAATACAATTCGCCACGCCGGGATGAACGGCGATTTCGACCGCCCGCCCACGCCCGAAGAGATGCAAAAGATGCGCGAGATGGTTGATCAGGCGATGCGCGACGGCGCGGTCGGACTGTCAACAGGCCTCGAATACGTCCCCGGAACTTACGCTAAGACGGACGAGATCGTCGAGTTGGCGAAAGTCGCCGCGAAGTACGGCGGGGTCTACGCCTCGCACATGCGCAACGAAGACATCGATATCGAGAAGTCGATCAACGAAACGCTCGCGGTCGGCGCGCAATCGGGTTGCCCCGTCGAAATTTCGCATTTCAAAGTGTCGAGCAGGAGCCGATGGGGCGCGAGCGCAGTCACGATCAAGATGGTTGAAGAAGCCCGCGCCCGGGGGCAGCAGGTGACAGTTGATCAGTATCTCTATCCGGCGAGCAGCACCGGCATCGGCATCCTCTTCCCGTCATGGCTCTTCGAGGGCGGAAACGACAAGACCAGGGAGCGGTTGCAGGACGCGGCCACACGCGAGCGCGTCAGACGCGAGATGATCGCCAAAGCCACGCAGGGCGGCTTCAATGACTTCTCGTTCGCCTACGTCGCCAATCACCGCGCCAACGAGTCGTTCAACGGCAAGAACATCGCCGAGATCACGAAGGCCGTGAAGCAAACCACCGACGTGAGTTCGCAGGCCGAGCAGGCGATTGATCTGCTGCTGGCGGGCGGCGCGCAGATGGTCCTGCGCAAGATGTCGGACCAGGACGTCGAGCGAATCTTTAAACAGCCGTTCACGATGGTCGCTTCGGACGCGGGCGTGATTGACGCCGAGGGCGCCGGCGTCCCGCACCCGCGCGGATTCGGCAACAACGCGCGCGTCCTGGGAGTCTACGTCCGCGATAAGCGTCTGGTCGGCATGGAAGAAGCCATCCGCAAGATGAGTTCGCTGCCCGCGCAGACTTTCAAGCTGTGGGATCGCGGCCTGCTGCGGCCGGGAATGGCCGCCGACATCGTGATCTTTGACGATAAGACCGTCGCCGACCGCGCGACCTTCGAACAGCCGAAGCAGTACGCCGCCGGAATCGATTACGTGATAGTCAACGGCCAGGTCGTGATCGAGAAGGGAAGTCACAGCGGCGCGAAGCCAGGGAGGATTTTGCGCGCGCCTGGCGCTAAGGGGCTATAATTACGTTAAAGCGTGCGCAAATAAAAGTTCTTATTAGTCGACGGAATTCGCGCTCAATGTCCGACAAACTTCAGTTTGTCGAGGTCTGATCGACAAGCCGCTCGGAAGAAATAGAAAGGTCTTCTTATCCAATCTCGACAAACTGAAGTTTGTCGGACATTGAGCGCCCCCTGATTTATGCACGGGCTTCAATTAGACCGGAATTCAAAACTAGGGCCGCCGACGGCTGCCCACTCCCGGAATGGAATTCCTGAATATCACTCCGGCGCAATTATTCGGCGAGCAGCTTACAATCAGTACCGCGAGCGGTAGCGAGCGCGGCGCTGATCAAAATCCACGCTCGCTACCGCTCGCGGTACTGATCTGATATCGAGGAACAGGATGATCAAAAAATCTTTTACCTTTTGCTTTACATTGCTTGTCTGCTGTCTCAGCTCCGTTTCGCTCACGGCCTCCGCTCAAACCACCGTCCAGATCAAGCCGGGGCGTGATCCGAAAGTAGCCATCGACGAGGAGTACACGAAGAAGATACGCGAATACACGACCGAGGCCTTCTTCAATTCGCCGCTCACCGATTACCTGCCCGCGTCGTCGAAAGTCCCGACGCCGAAGGCCGTGCTCGGCGACGTGGCGGGCGCGCCGGGCATTCTGCCTTATTCGAGCGAGGTTTACCGCTACATGCGGATGCTCGAATCTTCCAGCCCGCGCGTCAAAGTCTATTCGATCGGCAGAACCGAAGAGGGGCGCGAGATGATCGCCGTCGCGGTCAGCTCCGAGTCCAACATCGCAAAGGTCGAAGAGAACCGCGCGCGTCTGGCTAAGTTGGCCGATCCGCGCGCGATCAACCTGAACGACGACGAGGCCGAAAAGATCATCGCCGCTTCGGTCCCGGTTTATTACATCACCGGCACGATCCATTCGCCCGAAACCGGCTCGCCGACGGCGCTGATGGAGTTAGCCTACCGGCTAGCCGTCGACGAGAGTCCGTACGTCAAACAGATTCGCGACAACCTGATCACGCTCATCACGCCCATAGTCGAAGTCGACGGGCGCGACCGCATGGTCGACGTCTACAGATGGCATCTGGCCAATCCGGGCAAGAACTGGCCGGGGCTGATCTACTGGGGCAAATACGTCGCGCACGACAACAACCGCGACGCGATGGCCTTGTCGCTGCAATTGACGCGAAACGTGCTGAACACCTTCATCGGATGGAAGGCGCAGGTGCTTCACGACCTGCACGAATCGGTGCCCTATCTCTACGACAACACCGTCGGCGATCAGCCTTACAACGCATGGATCGACCCGATCCTGGCCGACGAATGGCATCTGATCGGCTGGTATAACGTCGGCGAGATGACCAAATTCGGGATGCCCGGCGTCTTCACGCACGGGACCTTCGACACCTGGTCGCCGAGCTACCTGATGTTCATTGCCGCGTCGCACAACGGCATCAGCCGTCTTTACGAGACCTTCGGCAACGCGGGCGCCGACACCGTCGAACGCACGCTCTCGCCGTCCGAATATTCACGCACGTGGTACAGACAGAACCCGCCGCTCCCCGTGGCGAAATGGTCGCAGCGCAATAACAATAACTATCAGCAGACCGGTTTGCTCGTCTCGCTCGCCCACTTCGCGACCAACGGCAAATACTTCCTGCGCAATTTCTACACCAAGAGCAAGAACTCGATCCTGAAGCCGAAGACCGCAGGCCCGGCCGCTTACGTCTTCCCGGGCGACGACCCGCGCCCCGGCGGGCAGGCCGAATTGCTGCGCCTGCTGCAAATGCAGGGCTGCGAGGTTTACCGCGCGACCGCCGAGTTCACCGTGACTATGCCCGCGAAGAAGAAACCGGCGCGACCCGCCGCGGCCGAGACGAAAGCTTCGGGCGACGGCAATGGCGACGGCGGAAACGGAGGGCAGGAGAAAAAGGAGACGATCACGCGCACATTCCCGGCCGGAAGTTACGTCGTGCGAATGGATCAGCCATACAGCCGCATCGCCGACATGATGCTCGACCTTCAATACTGGGCGCCGAACGACCCGCAGCGGAACATTTACGACGACACCGCCTGGACGTTCGGCGAATTGGGCAATGTGCAGGTGGTCCGCGTGATGGACGTCAAGGCGCTCGACGCCCCGATGGAGAAGGTAAAAGGTGAGGTGATGGCCTCCGGCGGAGTCATGGGCCGCGGCGGCGATGGAGAAACAACTTACGTTATCAATCATAACGCAGACAATGCTCTGATCACTTTGCGCTATCGCCTCAAAGACGTCGCTTTTGAAGTCGCCGAGGAGCCTTTTGAAATGGCCGGGCGAAAATTTAATCGCGGATCATTTATCCTCCGTAACGCGTCCGGCCCCGAATTCGAGCGCGCGCTTAGGGAACTTGGATTGGAGGCGTGGATAGGCACTTCACTGCCGTCAGTCAAGACGCGCCCGATCAAAGCCGCACGAGTCGCCATTATGCACACGTGGATAAGTACTCAGGACGAGGGCTGGTGGCGGCTGGAGTTCGACCGTTACAAAGTCCCTTACGATTACATCAGCACGCAGGACGTGGCCAAAAACGACAACCTCAACGCCAAATACGACGTGATCATCTTCGCGCCCGTGGGCCGCGCCAACCCGCAGCAGGTCGTCAGCGGCATGCCGATGTTCGGCAACCCGCTGCCGTGGAAGAAGACCGAATTGACGCCCAACCTGGGCGGCGTTGACGAGACCGACGACATGCGTCCAGGACTCGGATGGGGCGGGTTGCAGAATCTGCAGAACTTCGCGCGTCGCGGCGGATTGCTGATCGTGGCGGATGACACGGCGAACTTCGCGGTCACGTTCGGATTCGCGCCCGGCGTTTCAATCGCGCCGCCACAGAGGTTGCGCGTCACGGGCAGCGTGCTGCGCTCCAAGACGGTCGACGCCGCAAGCCCGATTATGTATGGCTACAACGAGAACCTGGCGATCTTCTGCGCGGGCGGCCCCATCTTCAACTTGAGCAACATCATGGGCGGAAGAGGCGGAAGGCGCGCGCCGGCGGACGGCAGTGAGCGCTTCACGGGCCGCGGCTCGCCGGACGACCCCGACACGCCGCAAAATCGCCCGCCGGCTGAATTGCCCCAAGAGCCTAAAGCGGAAGCCTGGGAAGCGACCCCCTTGACCCCCGAACAGCTCCGCAACGGCGTCTTCGTCATCCCGCCTTCGGCGCGGCCCCGCGTGCTCTTGCGCTACGCCGACGCGCGCGAATTGCTGATCTCGGGGCTGCTCGAAGCCGGTAACGAGATCGCGCAACACGCCGCAGTGATTGACGTCCCATACGAACAGGGTCATGTCTTGCTCTTCTCGATCAATCCCTTCTGGCGCGCCGAAACGCAGGGCAGTTACTCCCTGGTCTTCAATGCGATTCTCAATTTCGATCAGTTGAATGCAGGGAGGAGATTAGCTGAGAAGTAAATTCACACCGTCCAATCAACTACCTGAAGATTGTTGATTCGGGCGAAGTGGGAGACGTTATGAGTGGCGACGGTTAGCCCTTCGCTGAGCGCGATGCCGGCGATTCGGTCAATGTCAATTGTTTGAACTGGCTGATGTATGCTGCAGCGTTGAGTGAGACCTGCGGATGATGTTTATGCAGCAGGGTGAGCGTGTCGGTGTCGAGTAGTGTGGGAGTCATTCGATCTATGAATCATCGCTGCGATTGATGGTCGAAGAAGTGTTCCTGATCAAGGCGAGACTCATCAAACTCCACTCGCTGCCGCTCAGTCAGCGAATCATAACTGCCCCACAGCAGGCGAAGGTTGTCGAGAATTCGTTCGATTTCAGCCGGGGTTGTTCCGGCTGAAAGTAAATACTCACGAACCTGATCATCAGTGTCGGCAGGCCACACCCCCGGCGCGATGCGCACGCGCGTTCCTTCCGGCAAGTTAACAGGGCTAAGCGGTCTAAAGATACCGTTCTCGTATATTGCTTCGATAGTCTGTGACATAACTTTGAACCGACAAAAGTATAGCACGATTAAATTCGCCACCGCATCTTCAGTGATTGTTTGATCATCATTGCCGATTCAGGTCGCGTATTGACAAACGAACAGGCAGGCCGCCGGCGAAAGGCAGCCTGCCTTTTCGTTTCGGCGCCGGCTGGCGCGGTGGCTAATGCTTTAGAGTCATATGAATCGCCGCAATCTTCAATTGCCCGTCTCGCTTGATGAAGTTCACGGTGTAGCGGTACTGCGCGGTTGAATCCTGGCCGTTGGTCTGGAAATGCACCGTAGCAAGGAAAGTGGCGAAGGCCACATCATCATTTCCAGAAACACGCAGATCGTCAAACTCGAATTTCTTGATCGAATCGAGCCTTTTGACCTCCGCAATCTCCTCGGCCTTGTTCCTGGTTGCGCCGTCAGGCCCGACACCGACGTAATCATCGTCGAGAATTCTTTCAAAGAATGCGGCGTCGCGGCGCATACTGGCGTAGGCGATTTCGCGCAGCAGGACGAAGACCGAATCGCTGTCCTTGTCCCAGCGTAAAGGCGTGAACGCTTTGTCAGACTCGACGGTCATCTCTAACGGCGACGGCGGCGGCGGTGGAGGCGGTGGAGGCGCCGGCGGTTCCTGTGATAACTCGTTCAATTGACCCTGAAGAGCTGAGACGTCCCAGGCTTTGACATCTCCGCTCTCGCTGGTCTCTTTCAGCCATTTGATTCTATACAATGCCCGGAGCCGAAATTCTGGAGACGGATCGGACAAAGCAATTTTCGTCAACGGCTCGATCTCGCTTATCCACGCGAGCGTGTCAATCACCATCGCTTTGACCTCCGGGTCGTTGCTCTTGTTGAAGAGATCGAACATCGCCTCTGTGCTGCCGTCGCCTTCCAACTCGGTGAGTTGTATCGCCGCCAACCGGCGCATCTCCGCGTCAGGATCTCGCACAGCCATATCGATCAACTCGTCAAAGGCTTTTCTTTCGCCCAGAGATTTCATAAGTTGTTGCTTGCCTGTCGTGTCGCCGGGTTGTCTTTGCGCCAGCCCTGATTTGGTCAAGTGTCCGGGGACGAGCAGCCAGGCGACTACGGCGATTAAAGCCGCGGATAGAATCAAATACTTCCATTTCCGCGCAATTACGCGCGCTCGGTCCTTATTCAAAATCATCTCGATCCTCCTTTCGAGAATTTGTTTGGCGGAAAAGAGCGCAAGCTGGTGTGCGCCGCCCGGCGCGCCGGCCAGCGCCCCAATTGGCGCAATGCTACGCTCGGCTGCTTTGATGATGCTCTCGGCATAGGACTCGGCCTCAACGCCAGAGCCGACTACGTGATCATCGCAGGCCATCTCTCGTTCCATGGCCAATTGCCGGCAGACATAACGCGCCAGCGGGTGGAAAAAGAAGACGGCGCCGAAGACGGTTTGAAAGAGATTGACGTAATGATCCCGCCGCTCCACGTGCGCCAACTCGTGTCGCAGCATCGCGCATCGCTCCATTGGGGACGCCCAGGCGGCGACGTCGGCGGGGAAGATGATCATCGGGCGCAACACGCCGAGCAGAATCGGCGAGCGGATTTCGTCCGAAAGCGCTAGGCGAGCCTTCCCGGCGCGCAGAGCCTCGCAGTCGCATTCGGCGCAATCAAGATCTGCAAGAGAAGTGAGGCGAGCGCCGGCCCTCAAGCGACGTAACCTGACGCCATTGATCGTGGCTTTCATGACAAAGGCGCACACGCCCGCAAGCCACAGGGAAAATGACAGGCTCAAAATAAACGGCCGTTTGGTCGGAGGCTTGGCTCTCACAGCCGGAGATGGATTTTGAACCAGCGGCGCGGCGTCATTCGTAACAACAATCCTTGGAAGCTCGACCGCATAGCTCAGCGCTCTGTTGCTCGGTTGAGGCAGAGGCAGATTTTGAACAACGCCGCTCAGAATCGGCATCGCGGCGACGGCGATCAGGGCGAATAGCCAGACCTGGTGACGCAGCGCGGGCGATTTGACGCGGAAGATTCTCAATCCCGCCCAAACACAAGCGAGCAAAACGGCGGCCTGCCAACTCCACACGAGCAGCCACCCAGCGGCTTTGGCCGAAGCCGTGACAAATGGGTTGGTCAGCGCGTTCATTTCTGTCCTCCTTTTTTAGGTTTGGCCGCCGCCGTTTTGCTCGCCTGCGCGCGCGCGGCCATCTGCTCGCGTACTTCTCTTAAATCCTCTTCGGTCAGATCGCCCGTTTCGACCAGGTGCAAGACCATCGCCGCCGCTGAGCCGCCGAAGACCTGTTCGATCAAATGGCTCAGCACGCGCCGTTGGGCCTTCCCCTGTTTGGCTTTGGCGCGGTAGATGTGCGCTTTGCCTTCGGCGCGATGGGTCAGGTGGCCTTTGCGTTCGAGAACGCGGATGATCGTCAGCACGCTGTTGTAGTGGCGCTCGCCGGGCAAGGCCTCCTGAATCTCTTTGGCGGTGGCCTCGCCGCGCTCCCAGATCACGCGCATGATCTCCAGTTCTTTGTCGGTGAATGTCTTTGAAGGTTGTCTCGGCATAGTTCGTCTCAATGTAGGGGCAGACCTGCGTGTCTGCCCAGGATTGGGTTTACATCTGAATGCCGGGGCAGACACAAAGGTCTGCCCCTACCATACACTTCAGTTTTTCCGAAGCGACTGATACTTTAACTCCTGAGCCAACTGTTGAAGAGTAATCGCCTCACCGGTTCGATCAGGGGTTCTGTAGAGTTTTGTTTCCGGGCTGCTCCCCAAGCCCAGACGCTTATTCTGTAAGTGGTAACCTGCTGTAATATCTCCCAATCCGTAATAAATTTGTTTGCCCCATTGGAACTCGAAACGATCCTTGAGGTAGACCGCATCTACGTGAGGGCCTAACGTGCGGCTCCCTTTTTCGGCCCGTAGTTCCAGTTCGGCAAGCTTCACCACCGCGTTTTGAAGCTCCCATGCCTTACATCCGCACCATTCCAGCTCCTTCTCGTCAAGCTTCATCTCTACGCTTTGAGGGCCTTCGAAAGGCAAGGAAGATTGAACGAGAAATTGAGCGTCTCCGAAGTTGTGCAGAGTCATCGCGTCTATATGCCTGGAGCGCTCGAAGTGCGCTCCATGGGTTTCAAATGGCGGCGCCGGTGGGCGCGGCGGCCAAAACATTGGCCCCACGCCTCGCGGCATGTTTTGTCTATCCGCCTGCCATTGATCATTCACTTTTACCAGGTTGACTCGATAAGGATCAGTGACGAGCGTTTCTTTGTCCTGGCCAGGAACGCTGAGATGGAGTGTGCCGATAAAATCTATCACCGCCGAATCGTCGTTGACACTCACATCAAAAGCGCCAACCTCGACTTTGGAGATAGAGTAGCCAGGCGCGACGCCGACAGGAATCTGTGGAGGTTTGGGAAGAAGAATGATCAATGGGCTTTGCCTGTCATAGACCCTGAGATCATCAAGGACCAAACGTCCATCCGGCAATCCGGCTCTGTGATAGCGATAATGCCACTGTTGAGGAATCGCTTCCGCGACCTGTTGAATCATATCAATCAGCTCTTGCTCTTGGGCGCTATAGGTAACTTTTACCGGCGAGTCTTTGGCTGGCTTGGGCGAGTCTATTGCCGGACTGTTGGAAGACGAGTCCTTGGCCGAATAGCGTGGAATCAGCAGAAACCCCGCCACCGCGATCATCGCTATCGGCAAAACCAGATAACGCCACTGATGGGCGATCATACGCGCGCGATTTGTATTCAGAATCATTTCAAGCCTCCTTTCGAGAATTTGCCCAGTGGAAGAGAGCGCCAGTTGATGCGCGCCACTCGGCGACCCAACTGCGATAACGCTGCGCTCGGCCGCTTTGAGAACGCCTGCGGCATAGACTTCTGCGGCGACTCCCGCCGCGACTACGCGGTCGTCGCAGGCCATCTCGCGCTCCAGGCTCAACTGGCGGCAGGCGTAACGCACCAGCGGGTGGAAAAAGAAGATGACCGAGAGCGCCGTTGCGATTTGCTCCGGCGCAATCTCGGGCAAAGTTTGAGCCGGAGGTTGAGACGCGAGATCAATGACCACCTGCGGCGCTTCAACCGCATAGTTCAAAGCCGGGCTGGCGGGCAGGAGCGAAGGAAATCTCTGTATTGCCAGTGACAACAGAGGCAATGTCGCCACGGCGACCAGGCCGAACAGCCAGACCTGATGCCGCAGAGCAGGCGATTTCATCCTGCAGATTTTCAGCGTCAGCCATGCAAGCGCCAGCAGCGCCAGCGCCTGCCAACTCCATACCAGCAGACCCGCCGCGCCCTGGCCGGCTGTCGTGATGAGCCATTCAGTTGGAGCATTCATCGCTTTCCTCCATTTTCGGCGCCCGTCTTCCCCGGCTTCTCCGGCATAGCCTAATTGTTTTGATGATCAACGTATTTATACGTAGGCGCGGACGATAACGTATAAATACGTTGATGTCAACGAAAATTTTTAGCGTTGGCTGGGATTGAACACTTGTCATTACCCAAGTCTTTTCAGTTTTGCGCCGGAGGCGCAGCGGATATTAGCCGGTGGCGCCACCGGCTAATATCCACCGCCCTTTCAGGGCGAAGATCGGTAATCGCCAAACGCAAAAGATTTGGGGAATGACAAGATTGAAGGATCCACCAGCTTCCGCCAGGAGGATTGGCCAAAACCGACAGATTGTTCGCGCAGGTCGGAATTTTTTAGCGATGCTATACTCCCTGACATCACTTTGTGTGGCGGGGCATGACGTCAGTTTGTATGTCGAAGGATAATTTCAATTTTGAAGACGACGGGCGGTATTACACCGAGCTTGCCGCCGCTTTCGTCCGCGGGAAAATCGGCGTGGCGGACGCTTTGTCGCCT
>Ga0137374_10010596_pt1 | contig 10843 bp, 7 predicted proteins | sample SagtaG_20_FD_104811 | JGI IMG/M metagenome (GOLD analysis project Ga0137374, IMG submission 104811) | Vadose zone soil microbial communities from Sagehorn Ranch, Mendocino, California, USA - Sage1_R_100_16 metaG | ecosystem: Environmental > Terrestrial > Soil > Vadose zone | place: USA...
CAACGATACGGCGCAGGCAATCCTTCACCCGCTGCAAATGAACGGGTGCGTGTCGTTCCCGCGTTTCCACCGCTTTCAGTTTCGCCCGTACGTATCCGCGAGAAAGGTGCTTGCCCGCTTTTGTCATCTTGATCAATCGATCGGTAATTGGCCGCATTTTTACCTGACCCAAATGCAGCACCACAAACGGTGCGCCCAGTCGTTCGGCGAAGTCAATTGTTTGAAGTGTTTGTTTAACGGCGCGCTCGCGTTCCCCGGGAGAAACAGCAGAAAGCTGATAACAATCCGGCGAAGCCACCATCACCTCGACAGGCAACGGACAAAAATTATGCAAACTTGTGAAGCGCACCTGACCTAAATCGAACATTTTCTGAATTCCCGGCATCAGCGACAGGCGTATCCCGTGCCCCAATTCAATCGAATCAAACCCGAGTTCGGTTTTGATTTCGCGGAGCATTTCATCTCCTGCGGTGTGCCGCCCGGAGTTCCAGCAAGTGGAAAACGAAATCATCGGCACATGATCATTCTGTCATTCTGAGCAAAGTGAAGCGCAGCGCTGCGCTCCGCTCGGGATGACAGCTTGCGAAAATGTCGACCATTCAGCAGACCGGCTCAATTTCAGGCTCCGGTGCGGGCGAAACCGGCTGATCGCAAACGTGGCGTCCGGCAACACTCAAAACCGAAAAAGCAGCGATTCCATAGATCACTGATGCAATCGTCAGCGTCGTCCGCATTCCAATGAGATCGGCGAAGCCGGGGGTGATCAGGCCTGCAACGGGCATCAGACCGAAAAAGCTCATGCCCACAACTGCTGATACACGACCCCGCAAATGCGCCGGCGCTTGTTCCTGCACGATCGTGTTCGTAAGGCCAAAGTTCATTGAGAGGGCAATGGCCATAGCGCCCATCGCGCAAGCAGTCAGCAAAAAACTTTGCGACACGGACATGAGAAAAACACCCACCGCAATGGCTACCACGTTGCCTGTCATGAATTTCAACCGACTCTCGCGCGCAACGCTGAGCAGGCCAATTGAACCAAGGAACGCGCCGCTACCAGATATGGCCATCAGTCCACCCATGCTTTTCGCCCCAAGATGAAGAATATCGCGCACGTAGAGCGGCAGCATCACCGAGATCGCCGGGAAAACGAAGATCGTGTTCAGCGCAATCAGCGTGATGAGGGAAACAATGATGCGATTGGAGCGAACATAGCGAAATCCCTCCAGGATCCCGCTACGGCGTTGTTGTTCTTCCTCCGGTGTGCCCACCGGCCGTTTCGGAAGCGAGATGAGTGCTGCGATCAATGCTACAAACGAGAGCGCGTTTGTGAAAAATGCCGACGCCGCGCCCCACCACCCGACAAGAAAACCGGCCACCGACGGGCCAATCAAACGCGATCCGTGAAACACTGATCTATCGAGAGCAACGGCTGCGGCGATCTCATCCCGCTTTACCAACTCCGGCACAAGCGCACTGATAGCCGGCATTTCGTAAGCGAAAGCAATACCCAGGAGCAGCGCAAAGAAAACAATGTGCCAGACGCGAACCTGACCGCTCATTACCAAGAATCCCAATGCCACAGCAAAGATGATTTGCGCAATTTGCGTTGCCACCAGGATTTTGCGTTTATCCAGCCGGTCAGCCAATGACCCTGCCACCGGAGCGAGTATCAACGCCGGCAAGCCCGCAGCGAAGTTCACCAGCCCAAGCAGAATCGCTTTGCTCGTGAGCGCGCTCATGACCCAGCTTTGGGCCATCATTTGCATCCACGTGCCACTGTCGGAAATGAGCGAACCGAGGATGTACCGGCGAAACGGTCCCTGGCGTAACAGCGCCAGCGATTTCGATCCAACCCATTTTTCCTGAGCGTTCATCGGAAAACACTCATCGTTGTGGAGGCGTTTGTGTCAAACGCCTTAGCGTGCAGTGAGGCAAAGCTCAATGCTTAGAGGAAGTTCGCTGCAGCTCGTTAACTTAAGCGCAATTGCCGACCGAATGCCGTTTGGTATTTTGAACCATGCGCATCGACAGATACACGCAGAAAATGCAGGAGGCGCTCCAGGCGGCGCAGGACCTCGCGTCGCAACTGAACAATTCCGAAATCACGAACGAACATTTTCTTTCCGCTCTTCTGGACCAAAGCGATGGGATCGCGCGTCCGCTCCTCGAGAAGATTGGGGCAAATGTTGATCAGTTGCAGGAACGGCTTCGCGCGGAGTTGGAGCGTCGCCCGAAAATCCACGGCAGCGCGGCCGATCTGCGCATTTCGAACGAACTTCGCAACGTGCTGGACAGCGCCGAGAAGGAGATGTCCAAGCTCAAAGATGAATTCACGAGCGCCGAGCATTATCTGCTCGCGTTAGCCGGCGTCCCGCAAAGCGGGATTCCTGCGGCAAAATTGCTGAAGGATCTGGGCGGTACCCGGGACAAGCTGATGCAGGGGCTTCAGCAGGTGCGCGGCTCGCAGCGGGTCACCGATCAAAATCCCGAGGGCAAATTTCAGGCGCTGGAAAAGTACGGACGCGACCTTACGGAGTTGGCGCGGCGCGGGAAGATCGATCCGGTGATCGGACGCGACAATGAGATCCGGCGCGTAATGCAGGTTTTGTCGCGCCGGACAAAAAATAATCCGGTGCTCATCGGCGATCCGGGTGTTGGTAAAACGGCGATTGTCGAAGGCTTGGCGCGCCGCATTATCAGTGGCGATGTCCCGGAGTCGTTGAAGAACAAACGCATTATTGCGATGGACATCGGCGCGATGGTCGCAGGTGCAAAGTACCGCGGGGAATTTGAAGACCGGCTCAAAGCGTTCTTGAAAGAAGTGACCGACGCACAGGGTCAAATCATCCTCTTCATTGATGAATTGCACACCATCGTCGGCGCGGGCGCAGCCGAAGGTTCGGTCGACGCTTCGAATATGCTCAAGCCGATGCTGGCGCGCGGCGAACTGCGCACCGTCGGTGCGACCACGATCGATGAGTATCGCAAATACATCGAGAAAGACGCGGCGTTGGAGCGGCGGTTTCAGCCGGTCCTCGTGAACGAACCGACTGTTGAAGACACAATCGCGATCCTGCGTGGATTAAAAGAACGCTACGAAGTGCACCATGGCGTGCGAATCACCGACGGGGCATTGGTTGCAGCAGCGGTGCTGTCGCACCGTTACATCACGGATCGCTTTCTGCCGGATAAGGCAATCGACTTAGTCGATGAAGCGGCGTCCCGTTTGAAGATCGAGCTCGATTCGATGCCAACAGAAATTGATGTGATCGAGCGCCAGATCATGCAGCATGAAATGGAACGCCAGGCGCTCAAGAAAGAGAAAGATCCAGCCAGCAAAGAGCGTTTAAAGAAGCTCGAGAAGGAATTGGCTGCGCTAAAGGAAAAATCCAATGCCCTGAAGGCGGAATGGCAAAAGGAGAAAGCGCTCATCGATGAGCAGCGCAAGGTGAAGGAAGAGATCGATCGTTTCCGGACTGAATTAGAGCGGGCGCAGCGCCGAGGTGAATTGGGCAATGCGAGTGAAATTCAATATGGCCGCATTCCTGAATTGGAAAAGAAATTGGCCGATCTTACTGCGAAATCGGCCAAGACTAAAAAGCGTTTGCTACGCGAAGAAGTGACAGAGGAGGACATCGCCGAGGTCGTCTCGAGCTGGACGGGCATTCCCGTTTCGCGTTTGCAGGAGGGCGAGCGCGAGAAGCTCGTAAAGCTCGAGGAGCATTTGCACCTACGTGTCGTTGGCCAGGACGAAGCGATCAAGGCCGTGGCTAATGCCGTCCGTCGCGCCCGGGCAGGTTTACAGGATCCGAATCGCCCGCTCGGCTCATTCATTTTTCTCGGACCTACCGGCGTTGGCAAAACGGAATTGGCCCGCGCGCTCGCGGAATTTTTGTTCGATGACGAGAACGCTATGATCCGCATCGACATGAGCGAATACATGGAGAAACACACGGTGGCGCGCTTGATCGGCGCTCCGCCGGGCTACGTCGGCTACGAGGAAGGCGGCCAGCTTTCCGAAGCAGTGCGCCGGAAGCCGTATTCGGTCGTGCTGTTCGATGAGATCGAGAAAGCGCATCCGGACGTATTCAATGTGCTGCTGCAAGTGCTCGACGACGGCCGCATCACGGACGGGCAGGGGAGAACGGTCGATTTCAAGAACACGGTCGTAATCATGACTTCCAACATCGGCTCGCAATACATTACGGAGGAAGAATCTCCCGAAGCGCGCCGGCGACTGGTGATGGACGCATTGCGTGCGCATTTCCGTCCGGAATTTTTAAATCGTGTCGACGAGATCATCATTTTCGACAGGCTCAGTGAAGAGGAGCTAAAGAAGATTGTCGAAATTCAGCTTGGCCGCTTGTCGAAACGTCTCGAGCAACAAAAGATCACGCTCAAGCTTTCCGATTCCGCCAAGGCACTTCTCGCGCGCGAAGGCTACGATCCCGTTTACGGCGCGCGACCCTTGCGGCGTGCCATTCAAAGAGAGATTCTCGATCCGCTGAGCATCGATATTCTCGAAGGCAAAGTCCGCGAAGGTCAGACCGTTCACGTTGACGCCAAAGACGGCGCACTTGAATTTCGCGAAAAATAGTTCTCACTACTGGTCCTTGTAGTGAACGTGAGGACAAAGACCAACATCCGGTTCAACGGCCGGGAGTATGCGAATGCGGATGAGATGCCGTCTGATATCAGAGCCGCATATGACCGCGCTGTGGACGAGATGCCGCCGCTCCATTCCGGGGCGCGGCTCGCGGCAAAACTGAACGCCAAGATCATCGTCAACGGCAACGAATTCAATAATGCCGGCGAAATGTCAGTGGACGCTCGACATTTGTATCACGAAGCGCTCGAGGCGCTGTTCCCACCAGAGATTGCGGTATCTGCCGGTGACGCAGGCGAAACCAATGGCGAGAAACGCTCGCCGATCATGGGCGCGGTGAAAAAACGCTTATCCCAAGCTGCAAGAGTTCTTCGCCTAAGACGTTAACCTTGATTGGGCTGGCGTTGGCACAACCGCCGCTACAACTTTTAGCGTTACGCGGTCACTTGCTTGAACGCGCTGACGAAACTTTCCATCTCGGTTTTCTTCCCGATCGTAAGGCGCATGTGGTTTGGAAGAGCTGGGAACAACCGGCCGACGTGAACCTTGCGCTGTTTCATTGCCTGGATCAGCGGGACGACAGGGCGTTTGCAATCGAACATGATGAAGTTGGCTTGTGACGGAATTTGTTCATAGCCCATCTTATCGAGCTCGGAGGTCACGAATGTTTTCGCTTCACGGTTCAAACGTTGACCGTTTGGGACATGATCAAGATCATCAAGACTCGCGGTTGCTGCGGCCAGAGCCATGCAGTTGACGCTGTCCCACATTTGATTTCGGCGCAGCCGATCGATCGTCTCCTTCTGCGCGACACAATAGCCGCAGCGCAATCCTGCCATGCCATAAATTTTCGAGAATGTGCGTGAGACAACCAGGTTCGGATGATCTTTCACGAGCGCGATCACACTGTCGTAGTCGGGGCTATCGGCATAATGAAAATAGGCTTCGTCTACGAGAATCGTCGTCTGCGGCGGAGTCGTTGCGAGGAAATCTCGCAGCTCATCCTTTGGCGTGATGCTGGCGGTTGGGTTGTTCGGGTTGCAGACATAAATCAGACCCGCTTTCGCAGAATCACGCATTTTCGGCAGATCATGCTGAAAGCTGCTGGTCAATGGCACTTTGACCACCTCGGCGCCATTGGCGCTGGCATTATTGAGAATTGCTTCAAAGGTCGGATCCGCTGCTACAAGCTTCCCGTTCTGCGGTCCGGTGAAGGTTTCTGCACAGAGTTTTAGGATTTCCCCCGAACCATCGCCGAGCAGGATCTGATCGCGATTGACGCCGTTCAGCTTCGCCAGCTTGTCAATTAGCACGGTGTTATGTTCGTCTGGATAGCGACAGGCAAGGCCGAACGAATCCGTTATCGCCTGAAATGCTTTCGAAGATGGGCCGTAGGGATTTTCATTCGCGCTCAAGCGCACGATGCCTCCTTCCGCCAAAGGCGTAGTAACGGACTGAGCCGGCTTTGCAAAAGAAAGCGGCGGCCTAACGACTGCCGCCGCCGCGCCGGCACCGAGTAGGCGTGCAAAATCGCGGCGGGAAATCGAGATCGTGTTCATGGAAATTCCATACGGCTTTTCCGCGTTAATGCGAGACCGAATTGCGGTGCCGGGGTAGCTTACGCGGGACGTGCGTCAACGAAATCCGGCGATTAGAGTTGCACTGTGATCCTTACTCTATTGAGACAGCGCAGGCGACGGCGCTTGCGAACCCGGCCGTTCCCGAAAAAATGGCTGACGCTAATTCAGCGCCACATTGTATTTTTCCACAGATTATCCGCGAGTGATCGCGCGGAACTACTTGGCCACATTCAGGTATTTCTTGCCGAAAAACGCTTCGAGGGATGCGGTGGTTTCGCGATTACCGATGAAGTCCGCGTCACCATCGCGGCGCAAGCTTGTCTTCTATTGTTGCACCGCAAAACGGACTATTTCCCCCAGCTCCTCACGATTCTCGTTTATCCATTGTCGTACATGGTGGAAGAAAAACGACAGGTTGGAGAGCATGTTTGGGAAGAGGGGACCATGAATCGCCTTGGCGAGACCGGCCGTAGAATGGGCTCGTTGGTTCTGTCCTGGGGTGCTGTCAAACATGGCGCAGCTGATCCCTCCGATGGTAAGAACGTTGTTCTTCACGAATTTGCTCATCAGCTCGACTTCGAAAATGACGCAGCCGACGGGGTACCGGGGTTGGCGACGCGCGAACAGCAATTAGCCTGGACAGACGTCATGAGATCCGAGTTCGCGTCGCTGCGCGCTGCCGATGAGAGTGGCGTTCCTACGCTGCTTGACACGTACGGGGCTACTGATCCTGCTGAGTTCTTTGCCGTATCAGTGGAAGCATTCTTTGAGCAGCCGCATGCGCTGCGCGCGCATCATCCAAAACTATATGCTGAGCTGCGAACGTATTTTCAACAGGACCCGGTGGAGTTTTCTGCTGAGGAAACGTACGGAACATAGGCTTATAGCCTGTGCGCCCAGCGGATTTGAAACCCGCGATCCGACTTGCAGCGGAGTACAACTCCGCTGGGCAGACAGACCTGGAGATCTATGTTCCGCGCGATCACTCGCAGCACTTCATGGAAATTCCGACCAGTTGTCGAGGTGAGGGTCGAACGAACCGGATCGCTTCACGTCAGAGTCTCGACAATTAGTTAGTCGTGATGGTATCGAAAGCTACGGACGCGGTGGCGGAGTAGGGCGAGCCCTGGGTGTTGGCTGAGTTCTTGGCGTCGGTGTGGGCCTCGCCGTTGAAGTAGGCGTAGGTGTGGCAGTAGCAGTTGGCGTAACAGTAGGTGAAGGCGTGAGCGTAGCTGTAGCAGTCGCTGTCGCGCTCGGCGTAGCTGTTGCAGCCGGAGATGAAGTTGGCGTAGGGGTTGCCGTCGGAATGGATTGCGCGCAGTAAATTCCGCCGGTGTTTAAGAAGATACGGTTGCCGCCCGCCCAGTAGGTGCCACCCCAAACGATCATTCCACTGCCTGTCCACACCACTGTGTGAGAATCACGGGCGTGGGGTACATTCGCAGTGCTGGTGGCTGTCCAACTGTCCGTGCCAGGATCGTATCTGCCGCCAGTGTCGAAGCTTGCCGGCTGAGTTAGCAATTCGCCACCCCAGATGATCATCTCCTTGCCGGTCCACACCGCCGTGTGAGAGTCTCGAGGTGAGGGGGCGTTGAAAGTGCTAATGAGCATCCAGCTATTCGCAGTCGGATCATATCTGCCGCCGGTGTTGAAATCAGTGATTGTCGAATCATACCCGCCCCAGACATTCATTTCGCTGTCGCTCCAGATACTTGTGTGAGCGACCCGGCCAAGGGGCGCGTTCGCAGTGCTGGTTGCGGTCCAGCTATCCGTTGCGGGATTGTACTTGCCCCCGGTGTTGAGGGCGATTGTCTGATTAGTTCCACCCCAGACGATCATCTCGCTTCCCGTCCACTCAGCGGTGTGATACCATCGGCGCTCGGGTGCGTTGAGGGTGCTGATGGCCGTCCAACTGTCCGTGTCCGGATTGTATCTGCCGCCACTATTAAACCACGTAACATTGTCTCTCCCGCCCCAGATAATCATCTCGACGCCAGTCCATACCGCGCTGTGTTGCTCTCGGGGAACAGGCGCATTAGCGATGCTCATAGTTGTCCAGGTGTTAGTAGCAGGATTGTATCTTCCACCGTCGCTTAAATCATTACCATTATACCCACCCCAGACAATCATCTCGCTGCCGGTCCACACCGCGCGGTGACGATCTCGTGCTACAGGTGCGTCGGTGGTGCTCACGGCCGTCCAACTATCGGTAGCCGGGTTGTATCTGCCGCCGTTCCTCAAAAAATATGGAGGGGAATTGTTAATTCCCCCCCATATAATCATCTCTGTTCCGGTCCAGACGGCTGTATGTTGAAATCGAATGTCAGGCACGCCTGCAGTGCTCGTTGCTGTCCAAGAATCGTCGCTACAGTCCGCAACGATTTCTGAGAGTCTGTAGGTTGGCTGGTAGGGCGCGACCTCCGGCCGCGCCGAATCTACCGCTGAGGATAGCCGACGACTCGCCAAGCCGTCGTTATCATTTGTCCATGATTCACCTGCAAGCCGTTCAGCCAGAATAGGTCGTGTTAAACACTCCGCAATCACAAACGGATCATTGCCGAGTGCCGCAAAGAGCTCCCGCAAGACTTCTGGTTGTCTGGTATGACTAGCAATCCGCTCCATCTCGGCTTGAAGCTCGCTCGCGGTGATCGGCCATCCCCGTTGGCGAGCAATCAGTCGCGATTTGCGCAGATAATCTTCCACTTTCTGTTCGAGCGCATGCTTCGAGATGATCGTTTCGAATGGAGGTCTCGGCCACGGATTCTCCTTCGGCCAAATCCGATAACGCCAATAGACTTCTTCAATCGCTCGCTGAAACGTCACGCGCTCCGCAAACGTGATGGTCCAATGAAGCGTGTCAGATCCTCGCTCATCTGAAAAGGCCGAAAGCGTTCGTGTTCGCAGCAAGCAGGGTACCGCGCAGGTAACGCAAACAATTAAAGCGTATCTGCCAAAAACCCGCATTGGCACCTTCCGGCAACGCTTTAAAGCCTGTGCATTTCGCGCAAGCTTTTCAGCGTAACTCCTATTCGCATCAGTTCGAACAAGGCGAAAGATAAAGATTGACGTTATGTGCGTCGTAAGTGACAACCGGAGTGAAGCAGTCGCCACTACCGCGCTTGATTGAAACGAACGGGAATGTGCCATCTCGCGTGCCCGCGTGCAGTAGAGTGTATGTCGTCCCGGCGGTGAACGTGGTGCCAGTCATAGTCACGGATATTTTGCCAGTGAGCGACGCCAGACCTGAAACATCGACGTGATCCGCCCTAGCGGGTACAACGTTGCACTCCATGGTCGGATTGAGGCCGGAGAAGGTGAGATCGCCGTTGATAGTGAGTGTTCCGCCACTCGGCGTGAGCGTGCCCTCGATGGTAGTTCCGTTGTTGGTGGTGACATTACCATTACCGGTCAACGTGCCGGAGTTGTACACTCGAACGTTCCCCGCGCTTACAGTCGCGCCGTTCCCAACGCTCAGGAGAGCGACCCCACCCGGGCTGTCGTTGTAGCCGCCTACGTCAAATCGTCCGGTGACTGTCCATATTCCGCCTCCAACTAGCGTGGCCGATCCGTATGACGGAGGGAGTAGTTGATTCGTAAGCGATGCGATTGATGCAGTTGCGCTGGTAACAGTATCTCCGTCGTTAATGGTCAGCTCGCCTTTGCCTCGATAGCCGACGAAAATGCCTTCCTCGACGGTCAAACCGCCAAATGGGGGGCCGACCTCGACTGTGCCCGAGTCGTCGGCGTTCAGACCAAGAGTAAGGGAGCGCGCCACAGCCTGGGGCGCATTAAGAGTGATCTGAGCCGTACCACCATTGTTGATTTGTGCGTCTGTCGTCAAGTCCGGTTCTCCGTTACTCCAATTCGTTCCGTCGAACCAACTGTCGGCGCCATCGACCCAGATCGTGGTCGCCCCAAAAACGGCTGACATGGGAAGAACTAAGGCGCTTATCCAAATTACCATTAATTTCTTGATAACCATTCGCGCGGTTTGTGAAGTGGATTTCGCTTTCATGGATTTGTCCCTTTCGTAGGTAAATTGTCAGGTTGATGAATTTGTTTTTGCAGGTTTTCGCGTCCCAAGTTCTAGTAAATCCGCGAAAGACGTGTCAAGCTTTCTTCAGGAAAATTTTTTGGGGAATAAAAAGCTGGCCGATCCGTCCAGAAATATCTCGGTCTTAATCTCAAGATTCCCCCCGCGGAATCCGGTGTTTCACCAACCTTCGCTCTGCTTCGGTGCGCCAGATAGAGCGCCGCAGGCCGGAACCGAGCGACACAGACGGCAATCTCAAGGGTGAAGCTCCGCGGGAGCGAAGCGAATCAAACGCCCTACAAATTATTGCGGCTGCGGGACGATTCGAAGATATGGCTTGGGCGCTTTCCAGCCTTGCGGATAACGCTTCTTTGCCTCGTCGTCCGACACCGAGCCGGCGATGATAACGTCCTCTCCGGGCAACCAGTTGACCGGCGTAGCCACCTGGTGCTTCGCAGTCAGTTGCAGTGAGTCGATCACTCGCAGGACTTCATCGAAATTCCGGCCAGTTGTCATTGGATAGACAAGTATGAGCTTGATCTTCTTGTCTGGCCCAATGACGAAAACGTTTCGTACCGTCGCGTTATCGGCTGGCTTCCGCGCCTTGGCATCGCCTGCGGTATC
>Ga0137374_10010602_pt1 | contig 10839 bp, 10 predicted proteins | sample SagtaG_20_FD_104811 | JGI IMG/M metagenome (GOLD analysis project Ga0137374, IMG submission 104811) | Vadose zone soil microbial communities from Sagehorn Ranch, Mendocino, California, USA - Sage1_R_100_16 metaG | ecosystem: Environmental > Terrestrial > Soil > Vadose zone | place: USA...
CGCGAGGATGCCCTGCATGGCCGCAATCACTTTCACCGTCAACGGCAAACGCGAAACGGTCAACGTCACCCCCGACACGCCGCTCCTCTGGGTGCTGCGTGACACCCTCGGCCTCACCGGCACGAAGTTCGGCTGCGGCATCGCCCAGTGCGGCGCCTGCACCGTCCATCTGGACGGCGTCGCGACGCGCACCTGCGTGCTGCCCGTGTCCGCGGTCGCGGGCAAGCGCGTCACCACGATCGAAGGCCTGTCCAAGAACCGCTCGCACGTCGTGCAGCGCGCGTGGATCGAAGAAGACGTGCCGCAATGCGGCTATTGCCAGTCGGGACAGATCATGGCCGCCGCGGCGCTGCTCGCGAAGAACCCGCATCCCACGGACGCCGACATCGACACGGCGATGACCAACATCTGTCGCTGCGGGACGTACCAGCGCATCCGCGCCGCCATCCATCGCGCCGCGCAGGGAGCCTGACATGAGCGCGGCTCCAGAAGTCACGCGGCGCGAGTTTCTCCAGACCGCGACTGTGGCCGGCGCCGGCCTCGTCATCGGCTTCCAACTGCCCGCCGCCGGCCGCGCACCCGCCGCCGCCGCGGCACCGTTTGCGCCGAATGCGTGGCTGCGCATCGGCCTCGACGAGAGCGTGGTCGTGGTGGTCGACCGCTCCGAGATGGGCCAGGGCGTGACCACATCGCTGCCCATGCTGCTCGCGGAGGAGCTCGAAGCCGACTGGTCGAAGGTCCGGATCGAGTCCGCCCCCGCGGACAAGGCGTACATCAATCCGATGTTCGGCATGCAGGGAACCGGCGGCAGCACGAGCGTCCGCGCCGCGTACACGCCGCTCCGCAAGGCGGGCGCGGCGGCGCGCGAGATGCTCCTTAGCGCGGCCGCGGAAACGTGGGGCGTCGACAAGTCTACGTGCCGCGCGGAGAAGGGCGCGGTGATCCACACGCCCAGCAACCGGCGCCTCACCTACGGAAAGCTGGTCGCGAAGGCGGCCACCGTCCCCCTGCCGCACGACGTCCCGCTCAAGGATCCGAAGGACTGGAAGATCCTCGGCACACGCGTGAAACGGCTCGATTCCCCGCCCAAGGTGGACGGGAGCGCGCAGTTCGGGATCGATGTGAAGGCACCGGGGCTGCTCGTCGCCGTGGTCGCCCGCTCGCCCGTCTTCGGGGGCAAGGTGACGAGCTTCGACGCCGCCAAGGCGAAGGCTGTGCCGGGCGTGAAGCACGTCGTGCAGATCTCGTCGGGCGTCGCCGTCGTGGCCGACGGCTACTGGTCCGCCAAGAAGGGCCGGGACGCGCTCACCGTCACGTGGGACGAGGGGGCGAACGCGAGCGTATCGAGTGCGAGCATCGCCCAGCTCTTCGCACAAAAGGCCGAGCAGGCTGGCGCGGTGGCGCGACACGACGGCGACGCCCAGGGCGCGCTGCCCGGGGCCGCGACCAAGCTCGACGCCGCCTACGAGCTGCCGTTTCTCGCCCATGCGACCATGGAGCCGATGAATTGCACCGCCCACGTTCGCCCCGGCGGGGGGGGCGGGGGGGGCGTCGACATCTGGGCGCCCACCCAGTTCCAGACCGGCGCGCAAGGCCTCGGCGCCGGCATCGGCGGCGTCCCGCCGGAGAAGGTCAAGGTGCACACGACCTATCTGGGTGGCGGCTTCGGGCGCCGGTTCGAGCTCGACTTCATTAAGGAAGCGCTCGAGACCTCCAAGGCCACCGGCGTCCCGGTCAAGGTGATCTGGTCCCGGGAAGACGACACGCGGAACGCGCAGTATCGCCCCGCCTGTTCTCACCGGTTGCAAGCGGGTCTCGACGGAACCGGCCAGCCGGTGGCATGGACCCATCGGATCGTGGCGCCGTCCATCATGGCGCGCGTGTTCCCCGACACCGTGAAGAACGGGCTCGACGGGGAGGCCGTAGAGGGCGGCGTGGAAATGCCGTACACCATTCCCAACGTCCACGTCGACTACGTGCTCACGGATACGGGCATCCCGGTCGGCTTCTGGCGCTCGGTGAACAACTCGTACAACGCGTTCGTGGTCGAGAGCTTCATCGACGAGCTGGCCCACGCCGCGAAGAAGGATCCGTACGAGTACCGCCGCGACCTGCTGGGCAAGGCGCCGCGCCACCTCGGTGCGCTGAACCTCGCCGCGAGCAAGGCCGGTTGGGGCACGCCGCTCCCGGCGGGTCGCTCCCGCGGGATCGCCGTGTACAAGGCGTTCGAGTCCTACGTCGCCGAAGTGGCCGAAGTCTCGGTCGGGTCGGACGGAGCGCCGCGCGTGCACCGCGTCGTCTGCGCGGTGGACTGCGGGCCGGTCGTGAACCCCGACATCGTCGAAGCGCAGATGCAGAGCGCCATCGTATACGGCTTGACGGCGGCGTTGTGGGGCGAGATCACGATCGACAAGGGGCGCGTGCAGCAGAGCAATTTCCACGACTATCGCATGCTCCGCCTGGCAGAGATGCCGGTGGTGGAGGTCCACATCGTGCCGAGCACGGACGCGCAGGGCGGCGTCGGTGAGCCAGGCACGCCGCCGATCGCGCCGGCGGTGTGCAACGCGATCTTCGCGGGGACGGGGAAGAGAATTCGCAAGCTTCCCATCGGGAAGCTCGTGTAGATGAGGGACCGAAGCAGATCCTTCGCGCCTGCGGCGCTCAGGATGACAGCCTCGCTCGTTCCGCGGGGATAGCGAGTGGGGAGGGGAGTCACGCTTCTCTCTCCCTTCAAGAACGCACCGCGCCTTGTCATCCTGAGCGAGCGCGCGGAACGCGCGCGCAGCGAAGGATCTGCTATGTATGGAGGACCATCCATGAGCACTCAAATTACCCGCCGTGCGTTCGTCGAAACGAGCGCGAGCCTCCTGCTCGCCTTCTACCTGCCGGCGCGGCGCGGACTCGCCGGGCCCGCCCTGGTCGCGGCAGATTTCGTGCCCAACGCCTGGTTGCGCATCGGCACCGACGGGATCGTCACGCTCACGATCGACCGGTCCGAGATGGGCCAGGGCTCCCAGACCGGGCTCGCCCTGATCCTTGCGGAAGAGCTCGACGCCGACTGGTCCAAGGTCCGGCTCGGGCCCGTGCCGGAGAATCCCGCGGGCTGGTCGCGCACGATGCGCACCGGCGGCAGCAACGCGATCCGCAGCTCGTGGGAGCCGCTCCGCAAGGCAGGCGCCACCGCGCGGGAGATGCTCGTCACCGCGGCGGCGGAAGCGTGGAAGGTCGACCGCGCCACGTGCCGCGCCGAGCAGGGCTTCGTGATTCACGTCCCGAGCGGCCGACGTCTGTCCTACGGCACGCTCGCCGCACGGGCGGCGTCCCTTCCCGTGCCGACGGACGTGCCGCTCAAGGACCCCAAGGACTTCCGGCTGGTCGGCACGCGGGTCAAGCGCCTCGACACGCCGGGCAAGGTGGACGGGAGCGCGCAGTTCGGCATCGACGTCAAGGTGCCGGGAATGCTGATTGCATCCATCGAGCGGTCGCCGGTCCTGGGCGGGCGGGTGAAGCGCTTCAACGCGGACCGCGTGAAGGTCATGCCGGGCGTGCGCCACGTGGTGGCGCTCGAGCCGAGCTCGTGGATGGGCGCCAACGGCGCGTGGGCGGCGGGATGCGCGGCCGGCGTCGCCGTCGTGGCGGATACCTACTGGCAGGCACTGCAGGCACGGCGCGCGCTCGAGATCGAGTGGGATGAGGGGGACTCGGCCGCGCTCGATTCGGCGGGGATCCGCGCCCAGCTCGTCGCGCTCGCCGATCAACCGGGCATCGTGGCCCAGACCATCGGCGATGCGACGGCGGCACTGGCCGGCGCGGCCAAGCGCCTCGACGCCACGTACGACGTCCCCTTGCTGCACCACGCCACGCTCGAGCCCATGAACTGCACGGCGGACGTTCGCGCCGGCGAGTGCGACGTCTGGGCGCCCACGCAGAATCAGGGCGACGCGCAGCGGGTGGCGGCCGAGGTGAGCGGTCTGCCAAAGGAGAAAGTCCGCATCCACACGACGCTCTCGGGGGGCGGGTTCGGGCGCCGGCTCGAGCCGGACTTCGTCTCAGAGGCGGTCCGCGTCTCGCAGGCGGCGGGAGTGCCCGTGAAGGTGATCTGGACCCGTGAGGACGACATGCGCAACGGGTTCTACCGCCCCACCAGCTACAACCGGTTCAGCGCGGGGCTCGACGCCTCGGGGCGGGTCGTCGCATGGACTCACCGGATCGCGGGCACGCCGCTGCGGCTCAAGTTCGGACCGCTCGCAAAGGGGATCGACGATAGTCTGGTGGACGGGGCGATCGACCTGCCCTACGCGATCCCCAACGTGCTCGTCGACCAGCTCACGCTGACGTTGCCGGCCCTTCCCCTCGGCCCCTGGCGTTCTGTGGGTGTGTCCCACAACGGCTTCGTAACCGAGTGCTTCCTCGACGAGATCGCGGCCGCCGGCGGCCGGGACCCGTTCGAGCTGCGGCGTGAGCTGCTGCGCGACAAGCCGCGCCATCGCCGGACGCTGGAGCTCGCGGCCGAGAAAGCGGGCTGGGGCTCCCCCATGCCTCAGGGCCGCAGCCGTGGGATCGCGCTCGCGGAGTGGGGACCGACGGTGTGCGTCGAGGTGGCCGAAGTGTCGTTGGACGCGGACGGCTCGGTGCACGTCCCTCGGGTGGTGTGCGCCGTGGATTGCGGGCAGGCGGTGAACACGGGCCAGGTCGAGGCACAGATGCAGGGCGGCATCGTGTTCGGCCTGAGCGCCGCGCTGTACGGGGAGATCACCATCGACAAGGGCCGGGTCGTGCAGGGAAACTTCGACACCTACCCTGTGGTCCGGATGCCCGAGGCGCCGGCGGTGGAGGTCTACATCGTGCCGAGCAGCGATCCCCAGGGCGGCGCCGGCGAGCCGGGCGTGCCGCCGATCGCGCCCGCGGTGTGCAACGCGATCTTCGCGGCGACGGGGAAGCGGATCAGGAAGTTGCCGATAGGGAAGATCGTCTCAACTTGAGGGAGCAGGGAGCCGGGAGCGGTGAGCAGGACTTCCCACATCTGAACTGCTCCCTGCTCCCCGCTCCCTGCTCCCTCTACTTAGTGCACCACTGTCACCGAGCCCGTCATCTGCGTTGGATGCACGGTGCAGTGGTATGTGTAACGACCCACGGTTGTAATCGTGCTTTGATGAGTGCCGGACCCCGTCTTGGTGTCTGAGCTCGCCGGCAGGGGCGTGGGGCCTCCATCGTACGTGACGTTATGAGGGGCCGCACCACTCCAGGTCCAGGTCACAGTCCCGCCCGTTTGGATGACGACGGCTTGAGGGCTGAACGAGAAGTCCGCCACGGCAACGGACGCCGCGGTCGGCGGCGTCGTGGCGTGCTCGGTGAAGCTGACCGGACCCGACAGCCCCGTGAACGTCGCGTTGACTGTCTGGATGGTTGAGGAGCCGACCGAATCGGTGGTTGTCGCGACACCGCTCGCATTGGTCGTGCTTTGGAGGGGACTCACGGCGCCCCCACCACCTGCCGCCACAGACCACATGACGACCACGCCGGGCACGCCCCGACCGTCCAGATCCAGGGCCGTCACGCTCAAAGGCGTCGGCAACGGGTTGTCGAAGTACCAACTCTGCCCGTCTCCGCCGCTCTTCACGAGATCGCTGGCCGGGCCGGGTGGCTGGGTGCTGTCGTTGTTGCACCCCGAGGCCGCGACCCCCATGAGCAGGGCCATCGTTTGCTTTCGCATCATCGCATGTAAGAACGGCTGAGGAGAGCGGCTCCGCAAGGCGCCGCTCCCCGCTCCCTGCTCTCGTTGCTCAGTGCACCACCCTGACCGTCCCCTCCATATTCAAGTGGATGGTGCAGTGGTAGGCGTAGGTGCCGACTGTGGCAAACGTGCTACTGAAGGTGGTCCCGCCTGCCTGTGTGGGTGAATCGGCGGGCAGCGGGGCCGGGCCGCTCGAATAGGTGACGTTGTGCGCGATCGTGCCCGAGTTCCACGTCCACGTGACCGTCCCCCCCACCTTTACAACCGCCGTTGCGGGGCCGAAAGAGTTGTTCTCGACGCTGACGCCGAAGGACGTCGGCGGCGCGGACGCGGTGGCGGTGAACGTGACCGGCGTCGACAGACCCGTAAAAGTCGCCGTGACGGTCTGCGGGCTGGTTGACCCGATGCTGTCCGTCGTGGTCGCCACACCTGAAGCGCCGGTCGTGCTCTGGGCCGGTGTGACCCCGCCACCACCCGATGCGACCGCCCAGTTGACGACCACGCCCGGAACAGGACAGTTGTTCGCGTCCCGCGCGGTGACGCTCAACGGTGCAGGGAGCGGGTTGTCCAGGTACCATGCGCCAGGATCCCCACTGGTCTTCACGAGCTGCGTTGCCGCGCCCGGGGTGCAGGGCCCCATACCGCCGCTACCGCCGCCACCGCCGCAGGCCAGCCCGAGCAATCCCACACCCAGCGCTGGCAGTCGACCCGAACATAAGAAGATCATATCGCGCCTCCCTCGATGTCGATAGAACACGCGGGGTGGGGCGTGGTTCCCGACACCGAAACCACGTCCCGCCCCGTCACGTCCACGCTTATTGGAATCGGAAGAGCTGCCCGCGAAGCTCCCCGCCCCCGTTCACTTTCGTGTGCACGTTGACGTAGCCCTTCCCGTCGCGGATGAACGTCAAGATGGAATCCAGGACGGTGATCGTGTCCGCGATCAGGAGCCCACTAAAGTCGAGGCCGGTGGATGGTTTAGGTGGGACGTAAAGGTTCACCCTGACCGGGCCGTTGCTGTCGGCCACGGCATGGTGAATGTGGGCCAAGAACGCACTGTCGATGTTCGAGAGCTCGACCCTATAGCTGAGGACGTTACCGTTGACCGTAACCGTGGCGAGCCCCTGCGCCCCGGTCGTGACCGGAGTCGGTCGTTCGTTCGCGCCGCTCAAGAATGCGATGAACCGTTCCGGTGCGGGCGGTATTGAAGTCAGCCCGACGTCGTCCTTGCAGCTCCCGACGGCCAGAAGCGCCGCCAGCGTCCCTACGCCAAACATCAGACGGCCTCGCATAGCAAGCCTCCTCACGGTTTGGGGTCCGCACGCCCAGGAAGCCTTAGGCATACCCGCCCTGCAAGGTTTGTTCAAGCGGTCATTTGTTATAGAATTGTCAGGACGGCGGCAGGCGAACTGCGCGCCAGATTCGCTTGACGACTTCTTGACCGCTCTTTACCGGGCCTTGCGAGGCCCGGCCTATCATGCACGCGTCCCGAACAAGAGACGCGTCATGCAGCACGACATCTCCCGGCGGCACCTTATCCAACAGCTCGGCCTGATCGCCGCGGGTCTTGCGGCGGCGTGCACGCCGGCCCGCGTGCTCATCAACGCGTATCCGCAAGTGTTCGACGACGACCCGGCGCTCGTGGATCGGGTGTTGCGGGCCTTCGTGATCACCGTGATCCCGGCCGCGCCCGCCGACGACGCCGATCTCACACGGGCGTTCACCGATCCCGATTATCCCTTTGCTCCATACGCCGCGTTCTTTGCGGCCGACCTGGCGCGGCGCGGGCGCGACCGCTTCGGCGCAGCGTTCGAGCGCCTCGCCCCGGAAGCACGGACGGCGATCGTGGGCGACGGCCTCGCCGCCGATGCCACGAGCCGCAAGCTCTACAACGGTGCCATCGCGCTCGCCCAGATCGCGTTCTACGCCGGGATCTACGACGCCCGCAAGGGCTGCGCGCTCATCGACTTCGAGGGCGCAAACCACTGGCATCCACTGGCCGACATCACCTATCCCGATCCCACGCGGTTCCTCGGCGAGGCCCTGACGCCCGACGGGAACCACGACTGACCGAAGCGAGGCTCATGAAGACCGTTCGCACGGACGTCCTGGTGATCGGCACGGGGTTCGGCGCCGCCGCCCCCGCGCTGCGGCTCGCGCAGGCGGGCGCCAGCGTGGTGATGATCGAGAAGGGCCCGAAGCTCCAGACGGCCGACTTTCGCCAAACGTCCGACCCCAAGTACATCCTCAAGTACCTGAAGGGGATCTCCGGCGATCACCTGCGCCTCACCTACGCCGAGGCGCTGGGCGGCGGGTCGGGATTCTACGAGATGGTGTCGCTGCGGGCACCCACGCTCGCATTCGAGCAGCTCGACGAAGCCGGCCGCCTGCTCTGGCCCGCGGGCGTCGACCGCCCGGCGCTCGACCCCTACTACGCGCTCGCCGAGCGGATGCTCCACGTCGCGCAGATCCCGATCGAGGAAGTGCCGAAGACGGGGCTCGTGTTCGCCCAGCTCATGAAGAACCTCGGGCTGTCCGTGGATCGCTGCCGCTACGCGGTGCGCGGGTGCCAGGGGAGCGGGTTCTGCGTCACGGGCTGCGTGTACGGCGCGAAGCAGTCGCTGTTTCTCAACTATTTGCCCCAGGCCGTCGCGGCCGGGGCGAACATCGAGACCGACCTGGAGGCGCTCGCGATCCAGCCGATCGGGGGCATCCGCTGGCGCCGGGGGTGCGCGCTTCGGGAGTTGCCCTATCGCTATCGCGTCACCGCGCGGCGGCGCGGTGGTAGTGGCGATTTGATCGTCTTCGTGGCACGGGTCGTGATCCTGGGCGGCGGGACGGTGGGGACCGCGAAGCTGCTGTCGGCATCGCGCCCCTACCTGCCGCTCCTGTCGGAGCACGTGGGACGGAACATCGCGTACAACGGCAGCGTCAAGGTCGCGGCCCTGCTCCCCGACGGCATGCCCGACGCCGACATGTTCACCGGACGAACCCACCCGGGCATGGTGAGCTACCAGTTCCTCGGCTCGCACGGGATCACGGTGCACGCCGTGAAGGCGCTACCGCTTATGCTCGTGTCGGCAGCCCACCTCGGCCTGCACGGCGACTTCTGGGGCGCAAAAAACGTGGAGCTGATGCGGCAGGTGCGCCACCGGATGATCATCCTCGACGCCTTCGGGCTCACGCCGCCCGGCGGCGCGCTCCAGGTCGTAGCGGGTGATGCCACGGTGTCGCTGCCGCTCACGGCACGGCTCCGGGCCTACCACGCCGAAACGAAGCGCCTCCTCGAGTCCATCCTGGAGCGGAACGGCTGCCGCATGGTCGAGACCGACTTCCTCGACGCGAGCTTCCTGCCGCACGACGATATCCATTTCACGACGGCCCATCAGGTGGGCTCCTGCCGCATGGCGGATTCGAAGGAGCAGGGGGTGGTGGACGCGAGCGGCGAGGTGTTCGGCTACCCGGGGCTGTACGTGAGCGACGGCGCGGCCATTCCCTCCTCCCTCGCGGTCAACACGAGTCTGACCATCCTCGCGAATGCGGAGCGCATCGCGGCGGGCCTCATCGACCGCTACCGGCTCACACCCTCCTCCAGAGGAAGCGATGGATGAGCCAGTCGAGCCAGCGGTCCGGGATCCACAGCGGAATGCGGTCGAGCCATCCGTGCGGGGTGACGATCACACGCAGCGGCGGGCGCCGGGCGGTGAGCGCTCGCCACACGGCCCGGACCACGTTGTCGGGCGGCGGCGCCCGCTCCGCGCCCCGCAACGCCGCCCGCCGGAAACGGTCGAGCACGCTCTCGTAGGGCGTCCCCGCGTAACGGCGCAGATCCATCGCTTCCACCTTGCTCCAGATGGCTGTCTTGAAGCTTCCCGGCTCGATCACGATCACTCGGACGCCGAACGGCAGCAGCTCGCGTCGCAGACTGTCCGAAATCGCTTCCAAGGCGAACTTGGACGCCGCGTACGGCCCCATGAACGGCAAGGCGCCGAGCCCCGCGACCGAGCTCATGTTGACGATCCGACCGCGCGACGCCTTGAGCAGCGGCAGGAACGCCTGCGTGACCGCAACGGCGCCGATCAGGTTTACTTCGAGAACTCGCCGGAGCTCGTCGAGCGGCAACAGCTCGAGCGGACCGGCGGCGGGGATCCCGGCATTGTTCACGAGCCCCTCGAGCGGGGCGCCCGCCAGGGCGCCCTCCACCTGCTCCCTGGCCCGCGCGATGCTCGCCGTGTCGGTCACATCCATCCGCACGGCCGTCACGCCGGCGCGCTCCAGCGCAGCCTCGTCCTCGGCGCGGCGCACGGTGCCAAACACTCGGAAGCCTCGACCGGCGAGCCGCGCCATGGCGGCACCAAAGCCGGTCGAGGCTCCCGTCACCACCACGCCCCGGTTCACACCGGGGAATCTACGACCTCCGTGCCAGCGTCGCCGCGCGTGCGCGGAGCGCTGCGTCGATGTCACTCATCGCGACGCGAGCCGGCACGGTCCACTCCCCCCGTTGCGTGGTGGGGACGCGGATCGCCGCCACCACGCCGTCCGGTCCCAGGTCGACAACGGCCGTCGCGGCGTCATCCGGGCCCTGGTTGGCCTTGATCACCAGCGTCCAGGTCCCCTCCTTGGGCCACGTGCGCTTCAGGGCGTGCACGCCTTCGCGCGAAGTCTCGGCGAACTCGAGCTTGAGGGAGCGCCTCTCCCCGCCCACGATCCCCTCGGCCGTGCCCGAGACGACATATCCCATCGCAGTTCCATGATGGAACGCATGCACCAGCAGAAACGCGCCCTGCATCGACCGGTCATACGGGTTGACGGGCAGCTCGATCGAGATCCAGGGCGGGCCTTTCAACGCGAAGGCCGGGGCTGCGAGAAGCACGCCTGCGAGCGCCGCGAGGGCGAGGCTACGAATCCGGGTCTGCATGGCAACCTCCAATGGTAGGTTGCCGTTGAGATGCCGGTCGGCGTCCGGGGGTTTAGGGGGCCGGAGCGATCCGGTAGACGCTGCCACCGGCCGAGAGCACGTACAGCTCGCCGGCCGAGTCCTCACCGAACGAGAGCACGTTGCCGAGACTCACGTTCAGGCTCCAGCTGGTCTGCCCGGTGACGGC
>Ga0137374_10010606_pt1 | contig 10835 bp, 4 predicted proteins | sample SagtaG_20_FD_104811 | JGI IMG/M metagenome (GOLD analysis project Ga0137374, IMG submission 104811) | Vadose zone soil microbial communities from Sagehorn Ranch, Mendocino, California, USA - Sage1_R_100_16 metaG | ecosystem: Environmental > Terrestrial > Soil > Vadose zone | place: USA...
AAGCCAGGAGGACTTCTCCCAGGCCCCCAAGTTCGTCGAGGCGAAAGCCGGGAAGACCTACTGGAGTTCCGTGTATTTCAAGAACGAGTCCGAGCCTTACGTGACGCTGGCCGTGCCGGTCGGAAAGTACGCCGTCGAGGTGACGACGGCGGAGGTTAACCTCGGCGGCGTTCTGAGGATTGTCTCCCAGATCGAGGTCGGCCCGGGCGGATACGCCTACGTAGTGGACTCCCGGAACCAACTGGTCGCCCATCCGGACAGCCGGATGCTGCGAGCAAAGCGGGATCTCTCCACCCTCGTCCAGGTAAAGTCTGCACGGGCTGAGCGCTCGGGACTTATGGCAGACGCCCCGGTCACCGTCGTGGCCGACGGTCTCGGTGGCGGGCAGGTACTCGCGGCGCACGCGGCAATCGCTCCCCTCGGGTGGCTCGTCTTCGTCGAACGGCCGGCCGCCGACGCCTACGCGCCCCTCCGAGCCCCGATTATCCGGAGCGCCGTTATCTTCCTTCTGGGCCTGGGGCTCTCGATCCTGGCGAGCCTGCTCCTCGCTCGACGAATGGTCGCGCCGATCCGGGTGCTCCAGGAAGGCGCCGCGCGTATCGGGGCCGGCGACCTCAGCCATCGCATTGAGGTCCACACCGGCGACGAGCTCCAGGCGCTCGGAGATGAGCTCAACCGGACGGCGGGACAGCTCGAGGAGTCGTACGCCAACCTCGAGCAGAAGGTGGAGGCGCGCACGCGGGAGCTAGCGGACGCCAACCGCGACCTCACCGAGGCCCTGGAGCAGCAGACGGCGACTGCGGAAATCCTGCGGGTCATCTCGAGCTCGCCCACCGATATTCGGCCCGTCCTCGATGCAGTTGCCCAGAGCGCGACACGCCTTTGCGAGGCGTATGACGCGATGGTCGCTCTCAGGGAGGGGGACATGCTCCGCGTCGCGGCTCATCACGGGCCGATCCCGATCCGGTGGCGGGCAGATCCAAGACCGATCAACCGTGGCTGGGTGTCGGGCCGCGCGGTAGCGGACCGACAGCCAGTTCACGTCCACGACCTAGCCGCGAGCGGAGCTGAGTTCCCCCTGGGCCAAGCGGATGCCGTCGAATCCGGCCACCGGACCACCCTGGCCGTGCCGCTCCTACGCGAGGACGAGGCGATCGGCGTGATCCTGATCCGTCGCCTCGAGGTCCGTCCGTTCACCGACAAACAGGTCGCGCTCCTCAAGACCTTTGCCGACCAGGCCGTCATCGCCATCGAGAACGTCCGGCTGTTCAAGGAGCTGGAAGCGCGCAACAGCGAGCTGCGAGTCGCCCTCGAGCAGCAGACGGCGACCAGCGAGCTGCTCAAGGTGATCGGGCGGTCCACCTTCGATCTCCAGCCGGTCTTCGAGACGCTGGCCGTGAACGCTGTCAGGCTGTGCGAGGCGAAACGCGGGGTGATCTTGCGTTTCGATGGGCAGCTCCTGCGGTTTGCGGTGGGCCACAACGTCTCCCCCGAGCTCAGAGAGTTCTTCGAGCAGCACCCCATCGCGCCCGGACGCGAGAGCAACTCCGGGCGCGCCGCCCTCGAGCGGCGCACGATCCACAATCACGATGTCCTGGCCGATCCAGAGTACGCCTACGGGGGGACCCGGGTGGATCCCTACCGGACTGTCCTCGCGGTTCCCATGGTCCGCGCCGACGAGCTGCTCGGCGTGATCATCATCTACAGACACGAAGTCCGACCATTCAGCGACACGCAGGTCGCGCTGATGGAGACCTTCGCCGACCAGGCGGCCATCGCCATCGAGAACGCGCGACTGCTCACCGAGCTCCAGACCAAGAACGCTGACCTCACCGAGGCCCTCGAGCAGCAGACCGCGACGGCGGAGATCCTAAGAGTCATCTCCAGTTCGCCCACCGACGTCCAGCCGGTCTTCAACTCCATCGTCGCCAGCGCTGTGCGTCTCTGCAATGCCCGTATGGGGGCCCTGTATCGATTCGACGGCGAGCTGTCGCACCTGGTCGCGCACCACAACTACCCGCCTGAGGTGCTCGAGGCACTCCAGCGGATGCACCCGCGGCGCCCGCAGACCATCCTGGCTTCGGATCGGGCGCTTCTAGGACGAGCCGTGACGCAGATCGAGGACACACTCGCGGACCCCCACTATCCTCGCGAGGTTGCGCTCGGCGCGGGTGGCTTCCGCAGCGTCCTCGCGGTGCCAATGCTCCGCGAAGGCGCTCCGATCGGCGTGATCGTCATCACTCGGACTGAACCCGGTCGGTTCGCCGACGGGCACATCGAGCTGCTGAAGACCTTCGCCGACCAGGCGGTCATTGCCATTGAGAACGTGCGGCTCTTTACGGAGTTGCAGGCCCGCAACAGCGAACTCCGGGTCTCGCTCGAGCAACAAACGGCAACCAGCGAGCTGCTTAAGGTGATCGGTCGTTCCACCTTCGATCTCCAGCCGGTCTTCGAGACCCTGGCCGAGAATGCCGTCCGGCTGTGCGAGGCCAAACAGGCATTCATTTTCCGCTTCGACGGGGAGTTCCTCCGAGTCGTGGCGTCATACGCCGTCTCTCCTGAGCTCAAGGCCTTCTTCGACCAGAATCCCGTCGCTCCCGGAGGCGGAAGCGTTGCGGGGCGCGCGGCTCTCGAACGACGTACCATCCACGTTGACGACGTGCGGACGGATCCCTCCTACACCTGGGCGGCGCGCCAGGTGGATCCCTACCGCACCGTGTTGGTGATCCCCATGCTCCGTGCCGGTGAGCTGATGGGAGCGATCGGTGTCAACCGGCACGAGGTCCGGCCCTTTACCGAGAGCCAAATCACCCTGATGGAGACCTTCGCCGACCAAGCGGCCATCGCCATCGAGAACGCACGACTCCTCACCGCGCTGCAGGCGAAGAACGCTGACCTCACCGAGGCCCTCGAGCAGCAGACCGCGACGAGCGAGATACTACGCGTTATTAGCGGCTCCCCGACGGACGTCCAGCCGGTGTTCGACGCGATCGCGCAGAGCGCAGCCCAGCTGTGCGAGGCCTTCGACGCCGTAGTCTACCGCATCGACGGAGATGTCTTGCGCCCGGTCGCGCATCACGGCTCATCATTCGCGGTCGGCGTAGTTCCACTCGTTCCGGGAACCCTCGGTGGGCGCAGCGTGATCGAGCGACGACTCGTTCACGTCGCCGACGTCCAGGCCGCGGCGGACGAGTTCCCGGAGGGAGCTGCGATCTCGCAACGGGAAGGGACTCGGTCCTTCGTCAGCGTTCCCCTACTCCGGGAAGGTAGCGCGATCGGCACCATCGGGGTACGCCGCTTCGAACTCCGGCCGTTCGGCGAAAAACAGATCGCTCTGCTCCAGACCTTCGCCGACCAGGCCGTGATCGCGATTGAGAACGTCCGCCTCTTCAAGGAGCTGGAAGCCCGCAACCGCGAGCTCACCGAAGCCCTGGAGCAGCAGACGGCGACCAGCGAGGTCCTGAAGGTGATCAGCCGCTCGACGTTCGACCTGCAGCCGGTGCTGGACACTGTCATCGCCAGCGCCACCCGGCTCTGCGGTGCGACACGTGGCCACATCTTCAGGTTCGATGGCGAATTCCTCCGTTTCGCTGCGGCTTACGGCGCTTTGCCGGGCTTCATCGAGTACCTGGAGGGCCACCCAGTGCGACCTGGATCCGGCTCCGTATCGGGGCGAGCGGCCGCGGAGCGACGGATTGTGCATGTCCGCGACGTGCGGGAGGAGCCGGGATACCAATACGCCGAGCTGATCAAGCAACAGGACTACCGGACTGTGCTGGCCGTTCCGATGTTGCGGGAAGAAGTCCTGGTCGGCGTCATCGTCATCGTGAGATCGAAGGTCGAGCCCTTCACCGTCAAGGAGATCGAGCTGGTGACCACCTTCGCCGATCAGGCCGTGATCGCTATCGAGAACGTGCGGCTGCTGCAGGAGCTCCAGGCGAAGAACGCCGACCTCACCGAGGCGCTTGAGCAGCAGACGGCGACGAGCGAGATCCTGAAGGTCATTAGCCAATCGCCCACCGACGTCCAGCCGGTATTCGATGCCATCGCCCGCGAAGCCATGCGGTTGTGCAGCGCGTCCTACGGCGTCGTCGGCCGATACGACGGTCAGCTGCTGCACCTGGTTGCCCACGAGCATGTACGCCCTGAAGGTGTGGCGGCGATGAAGCGCCTGTTCCCGACCCGCCCCAGCCTGGCGACCACGAGCAGCCGCGCAATCCTTGAACGGGCCGTGGTCCATGTGCCGGACGCGCTCGAAGACCCCAATTACGACAAGGCGGTGGCTCTCGGCCTTCAGGTCCGAAGCGTTCTTGCTGTGCCGATGCTGCGCAAGGGTGAGCCGATTGGAACGATCTCTGTGGGTCGCCTCGAACCAAAGCCGTTCGGCGACACGCAGATCGCCCTGCTCAAGACCTTCGCGGATCAGGCGGTGATCGCCATCGAGAATGTGCGTCTCTTCAAGGAGCTGCAGGCACGGACCAGCGAACTGGGGCGATCGGTCGAAGAGTTGAAAGCCCTGGGCGAGGTCAGTCGGGCAGTTAGCTCCACACTGGATCTCGAGACCGTACTGACGACCATCGCCTCCCGCGCCGACCAGCTCTCGGACACCGACGGTGGAGCGATCTACGAGTACGATGAGGCGCACGAAGAGTTCCGGCTTCGCGTGACGCTGGAGCTCGAAGACGAGCTGATCGAGGCGCTTCGAACCGCTCCGATCCGATTGGGGGAAGGAGCGGTTGGACGGGCGGGAATAGCCCGGCAGCCGATCCAGATCCCCGACATCCTCGCCGAGGCCACTTACATGGGGCGCCTGCGCGAAGTCGCCGAGCGGGCGGGATATCGCGCGCTGCTCGCCGTGCCCCTTCTGCGTGAGGACCAGCTCGTCGGCGCTCTCGTCCTCCGGCGGAGAGTTCCCGGCTCGTTCCCGCAGGAGACGATCGATCTTCTTCAAACCTTCGCCTCGCAGTCGGTCCTGGCGATCGAGAACGCGCGGCTATTCCGCGAGATCGAAGAAAAGAGCCGGCAGCTCGAGCTCGCCAGCAAGCACAAGTCCCAGTTTCTCGCCAATATGAGCCACGAGCTTCGCACCCCGATGAACGCCGTGCTGGGCTACACCGATCTCATCCTCGACAATATCTTCGGCGACGTGCCCGAGGCAATCCGCGACACGCTCGAGCGCGTCAAGAGCAATGGGCAGCACCTTCTCGGCCTGATCAACGACGTTCTCGATCTCTCGAAGATCGAGGCGGGGCAGCTCACCCTCTCGCTTGGCGAGTACTCGATGGGCGATGTCGTCCAGGCGGTGGTCTCGGCTGTGGAGTCCCTGGCGGCGGAGAAGAAGCTCGCGCTGAAGGCGACGGTGCCGGCCGATCTGCCGCCCGGCAGAGGCGACGAGCGGCGCCTCACCCAGGTGCTCCTAAACCTCGTGGGAAACGCGATCAAGTTCACCGACGACGGCGAGGTGTCGATCCAGGCGCGGGCCTCCGACGGCGCCTTCGTGGTCTCGGTGTCGGATACCGGCCCCGGCATCTCCGAGGCCGATCAGCGGACAATCTTCGAGGAGTTCCAGCAGGCCGACAGCTCCAGCACGCGGAAGAAGGGCGGGACCGGCCTCGGGCTCTCGATCTCCCGCCGGATCGTGGAGCTTCACGGCGGCCGCCTCTGGGTCGAGTCGACTCCGGGGCGTGGGTCGACTTTTTCCTTCACCTTGCCGGTGCGCGTGGAGCGCCAAGCGGAGAGGGCATGAGCAAGCGAATCCTGGCGATCGAGGACCACGAGGAGAACCGTCGGATCCTGCGCCTCCTTCTGGGGAGCGCGGGCTACGAGATGATCGAGGCCGTGACCGGGGAGGACGGGGTAGCCATGGCGGAGAAGGAGCGCCCCGACCTGATCCTCATGGACATCCAGCTCCCCGGCCTTGACGGCTATGAGGCGACGCGCCGGATCAAGGGGAACCCCGCCCTCCGCCACATCCCGATCATCGTGGTGACCTCGTACGCCCTGAGCGGCGACGACGTGAAGGCCTTCGAGGCCGGCTGCGACGCCTATGTCACCAAGCCGTTTGTCCCGCGCGAGCTGCTCGCGAAGATCCGCGAGTACGTGCCGTAGACGGGGCCCAGCGTGAGAACACCGCCACGGATCTTGGTCGTCGACGACGTGCCGGCCAACGTGCACATCCTCCAGAGTCGGCTGGCCGCCCACGGGTACGACATCGTCACCGCCACCGACGGCGAGGCGGCGCTGGCCGCCGTCAAGGAGGCGCAGCCCGACCTGATCCTGCTCGACGTCATGATGCCCAAGATGGACGGGTTCGAGGTGTGCCGGCGGCTCCGCGCGGACCCCTCGCTCCCCTTCATCCCGATCATCATGGTCACGGCCAAGGCGGACCCCAAGGATGTCGTCGCGGGCCTCGAGGCCGGCGGCGACGAGTACCTGACCAAGCCCGTTGACCAGCCCGCGCTGGTCGCGCGGGTGAAGTCCATGCTGCGGATCAAGAGCCTCCACGACACGGTGGAGGCGCTGGCTGCCGAGCGCGCCGAGTGGAACAAGACCCTCGAGCGCCGGGTCGAGGAGCAGCTCGGGCAGCTCGAGCAGCTCGGGCGGCTCAAGCGATTCTTCTCGCCTCAGCTCGCCGAGCTCATCGTGGCGGGCGGGACGGACGACCCCCTCAAGACCCACCGGCGAGAGGTGACCGTCGTCTTCCTCGACCTGCGGGGCTTCACCCCCTTTGCAGAGACCGCCGAGCCGGAAGAGGTGATGAGCGTCCTCCGCGAGTACCACGCCGAGATGGGCAAGCTGATCCTCGAGCACGAGGGGACGCTCGAGCGCTTCACCGGCGACGGCATGATGATCTTCTTCAACGACCCGGTGCCGGTGCCCGACCCGGCGGAGCGGGCCATCCGGATGGCGGTCGCCATGCGTGAGCGAGTCAGTGGTCTCGCCATCGGCTGGCGCAAGCGGAGCTATGACCTGGCGCTGGGGGTGGGGATCGCGCAGGGGTACGCGACCATCGGCGCCATCGGCTTCGAGGGGCGCTGGGATTACGGCGCCATCGGGACGGTGACGAACCTGGCGGCGCGCCTCTGCGGCGAGGCCAAGGGCGGCCAGATCCTGGTCCACCAGAAAGTCGCCACCTCGATCGAAGACCTGGCGAATCTCGAGGAGATCGGCCCCCTCACCCTTAAGGGGCTGCTCCGACCCGTCGCCGCCTTCAACGTCGTTGGGCTAAGGGGAACCGTCTGAGGACGGAACCAAGCTGATTCCGCCGAGTTGACGGGGCTGGGTAGAATGAAACCGGACCCGGCAAGGGTGCAGCGTGGCCGCGGCCACGCTGAGTAAGCTTTTTCCCCTCGCGTCGAATGGACGCGCGGGTGGGCCTGTCCAATGGGGCGACGGGCCTAGGAGGTGGATCATGAAGCGTTGGGCGATTGTGGTTCTTGCGGTGGTTAGCGCGGTCCTTTGGACTACCAGCCCCAGCCTGGCCTTTAGTGGCAATCGCGGCGGCTCCCATAGCGGGTTCAGAGGCCATCGCGATGGGTTCCGGCATCACCACGGCTTCGGAGGTGCCCGGGTGTTCATCGGGCCCGGAATCTTCTTCGGCGCCCCGGCTTTCTATCCATACCCCTATTCTTATTACCCATATCCCATTTACTCGGCGCCGCCCGAGGTAGTCGAGTCTCCGCCGGTCTATACTCAGCCTCCAGCGCAGCAGTACTGGTACTACTGCTCGAACCCGCCGGGCTACTACCCCTACATCACGCAATGCCCTGGCGGCTGGCTGCAAGTCGTGCCATCCCCGGGTCCGGCCACTCCCGGACAAGGACAGGGGTACTAGCGGGCTGACGCCATACCGGGCTGCGCCGCGGCGCGGCCCCGGCTTAGTGGCCGACGAGCTTGCGGACGAGCTCGGGCCCGTTCTCCCAGATCACGAGCGCCACGCCCATCAGGCTCTCGCCGGCGATCCAGCCTGAGGCCACCGGGAAGGTGAACTCCTCCGCCCACTCCGGATACTTCTTCTCCACCCACCAGCCGAGCAACCCGCCGAGGAAGAAGAGCAGGCCGTAGTACCAGTGAAAGGTCCAGGCCAGGCCCACGCCGGCCGGCGACGGAATCAGGTGCTGGCGCGCCGGGAACATCTTCGGCAGCAGCGTGAGGACGATGCCCACGAGCCCGCCGATCCCGATGCACCAGATCTTGACGGGGCCGAGCTCCCGGATGCCGTTGGAGAGCGCGAGCGCCACCGCCCGCCAGGTCTGCGCGGCGGGCGCCGGGAACTGATCCGAGCCCAGCACGCTCGCGTCGGGCACCAGCAGCCGGAAGCACAGCACGGTGACGAGCGTGCCCACGAAGATGCCGGCGAACTGGGCGATGAACTGCTTGCGCGGGTGGGCCCCGAGCAGGTAGCCGCTCTTGAGATCGGTGAGGAGGTCGGCGCTGCTGCCCGCCGCGGCGGCGGTGACGTTCGCGCTCATCAGGTTCACGTTCATGTTGCCCGGGTGCAGGACCCCGAAGGTGAGCTGGGTGATCTTGCCCATCGCCCCCACCGGCGTGGTGTCGGTCTCGCCGGTGACGCGGCAGGCGACGAGGGCCAGCGCGAAGGAGAGCAGCACCGCCACCAGCGTCTCCCAGTACGGCATGCCGAAGGTGCGGTGGCCGAGCCACGCGAGCCCGAGCAGGCCCGCGATCTGGCCTCCGATGAACCAGGAGGCCGGCGTCTCGATCGCGGCCATCGGATCGTCGGCGTCCCGCCCGCTGCCACGGAACATCGCCCCCAGATCCGTGAAGGCGCGGAGCGCGGTACGCCACTGCATGGCGAAGGCGAGCAGGCTGGAGGTCACCATGCAGGCCACGCCGCCCCAGAGCGTCCACTGCACGACCGTGCCATAGCCCGAGCCCTGGATGATGCCGCGGTGCTGAAGGAGGGGGACGAAGATCATCCACGCCGTGATGCTGCCCAGGAACATGCTCCAGCACACGCGGATGCCCGTGATGGCGCCGGCGGCGATGAACATGGGCTCCCAGGAAAGCATCACCGTGCGGCCCATCCATGCGGGGCCGAACACGCGCTGGTTGAGCGCGGCGATCCACGTCCCGATCATGAAGGGAGCGAGCGCCGCGCTCGCGAGCGCCAGGCCTTCGGCCCAGAACTTGGCGACGAGCGCGATGAGCCCCGCCCAGCCCAGCGCCCGGGCCGAGCGCATGCCCTTGTCGCCCACCGAGTGCAGCGCGCGCAGCGTCTCGGCCGCCGCGATGCCGCTCGGGAAGCGGAGCTGCTCGACATTGATCATCTGCCGCTTCATGGGGATGGCCATGGTCACGCCGAGCACCGAGAGGAAGAACACCCACGCGAGCATGGTGGGCAGCGGCAGGGTCTGGTTGTTGATCAGCATGTAGGCTGCGAAGGCCGAGATGAGCGTGCCGCCCGTGGAGTACCCGGCCGAGCTGGCCGTCGATTGCATGCAGTTGTTCTCGAGGATGGTCATGGGCGTGCCCACGAGCCCCACCCGGTGCAGCGTGGTCCAGATCGCGTAGGAGAGGATGCACGCCGTGATCGCCACGCCGAAGCCCCAGCCCGCCTTGAGCCCGATATAGAGGTTGGTGAGCGAGAGGACGCCCCCAAGCGCCGAGCCCATGAGCACCGCCCGCCAGGTGAGCTGGAGCATGCTGTCCCCGCGGCCGCGGTAGACCTGCTCGTACCACTGGCGCTCGATCTCGTCGGGCGTGCCCCGGAAGCCGTGGATCGGCAGCGCGTCGGGGGCGTGAGAGGAATTCGCGGAGCGGGGCTCTGCTACTGGGCTCGTGGCCAGCCCCTAGCCCGATCTCTCCCCCTTACCCTGCCCTCTCCCCCTCACCTTTATCCTCTCCCCCAGAGGGGGAGAGGGCAGGGTGAGGGGGAGAGGGAGCAGATCGACTCGGCCGGGGTGAGGGTGGAGCGGATCGACTCCCTCTCCCTCTGGAGGGAGAGGGCGGGGGTGAGGGTGGAGCGTGGCTTCGCGCATACTCCGGGCTAGCTCACCTGGCTGTAGACGCCAGGGGGCACGAGGCGGTAGACGGCGAGCGGCTGCGAGACGTTCTTGAAGGTCTTCTCGCCGAGGGATTCGAGCACGAAGCGGCTCGAGATGCGCTCCGCGGTGACGGGGCCCACGACGATATCGCCGCCCTGGGCCGAAGCCGCGATCCGCGCGGCCACATTGGTCGTGGGGCCGGAGGCGGTGAACGTCCAGCGCTGGGAGCCCGCCCCGCCGATCTTGGTGGCCCCGACCAGCGCCGGGCCCGTATTGATCCCCGTGTGGAGCGAGATCGCGGGGAAGACGCCCGCGTACTCCTCGTTCAGCTCCGCCGTCTTCTGGCGGATGGCGAGGGCCGCGCGCGCGGCATTCAGCGCATGGTCCTGATCCCGGCCGGGCTCGCTGTGAGCCGAGCGCTGGAAGATGACCATGAGGCCGTCGCCCGCCGTCTCGTTCACGTCGCCGTGATGGGCGCGGATGATCTCGAGGAAGGAGGAGAAATAGGTCTGCACGAGCTGGTTCAGGCGCTTGGCGTCGAGCTGCTCGCTCAAGCGCGTGTAGCCGGTGATGTCGAGGAAGACGACGGAGACCTCCTCCTGGCGCTTCTCGAGGCTCGTGGCCGTCGGATCGCGCTCGAGCAAGTCCTTGACGGCGTCGGGCACGAACTTGGAGAGCTCGCCCTTGAGCTGCTCGAGCACCTCCAGGCGCTGGCGCGAGGCCTGCAGGTCCTCGAGCGTCTTGGCCAGCTCCTCATTGCGCGTGGCCAGGTCACGCTGCGTCCGCGAGAGATGCTCGGTCATCTCGTTGAGCGCTGTGCCGAGCTCGCCG
>Ga0137374_10010610_pt1 | contig 10834 bp, 9 predicted proteins | sample SagtaG_20_FD_104811 | JGI IMG/M metagenome (GOLD analysis project Ga0137374, IMG submission 104811) | Vadose zone soil microbial communities from Sagehorn Ranch, Mendocino, California, USA - Sage1_R_100_16 metaG | ecosystem: Environmental > Terrestrial > Soil > Vadose zone | place: USA...
CGGGATTCCGGTCGTCGCGCTCGATCGGCCGCTCGAAGGCATCGAGCTCGACACCGTCCAGCCTGATCGACCGCGCGGTGTGCACCTGGCGATCGAGCATCTGTGCACGCACGGCCACCAGCGCATCGGGCTGCTGAATGGACCGAGCGGCCTGGCCTCGGCTGTACAGCGCCGCGATGCGTATCGAACCGCGCTACGCGCGCACGGGCTCGAGTCTCGGCTCGACTGGGAGGTGTCCGGCGACTTTCGCGAACAGGGCGGCTTCGACGCCGCGCGGGCGCTGCTCGGGCTGGCCGAGCCGCCCAGCGCGGTGCTGGTGGCCAACAACCTGATGGCGCTCGGCACGATTCGCGCCGCGGCCGAGCTCGCCGTCCGCCTGCCCGAGGATCTCGCGCTGATCGCCTTCGACGACACGAAGTGGGCGCCATTCTTCGCCCCGCCCATGACCACGGTCGCCCACCCAACCCACGACCTCGGCCGCATGGCCGCCGAGTTGCTCGAGCGCCGCCTGGCCGATCCACTGCGACCCACCGCAACCGTGTTGCTGCCACCGCGGCTCAAGATTCGCGCATCCTGCGGCGCGCACGTCCACGCCGGCTTTGCCCTGAACGACCGCAGCCAGGCAACGTAACGCCGTGTCTATCAGACTGGCTGGCCGTCGGCGGCACCGCTCGCGCATCGACAAGCTGATGCGTTTGCGGGCGCCGTCGACTTCGAGCACTCTCACGCGCACCTGCTGCTGCACGCGGACGACTTCCTTCGGATCTCTGACGAAGCGGTCCGCGAGCTGACTTATGTGCACGAGGCCGTCCTGATGCACCCCAACATCGACGAACGCACCGAACGCCGTGACGTTGGTGACGATGCCCGGCAGTGGCACTCCCGGTTGGACATCGGCGATGGAGTTGATGCCTTCGGCGAAATGAAAGACTTCGAAACGGCACGCGGTTACGACCGGGTCTGGCGAGCTCCGCGAGAATGTCACCCAACGTGGGAAATCCGACACGCTTTGACAAGTAACGCTCCGGATCAATGCGCTCTCGCAGGTCCGCCCGGCGCATGAGCTCGCGCTCTAGTCGAACACCGCGCCCGCAGTAGTATCTCCGCGGCCATGCATGGGCGGCTAGCTGCGATCAGGCCGAGCAGGTCGCGCCGGCGCGAGCAGACGCGTCAGGCAGCACTCGGAGCCCTGGTGGTCGCCGTTCCGGTGGTCGCATTCGTGTGGCTGATCGCGGACGTCCGGCACAACCAGGTGTTCGCGCTGCCGATCGAGCACTTTTTGATCGTCACGGTCGTTTCGCTGCTTGCGCTCGGGGTAGCGCTGCTGGTCGCGCTGCAGATGGAGCAGTACAGCGTGGCGCTGATTGCCCTGGGCTTCATGAGCATGGGCGGCTTGTTCTCGGTGCATGCGATGGCAACCCCGGGCGTGCCGCTGCACGGCATGGGCGGCGCGCCGCCGCCAGCGCCGTCCGCTTCGGAGATCGGCATCATCGGCGAAAGCTATCTATCCGGCGGACTTGGGTTCGACTACGGCGGCACCATCATTGGCCTCTCGGCGTTCCTCAGCCTATTCATCCCGGCCATCCTGTTTGCCGCCGCGTCCACAACTGCCGCCGTCCAAGTCCTGCGCCGCCTGCCTGCCCATACCGCCGTGCTGGCGATTGGCACCGTGGTGGCGGCCTACGCCGCGCTGAGCGGGTGGCGGACTGACCTGCTGGTTGCACTGCCGCTGACACGACCGCCATGGTCGACGGCATTCGCGGCGTCGACCATGCTGCTTCTGGCGTACGCGGCCTGGCGGCAAGCCCGACTGTACCTGCGAACCCGCTATCCGACCCACGGTGCGCTCGTCCTGGCGTACGTTCTGCTCGCCCAAGCTCAGCTGCTGATGGCAGCCGCGGCATTCTGGTCGTTAGCATGGTGGGAGTACCACGTGGTCATGCTCGCCGCGACTGTGCTCGCGCTCGGCGCGTTGTTCGTCGAGCTGCGGCGGCGTCGAGCCCTCGAGCGCTTTCTGCCGCCGCCAGTCGTCGACCGCGTCGTGGCCGGCGATCTACGCCGCCTCATAGCTGGCGAGCGGCGGGTGGTGACCATCCTGTTCGCCGACCTGCGGGGGTCGACGGCGCTCGCCGAGCACCTCGAGCCAGAGGCGGTCGTCGCACTGCTCAATGACTACGTTGGGGCGCTGGCTCGCTGCGTCCTCGCTCGCGGCGGCATGGTCCGCCAATTCCTGGGCGATGGGCTCATGGCAATCTTCGGGGCATTCGAGTCGGACGCGTCTGACGGCGCGAACCCCGCCATCGAGGCAACCCTCCACATGCGTCAGGCTATTGGCGAGGTCAACGCAGCGCGCTCGAACGCACCAATGCGCTTTGGCGTGGGCATTCACACCGGCGAAGTGGTCCTGGGCTCAATTGGCATTCCGCAACAGGCAGAGATCACCGCGTTCGGCGACACCGTGAACACTGCGTCCCGGCTTCAGGACCTGTCGAAGCAGTTCGGTGTGGATTCGGTCTTGTCCGCGGAGACCGCGAGTCGGTTGGCCGGTGAGCGCGCATTGTGCTCGCTGGGCAGCGTAGAAGTCCGTGGTCGCCAGCAAGCCGTGCACGTGTACACGCTGGCTGAGTGAAATCCTTCATAGCCAAGCGGCAATGAACGTTCTATCCTTGGCGCTCCGAGGGAGGGCCTGGGTATAGGGATATGCCCTACAAGTACCTGGTAGCCACAGCGTTCATCTGCGGCTTGTTCATCGATATTCTCGACGCGACTATTGTCAACGTCGCCCTCCCAACGATCGGTCGTGAGCTGCACGCTGGTAACGATACGCTCGAGTGGGTGGTCACCGGCTACCTGCTGAGTCTCGCGATCTGGATCCCAGCGCCTGGTTGGATTGGCGATCGTTTCGGTACGAAACGTTCGTTCATGTTCGCGCTGGCCGTCTTTGTCCTGGCCTCGGCACTGTGCGGCCTGGCATGGGACAGTGGCTCGCTGATCGCGTTCCGCATCCTCCAAGGCATCGGCGGCGGCATGTTGACGCCGGTCGGGACCGCCATGGTGTTCCGCGCGTTCTCACCAGAGGAGCGACCTCAAGCGTCAATCGTGATCGCGGTACCCGCCATCGTGGCGCCGGTCATCGGCCCACTGTTGGGCGGTTGGCTCACCGACACCGTGGGTTGGCGCTGGATTTTCTTCGTCAACTTGCCGATCGGTATTGCCGCCTTCCTCTTTACATGGCGCTACATTCGCGAGCACCTCGACGAGCACGCGGGACGTTTTGACCCTTGGGGCTTTGCGCTCTCGGGCATTGGCCTGGCGCTGGCGCTCTATGCGCTCTCGCGCGGGCCGGCCGATAACTGGGGACCCACCGTGCTCGCGGCCGGCCTGATCGGCCTGACGTGCTTCGTGGTGCTCGTCGTCGTCGAGCTGCGCCGCCCCAAGCCGATGCTCGACCTCCGATTGCTCGGCGATCCAATGTTCCGCGGCGCCAACTTCACGAACGTGCTGGCGACTGCAGCGCTGATGGGCATGTTGTTTACGCTGCCGCTGTTCCTACAGCAATTTCGTGGGTTGTCCGCGCTCGAGTCTGGTCTGACCTCCTTTCCCCAGGCGCTGGGGCTGGTGGCGATCATGCCCGTTGCGGGCATGCTCTACCGAAAAACTGGACCGCGCCGTCTCATCCTGGTCGGTCTGTCCGGCGCGGCGGTCACAGCCGCGCTCTTCGTGCTGGTCGATCAGCACACCGATCTCTGGCTGATCCGCGGCCTCCTGTTCGTGCGTGGGCTGACACTCGGACTCGCACTGCTGCCGCTGCAAACCACGACGTTCGCTACGATCAGCTTCGCCGAAACCGGGCGGGCCTCCGCGTTGTTCAACACGGCGCGGCAAGTCGCGGCATCGCTGGGCGTGGCGATTCTGGCGACGGTGCTCGTCGCGCAACACCAGGTCTCAGTAGCGGGGGAACTGCGTGGATTCCATGATGCGTTCATCGCCGGGACGGTGCTCAGCGTGTTGGCCGTGGTTGCGGGGCTGTTGATTCGCGATGAAGACGCCTTGTACTCCGTCGCAGGCCGGCGTACGCTGAGCCGCGCGCCGGGGGAAGCGTGACGTTGAAGCGCGATGTTTTGCTGGGATTAGCGATCGCTCTCGTGTCGGTCGGCTGTCTTGGCCGGCCCGTTCAGCCAACGCCCGTGCCGCCCCGTCAGCCAACGCCAACACCGCCCACGATCGGCCAGACTGCCTCAGGCCTACCGACCATCGAAATCACGGCGCTCGATGCGGGCTACCAGGCACCCGAAGAAATGCCCGCGGGCTGGGTTCAGGCCACCCTGGTCAACCGCTCCTCGGCACAGCGTAACGTCCAGTTCTTCCGCATCAATCCGGGCATCAGTCTGGACGAGCTCGCGGGAGCGCTCACCAGTGGCGAATATCCGGTACCGAGGCTGGTGCAATTCGGGGGTGGTCTGGGTACCGTTCCGCCTGGGGGCAGGCAACAGACCGTTATGGAGCTCACCGAGGGGCTGTACGTGATGGCGAGCCTGATTCACGACTGGTACCTCGTACCGCGTGTGCCACCTGGTGTGTACAAGCAGTTCCGCGTGGTCCCGGCCCCGCCCGTGCCCGCCTCCGCACTGCCCCAACGAGATGACGGCGAGTTGGCGATGCTCGACTACGCGTACACACTGCCGAACATGACCTCCGGCGAGCATACCTACAAGTTGGTCAACAAGGGCGCAGACCCGCACGAGATCCTCATTAGACAGATCAACCCAGACAAAACCCTCGCCGATGTGACGGCATACGTAATCGATCCGGGCGGTCTGCCGCCGCCGTACGACGAGTTCGGCTCTGGGGGCGCGCTCGTCTTCGCAGCAGGCACGACCGCCTGGATGACACTCGATCTGACGCCTGGCAACTACGTTGGCATTTGCTTCGTCGTCGAGCCGAAGAGTCAAAAGACGCATACCCAACTGGGCATGGTCATTCAATTCGAAGTCGCTAACAGGGGGAGGGACTGAAACCCATATGTTCGGAATCATTGGCAACTATCTGCGCACCTACATGTCGAATCACACGGACGCGCGCAATCGCGCGCTGCACCTGATCGGGGTGCCACTCGCGCCTTGGGGCGCGCTCATCCTGCTGATCCGCGGCGATTTCCTGTGGGCGATTGGCGCGTTTTTCGTCGGCTATGGGCTGCAGTGGGTTGGCCATCGCGCCGAAGGCAACGTGATGGGTGACCTGGTCCTGGCGAAGCAATTGTTCGGATATGTCACCGGGCGGCGCCGGGCATGAGCTCCAGCAGTGTCCTGGTCACTGGCGCAACCGGCTGTCTTGGACGTCATCTCGTCGACAGCCTCGCACACGACGGTCTGCATGTTCGGGCATTGACACAACAATCGAGCAAGACGACACATCTCGACCAGCTTGGCGTGGAAGTCCAGCGCGGCAGCCTCGTCGAACAAAGCGACCTCGAGCGCGCGGTCCAGGGTGTCGACACGGTCTTCCATCTGGGCGGCCTGGTGCTCGACGATCGCCCGGACGACACCAGCGAAGCGCTATGGAAGCAGATCGAGCGATTCAACGTCGAGGGCACCGAACGGCTGGCACGGGCTGCCGCGAGCGCCGGGGCAAGGCGTTTCGTGTTCTGCAGCTCGGTGCGCTTAGCTGGGTTCGGTAATCAGTTGTTGTGGGACGAAGACGATCCGCGCACGCCTTCGGACCTGTACTCGCGCGGCAAAGCGCACGCCGAAGCAGCGCTGCTGCGCGTGGGCCAGGAAACTGGACTTGAGGTCGTCCACATCCGACCGCGCTTCATCTACGGCAACCACGATCGCTATGTGATGCCGCAGCTGGTCCGCACCGCGCGACGTGGCTTGCTGCCGCTGCCCGATGGCGGCCAATCGATCTGGGGCATCGTGTACGTTCAAGACTGCGTTCAGGCGCTGCGCCTCGCCGCCGATCGTCCCGTGGCGGGTCAGGCGTTCAACATCACGAGCGGCGAATGTCTGAGCTTGCGCGACATTCTCACCGAGGTTGCGCACGCCATGGGCCGCCGGCTGCGCATCGTCAGCGTGCCCATGGCGGCCGTCACCGCGCTGGCGACAGCGGTCGAGCTAGGTTCGCGAGCCGCGGGTCGGCGGCCGCCACTGTCCCGCGCGCTGCTGCGCTGGCGATTGAATGACCATCATTTTTCGATTACCCGCGCGCGCCGCGAGTTGGGCTACACGCCTCGCTATCGGCTACCAGAGGCGTTGCGCGAAATCGACCTGAAACAGTTTCTCGCGTACGGGGGCTGAGCGAGTATGCGTCCCGCTGTCAATCACGCAATCGGCGCCTATATGCGCGCCAAATACGTACAGACGCGTGCGCTGCTCGACCGCACCACGGCGGATCCGCAGCACTATCAGCACGAGGCGCTGCAGCGCATCCTGACCGCGAACGCGGAGACAACCTATGGACGGCAGCATCGCTTCACCAGCTTGCGCAGCGTGCACGAGTTCCGTCAGGCGATTTCGATCAACACCTACGAGGAATTGCGGCCATACGTCGATCGCGTCGCCGATGGCTCGGATCCACATGCACTGACGGCCGATCCGGTGCAGATGTTCACCAACACATCCGGCACAACCAGCAAGCCGAAGCTGATCCCGGTGACGGCGTCGGGTCGTCGCGCCGAGCGGCGAGTCCGCGACGTGTGGCTCAGCCGGCTTATTCACGATCACCCGACCATCCTCAAGGGCCAGGCGTTCTACCTGTTCAACAACGCCGAGGAATATCGCACGGCCTCGGGTCTGTGGGTGGGCAGCAACGCTGGTCTGATGTACCGCAATACCAACAGCCTGCTCCGTTCCGCGCAGAGCGTGCCCTACGAAGTGTGCCTCATCGGCGACTACGAGAGCCGTTATTACGTGATCCTCAGGCACATCCTGGCCGCCAACATCAGCATGATGGCGTGCATCAATCCATCCAGCATTCTGCTCCTCGCAGAGCTCGCGAACCAGCATGCCGAATCGCTGATCAAGGACATCTACACGGGTACTCTGCGCGACGGACTCGCCCTCTCGACTGAGCAATACGCGTTTTTCGGTGCGCGGTTAAAACCCGATCGTGCCCGCGGCCGCGTTCTGGCCCGCCTGTTGGCCGATGATGGTCAACTACTGCCGTCGAAATACTGGCCCGATCTGAAGGTTCTCAGCTCGTGGAAAGGGCCGGGCGTCCAGGCATTCATCGAGAAGTGTAAGGCGTGGTTCGGCGACCTGCCGACGCGCGACGTGGGTTATGGATCGTCAGAGTTCAGAACCGGTGCGGCAATCTCGGATGAAGGCTCGCCGAACGTGCCCCTGCCGGACAACTACTTCTATGAATTCATCCCTGAAGCGGACCGCGACCCGTACCTCTCCGGGACCAGGGAAACCCTGGGGCTGCACGAGCTCGAAAAGGGCGAGCGGTACCTGATCGTGCAGACCGGGCCACACGGATTCTACCGCTACAACATCGAGGACATCATCGAAGTCAACGGGTTCTATCGGCGCACTCCAACAATTCACTTCGTGCAGAAAGCACGGATGGTGACGTCGATCACCGGCGAAAAGATCTACGAGACGCAGGTCATCGAAGCAATGGACCGCGTCGCGGCGCGCCGAGCCGATCTCAAGCCGTCCTTCTTCGTGGTGTACTGCGATGTCGATGCTGCCAACTACAAGCTGTGCGTCGAGTTCGATCAGCCTCGCTCGACCGAGCAACTCGCGGATCTGGTGCATCTCTTCGAGGAGTGCCTCGGCCAGGTGAACATCGAATACCCGTACAAGCGAGCGTCATTGCGCATCAAGGATCCGCAGATCTACCAGCTCGAACCAGGTACGTCGATCCGTTTCGTTCAGTTCATTGGCAAGAACTCGGTCATGGATAACCAGGCCAAGATTCCACGGCTGAGTCGGGACATTGACACGCACTTCAAAGTGTTCGGTCTGGAGCGCGAAAGCGCCTCCATACGCGCATGACCATCACGTCGCCCCGATCGGTCGCCGACCGTTTTCGATTTACCGACCACGCAAAGTCCGTCCGCCTTGGCGACACGGAGCCGCGCGTGCATGGTTATGCGTGGCGGCATGCCGCGCCCACGGCCGTGCTGGTGCTGGTGCATGGGCTGCAGAGCCACGCCGGCTGGTTCAGCGATGCGGCGGAGGTCCTGCTCAACCGTGGACTGGCCGTGTATGCACTTGACCGGCGCGGGTCCGGCTCGTCGGTGGCGTCACGCGGCGACATCGCGCGTTACACGGACTGGTTCGAAGAGGTCGGGACACTGGTTGGCCTGGCCCGTGCTGAGTACCCAAATGTGCCTGTCCATCTCGTCGGACACTGCTTCGGCGCCAACATTGCGCTTGGCAGCATCCTGAGCGGCGATGCGTCCGGCGTGTCGTCGCTCGTCATGCTCACGCCCGGCTTCTACGTGCTGCCGGATTACACAGTTGGGGAGAAACTTGGCATCGCAGTGTCGGCGTTTGTCGCGCCCGCGAGACGATTTCGCGTCCCCCAGGACGACGGCTTGTTCAGTCGCGATCCGGAAGTGCTGGCATGGATCGGCGCCGATCAGCTTGGGGCGCGCTCGCTGACCGCGCGCTGCCTGTGGCAGATCAACACGATGCTCGGCGGACTGCGCCGTGGCGCTGGAGCGCTGCAAGCGCCGCTGCTGGTCTTGGAGGCAGCCCGCGATCGACTTTCCGACAATATGCGTAACCGTGCGCTGTTGAGTCGAGCACTCGGCGAACGCTGCCGCTGGGCAGCCTTCGAAGCGGAGCACTTTCTCCTTGCGGAGTCTTGTCGCGACGAGGTCCTCGATACGCTCGTCGCCTGGGTATCGAAACAGGAGGCATGATGTTGAATCTCGTGACCGGCGCGACCGGGTTCATCGGTGGTCGTATCGCGCAGGCGCTGCGCGAGCGTGGCGATCAGGTGCGTGGTCTGGTGCGCGATCCAAACAAAGCCAGTGCGCTTCGTGACCTTGGCGTGGAGCTCGTTGCGGGCGACATGGAGGACGTGGCCTCGCTCAAGCGCGCCGTCGAGGGCGTGGAGTGCGTGTACCACACCGCCGCGGTCGTCGGCGATTGGCCTGATCCGGGACAGACACGGCGGGTGAACGTAGACGGGACGCGCGAGCTGCTCGAAGCGAGCGTCGCCGCGGGGGTGCGCCGTTTCGTGCACATCAGCTCACTCGCGGTGTACGGCAACAAGCATCACCACGGCACCGATGAGACGGCGCCCTACCGGTACGGCGATACCTACACAGACGCGAAAATCGAGAGCGAGCTCGTCGTGCGTGCGTTTCAGGATGCTGGGAAGATCGAGACGGTGCGGGTCCGCCCCGGCTTCGTCTACGGCCCTGGCGATCGGCTGCTGATTCCACGAATCAGTGAGGCGCTCAGCACAAACAAGTTCATGTTCGTCGGCGATGGCAGCAAGCAGATGAACTGCGTGTACATCGACGATCTCGCCGAGATCTCGGTCAAAGCTGGCACAGCGCCCCAAGCCGTGGGGCAGGCATACAACGTCACCGATGGCACGCAGACAAAGCTCCGCGACTTCATCACCTTTATCGCCGAGTCGCTGAACCTACCCGTGCCGAAGCGCAAGGTGCCGCCCGCGGTCGCCGTCGTGGGCTGCTACGCCTCCGAGTACGGCGCGCGCCTGCTCCGAGTCAAAAAGGCGCCTCTCATGAACATCTCGCGCCTCAGGTTCCTGCACTACAACCAGTACTACTCGATTGAGAAGGCCCGCCGCGAGCTTGGCTTCGCGCCGCGCTTCACCTATCGCGAGGGCTTGCCGATCACCATCGCGTGGTCGACGGGTCAGCCGGTCGCGCAGTCGCCGCTCAAGGTGGTATGAGCACAATTGTCATCCCGAGCTTGCGAGGGATCTCGCCTGTATGACGCTCGCTGTAGTGCGAATGTCAGACTGGCGAGATTCCTCGCTCCGCTCGGAATGACACGTCGACCATGATTACCGAATTCTCGCTGCGCAACCCGCTCGTCGTCTGGGGCATTACGGTCGGGCTGTGCCTGTTCGGGCTGTTCGCGTACTTCACGTTGGGCGTGGCCGTCACGCCCAACGTGAACATCGCCGCCGTCGTGGTCACGACCGCGTATCCGGGCGCCGATCCCGAAACTGTCGAAACCAATGTCACCAAGCCCATCGAGGACGCAATCGCCGTCCTGCCTAATATCGACACTAACGGGCTGACATCCATCTCGACCTTCAATGTGTCGATTGTCACCGTCCAGTTCTCCAGCGCCGCGAACCCCGACCAGGTGTCGGTCGACGTGCAGCGGGTCGTCAATGGCGTCCGCAACCGACTGCCGGCCGACGCGGAGGTACCGACGGTCAGCAAGGTGGATTTCAACGCGCTCGCGATCGCCAAGATCATCCTGTCCGGGCCCCAACCACTCACGCAGCTGCAGTCGCTGAGCGAAGACTTCATCCAGCCGCAGCTCAACTCGGTGCCGGGCGTGGGTTCGAGCGTCATTCGCTCGGGCGTCACACGCGAGATTCACGTGAAGGTCGATCCGGAGCAACTGCGCGCGCGCGGACTCTCGATCAACCAGGTGGTTGGTGCCGTGCAGTCCCAGCAGATCGAGGTGCCGGCGGGCAGCATAACCCAGGGCCGGCAGGACTTCAGCGTGTTCTTCGACGCCCTGGCGCCACGAGTCGAGGCGCTCGGGGACATCGTCGTGTCCCAGGCCGCGGCCGGGCCAGTACTGCTCCGTCACGTCGCGCGCCTCGAGGACACGCAGAAGCAGCGCGACGGCTTGATCCGGCTCGACGGGCGCGAAGGCATCTC
>Ga0137374_10010629_pt1 | contig 10827 bp, 9 predicted proteins | sample SagtaG_20_FD_104811 | JGI IMG/M metagenome (GOLD analysis project Ga0137374, IMG submission 104811) | Vadose zone soil microbial communities from Sagehorn Ranch, Mendocino, California, USA - Sage1_R_100_16 metaG | ecosystem: Environmental > Terrestrial > Soil > Vadose zone | place: USA...
GCAGCACCGCGCGCCACACCGGGTCGTTGACGTTGAGGTTCGGGAACAGCGCGACGTGCGAGCCTTTCGCGGCGCGCCACAGCAGCGTGCGATAGCCGTTCAGCTTCTCGTTCTGCTTGAGGAAGGTGTAGTTGTTGAAATGCAGGTCGCGCGCCTGCAGGTCGGCCTCGCCGGCGCCGGTCTTGGCCGGGATCAGCTTGGCGTCCGCGATCGCGATGACGAAGCGGTCGAGGTACGGCAGCTGCCGGCCGCGCTCGTCGACGCGGTGGAAATAGGGGTTGCGCACGGCGACGAAGCGGTCCGCGGGCGGGCGCGTGGTGTTCATCCACGGCTGCAGCGTCGGCAGGTCGGGGTTATCCGACTCGTACAGGTTGTCGAGGCGGTTGTGCACCGCCGACCAGCGCCGCGTCGCCGTGCCTTCGGCCTCCGCCTTGGCCACCTTCGCCGAGTACTTCTTGTGGAACTTCCTCAGGTAGTGCGCGGGGCGGTAGATGAAGAGCGGCGAGGTGCCCGCCAGCCGCGGCAGGAAATTCGGGTTCGGCAGGCGCCAGCTGTAGCGTACCGCGGTCTCGCTCAGCAGCTCGAACTTCGGCGGCTCGCCGTCGACCAGCAGGTCGCGCGGCGGCCCGGAGGGCGAGAGCTCGCGGTTGTTCGCCACGTCCTCCCAGTAATAGCGGAAGTCTTCCGAGGTGAAGGGATGGCCGTCGGACCAGCGATGCCCCTTGCGCAGCCTGAGGGTAAAAACCCGCCCCTCCTTCACCTCGAGCGACTCGAGCAGGTCGGGCACGATGTTGAGATCGCGGTCGTAGCCGACCAGGCGCGCGTAGCCGTAGATGGTGAACAGGCGCGTGTCGCGGCTGCGGCCGGCGAGCGTCTGCAGCGTGCCGCCGTGCTTGCCGTACGCGGCCCCCGCGCCGAGGTGCACCACCAGCGGCTGCTGCGGCAGCCGCTTCTCGATGCCGGGCAGCCTTCCTGCCGCGACTTCGAGGCGAAGCATCGGGGTTTCCATCGCATCTGCTCCCAGGGAGATGCCTGGAAGCATCAGCAGCAAGGAAAAGAAACCCCTCACGCCGCCACCTCTGTCGCGTCGGCGGTGTCGCGCGCGCGCACGTAGTGGCCGTTGCCCAGATGCAGCATGCCCGGGCGCGCCGCGCCCGCGATACGGAACGCCCCCGGCCAGGCGGCGGGATCCGAGGCCTTGCCCTGCATCAGCGCATCGAAGTCGAGCTTGCGCTCGAGGTTCGGCACCGGCACTGCGGCGAGCAGCGCCTTGGTGTAGGGATGCGAGGGCTTGCGGAACAGCTCACCGCGCGGCGCCAGCTCGACAATGCGCCCGGCGCACATCACCGCGATGCGGTCGGCGAGGTAGTTGACCACCGCAAGGTTGTGCGAGATGAAGATGTAGGTGAGGTTGAGCGCCGAGCGCAGGTCGGCGAGCAGGTTCAGCACCTGCGCCTGCACCGAGACATCGAGCGCCGAGACCGGCTCGTCGCAGATCAGCAGCTCGGGCCCGAGCGCGAGCGCGCGCGCGATGCCGATGCGCTGGCGCTGGCCACCGGAGAAGCTGTGGGGGTAGCGGCGCAGGTAGCGCATGTCCAGGCCGACCAGTCCCATCATCTCCTTCACCCGCGAGAAGCGCTCGTCGGCGTCGCCGACGCGATGAATGACGAGCGGCTCGCTGACGATGTCGTACGCGGTCATGCGCGGGTTGAGCGAGCCGAAGGGATCCTGGAACACGAACTGCACTTTGCGCCGGTAAGCGAACAGCTCCGCGCCCCTGAGAGCGAGGACATCTTTTTCCTGAAAAACAATGCTTCCCGCGTCGGGCGTCACCGAGCGCAGGATCATGCGCGCGGTGGTGGTCTTGCCGCAGCCCGACTCGCCCACCAGCCCCAGGCATTCGCCGGTGCCGACTTCCAGGCTCAGGTCGTCGACCGCGAGCACTTCGCCGCCGAGCCTGCGTCCGAGGAGGGAGCGTTTGCGGGTCGCATAATGTTTCGTAAGATTCTTTACTTCCAGTAGCGGCAAGTCCCGCGTACCCGCCGTGCGCCCGGCCCCGGCGAGCAGGCTGCCGCCGGTGATCTGCACCTCGCGGATCGGCGTCAGGCGCTCGCCCGGCGCCATGTCGAAGCGCGGCACTGCGCGCATCAGTGCCTTGAGATAGGGGTGGCGCGGCGCGCGGAAGATGTCGGTGAGCGTGCCGGCCTCCATGACGCGGCCGCGGTGCATCACCACCACCTCGTCGGCCATGTTCGCCACCACGCCGAGGTCGTGCGTGATGAGCAGCACCGCCATGCCAAGGCTGCCCTGCAGCTGCTGGATGAGCTGCAGGATCTGCGCCTGGATCGTGACGTCGAGCGCAGTGGTCGGCTCGTCGGCGATCAGCAGCGCCGGCCGGCTCACCAACGCCATCGCGATCATGGCGCGCTGGCGCAGGCCGCCCGAGAGCTCGAACGAGTAGGTGTGCTCGGCCTTGACCGGGTCGGGAAAGCCCACCAGCCGCAGCATTTCCAGCACCGCGGCGCGGCGTTCGCCCTTGCCGAGGCCGGGGCTGTGCAGCGCGAGCGCCTCGGTGACCTGGTTGCCGATGGTATGCAGCGGCGAGAGCGCCGTCATCGGCTCCTGGAAGATGATCGAGATGCGCCCGCCGCGGATGTGCCGCATCGCGCGGCTGCGCGGGTCGAGGCGCGAGATGTCGACCGCGGTGCCGGGAAGCTTCGGATCGCGGAACACGATCTCGCCCGACTCGACGCGCGCGATGCGCGGCAGGATGCCCGTGATCGACTGCGCCACCACCGATTTGCCCGAGCCCGATTCGCCCACCAGCGCGATCGTGCCGCCCTCGGGGACGCGGAACGACACGCCGTCGACCGCCTTCACGGTGCCGGCGTCGACGTCGAGGTAGACCTTGAGATCGCGTACGGTAAGCAGGTCAGCCATGCGCCGGGCGAGTATACGAGAACAGTTCTTCGGCCGAGGCCCAGCGCGGGCCGCGGAGGGTAAAAAGACGCGCGAGGAATTCCCAGGCGGCGGCATCGTGCACTGCGTGATGCGTGAGCCACCCCACGGGTTCGTCTCCAGGAAAATACTTCACGGCAAGTTCAAAGGCGCGTTGCTCGCCGATGAAGCGGCGCCCCTGGTGCCAGTCGACGATGTCGATGTGGGTGTTGACCTGGCGCAGGCCCGGCGCGGCTCCGGCCGCCCGGCGCGCACCGTAGCCGCTCAGGCCGCACAACCCGATCGAAGAGAGCTCACCCGCCAGGTCCTGCCGAAATCTGTTCCAGGGCGGCACGAAAACCGGCAGTGCGCGCGGGCCGGCAAGCTCCGCGAGCCGCGCGCGCGCAATGGCGACCCGCCCGAGCGCCGTGTTTTTATCTTCAGTCCCGGGAAATTCAGACTTCTTGCCGCCGGGCGCGGCGCGGTTGGCGTGGTCGCCGCCGTGCTGCAACACCGCTATCTCTTCATCAAGAAGAGAAAAAAGAGACGGCTCGGCCCGCAGCGGAATCACGGCGAGAGCAAGCGGCACGCGGCTCGCCGCCGACAACGAGAGCAGCCGCTCGAGCGCGGGTGACGGTTTCGCCGCGTCGTCGTCGCGCCACCAGAAAACCGGTTTGCGGCGCGCAAGCTCCTCCTCAAACCCTTTCCAGCTTATTGCAGCCATGCTCGCAGCAATCGCGCGCTTGCCGCCGCGCCGCCGAGGTCGATCGCTCCCGCCGCGGGCCGGGGCCGGCGCGCCGCGCGCTCGATCGCCGCGGCGAGGCTCGCCGGGCCGAGCGTGCTTTCCTCGACCACCTCGAGCAGCCCGCGCTCGGCGAGCAGCCGCGCCCGCAGCGCCTGCTCGGTTTCGCCGCCGCCGGCAAAGGGCACGACCACGGCGCGCGCGCGTGCGCTGAGCGCTTCCATCACCGTGTTGTACCCCGCCTGGCTCACCGAAAGCACGCAATTCGCGAGGCGCAGCGTGAAATCCTGCCGCGAGCGCTCGACGATGACGCCGGCGCCTGCGAGCTTTCGCAGCGCCTCGAGGTCGGCGGCCCGGGCGTTGACCCCCGCGAGCACGCGCCAGGCGCGATCGCGCAGCGAGGTCTCCGCACGCGCCCGGATCGCGGTCTCGAGCAGGCGCTGGCCGACCGCCCCGCCGCCCGCCGAGACCAGCACTTCATTCGCTCCCAAAGCAGAAGATTGAGTTGAAAAGCCATCGACTACGTACCCCGTGTAATGCAGCCGGGTCCCGAGGCGCGCGGCATGCGTGAAGCTGCGCTCGAAGCCGACCAGCTTCGGGTCGCCGTGGACCAGGATGCGATCGAAGAAGCGCTCCGCGGCTTCGAGCATCTCGTCCTGGCGCCGCGCATCGCCCTGCCCCGCCCCGATCAGGTCGCGCACCGACGAGACGACGAGCGGCGGCCGCGTGCCGGCACGCGCGGCCTCGAGGAGCGGCAGCAGCTCGAAGCGCATCTGGCGGCGTCCGAACGGAAACAGCTCGATGAGCAGCACGTCGGCGGCGGCGCCGCGCCACGCCTCGAGCAACGTTTCCCGCCGGCGGGCCTTCCATGCGTGGTTCACCGGCAGACCACTTTCATCCAGCAACACCTTGAAAGTCATGTCCGCCGCGCTCGCCGGCGGAAGCTGAACCAGCTTTACCTTTTGCAGATCGATTTCCGCTACCCGCGGACCTCCGCTCGCGAGCGTGACTTCGAATCCGTCTTCAGCGAGGGCGCGGGCGAGCGTGGCAGCGCGCTTCAGGTGCCCGATGCCGAGCAGGTGCTGCACGTAAAAGAAGGCCTTCATTTCACGTTCAGGCGCTCGACGCGCGGCCTGCCGCCGGCGGCGAGGCGGAACAGGTGAAACGCGCTCCAGTCGAGCTTCGCCGGCAGCGGGCCGCGCATGTCCCAGCCGCAGGCCGCGGCGAGGATCGCGCGGATCACGCCGCGATGCGTCACGGCGAGCGTCGGCGCCGCGTCGGCTGCAAGCTCGGCGAGCCAGCCTTGCAGGCGCAGCATCACTTCGCGCGGGCTTTCGCCGCCCTGCGGCCTGAAATCGAGGCCGCGGGCTTCGTTGTCGCGCATTGCAGCGCCGAGCTCGCTGCGCAGCTCGGCGAGCCGCCGCCCCTGCCAGCCTCCCCAGTCCATCTCGGCGAGCCGCGGATCGCGCGGCGCCCGCGGCGCGCCGAGCAGCGCGGCCGTCTCGACGCAGCGAATCAGCGGGCTGGTCACTACACGCATGCCGCGGCAGGCCTCCGGCAGGCTGCGGCCGGCGAGCGAAGCGCGCCCCTCTTCGCTCAACGGCGGGTCGGCGCGGCCCTGGATACGCCCGTCGGCGCTCCACGCCGTGTCGGCGTGGCGCAGCAGCGCAAGCAGCGTCATGCGGCGAGCGGGGCGAGGGCCTGGCCGAGACGCGCGGCGGCGGCCTCGAGGCTGCGTTCTGCGGCGACGTATGCCGCGGCGCCGCGCCCGAGCGCGCGCCGCCGCTCCCCATCGAGGAGAAGGGCACGGATGCGCTCGGCGAGCGCGGCCTCGTCGAGCACCGGAGCAAGCAGGCCGGTCCTGCCGTCGAGCACCACTTCGGGGACGCCGCGCACCGCGCACGAGACCACCGGCAGGCCGGCGGCCTGCGCCTCGAGCAGCGCCATGCCATAGGCCTCGTTGACCGCCGGCCAGGCGGTGAGGTCGCAGGCGGCATACACCGGGGCCAGGTCCTTGTTCTTCAATTCCCCGAGGAACACCGTGCGGCCGGGCACGGCGCTTTCGAGCGCTGCGCGCGCTTCGGCTCTCATCGGGCCATCTCCCACCACGACCAGCCGCCAGGGCAGGTCGACAAGGCGCGCGAGCGTCGCGGCGAGCGCGCGGTACGAGGCGAGCTTGTCCCCGGCGCGCATCATCGCCACCACCGCGATCCAGAGCACGGCCGGATCGAGGCCATGCGCCTTCGCGAGGCGCGCGCGGTGCGCGTCGCGCGCGGCGGCCGCGGCGCGGTAAGGCCCGAGCTCGAGAAACGGCGGCAGGTGCAGCATGCGCTCGCCGGGAATCAACGCCTCGAGGCAGGCGATGTCGTCGCGCGACGGGCAGACCACCAGCGCCGCGCGACGGATCGCGGCCACCGAGGCCTCGTGCCCGATCGCCCACGGCCCGCCGGCGCGCTTGGGCGCGTACGAAGCTTCGGCGATGACGTACGGGATGCCGAGCGCCTCGCTCACCACCGGGCCGAGCCAGTCGGGCGCCTTGTAATACAGGTGATAGGTGAACCACAGGCCGGGGCGCTCGGCGTGCGGCGCGTCGCGCCATTGCGCCGCGAGCGTGCGGCCGAGCGCCTCGCCCTGGCTGCGCAGCGCGCCCTGGCGCTCCGCGTCGCCGTCGCCGTCGAAGCTGCGGAAGGTCGACACCAGCTCGACGCGCTGCCCGGCGCGCGCGAGCGCATCCATCAGCAGCCCGGCGACGCGGCGGTCCCCCGAGGGCGTGCCGTAAGTCGGCGGCTTAAGCGGAGCGTAGAACGCGATCCGCATGGACGGGGGCCTGCTGGGCTGCGCCGGCGAGGCCGAATTTCTGCGCCAGGCGCTCGAGGTTCGCTTCGAGCCCGAATTCGCCGTGCACGCGTGCCTGGCCCGCGGCGCCGAGCGCGCGGCGGCGCGCCGGGTCCGCGATCAGCGCCTCGAGCGCGTGCGCCAGCGCGGCGGGGTGGTTCTCGTCCACCAGCACGCCTGTCACGCCTTCGCGCACCAGCTCCGGGATTGCCGACACGCGTGTCGCCACGCAGGCGAGCCCCTGGCTCAGTGCCTCGGCAAGCACGTTGGGCAGGCCATCGCGGTCGCCGTCGCGCGCGATGCGGCTCGCTAGCGCGAACAGGTCCGCCTTCCTGTATGCCTCGAGCAACCTGTCCTGCGTAAGCGGACCGCGCCACTCGACGCGCCGAGCGATGCCGAGGGCGCGCGCGCGGCGCTCGAGCTTGCCTCTCAGCGGCCCGCCGCCCACGTGTACGAATTTCCAATTGAGATCCTTGGGAAGGCGCGCGAGCGCCTCGAGCAGCACGTCGGTGCCTTTCTTTTCGACCAGCCGTGCCACGGACAGAATGATCACCGGATCGCGCGCATCCGTGCCATCTTTCATTTCCCTGGAAGAGGAATGGCGGGGAAAGCGCGCGAGATCGACGCCGTGATAGACGAGCTCCACGCGTCCGGCGGGTGCAAGCGCGGCGAGATGGTCGCGGTTGACCTTGGTGCAGGTGACGAGCCAGTCGCACGAGGCGAGCTTCTCGCGCTTCTCCCATTCCGGGGTGGTCCAGATGTCCTTGGCATGCGCCGAGCCGCTCCACGGCAGCCCGAGCAGGAGGGCGGCGTAGCGCGTCACCGACGCGGGCGTGTGCAGGAAATGCGCGTGCAGCCGCGCGACGTCGCGCGGCAGCTCGGCGGCGAGCACCAGCGCCTGCCCGAAGCGGCGGATGCGATTAGGAGTCGGGTCGCGAATGAGGTCGCGCAGCCACAGCGCAAAGGTTTTTGAATAGGTCTCGAGTTTTCTTGTACGCCACCAGGCGCGCAGAACCCGGAACGGTTCCAAAAGCAGATACTCGGGAAGGTAGGTGACCGCGGCGCGGATCCCGGCGTGGATCGCGTGGACACGCGTGTCGGTCTGGCGGCGCAGCGAAACGATCAGGATGCCCAGGCCGCGGCGCTCGAGCGCCGCGATCTCCTGGGCGATGAACGCCTCGGAGAGACGCGGATAGCCCTTCAGTACAAAAGCAACTCTCAACTAACCGATGCGCGAGAGAGCTTGCGGCGCCTCGACCGCCGCCGGCTCGATCCAGGGCGCGACCAGCCGCGACACGTTCGGCAGGCCTTCGAGCAGCCCGGGCACCACTACCTCCGAAGGCCGGCCCTGCCGCGGCAGCGCGCGCAGCGCTGCGGCCATCACTGCGGGGTCGTAGCCGCCGTCGTCGCTCAGCATGGTGACCAGGCCCAGCTCGGCCGCGCGCGAGGCGCGGATGTGCTGCTCGAGACGGGGCGCGGTGCGAGGCACGATGAGCGTGCGCTTGTCGAGCGACAGCACCTCGCAGAAAGTGTTGTAGCCGCCCATCGCGACCACCGCCGCGGCGCGCGACACCAGCGCCTCGAGCTGGCCGTGGAAGGTGATCGCGTCGACTCGCTTCAGGCGCGCGGCGCGGTCCATGAATTCGGCCTGGCGCTCGGGCTGCATGAACGGCCCGAGCACGAGCAGCGCCGGATAAGGCAGCAGCGGGTCGTGCTCGTAGGCGCGCAGCACCCAGTCGATCAGTCCTTCGCCGTCGCCGCCGCCGCCGGTGGTGACGAGCACGTACGGCCGCTGCACCATCTCGGGCATGCGCGGCGGCGCGCCGTGGGTCGGCACCTCGCGGTGCAGGTAGCCGGTGTAGACCATCTTCTGCCGCACGCGCTGCGGGATGCCGATGCCCTCGAGCGGATCGCAGATCTGCGGCAGGCCGTAGACCCAGATCTCGTCGTACAGCTCGCGCAGCGCCGGCAGCACTTTCTTTCTCTGCCATTCGGGCTCGAGCAGGCGCGGCTCGTCCATCACGTCGCGCAGGCCGAGCACCAGCCGGGTGCCGCGGCGCTTCAGCATCTTCAGCGTCTCGAGCACCTCGCCGCGCAGCCCGACCGGCTCCTTGTCGACGATGAACAGGTCCGGCGCGAAGATATCCGCGGTGTGCTTGATGATCGAGGCGCGCATCGACAGCGTCTCGCTGATGTCGAGGTGCAGGTTGAGCGAGGTGTACTCGCCGTTCCTGAGCTTGATCACGCCGGGCACGCGCACGAAATCGACGCGCGCGCGGAAATCGAAGCTGCCGATGATCGGCGAGCCCGACAGGATCAGGACCGAGAGCTGCTTGAAGCGGTCGACCAGCGCGTGCGCGAGAGCGCGGCAGCGCCTCAGGTGGCCGAGGCCGAAGGTGTCGTGGCTGTAGATGAGTACGCGGCCATCGTTCCGCCTGGACCTCATGGCGCCCCCTCCCCTTTTGCAGCCCGGATTGTGGGCCGGGAAAAAGGAAATACGCAAGTCAGGCGGCCTGCCGCGCGAGGCAGGCTTTGCATCCCCCGCAGGGCCGCCACCCCCCGGCGCTGGCGACCGGGCGGCGGCACGACCAGGCCAGGGCGGCGAGCTCCGCGGGCAAGGCCGCGGCGAGCTCGTGCTTGCTCGAGTCGTACACCGGAGTGACCCACTCGACCTGCGGCTCGCCGAGCTTGCGCGCGCGGTAGCACTCGTACAGCGTCTCGAACACCCGGCGCTGGCGTGCGAGGCGATTCGCGATGTCGGTGTCGCGCGCGAGCGCCGCGACCGCGACGCGCGTGCAGCCGGGCGTGTCGATCGCGACCTGGCAGGCGACGAAGGCGATCGAAAGGTAATCGATCGGGATCGCCTCCAGCGCCGCGAAATCCAGGCCCGACTCGGAATAGCGGAACGGCCGGTAGCGCGGCCTGCAGTGCGCCACGATGCGCTCGACCGCCGCCTGCTCGGCGCCGGCGCGGCCTTCCCGGTTGACCATCCGGATGTGATGCACGCGCAGCTCGTCGGCCGTCTGCTCGAGCAGCTTCACCAGCATCGCGGTGCTGTCCAGTCCACCCGAGAACATGACAAGCGTGGTCATCCGGCAATTCTAGCTTTACGATTGCGTTATGAAGGTCAGAGACCTGCTGGACCTGAGCGGACGCGTCGCGCTGGTGACGGGCGGCTCGCGCGGCCTCGGGCTGCAGATCGCCGAAGCGCTTGGCGAGATGGGCGCGAAGCTCGCCCTCTCGGCGCGGAAAAAGGATGAGCTGGAGCAGGCGAAAAAACATCTCGCCTCACTGGGTGTTTCTGCTCAGGCTTTCGTCTGTGATCTCGGCAAGCGCGAGACCATCCCGCCAGTGGTCGACCAGGTGCTCGGGACATTCGGCAAGGTCGACATCCTGGTGAACAACGCCGGAGCCACCTGGGGAGCGCCGGCCGAGGACCATCCGCTGGAAGCCTGGGACAAGCTCGTCAACCTCAACCTGACCGGGGCTTTCGTCATCACGCAGCTCGTCGGAGGCAAATCGATGATCCCGGCGCGCTGGGGCCGCATCATCAACATCGCCTCGGTCGCCGGCCTGATGGGCCAGGATCCGCGCATCGTGCGCACCATCGCGTACAACGCGACCAAAGGCGGCCTGGTGAACTTCACGCGCGCGCTCGCCGCCGAATGGGGGAGCCACGGCATCACGGTGAACGCCATCTGCCCGGGCTTCTTTCCCTCGAAGATGACGCGCGCGACGCTCGGCACCACCGGCGAGCTGATCCGCGACTGGACGCCGACCAAGCGCCTGGGAAACGACGAGGACCTGAAGGGCCTCGCAGTGCTGCTCGCTTCCGAGGCTTCGCGCCACATTACGGGACAGGCCATCGCAGTCGACGGCGGCGCCACCATCATATGAATGAAAAGCTCGGAATGAGTGACCGGCTCGCCTTTACCCGCGACTATCAAAGGAAGATCCCGTTCGTCTCGCACCTGAAGATCCTGACCGAGACGCTCGGCGAGGGCACCGCGCGGCTCTCGCTGCCGATCGAGCTGCACCTCACCAACAGCCTCGGCACCGCTCACGGCGGCGTGATCGTATCGCTGCTCGACGTCGCGCTGTGCACCGCGGCGCGCACGCTGCACCCGGAGTCGATGGGCGTGGTCACCATCGACCTCAGCACCTCTTTCATCGGCGGCGCCAGCGGAGCGAAGCTCATCGCCGAGGCGCGCGTGCTGCGCGACGGCCGCAGCATGAGCTTCGTCGAGGCCGAGGCGAAGAACGAGGACGGCTCGCTGGTGGCGAAAGCGATTGCCACCGTGCGCGTGCGGCAC
>Ga0137374_10010634_pt1 | contig 10824 bp, 9 predicted proteins | sample SagtaG_20_FD_104811 | JGI IMG/M metagenome (GOLD analysis project Ga0137374, IMG submission 104811) | Vadose zone soil microbial communities from Sagehorn Ranch, Mendocino, California, USA - Sage1_R_100_16 metaG | ecosystem: Environmental > Terrestrial > Soil > Vadose zone | place: USA...
CGCCTCGCCCGGCGCTGCCGCCTCGCCCGGCGCTGCCGCCTCGCCCGGCGCTGCCGCCTCGCCCGGCGCTGCCGCCTCGCCCGGCGCTGCTGCTGCGGGCGGCGCTGCTGCTGCGGGCGGCGCTGCTGCTGCGGGCGGCGCTGCTGCTGCGGGCGGGGGTTCCGGCGTCATCACGGCCGGGATGGCGCCGCGGCCTCCTGCCGCGGTCAGAGCCACTGTGTTCGCCCTGCTGACCGGCGCGTTCATCGCCTCCTACTCGCTGTGGGACAAGTACGCGGTCGGCACGCTGCGCACGCCGCCGCTGCTGCAGGGGTACGCCGCCTTCCCGATCATGGCGCTGGCGTTCGCCCCGCAGGTACACCGGGCCAGGGACCAGACGGCCCGGGTGTGGCGGGCTTACCGGCCGCAGGTCCTCGGTGCCGCCGTGCTCGGGCCGCTCGCCTACATCCTGGTGCTGATCGCGCTGAGCTTCACCGCCGTCAGCGCGGTCGCGCCCGCCCGGGAGGTGAGCGTCCTGTTCGGGGTGCTGCTCGGCCGCAGGCTGCTGGGCGAGGGCGGCCTGGCCCGCCGGCTGATGGCCGCAGCCGCGATCGTGACCGGCATCGTGGCCATCGCCATCGGCTGAGCCAGCGATCCGATAGCAGTTACGTTTTCCCACGCTATGACGTGCAAGGACGTAACTGCTATTGGTACAGGAGCCGGGAGCCGCCGACCTGTGGTCGATGGCGCGGGTCAGGCGCCCGGCGCGGCGGATCAGCTCCATCACCTTAGCCGGCATCAACACGGTAGTAACGGCACTGACCGGTGGCTTTAGCCCAGTGCCACGGCGCCGGCGCGGGCCGCGGCGGGCAGCGCGGCCGCCACCCGGCTGACCGCGGCATCGTCGTGCGCCGCCGACAGGAACCACGCCTCGTAAGGCGACGGCGGCAGGTAGACACCCCGGTCGAGCATGGCGTGGAAGAACGCAGCGTACGCGGTCGCCGACTGGGCGCGTGCCTCGCCGAAATCGCGCACCGGAGTGTCAAGCCCGAGGAAGACGGAGAACAGGCTGCCGGCCTCCTGCAGGCGGAACTGCACTCCCTCGGCGGCCAGCGCGTCGGACGCAAGCTTCGCCACCGCCGCCGCTGCCTCATCCACCCGGGCGTAGACCTCATCCGTGCAGGCCCGCAGCGTGGCCAGGCCGGCGGCGGTGGCCAGCGGGTTGCCGGACAGCGTGCCCGCCTGGTACACCGGCCCGGCCGGGGCCATCCTGTCCATGATTTCCGCCCGGCCGCCGAAGGCGGCGGTGGGCAGCCCGCCGCCCATCACCTTGCCGAATGTCATCAGGTCGGCGTCGGTGCCCTCGCGCCCATACCAGCCGGACCGGGTGACCCGGAAGCCGGTGAGCACCTCATCCATGATCAGCAGGGCCCCGTGCTCGCGGCAGAGCAGCGCGAGCAGCTCGTTGAAGCCCGCCGCGGGCGGCACCACGCCCATGTTCGCCGGGCACGCCTCGGTGATCACGCAGGCGATCTGGCCGCCGTTCTCGGCGAACGCCTGCCGGACGGCCTCGGCGTCGTTGTAGGGCAGCACCAGGGTGTCGGCGGCCACCGCCCCGGTCACGCCGGGCGAGTCCGGCAGCCCGAACGTGGCCACCCCGGATCCGGCCGCGGCCAGCAGCGCGTCGACGTGCCCGTGATAGCAGCCGGCGAACTTCACCACCAGCCGGCGCCCGGTGAACCCGCGGGCCAGCCGCAGCGCCGACATGGTGGCCTCGGTACCGGAGCTGACCAGCCGGACCTTCTCCACCGGGGCGCGCGCGACCAGTTCCTCGGCCAGCTCGACCTCGCCGGGCGTGACAGTGCCGAACGACGTCCCCCGGCGCAGCGCGTCCGCGGTGGCGTCGATGACCGCCGGGTGCGCGTGCCCGAGGATCATCGGCCCCCAGGAGCAGACCAGGTCGACATACTCACGGCCATCCACGTCGGTCAGGTAGGCGCCGCGGCCTGACGCCATGAGCAGGGGGATGCCGCCGACCGCCCCGAACGCCCGCACGGGCGAGTTCACCCCGCCCGGCGTGACGGCGCACGCGCGGGCGAACAGCTCACCGGACCGCCGCCCCCCGCTCACCGGGCAGCTCCCTCGCACGCGTCGGCGAGGAACTCCAGCAGGCGGAGCCCGTCGGGCAGCGGATGGGAGTCCGGGCCGCGCAGCCACCGCGCGACGCCATCGGTGCCGTAGCGGGACGGCGGCGCGAGCACGTAGCTGTCCCTGCAGTGCCAGCGCAGGCCGCTCACCTGCGTCACGGTCTCCGGCTCGCAGTCCAGGTGACAGGACCACCATTCATGCTCGTCGGCCGGGGTGCCGCGGGTCAGCACGAAGAACAGGGCCCGATCCCCCGCGCTCACCGCGACCGGGCCGGGGCGCACGCCAGCCTGCGCCATCAGCCGCAGCGCGGCCGCGCCCACGGCGGCCGGGACATCGAGCACATCGAACACCCGGCCGGTCGGCAGGATGATGTTCGCCTCCGGCCTGGCCGGCCACAGGCTCCATACCGTGGCCGGGTCGGTGGTCGCCTCCACCTGCCAGGCGGGCGACATCGGATGAGCACCAGGCGCCGGGCAGCCCATCCGGTCACATGAGCAGGCGCGGCCCGCGTCCGCGCCGCGGTGCGGCCGGCCGGGCGGGTGCGCTCCCGCGCACACCGGCCAGCCCATCGCCGCATAGCTGGCGGCCGCGGCCGCCATCCGCTCCCCGGCCCTGCGGCGACCCCTGCGCCGCACGGTCTCCACCATCAAATTGTCACTCCCGCCCGGCCCGTATGCACATCCTGCCGATCATGTCCGGCAATCCCGGAGACGCTGGTCCGCGCCCGCCCGGTGTCCCGGCAACCATGAGGAACGGAGGCTGCCAGGTAATTGTTGCATTCTGCTTGATGCACCGCGGGTTAAGCCAGGCGCCGTGCGGCTTCGGCCGCCCAGTACGTGAGGATGATGCTCGCGCCGGCCCGCCGGATGGCGGTCAGCGTTTCCATGATGACCCGGTCCCGGTCCAGCCAGCCCTGGGCCGCCGCTGCCTCGACCATCGCGTACTCGCCGCTGACCTGGTACGCGGCGACCGGCAGCCGGACGGTCGCGGCGAGCATGGCGATGATGTCCAGGTAGGCGAGCGCGGGCTTGACCATCACGATGTCAGCGCCCTCGTCGATGTCGAGCAGCACCTCCCGCATCGCCTCCCCGGCATCCCCGTGAGCCTGCTGGTAAGACGCCCGGTCACCGAACTGCGGTGCGCATTCCGCCGCCTCGCGGAATGGCCCGTAAAAGGCTGATGCGTACTTCGCCGAATAGGCGCAGATCGCGACGTCATCGAAGGCGGCCTCGTCCAGCGCCGCCCTGATCGCGCCGACCTGGCCGTCCATCATGCCGCTCGGCGCCACCATGGCCGCGCCCGCCGCCGCCTGCGCGACCGCGATCGAGGCGTAGCGCTCCAGGGTGGCGTCGTTGTCCACCTCGCCGGCCGCCGTCAGCATCCCGCAGTGACCGTGATCGGTGTACTCGTCCAGGCACAGGTCGGCCATCAGCACGGTGGAGTCGCCGACCTCGGCGGCGAGATCGCCCAGGGCCAGCTGGACGATCCCGGCCGGGTCATCGGCGGCCGACCCGCGGGCGTCCTTGACCGCCGGGATGCCAAACAGGATCAGCCCGCCGACCCCGGCGTCCACCGCCTCGACCGCAGCCTTGCGCAAGCTGTCCCTGGTGTGCTGCACCACGCCGGGCATCGAGGTGACCGGCTGCGGCTCGCTGATCCCCTCCTTGACGAACAACGGCAGCACCAGGTCGGCGGGCCGCGGGCTGACCGGCGCCACCAGGCGGCGGATCGCCGCACTGCGGCGGAGCCTGCGCGGGCGGGCTACGGGGTATCCAGCGCTCATCGCGCGCTCCTCATCTGGCGTTCCTCATCCGGCCTGGTCACCTGATCCGGCCCGGTCACCTCATTCGGCGGCGGGCTCCGCGGCGGCGCTCGCTGGGCTTGCGGACGATCTCCCCGGCCGCCACCGCGGTGTCGCGCAGCCCGGCGCCGTACTCCGCCAGCGCGTCGACGAGCGCGGTGACGGACGGCTTGGGCGCCATCACGTCCACCCGGAGCCCGAACTCGGCGGCGGTCTTGGCGGTCTGCGGCCCGATCACCGCGATCACAGTGACCGCGTGCGGCTTCCCGGCGATCCCGATCAGGTTCCGCACGGTGGACGAGGAGGTGAACAGGACCGCGTCGAAGCCGCCACCCTTGATGGCCTCCCGGATCGGCGCGGGCGGCGGCGCCGCCCGGACAGTCCGGTAGGCGGTGACGTCCTCGGCCTCCCAGCCGAGGTCGGTGAGCCTGGCGACCAGGTTCTCGGTGGCGATGTCTGCCCTGGGCAGCAGCACGCGGTTGATCGGGTCGAGCACGTCGTCGTAGGCCGGCCACACGTTGGCCAGCCCCTCCCCCGACTGTTCCCCGTCCGGGACCAGGTCGGGCATGATGCCGAAGTCGCGCAGCGCCGCCGCTGTCTGCTCGCCGACGGCTGCCACCTTGACCCCGGCGAACGCGCGCGCGTCCAGCCCGTATTCCTCGAACTTCTCCCGCACCGCCCGGACCGCGTTGACCGACGTGAACGCGATCCACTGGTACCGGCCGGTGACCAGGCCCTTGACCGCGCGCTCCATCTGCTGCGGCGTCCTCGGCGGCTCGACCGCGATGGTCGGCACCTGCTCAGGCACCGCGCCGTGCGCGCGCAGCCGGTCGGACACCGCTTCTGCCTGCTCTTTCGTCCTCGGCACCAGGATCCGCCAGCCGAACAGGGGCTTTGTCTCGAACCAGGACAGGGCCTGCTGGGCGGCGATACCCTCGCCGACGACGGCGATCGCCGGGCCGCCGGCGGTGAGCGGGCTGATCCCGGCGGCCTTCAGGTCAGCGGACACCGACCCGAGGGTGGTCACGACGGTCTGCTGGTCGGTGGTGGTGCCGTTCCAGGTGATGGCGAACGGGGTGCCCTCCCGCCAGCCGGCCGCCACCAGCATCTTGGCGAGATCGGCGAAGCCTGCCTCAGCGCCGAGGATCACCAGGCTGCCCGGGCCCGCTGAGAGCCTGCTGACATCGGCGGCATGAACGATCCGCACGTCGCCGCTGCCGTCGGAGGTCAGCGGTATCCCGGCATAGGCGGGCACGGCCGTCGCCGCTGGCAGGCCGGGGACGATCTCGACCGGCACCCGTGCCTTGGCGCAGGCCGTGGCGTCGGTGGCCGCACGGCAGAACAGGAACGGATCCCCGCTGTACAGCCGGATCGCCAGCTGACCAGCCTTGGCCGCCTTCACCAGCAGCCGCGGGTCATCGTCGAGGGCCGCGGAGTCGGTGACGGTGGCCTCCGGCGGCAGCAGGTGCCGGATCCGGCCGGCGATCTCCGGGCTGGCCACCACCAGGTCAGCCTGGCCGAGCAGGGCGGCGGCGCGCAGCGTCAGCAGCCCTTCGTCACCCGGGCCCGCGCCGACGAAGGCCACCCGGCCCGCGGCCGGCTTCGGCGCCGCGCGGCCTGCTGGCTTGACTGTCTCGGGTATGGGGTTCACTTGTCATCGTCCCCGCTGCTGATGTGTCCATCGGACACGGCCATGTACCGTCCCGCGCCGCGGCGCAGCAGCTCGGCGGCCACCTCGCGGCCGAGGCTGCTCGCCTCGGCCGCTGGGCCGGCCGCGCTGGCCCGCAGCACCGTTCCCCCGTTTGCTGCCACGACGACCGCGTGCAGCCGCAAGGTCTCCGCTCCGGCAGCATACGCGCCGACCGGCGCGCTGCAGCCGGCCTGCAGCGCGGCGAGCACGCTGCGTTCCGCGGTGGTCGCCGCATTGCTCACCGGGTCATCCGCGCAGGCCAGCAGGCTGATGAGATCCGGCCGACCGGTGCTGCACTCCACCGCGAGCGCGCCCTGCCCGGCCGCGGGGAGCATCTCGTCGGGCTCGAAGACCTGGGTGACCGCGTCCAGGCGGCCGATCCTGGCCAGGCCCGCATAGGCAAGCACCACGGCGGCCACCTCGCCGGACTCGACCGCGCGCAGCCGGGTGCCCGCGTTGCCCCGCACCGGGACCGGCCGCAGGTCCGGCCGCAGTAGCAGCAGCTGGGCCGCCCGGCGCGGCGAGCCGGTGCCGATCCGCGCCGCTGAGGGCAGGTCGGCGAGCTTCGCGCCATCCCGCGCGGCCAGCGCATCCCGCGGGTCGTCCCGCTGCGTGACCGCGGCGAGCGTGATGCCCTCGGCCGGACTGGCCGGCAGGTCCTTCAGCGAGTGCACGGCGAAATCGATCTCGCCGTGCAGCAGGCACGCCCGCAGGCCGCTGACGAACACGCCGGTGCCGCCGATCTGGGCCAGGTCTGCCCGGCTCACGTCGCCGAACGTGGTGATCCCGACGAGCTCGACCTGGCGTCCCGTCCGCTCGGTGACCAGGCTGGCCACCCGCTGGGACTGGGCCAGCGCCATCGGGCTCTTGCGGGTGCCTAGCCGCAGCGGCGCGCTGGTCATGGCGCCTCCTGATTACCCGGCCAGGGCGCCAGCCCCGGATCCGCCTGGACCACGGCCTGCACCGCATCCGGATCGAGGTCGAAGAGCACCCGCAGCGCCGCCTCGTACGAGTCGGCGCCGGGCGAGCCGGCCAGTTCCTTGACCCGGACGGTGGGAGCGTGCAGCAGCTTGTCAGCGACCCGGCGCATCGACTGGGCGATCTCCCCGTGCGCCCGGGCGTCCAGGCCGTCGAGCCGGCCCGCCAGCCGGGCGAGCTCGGCGGCCACCACCCCGTCGGCCTTGGCCCGCAGCGCCACCACGGTCGGGGCCACCCTAGCCGCCCGGTCCGCCGAGGCCTGCGCCGCGAACTCCTCGGCCACGATCCGCCAGACCGCCGCCACGTGCTCGTCGTGCGCCGCCGGCGCCAGCCCGGCCGGCCCAGCGTCCCGCAGCTCTTCCAGGCCCAGCACGCTCACCCCGGGAAGCCGGCCGGCGCCGGGATCGACGTCCCGCGGCAGCGCGAGGTCCAGCAGGACAAGCGGCTGCCCGCCCGGGCGAGCAGCCAGCGCGTCCCGGACGGATTCCGCCGCGATCACGAACCCGGGCGCGCCGGTGCAGGACACGACGAGATCGGCGGCGGCGATCTCGGCCGGCAGCCGGGAGAGGTCAGCGGCGGTTCCTGACACCGTTGCCGCCAGCCGCCGCGCATGCTCCCAGCTACGGTTCGCGACGACGATCCCGGCAGCGCCCAGTCGTGCCGCTGTCGCCACCGCGAGCGAGCTCATCGACCCCGCACCGACCACGAGCACGCTCAGCCCCGCCAGCGGGCCCTGGCCGGCCGCCGCGGAGGAGGAAGCGGCGGAGCCGGTGGCCGGCGCGGAGGAAGGAGCGATGGCAGCGGAGGAAGTGGCGGCGGAGCCGGCAGCGGGCGCGGACGGCGCGGGCGCGGACGGCGCGGGCGCGGACGGCGCGGATGGCGCGGCGATCAGGCGCCCGGCGGCCACCGCGAGCCCCACGCTCACCAGGCTTGCCCCCGCGCGGCCGATCCCGGTTTCCGCGTGCGCCCGCTTGCCGGCCCGCAGGGCATAAGTGCCCAGGTCGGAAAGCGCGCGGCCGAGGGTGCCGTGCGCCCTGGCGACGTGCAGCGCCTGGCGCACCTGGCCGAGTATCTGGCTCTCGCCGATCACCATCGAGTCGAGCCCGCAGGCGACCGCCAGCAGGTGCTGCGCGGCACGGTCCTCGTAGTGCACGTACAGGTGCGGGGTGAGCGCGGCGGGCGCGATGCCGGAGTGCCTGGCCAGCAGTTCGCAGATCGCCGCGACGCCGCCGTGGAACTTGTCGACCTCCGTGTAGATCTCGGTGCGGTTGCAGGTGCTGATCACGAACGCCCCGGCGACGTTGTCCGCATGGAAGACGTCGCGCAGCAGCTTGCCGAGCGCGTCCCCGGTCACCAGGGTGCGCTCCAGCGTCGCGAGCGGTGCGCTCTTGTGGCTGAGGCCCACCACGAGCACGCTCATGTCGCTATCGCCTGCGCTTCCGGCTGGGTGCTGCCGTCTATGGCCACTGCTCCACCCGCGGTGCGGACGGGCCCGAGCCCGCCTAGCCGCCGGGCCTGATGCGCTGCCCAGTCGGGGTCGGTATCGGCGGCTACCCGGACCACGGCACGACGCTGCGCGTGGAACGCGAGAATCTGCAACTCGATTGACAGGTCGACCTTACGCACATCGACCCCGGAAGGCACGCCTAGCACGACGGGCGCGAAGTTGAGGATGCTCGTGACCCCGGCCGCGACCAGCCGGTCGCAGACGTCCTGCGCGGAGCCGGCCGGCGTGGCGATCACGCCGATGGAAACCTGGTGCCTGGTCACGACCGACTCGATCGCGTCCGCACTGCAGACGACGTGACCCGCGATCACGCTGCCGACCACGGCCGGGTCGCAGTCGAGCAGGGCGGCGACGCGGAACCCGCGGGTTGCGAAGCCCCCGTAGTTGGCGAGGGCCCGGCCGAGGTTCCCGGCGCCGACGATCACGACCGGCCAGTCCTGAGTCAGTCCGAGTTCCCTGGCTACCTGGTAAACGAGGTACTCGACGTCATAGCCGACTCCGCGGGTGCCATAGGAGCCCAGGTGCGAGAGATCCTTGCGGAGCTTGGCTGAGTTGACCCCGGCCGCCGAGGCGAGTTCCTCACTCGACACGGTGGCGATGCCGCGGTCGGCGAGCGCGTACAACGTCCGCAGGTATACCGGGAGGCGGGCAACTGTCGCCTCCGGTATGCCCTGGCTGCCGTTGTCAGATGCAGGACGGCGGGACATTCGCCGGCACTCCTGGAGGATAGGCAAGGCGTGCACGCGGGCCCAGGCGAAGCCCGGCGTGGCAGCATTTCACTCTCACGCTACGCCCTTGTGAACGTTTGCACAAAGTCGGCATGACTTGTCGCCGGGGAACGCCTAGCCGCGGAGCGCGGCCCGCAGCCTGTCCTCGCTGACCCGCCAGAAATCGTGCTGCACGCCGTCAATCAGCGTCACCGGGATCTGCTCGCCGTACGCCAGCAGGTCATCCTGCGACTGAGTGATGTCGCGTTCCTCCCACGTCACGCCTTGCTCGCTGGCGACGCGGGCGATGATCGCCCGGGCGTCGTCGCACAGATGACAGCCCGGCCGGGAGAGCAGGGTGATGATCCGCGGCCTGGCCGGCACCGATCCGCCCGTCACGGCAGCCGCTGCGATCCGTGGCCCAGGCTGGCCGTCCCGCCGCCCGTCACGGCAGCGGCTGCGATCCGTGGCCCAGGCTGGCCGTCCCGCCGCCCGTCACGGCAGCCGCTGCGATCCGTGGCCCAGGCTGGCCGTCCCGCCGCCCGTCACGGCAGCCGATGCGATCCGTGGCCCAGGCGGGCCGTCCCGCCGCCAGGCCCGGCCGCTCGACGGCCCGGTCCGGCAGCGCTCCGCGGCGCGCCCGCGCCATGCGTCCCGCTCGCGCCATGCGTCCCGCCCGGCCCGGCCATGCCAGGCCCGGCAGCGCCCGGCCGGGCCGCGCTCGGCTGGCCGCCCGGTGCGGCACCGCCCGGTGCCGCCGGCGGCGCACCGCCGGGCGGCCCGCTCAGCAGGTCGGCGGCGGAGCGGCGCGGCGAGACCTTGGCCCGCTGCAACCCGAGTTCGATCACGTTTGTCGCCAGCACGTACGGCCGCCTGTCCACCTCGAACTTCGCGATGTAGGGCTGGCGCCTGTGCTCCTCGTAGGCCTCCCTGTCCCGGTAGACCTCATAGAGGATCCGCTGCATCGGCGCCGAGGGCACCGCGTGCACGATATAGACGAGCGTGTCGGGCTCGCGGGTGCTGACCAACTCGACGACCTCTGCCGTCAGGTCGTCGAAGGCGTCCACGCGATCTTCCAGCAGCGTGTAGATGGCGATCTGGCCGAAGAGCCGTGACCATGCCGCATGGTCGTCGGCTGACGGAAGGCCGGGCTGACCAGGAACGACCGCTGACGCCCCGGGAAGAAGCCCGGGCGGCATCCCCGGCGTCCCCGGGGGCGCTGCCACCGGGCCAGGCGGCATTCCCACCGGGCTGAGCGGCGCTCCTGCCTGGCCGGGCGGGACGCCAGCCGTTCCGGGAGGCAACGTCGGGCCGGGCGGCGAGCCGCCGGGCGCCGCGTGGTCGTAGTCGCCGCCGGCCGGCGCTGGCCCGTAGCCGTCCGGATCATAACGGTCGCCCTCGTAACGGCCGCCGGGATCGCCGTAGCCGTCGCCGGGACCGCGATAGCCGGCCTCCGGCCCGCCATACCCGCCGTCAGCATCGGCGTAATGGTCGTCAGGACCGCCGTACCCGTCGTCGGCGCGGACGTACCGGTCATCGCCACCGCGGCCGTCATCAGGCCCGCCGTAACCCCTATCGTCGGCGTACTGGCGATAGCCGCCCTGCTCGTATCCGGTGTCGTCGCCGTAGGCCTGATCGCCGGCATACCGCTGGTAGCTGCCGTTGGCCGCGTACCGGCCGCGGCCGCCCGCGCCGGTGAGCGGGTCATAGTCGCCAGTCTCGTCACCGGCCCACGAGCGGTGGCCGCCCCAGCCATCCTCGTCCTCGGCGCCTTGCTGATGCACGACATCGAGCCGGATGCGCCGCACTACGGACACGGCGAGCCACGTCAGCACGACGGCGAGAACGCACAGCCCGGGGAACGCGCTCGCCACCGCGCCCCCGCCCGCCTTGGTGCCGCCCGCCAGCCCGGCTAGTCCCGGCACGGCCAGCGCAAGGGCGGCGGAGCCGGCCGCGGCCACCGCCGGGAGAGTAGCCCGCCAGGCGGGGTCATGCCGGGCACGGCCTGCCGTGA
>Ga0137374_10010641_pt1 | contig 10820 bp, 9 predicted proteins | sample SagtaG_20_FD_104811 | JGI IMG/M metagenome (GOLD analysis project Ga0137374, IMG submission 104811) | Vadose zone soil microbial communities from Sagehorn Ranch, Mendocino, California, USA - Sage1_R_100_16 metaG | ecosystem: Environmental > Terrestrial > Soil > Vadose zone | place: USA...
ATCCCGGCCTCTTCCAATTGAAGGCGGTTCAGGCCGCGCAGATCGAGATGGGCTTTTGTTCCCTTGAAGTTGTCCACGACCTCGGTCCAATACGGAAAGCCTCGCTTCAGCGGCGTCAACACAGCGCCGTCGACCTCATAGCAGCACACTCCGATCGAAGGTCCGATGGCCGCACGAATCGAGCGGAGACTGCACCCGAACCGGTGCTGCATCACCGTGATGGTCTTCTTCACAATGCCGCCCAGGGAACCCCGCCACCCGGCATGCACGGCCGCATACACGCCGCGGACCGGGTCCAGCAATAAAATTGGCACGCAGTCCGCCGTTTCGACCGCGACGAGCAGGCCCGGCTGGTTGGTCACGATCGCATCATGGTGGCCCGAGGCCGCCGCGGATTCGCTTCGTGAACTTGCGGTCCGCCGGTCGAGAACCAGAGCGTCCGTTCCGTGGACCTGATGAACCGTCACGACGCGGATGGTCGAGCCTCCCATTCCGGATGCCGAAGGGCCGCACGCGGCCTTCGTCCCGAAATAGTGGCACACCCCTACCGTCCCTTTGGCGAAGAGGGGAACGGTGATCATCGCGTCGGTCGTGCTCAGCATGTTAGTCGGCCTGTCTCCTTAGAAAAGTCGGCACATCCCACTCATCTTCCGACGCCAGCATCGTCCGGTCCGAGGGCCGGTCGGCGGTGTCGCGTGAGGCGGTGCCATGCCGCAGGAAGGCCGCCCCAACCGCCGGCTTCGGCTTGGAATGGAGCTCACGCACCGGCGCTTCCCTGGACGTAACCGACGGGAGCGCCGTCTGGCGGACCACCGGCTGAGCCGCCGGCCGCTCCTGCTCGAACCCCGTGGCGATGACGGTGATGACGACTTCTTCGCCCAGGCGCTCGTCGATCACCGCGCCGAAGATGATGTTAGCCTCCCTATCCACGGCCTGCTCGATGATCCCCGAGGCCTCGGTCACCTCATGCAGGGACAGGCTGGGCCCGCCCGTAATGTTCAACAGCACGCCCCGCGCACCGTCGATCGAGCCATCCTCCAATAAGGGGCTGCAGATCGCCCGCTGCGTGGCCTCGATGGCCCGGTTGGCGCCGTGCGCCACCCCCATGCCCATCACCGCGCGTCCCATGTGGCCCATGACCGTGCGCACGTCCGCAAAGTCCACGTTGACGAGTCCCGGGACTGTGATGACATCGGCGATCCCCTTGATCGCCTGCCGCAACACATCGTCGGCCACTTTGAACGCTTCCCGTAGAGGCGTCGTCTTATCGACGATCCCCAGCAGGCGCTGATTCGGGATCACGAGCATGGTATCGACATACCGGCGCAGCTCCCGCAATCCTTCTTCGGCTCTCGACTGGCGCTTGCCCCCTTCGAACAGGAAGGGCTTGGTGACCACCGCGACGGTCAGCGCGTTGTTCTCACGGGCGATATTCGCGATGATCGGCGCGGCCCCCGTCCCGGTGCCCCCGCCCATGCCCGCCGTCACGAAGATCAGATCGGCCCCTTGGAGCGCTTCGCGGAGTTGATCCGCATCGTTCAGCGCCGCTTCCCGTCCGATTTCAGGGTCCGCGCCGGCGCCGAGGCCGTTCTTCCCGATCCGGACCTTCGTGGGCGCCTGTGAAATGCCCAGGGCCTGCATGTCCGTGTTGACAGCAATGAACTCGACCCCATCCAAACCGGCCGAGATCATCGTGTTGACGGCGTTACAGCCGCCCCCGCCCACTCCGACCACCTTGATTTTCAACCCTGAGATCGTTTCTTCATCAAGCTGGAACATGCGTGTTTCCCCCTTTCGGTGTGTTTATTAAAAAAACTCTCGGAACCAGCCCTTCATGCCGTCCACGGCCCGCCACAGGCCGCGCCGGTGTCGACGTCCATTCATCGCGAGATCGCCCTGATGATGCAGCGTGTGGAGGATCAACCCAACGCCCGTTGCGTACATCGGGTTGTCCACCTGCTCGTGAATGCCGCCCACCCCGCTGGGAATGCCCTGTCGCGCAGGCAAATCGAGCACGCGTTCCGCCATGTCCGCCATCCCTTCCATCAGCGAGGTTCCGCCGGTGATCACGACCCCACCCGCGACAATGCCCTCGTAGCCCGCCCGTTTGATCTCCCGCGCCACGAGATCGAACACCTCCTCCGCGCGCGGCTCGATGACATCCGCCAGCACCCTGCGCGAGAGTGAGCGCGGTGGACGACCACCCATGCTGGGCACATCGATCATTTCATCCTCCTTCACCAGGGAGGCCAGCGCACATCCGAATTGGGTTTTGATCCGCTCGGCATCGGGCACTCCGGTCTTGAGGCCGATGGCGATATCGTTGGTGAAGTGGGTGCCTCCCACCGGGATCACGGCCGTGTGCATCACATTGCCCTCGACAAAAATCGCCAGGTCTGTAGTACCGCCTCCAAGGTCCACCATCGCCACGCCCAGTTCCCGCTCGTCGTCTGTGAGCACGGCCTCGCTCGACGCGAGCGGCTGCAGGATGATCCCGATCACGTCGAGTTCCGCCTTCTGGACGCTCTTGACGAGATTCTGGATCGCGGTGACAGCCCCCGTGATGATATGCACGTTGACTTTCAGATGGGTCCCCGACATGCCCAGGGGATCTTTGATGCCGTCCTGCTCGTCCAGGATGAACCCGCGCGGGAGGACATGCAGCACGCGGTGATCGGGCGTGACGATGGCGGCCGACCGCGCCGCCTTCACGGCGCGCGCGATGTCGCCGCGCAAGACCTCGCCGCTCTTGACGGCCACCGCCGCCTCGGCGTTCAGTCCCTTGATGTGGCTGCCGGCGATGCCGACATACACGGAGTTGATCTGCGTTCCCGACATCACCTCGGCCTCATCCACGGCCCGGCGGATGGAGTCGACGGTACTCTCGATATTGACGACCATCCCCTTGCGCAGCCCCCGTGAGGGGCTCGTGCCGACGCCGATGACATGCGCCTCGCCCGTCTCGCGCACCTCCGCGACAAGGGCACGCGTCTTGGTGGTTCCGATGTCGAGGCCCACGATGATCTGGTCTTTCTTTGCCACGCTCCGTCTCACCTCCCTTCCCGTACGATTACTTTGTCTTGAAAGCGGAGATCCACCTCCACATGACGCGCCGACGCGGGCTTCTCTCGATCGATCCAGCGGTCGAACACGCGGTCCCACACCTGGCGGTACCGGTCCACCTTGTCCCCGAACGCGCCCTGGCCGAACCGAAGCCGCAGCCCCGAGTCATACGCCACCACCTCACCGGGCACGCCGAGATCCACCACCATCGGCCGGCCCACAGCCTGTCCGAGCAGGCCCGCCAGCGCGATTCCGTTCCGTAGGCGCTCGACCGTGTTCCCTTCCCGCAGGACCGCCTCGGCGTAATCCACGCCCAGCAAAATCGGCAGGGACTGGGGCACATCCGGAAGGCTTTCCGCGAGCAAGACTCCTTCCTGATCCACCAGAAAGGCTCGCTCTGCGGTCCTCAGCACGGCAACCGGCTCGCGCTCCTGCAGTTCCACCGCCAGCGTATCCGGAAACACCCGTCGGATAGTGGCCCGGCGAATCCACGGATTGGCCTGGAGGGCGCGCTCTAAGGCATCGGGGTTCACCAGGACCAGGCCGCGGCCTGGAGGGAGATTGAGGAGCGTGAGCACTTCGTCCCGCGAGATGCGTTCCGTCTTCGTGATGTCCACGACCTTGATCTCGAAGAAACGGTCAGCCTGGATCAGCAGATCAGGCCCCATCCGTTGCCAGCCATGCCAGCCGGCGCCTCCACCCACAACCAGGACCATCACCCACAGCAGCGTGCGCAGCGCCATGCCGCTCTGCAGGTGTCGAGACCTTCCCTGCGGGTTCCGTTTCCGGTTCGGTCGTATTCGCTTGATCATCAGTGACTCCTCGGTGACGCGCCGGCAGCGTCCCTCTCGATGGCCGATTCCAGGATCGCTTCCACCATGTCCTCGTAGGAAAGGCGCGCGGCCTTCGCCGCCATCGGCAGCAGACTCGTCTCCGTCATCCCCGGGACCGTGTTGAGCTCCAGGACGAAGGGACGGCCTTTCCTGTCCAGCCGGAAATCGACACGGGTGGCCCCTCGACAGCCGAAACGGCGATGCACGTCCAGTGCAAGGTCCTGCAGCTGCTTTGTCTGTCGGCTCGACAGCGGCGCCGGCGCTTTGTAGACGCTGGCGCCCGGCGTGTACTTGGACGCGAAATCGTAAAACCCGCCCCGCGGGATGATCTCGACCACGGGCAGCGCGCGATCGTTCAGGATCCCGACGGTCAGTTCCCGTCCGTCGATGTATTCCTCGAGCAAGACCGCCGCGCCATAGACGAACGCAGCCTCCAGACCCTTCGACAGGTCCCGGGATTTGCGCACGATCGTGATCCCCAGCGTCGAACCCTGGCTGACCGGCTTGACGACCAGCGGAAACCGAAAGCCGGACGGCAAGGGCTTCTTCCGTTCGCGGAGCGTGCGCACGAACCCGCGTGGAACGGGAATGCCGCCGTGCTCAAGGAGAGCCTTGGTGGTCCCCTTATCCATCGCCAGGGCGCAGGCATGAACGCCCGAACCGGTGTAGGGAATGTGAAGCACCTCCAGCATCCCCTGGATCGTGCCGTCTTCGCCGCCGGGCCCGTGCAGGGCGATGAAAGCGATCTGGCCCCGGACTTCCCGGAGGCGTGCGACCACGGATGAATCCACTTCCAACGGGATGGCGTCGTACCCTTTCCGAATGAGCGCCGTCCACACCGCCCGGCCGCTGCGGATGGAGATCTCCCGCTCCGCGGATTGCCCGCCCATCAATACCGCGATGCGTTTGGCGGTCAGCAGTTTCATGCCTGCCCCACGATTTTGACTTCGAGTTGCAGCGTCACCCCGGCCTTCTCTTCGACGGTCCGGCCCACTTTCCGGATCAGCGACAAGACGTCACGCGCCGTAGCGCGCCCGCGGTTCACGATGAAGTTGGCATGCAGGGGGGACACCTGCGCGTCACCGATCTGCGCTCCCTTCAGCCCCGCCGCTTCAATCAGCAATCCGGCCGGCTCCCCTCCGGGGTTCTTGAACACGCAGCCTGCATTCGGCATGGCGAGCGGTTGCGTGGCCTTCCGGCGTTGCAACGATTCCTTGACCGTCGAATCGATGCGGGCGGAGGGATCCTGGCGAAGCTGGAGCCAGGCGCCGATGACAATGCCTTTCGGTAGCCGGCTGCAGCGGTAGCTGAAGCCGACTTCCTCGGAGGGCACCTCGCAAAGCTCACCCGAATGCGTCACCATTCTCACGCGCTGCACGACGTCCTTCATTTCCCCCTGGCGGGTTCCCGCATTCATGACGACGGAGCCGGCCAGGGTCCCGGGAATGCCGGCCGCAAATTCGAGGCCCGCGAGTTTCCGCTGCATGGCATGTTTGAGCAGGCGCGGCATGCCCACTCCCCCTTCGGCGTAGAACAGTCCGCCCTCATGCTCTTCAATCCGATCGAACTTGGTCAGGCGCACTACGATCCCACGGATGCCGCCGTCTCGGACCAAGAGGTTGGTCCCTCCCATCACGAAGACCGGCACCTTCGCCTTGTGCGCCCGCGCCATCAAAAGCTGCAGCGCGCCTTCATCCGCTGGTTCGACGAACGCATCCGCCGGACCGCCGATCCGGAAGGACGTGTGCTGGCTCATGGGCTCGTGAAAACGGACTATGCCGTTTACTCCCGTCAGAGCCGTTCGAATTTCGCTCATCCCGATCTTTCGCCTCATCCCAACCGTTCGAACAGCGTCCGGCCGATCTGGCCGATATCGCCCGCTCCCAGCGCCACCACCACATCGCCCCGCTTGAGGGTCGGGAGCACCGTGTCAACAAGCCGGTCCTTGCGCGACACATAGGTCATGGGCGGCGTCCCGGCCGCGCGGAAGGCCTCCGCCAACCGCTCGCCGGTCACGCCTGGAATCGGTGTTTCGCCCGCCGGGTAAATGTCGGTCAGAAACAACTGGTCCGCCTGCCGGAACGCTGCCGGGAACTCGTCGAGCAGATGCTTCGTCCGGGAGTACCGATGCGGCTGAAAGAGCACCACCAGGCGCCGCCCCCACCCGTTCTTGGCCGCGGCAAGCGTCGCCTTGATCTCCGTCGGGTGATGGCCATAGTCATCCACCACCATGATGCCTCTCTTCTCACCCAGCACCTGGAAACGCCGCTCGACTCCCTTGAATTCAGCCAGCGCCTGAGCGATACGAGGCACGGACACCCCCAGCTCCAGCCCAACGGCGATCGCCGCCAGCGCGTTCCTGACGTTATGGACTCCCGGCATCGCCACACGGAACCGCCCCAGCGGCTCCCCGCTCAGCCGCGCCGAGAACTCGGTCACACCGAGATGCAGTTCGATGTCGGTCCCGACCAGGTCGGCTGAGGCACTCAGCCCATACGTCTGGTGGCGCTTGATGACGCGGGACAGCAGAGCGGAGAGGTGCGGATCATCCGCACAGAGGACCGCCAGACCATAGAAGGGAATCTTGTTGATAAAGTCCAGAAAGGCCTCGCAGAGCCGTTCCATGGTTTGGTAGTAGTCCAGATGCTCCTGATCCATGTTGGTCACGACCACCACGGTCGGCGAGAGCTTCATGAATGAGCCGTCACTCTCGTCCGCTTCCGCGACGAGCAGATCGCCGCGGCCCAGTCGCGCGTGGCTGCCCAGCGCGTTGACCTTGCCCCCGATCACGATCGTGGGATCGAGCCCGCCTTCGGCCAGCACATTGGCGACAAGGGAGGTCGTGGTCGTCTTGCCGTGCGCGCCGGCGATGGCCACGCCGTATTTGAGCCGCATCAGCTCGGCCAGCATCTCAGCGCGCGGGATGACCGGGATGACCTTGGCCTTGGCGGCCAGGACCTCCGGGTTCGTCGGCGACACCGCTGAGGAGACCACTACCACCTGCGCGGCGCCGACGTTGGAGGCATCGTGCCCGACGAAGACGGTTCCACCAAGCGCGCGGATCCGTTGGACCGTTTCGGATTCCTGGAGATCCGACCCGCTCACGTGATAGCCCAGCGTCAAGAGCACCTCCGCAATACCGCTCATCCCCGCTCCGCCGATGCCGACGAAATGGATATGTTGGATCTTGCGAAACATTCGCTCACGCCTGACCTATTCCACGGAAAGAGATTAATTCACGACAGGCGGCGACGACCTGCTCCGCCGCATCCGCCTGACCTAAGGCCTTGCTGCTCCGCCCCATCTCGCTCAATCGGTTGGGATTCGCGAGTGAGGCCGCAATCGCACCGGCCAGCACCTCACCGGAAAGACGGGCATCCGCGATCACCTGCGCCGCTCCGGCTCGTTCCAGGACTCGGGCGTTTCGTTCCTGGTGCCCCTGGACCGCATGGGGAAACGGAATGAGGATGGCCGGTTTGCCGGACACCGTGATTTCGGCCACCGTCATCGCGCCGGACCGGCTGACGACCAGATCGGCCTGCCGGAAAGCCCGCGGGATGTCAAAGAGAAACGGCACGACCTCCATCTGATCGGGAGGGGACAACTTTCTGTAAGCCGCAGCCACCTCTTCGTAATCCCTCTCGCCGGTTTGATGGATCACGCGCAGAGACGGGTGCGCGGCAGCCAAGGCCGGCAGCGCCGCGACCATCGCCCGGTTGATGGACCGGGCGCCCTGACTCCCGCCGAGGACCAAGAGCGTGAAACCACGCGTGCCTTCGACTCTCCGCGCTTCAGCTCCGGCTTCCAAGAATTCCCGCCTGATCGGCGTCCCTACGACACGCGTCTTGCTCGTTCTGAAATACCGGGCCGTCTCGGCAAACGAGACGAAGATGAGGTTCGCGACGGGCGAGAGGACACGATTGGCCATGCCCGGATGGACGTTCGGCTCCAGGATGACGCGCCTGATCCCCAACAGCAATGCCGCCAGAATCAGGGGCGGACTCGTGTAGCCGCCGAGGCCGATCGCAAGGTCCGGCCGACGCTGCCGGCAGATGGCGAGACACTGGACCAGACCGAGGGGGACCACCGCCAGCCCCCGCACGGCGCCCCACCAGCCTTTACCCATCACGCCTTGCGCTTCGATCGTCATCAACTCAAATCTCTCGCGGGGCACCACCTTCGTTTCCAGCCCCCTCGTCGTCCCGATGAAAATCGTCTCGCTGCCGGGCGCCTGCCGTTCGAACTCGCGAGCCAACGCCACCCCCGGATACAGATGGCCGCCGGTCCCGCCGGCTGCGATCATCACGCGCATCTGCCGGAGCAAATCGGAGGGCGGTGTCGCGAGACCGCCAGAAGAAGGCCGGCCCCGATCATGTTGACCACCAAGGACGACCCTCCGTAACTCAGGAACGGCAACGTCAAGCCTTTGGCCGGCAGCAATCCTGTGATCACGCCCACGTTGATCAGCGTGTGAAAGCCGACCAGCAGGCTCACTCCCAAGGCCAAGTACCGGCCAAAGGGATCGTCGGCTTCCAGGGCGATGGCAAAACCTTTGGCGACGAACAGGCCGAGCAGCAGGACGACCATCGCCGTGCCGACAAAGCCCAACTCCTCTCCCAACGCCGACAGCACGAAATCCTTGTGGGGCTCCGGGAGATAAAACAGCTTTTGACGCCCTTCGCCGAGCCCCACCCCGAAGGGCCCTCCGCTGCCCAGCGCGAGAAACGACTGGATCGCCTGGAACCCTGATCCCGTCGGATCGCTCCAGGGATCCACAAAACTCAGCATGCGTTGACGGCGGTAGGCCACCCGCATGACCAGGAGGTAGACCACCGGCAAAGCCGCCAGGCCGATGAGCATGAGATGGCCCAGCCGTGCGCCGCCCACGAAGAGCAATCCGAGTGTCACCAGGCCGATCACGGCGGCGGTGCCCATGTCGGGCTCGATCACGATCAGGCCGATGAGGATCCCGACGACGACCAAGGGCGGCGTGAAACCGCGCCGGAAGCCGGTGATGCGGTCGCCCTTCTTCGCCAAATAATGCGCGAGGTAGAGGAGAACCCCCACCTTGACCAACTCAGAAGGCTGAATCGTCAGCGCGCCGATCCGCAGCCAGCGGCGTGCACCCTTGACCATGACCCCGACGCCCGGCAGCAGGACCAGGATGAGTCCGATCAGACCGAGGAAGAGGACCGGCAGCGCCCATCGGCGGAGCGTGCCCAGATCGGTCCGCGCCACGACGAGCATGCAGACCAAGCCGACGGCAAGCCACAGCAGTTGGCGTTTGAAAAAATACGAGGCGTCGCCGAATCGTTTGTGGGCCAGGACTCCGCTCGCGCTGTAGATCATGCCGAGACCGATGGCGACGAGGAGCAGCGTCAAGAGGAGAATGGTGCGATCGCTGTGCCTCGGGCGTTCGGCCATGCCGGCGCCGGGCCAGCCCAGGGTCATGGACTGTTGGTCAGCCCAGCTCATGGACGCACTTCTTGAATTGCCGGCCGCGGTCCCTGTAGTCCGCGAACATGTCGAAGCTCGCGCAGGCCGGGGACAGCAGCACCGTATCGCCGGGCGCCGCCGTCGCCGCCGCCTCTCGCACCGCTTGATCCAGGCTCCCGACCTCTGCGAGCGGACAGGCTCCCGTCAGGGCCCGGCGCAGGCTGGCGCGCGCTTCACCGAGCAGGAGGACCCTCTTGGCCTTGCGCCGGACCGCCTCGGCCAGCCCCGGATACTCACCGCCCTTCTCACGGCCGCCGGCGATCAGGATGGCGGGAGCGGACAGGCTTTCCAGCGCCTTGATCGTCGCATCCACATTCGTGCCTTTGGAGTCGTTGATGTAGGTCACCTCACGCAGGACCCGTACCACCTCCATCACGTGTTCCAGTCCGCGGAAGGCCCGTAGGCCTCGATTAATAACCTCGGTCGGACAGCCGGTGAGTCCGGCCACCGCAGCGGCCGCCATCGCGTTCTCGACATTGTGCACGCCCCTGACTTGCAGCTCACTGACCCGACAGACCTCCTCGCGACGGCCGCGCAGCACGGAGATCATCGTGTCACTCTCCACAAACACCCCTCGCTCGACCGGACGGGTCCGACTGAAGAGCACGCGCACGCCCGCTCCCAAGGAAGAGGCGCGCGACAGCCGGGCGTCATCGGCGTTGAGGACCGCAAAGTCCTCGCCGGTTTGATTGTCAAACATCCGAAGCTTCGTCGCGGTGTAGGCGTCCATCGACGGATAGCGGTCCAGATGATCCGGCGTGACATTCAGGACCGCCCCGATCCAGGGATGGAAGGTTTCAATCGTCTCCAGCTGGAAGCTGGATACTTCCGCCACCACGTAATCCCACGTCCGCCCCTGGAGCGAGGCGCAGGCCGCCTCTGCCAGCGGGGTACCCAGATTGCCTCCGACGAAGGAATCATAGCCCGCGCCCCGCAACAGCTCGCCGATCCATGTGACCGTGGTGCTCTTGCCGTTCGTGCCGGTCACGGCGATGATCCTTCCTTTCAGGTACCGAGAGGCCAACTCGAGCTCTCCAATCATACGGACTCCGGACAGGCGGGCCCGGTGAAGCGGTTCAAGCGCCAGTGGAACGCCGGGGCTGACCACAACCATGTCGGCATCACGCATCGCCGACTCGTACGCGCCGGCACCATGGAGCTCCAGATCGCCCGTCGCAAGGTCTTCCAGCGCGGCGACCAGATCGGACGCCGGCTTCTGATCGGCGACGGCGACATGCGCCCCCAAACGTTGGAGGAGGCGGATCGCAGCGGCGCCGCTTTTCCCCAGCCCGATGACGGCGACTCGCTTCCCCGCGACTTCCAACGACGTCCGTTCGTCCATCACCACGCTCATCGCAGCTTCAAGGTGCTCAAGCTGAACAGGGCCAGCAGCATGGCGATGATCCACAGCCGGACCACCACCTTCGG
>Ga0137374_10010642_pt1 | contig 10820 bp, 8 predicted proteins | sample SagtaG_20_FD_104811 | JGI IMG/M metagenome (GOLD analysis project Ga0137374, IMG submission 104811) | Vadose zone soil microbial communities from Sagehorn Ranch, Mendocino, California, USA - Sage1_R_100_16 metaG | ecosystem: Environmental > Terrestrial > Soil > Vadose zone | place: USA...
ACCGGCGAGGTGCTGCGCGACGAGACCACATCGACCAACCACGCTGTCACCCGCGACGTAACGCCGGACGCCGACCTCCAGCGCATCGTCGACTACTGGGCCGCCGCCGGCCGGCGAAAGTACGCCGAACCTGTCGCGACCATCACCGGCGATTTCACGCGTACGGCGAACTCCAACGGCGAGAGCACCCTCGCCGACCTCGCGGCCGACGTACATTTGTGGACCGCGCGCGAGAACGGTCCCGCCGACCTCGGCATCATCGCCGCCAAGCCTGCGACCGGGTCCACCGCCCTGCGCGGCGATCTCCTGGTTGCCAACAGCAACAAGCCTGGCGACGCGGACGGCCGGGTGCTGCTCGGCGAGTCGTGGGAGGCGTACGGCTACGGCAACCCGGTTCTCACCGTGAGCCTCACCGGCGCGCAACTGGACGCCGTACTCGAGCAGCAATGGCAGACGCAGGCCGACGGCACGATCAAGTTCGCACCGCTCGCGGTGTCGGGCAACGTCTCCTACGCGTACGACGCGAGCAAGCCGGTCGGCCAACGAATCGACCCCGCGGACGTGAAGATCGACGGTGCGCCGCTCGACCTCGCCAAGACCTACCGCGTCGCCGCGCTGGCCTACATGGTGATCGGCGCGGACGGGTACTCAGCCTTCAAGAGCTACGCCGCCCCCGTCCGCAACAACACCGACCACGAAACCTTCGTCGCCTACCTCAAGGCACACAAGACGCTGACCCCGGCGCCGCTCACGCGGGTGACGCAGAAGGGTTAGCGCGGCGGATCGGGGCGACGAGAGGCACGGGCTCGTTGAGCAGGAAGTCCAGGACGATCCTGTTCACGAGCCCGGGCTTCTCCTGGGTGAGGAAGTGCGACGTCCCCGGTACGACGGCGAACTCGGCGTTCGGGATCGCGTCGTACATCTGCACCGAGTGCGTCAGCGTGACCAGGTCGTCGTCGGCGAACATCACCAGCGTCCGCGCCTGGATCGCGTTCAGCTCAGCGGCCTGCAGGTGCGGCTCCTTGGCGGCCATGTCGCCGATCTTCGTTGCGACGACCGGGAAGTGGTCCTCGCCGTCGGGCGACACCTCGCCGTACGAAGGCCCGAGGAACTGGGTGATCGCCTCGACGTCCCACGGCGCGTCCGGCACCGCCTCGCCCTCCTTGCTGAAGCCGCCGCTGATCAGCACCAGCCGCTTCACCAGGTCCGGCCGCTGCATCCCGATCAGCGTCGCCACGAACGCGCCGTCGCTGTGCCCGACCAGGTCGACCGGCTCACGTACGACGGTCTCCAGGAACGCGATCGTGTCGTCGGCCATCAGCTGATAGCTGATCGGACCGTCGACGTCCGGCGTGTGGCCGTGCCCGCGCCGCTCCGGCAGGTACACGTGGAAGTGCTCGGTGAACGCGTCGATGTTCGGGTCGAACCACCGCGAGTCCACGAGCCCGCCGTGCAACATGACGAGCGGCTCGCCCGCGCCCTTCTCGTCGTACCAGGTCTTGACCGCACCCAACTGCACGTAGACGCCCATGATCGTCCCCTCGTGATCGGAGTCCATAGCCCGGAAGCTACCCGACAATCTGGCCTGACGGGCGTTGCAGTGTCATGGTCGAGCTGTGGTGCTCGCGTTCGATGGGGATGTGGAGTTCGACCCGGCGTTGTTCGAGGTACGGCGGGGTGGTGTCCCCGTGCCGCTGGAGCCGCAGGCGTTCGACGTACTCGCGTATTTCGTGTCGCACCGCGATCGCGTCGTACCCAAGGAAGAGCTGATGGACGGGGTGTGGGGCGGCCGGTTCGTCAGCGAGACCGCCGTCACCAGCCGGATCAAGCAGGTACGGCGGGCGCTCGGGGACGACGGCCACAGTCAGCGGATGATCAGGACGCTGCACGGACGGGGCTATCGGTTCGTCGCGCCGGTCGAGGCACGGACCGAGCTGCGGGCGACCGAGCCGATCCGCTACACCGTCAGCGACGGCCTGCACATCGCATACCAGGTGACCGGCGGCGGCGACCTCGACATCGTGCTGATCTCGGGCTTCGTGTCGCACCTCGAGCTCGACTGGGCCGACCCGCGGCACGCCCACTTCTTGCACCGGCTGGGGTCATTCGGTCGTTTGATCAGATTCGACACGGCCGCCAAGCCCGGGCGCGAGAGCAGCCTGACTTTTTTGGGGTCATGAGGTCTGTTCTCGACAAGGCGACTTACGTACTGGCGCTCCGCGACCTGGCGTCGGTCGCGCCGGGTATCGCCGCCTTCGGCGTGACACTAGGTGTCACGATTTCCGCGCTGGGTTTCGGCGCACTGCCCTGACTGGTCGGCGCTGCGGGGCGGGCCGGTGGTCAAGCCACCTGCTAGCGGCTTATGTACTCGCTGGCGGGCTATTTTCACGTCAGCGGTCAAAGAACCGGCTAGCGGACCGGCGATGGCCGCGGAATCCCGAGATCCGGACGGAACCGACCACCTACCGAGCGCACCACCCCCACCAGTTGGTGCCGATGGGTCTCGCTGGGCCTAGTTGTCGGGACTCGAGACACCACCTGGTGGGCTGGGACCTGAAATATCAGCTCTCCGCCCCCAAGTACCGGTCCCAGGTCCCGACAGTCGCCGTCCGTTCACCGTGTTCAGCGTGCGCGGTGTTGTTGGGCCAGGTCTCTCAGGTACAAGGAGCTCTGCTTGGGGGTGCGGGTTTGGGATTTGTAGTCGACTCGGACTATGCCGAAGCGTTTGGCGTAGCCGTAGGCCCATTCGAAGTTGTCCATCAGGGACCAGGCGAGGTAGCCGCGGACGTCGGCGCCCTGGCGGATGGCCTCGGCGACGGCGGCCAGGTGAGAGGCGAAGTACGCCGTACGGCCGGTATCGGCGACGAAGCCGTTGGCATCGGGAACGTCGTCGAACGCGGCGCCGTTCTCGGTGATGACCATGGGAAGGCCGGGATAGTCGCGGGCGATCCCCACCAGCAGATCGGTGAAGCCCTCGGGGACGATCTCCCAGTCCATGGCGGTGCGTGGCTTGCCCAGCGGGACGGTGCGCGTGACGGGTCGGCCGCTGTCGTCGGCTGTCCGGCCCTCCTCGTCGTACCCGGTGAACTGCTGGCTGAAGTAGTAGTTCACCCCCAGTACGTCGATCGGGGCGGAGATGAGCTCGAGATCGCCGTCGACGACCGGGAGCTCGACACCTTCAACAGCCAGGTCCTCGACCACGTCAGCCGGGTAGCGGCCGTGGACGAGCGGGTCGAGGTAGATCCGCCGGCCCATGCCGTCGGCCCGCCGGGCGGCGGCGACGTCCGCATCCGCGGGACTGGCTGGGTACGCCGTCGCGACGTTGAGCGTGATGCCGAGGTCGACTTTGCGCGGTGCCGCTTCGCGCATGCGGACCGTGGCGAGGCCGTGACCCAGCAGCAGGTGGTGAACCGCCGCGATCGCCGCCGGGTACTCGCGCCGTCCGGGGGCATGAGCGCCGTACGCATAACCCAGCATCGCCGAGCACCACGGCTCGTTCAGCGTGGTCCAGGTGTCGACGCGATCGCTCAAAGCCTCGAAGACCAGCATCGAGTAGTCGGCGAAGCGGTACGACGTATCGCGCGCCGGCCAGCCGCCCGCGTCCTCCAACTCCTGCGGCAGATCCCAGTGATAGAGCGTCACCCACGGGTCGATGCCCTGGGCAAGCAGTTCGTCGACGAGCCGGTCGTAGAAGGCGATCCCGGCCGGGTTCACCGGACCTTTGCCGTGCGGCTGAACCCGCGGCCACGCGACCGAGAACCGGTACGTGTCCATGCCGAGTTCCTTGATCAGGGCAACATCCGCCGGCATCCGGTGGTAATGGTCGCACGCGAGGTCGCCGGTGTCGCGGTTGTCGATCGCACCGGGAACGCGGCAGTACGTGTCCCAGATCGACGGCGTCCGGCCGTCGGCGTCGACCGCACCTTCGATCTGGTACGCCGACGTCGCAACACCCCAGCGGAATCCCGCCGGCAGGCTCTCGACGAGCTCAGAACTTGTGCTCATGCTAAAAACGTACGACGTCCAGCAGCACGCCGCACTGACCCCTTTCGAAGAGTTCAGCCGACCGGGATTCGGCCGGGAAGCCAGCAGGCGACCGATCGATCTGGATTGTTGCGCGACGACGGGACGCCGAGGATCGGGATCTCCGTCGAGCAGCGGTCGAACGCGTGCGGGCAGCGTGGATGGAACGAGCAGCCGGTCGGCATGCCGCGCAGGTCGGGCGGGGAACCGGGGATGCCGGCCAGCTCCCGACGCGGACCGCGCAGCGCCGGGAAGGACTTCAGCAACCCTTCGCTGTAAGGATGCAAAGAGTCCTTGTACAGATCGGCCGACCCGGCTTCCTCCACGATCCGGCCGCCGTACATGATCGCGATCCGGTCGGAGAACTCGACCAGCAGCGACAGGTCGTGCGTGATGAACAGAACCGAGAACCCGAGCCGCTCGCGCAGCTCGACCAGCTGGGCCAGGATCTGCCGCTGCATCACCACGTCGAGCGCGGTGGTCGGCTCGTCCATGATCACGAGCTGCGGTTCGAGGACGAGCGCCATCCCGATCATCACCCGCTGCCGCATGCCGCCGGACAGCTGGTGCGGGTACGCGTCCATCCGGTCGGCCGAGATGCCGACGAGCTTGAGCATCTGCTGAGCGCGGGCGATCCGGGCCTGCGGCGTGAGCTGTGGCCCGTGCGCTTTGATCACATCAAGCATCTGCGTCGAGACCTTGTGCACCGGGTTCAGCGAGTTCATCGCGCCCTGGAACACGATCGACGTCTCGGCCCAGCGGAACTCCCGCAACTCGGCGTCATTCAGCGCCATCACGTCGTACGCGTCACCGTTCGGCGGGTGGTAGGTCACCGAACCGCCGCTGATCACGCCCGGCGGTGGCAGCAATCGCGTGACGCCGTACGCGAGGGTCGACTTGCCGCTGCCGCTCTCGCCGGCCAGCCCGAGGACCTCACCACGATGCAGCGTGAGCGTGACGTCGCGGACCGCCTGCACGGCCTGGTCGCCGAGGCCGTAGTCGACGTGGAAGTTCTTGATCTCCAGCACGGGTTGCTTCATGCCGCGTCCTCCTCACGACGTACGACGGGAGTCGCGGGAATCCGTGAGCCGAGGACCGGGGTGAACCCGACCCGCATCCGTACCGTGTGACCGTCCTTCGTCTTCACGCGAGTGTGACCGCTGCTGCGCAACCGCGGGCTGACGAACTCGTCGATGCCGAAGTTGATCAGTGATAACGCCGTACCGAGGACTGCGATCGCCAAGCCGGCCGGGACGAACCACCACCACGCGCCCTGAGCCAGCGCCTGCTGGCTCTGAGCCCAGAACAGGATCGTGCCCCAGTTCCACTCGGAGATGGTCGAGATGCCGATGAAGGCGAGGGTGATCTCGGACATCACCGCGAAGATCACCGTGCCGACGAAACCGGAGGCGATGATCGCGGTGAGGTTGGGCATGATCTCGGCGGTGATGATCCGCCAGGTACTCTCACCGGTCGCACGCGCGGCCTCCACATAGTCGCGACGGCGCAACGACAACGTCTGTGCCCGAAGCACTCGCGCACCCCATGCCCACGACGTGAAACCGATGACGAGGGCAACCATCAGGTCACCGGCACTCGGGATCGTCGAGGCAACGATGATGATCAGCGGAAGCGCCGGGATCACCAGGAAGACATTCGACAGTGCCGACAGGCTTTCGTCCGCAGCGCCGCCGAGGAAGCCCGCGCTGACGCCGATCAGGATCGACAACGCCGTCGCCACGATGCCCGCGAGCAGGCCGACGAACATCACGCCGCGCGTACCCACGAGCACCTGGCTGAAGATGTCCTGCCCGAGGTGCGTCGTACCGAACCAATGCTTGCCCGACGGCGGCTGGATCAGGTCGCTGCTCCGGGCGGACGGATCGTACGGCGCGATCCACGGCCCGACGACCGCGATCACGCAGAAGAACCCGAGCACGATCAGGCCGGTCGCGGCCTTGGGATTGGCGACGAACCTCAGCCGGCGGCGCTTGGCCGGAGCAGCCTCGACCTCGGGACCTTCCGGCGTGACCGCGGTGATGGTGCTGGCTGGTGCTGACATCAGCCTTCCTTCCGGGTACGCGGATCGAGGAGCAGGTAGGCGACGTCGGCCATCAAGTTGGCGACGAGCACCGACAACGTGATGACCAGGAAGACTCCCTGCATCAGCGGGTAGTCCTTGGCGCCGACGGCCTGGAAGAGGTTGTAACCGATGCCCGGGTAGGAGAAGACGATCTCCACCAGCAACGTGCCGCCGACGATGAATCCTAGGGAGAGCGCGAAGCCGGACACGTTCGGCAGCAGCGCGTTCCGGGCTGCGTAGCTCACCATCACCCGGCGCTCAGACAGACCCTTGGCATGGGCAACGGTGATGTAGTCCTCGGACGCGACGGTCACCATCATGTTCCGCATGCTGAGGATCCAGCCGCTGACCGACGAGATCAGGATGGTGATTGCCGGCAGCAAGCTGTGCTGGATCGCGCTGCCGATGAACGCACCGTTCCACGACGGCACCAACCCCGGCTCGTAGCCGCCGGACGACGGGAAGAAGCTGCCCGGTCCGGCCAGCAGGGTGATCGCCAGCAGACCCAGCCAGAAGTAGGGGATCGACGACAGGAAGGTTGTCACCGGCAACAGTCCGTCCAGCCAGGAGCCACGACGCCAGCCGGCCAGTACGCCGAGCGACGTACCGATCATGAAGCTTGCGAACGTCGTGATGCCGACCAGCGCGATCGTCCACGGCAGGCTCTGCTTCAGGATCTCCGAGACCGGCGTGGGGAAGAAGGTGAACGACAACCCGAGGTCGCCGTGGAACACCTGGCCCCAGTAATCGACGTACTGGCTCCACAGCGATGCGTTCTTGTCCAGGCCGAACAGGACGTACAGCGAGTTGATCGCCTCGGTGCTCAGCTGTCCTTGGAACTTGTTGATCAGCGAGGTGACCGGGTCGCCTGGGATCAGCCGCGGGATGAAGAAGTTGATGGTCAGCGCGGCCCAGGCGGTGAAGAGATAGAGGGCGATCCGCTGCAGCAGGAACTTCACTTCGCCTCCTCGTAGAGCCAGCACGCCGCCCACTGGTTCAGAGGCAGCTCGAAGCGAGGCGGCGGCTCGGTCGAACACTTCGGCAATGCGTGGATGCAGCGCGGGTGGAAGCGGCATCCGGTCGGCGGCGCTATCAGGCTGGGTGGCTCACCCCCACCTTGATCCTGTGGGGTGCCGACCTCGCCCAGCCGATCAGGGTCCGGCGCGCTCTCGATCAGCAAGCGGGTGTAGGGATGAGCCGGGTTCTGCGTGACGGTCTCCGAGTCGCCGCCTTCGACGATCCGGCCGGCGTACATGACGAGCGTCTCGTCCGCGAAGTACCGGGCCGACGCGATGTCGTGGGTGATGTAGAGGATGGCCAGGTTGAGCCGTTCCTTCAAGTCACGCAGGAGATTGAGTACGCCGAGCCGGATCGACACGTCGAGCATCGACACCGGTTCATCCGCTAGCAGCGCCTCTGGATCGGCGCCGAGCGCGCGGGCGATCGACACTCGTTGCCTTTGGCCACCGGACAGCTCGTGCGGGAACTTGTCCAGGTACCGCTCCGGCGGGGTCAACTGCACGCGCAGCAGGAGATCGCGGAGGTTCTTCTCGAGTTCGACGGCAGTCTTGCCGGCGCGGCCGTGGATCTTCAGGGCGCGAGTCAGGTGGTATCGCACCGTATGCGTCGGGTTCAGCGAGGCGAACGGGTCCTGGAAGATCATCTGCACCCGGCGGCAGTACGCGCGGAACCTCCGTCCACCTCTCACGCTGACCGACGAGCCGTGCAGCCGGATGTCACCCGACGTACGCCCGTACAACTGCGCGAGCAGCCGCGCGACCGTCGACTTGCCCGATCCGGATTCGCCGACCAGCGCGGTGACGCGGCCCCGGCGCAGTGTGAGCTGGATGTCGTCGACCGCGTGGACCACTTTGCGGTCCTTGGCGAGCAGGTCGCGGATTCCCCGTCGTACCGGGAAATGTTTGGTGAGACCGTCGGCCTCGAGAACCACCTCAGTGTCGGTCACCGTCATGGGATTCCAATCGTGGCGTCGCGGCGCCGAGGTCGAGCCCCGGCGCCGCGGCTAGGCGGCTACTGCGCGCCGGCGGGCTTGAGGTTGAGGACGATCTGCAGCGCGTTCTGCTGGGTCGGCTGGGCGGGCCCGTACTGGTTCTGCTCGTCCGGCCAGCCGACCCAGTTCTTCGTGCTGTAGAGACCGCCGACGTTGGACGCCGAGGTGGGGATCACCGGCATCTGCTCGACCATGATCTTCTGCAGCGTGTTCAGCGCCGCGGTGCGTGCGGCGTCGTCGGTCGCGTTGGCGTACTGGTCCAGCGCCTTGGTCGCCTCCGGGCTGTTGAACCGGCCGTAGTTGCCGCTCACCCCGCCCTTGCCGACCGGCTTGAGGATCTTGCCGTCCATGATGTTCTGGTAGATGTCGTACGGCGTGGCGCCGCCGTTGGTCCAGTGCATCGCGGCGTCGAAGTTGCCCTCGTCGATCGCCTTGAACCAGGCGTCCTGGTTGGCCTTGTCGACGGTCGCCTTGATCCCGATCGTGGACAGGTTGTCCTTGATGATCTCCAGGTCGGTGATGTAGTCGGACCAGCCGGCCGGGTCGGTCAGCGTGATCGTCACCGGCTTGCCGGTCGGGTCCTTCAGCGTGTCGCCCTCGAGCTTGAATCCGGCGTCGGACAACTCCTTCTTCGCGCCCTCGACGTCGACCGCGTGCTTCTGGTCCTTGTACTCCGGGGCGATGAACGGCTCACCGGCCGGCGTCGGGATGCCGGTCAGCGACTCGACCTTCGGATAGAAGTACCCGGCCTCACCCTGCTGGAAGATGTCGTCGCGGTTGATCACCAGGTTCATCGCGCGCCGCAGTGCCGGGTTGTCGAAGGGCTTGCGGGTGGTGTTGATCCACAGACCGTGGATACCGAGGTTCGCGGGGAACCAGAGCTTGTAGTTCTTCGGGTCCTTGTCCTGGTAGACGGCCTTCACGTTCGGGACGAAGACGAAGCTCCACTCCGACGAGCCGTTCGCCAGCGCGGTGGTCTGCGCGTTGTTGTCGTTGTACGACGTGTACCGCAGCTCCTTCACCTTCGGCAGGTCCTGCCAGTACGAGTCACGCAGCTCGAGCGTGGTCGTCTGCGGCGTGAACGACTTCAACTTGTACGGCCCGGTGCCGATCGGGTTCTTCAGCGTGTCCTGGGTCGGGTCCTTCAGCGTCGACCACTGATGCTTCGGTACGACGAACACCGTGAGGATCTTGTTCTGGTTGGTGAACTGGGACCGGGTGAAGGTGAGGTCGACCTTGTTGCCGGACGCGGTGATGGCGCCGTACGGGATCGCGTCGGAGTTCAGGCCCTCGTTGTCCTTGCGCAACTGGAACGAGTAGGCGACGTCGTCGGCCGTCATCGGCTGCCCGTCGGACCACTTCACCCCGTCGCGGATGGTGAGCGACAGCTTGGTGTAGTTCGCGTCCCACTTCCACTCGGTGGCCAGCCATGGCTTGGCGGGCTCGGTCGGCTTGATGCCGTTGATCATCACCAGCGGCTCGAAGATCATCCAGCGGTACCCCAGCGAGGCACCCGAGGAGGAGCCGAGGAACGGGTTGTGGTTCTCGGTCTGCGGGCCGTTCGGCATGCCGACGCTCAGCACCGTCGCGGCGGTGCCACTCCCGCTCGTCGTACTGCTCCCGTCACCGCTACTACAGGCAGCCACGGTGGCTGCCGCGAGCAGGCCCGCGAGGGCCAGCGCGACTGTGCGTCGTGCTCGCATCGTTCCTCCTGTGAATCTGTACGGCGGCTGTGCGCCGCTGGCGGATGGCCCACCCTGAGCCGGTGGGCCAGTGCATCGTGGCGTGAGAACGCTCTCATGGGAAGAGCGGACGCCTTAACGGATCGATATCGGGGGTACGCCGGCGGCGGGACAGGGGCAGCTGCCCCGCCGCCGGAGCCTCAGTGCTTCAACTGACCGCTTGCGTCCGAAGAAGCGTGGCCTCTGGGCCTCATTTGTTCGGACGTAACGGGTGGTATGCGGGCCTTCGGGGCGGTGGAGCTGCGGACGATCAGCGTCGTCGGCAGCACTTGTGGGTCCTCTGGCAGCGGGGTGCCGCCGAAGAACCCCATCAGCATCCGCGCCGCCGCCTGGCCCATCTGGCGCATCGGCTGGTGCACCGTGGTCAGCGGCGGCTCGGTGTGTTCGGCGTACGGGATATCGTCGAACCCGATCACCGAGACGTCGTTCGGCACGTTCCGCCCGGTCTCCCGGACGGCCTGGATGGCGCCGCCCGCGGACAGGTCGTTGTGCGCGAAGATCGCATCGAACCCGAGCTTCTGGTCCAGCGCGTACTGGACGCCGCGACGCCCGCTGTCGTGGGTGAAGTCGCCCTCGAACACGAGCCTCGGGTCGAGCTCGAGGCCGGCTTCGGCGTAGGTGTCGCGGAAGCCGTCCAGGCGTTCGTGGGTGCAGCCGAACCGCTCGACCCCGGTGATCACCAGCGGTCGTTGACGGCCGAGCTCCAGCAGGTGCCGCGCGGCGGATTCACCGCCGGCGCGGTTGGTGGTGGCGACGGACGGGAACTGTGGGCGCTTGGCGCGGTCGTCGATCAGGACCACCGGCAGGCCACGCGCATACAGTTCCTCGATGTAGGTGAGGGTGCCTTCCGGCTCGATCACCAGCAGACCGTCGAACGACTGGGCCGAGACCTGCGACGCGAACTGCTGCATCGACTCCTCACCTCGGTTGAAGGTGAAAAGCAGCAGGCCGTATCCCTCGC